>Ga0208147_1000485_pt1 | contig 14067 bp, 20 predicted proteins | sample DEB3_08_DNA_FD_184520 | JGI IMG/M metagenome (GOLD analysis project Ga0208147, IMG submission 184520) | Aqueous microbial communities from the Delaware River and Bay under freshwater to marine salinity gradient to study organic matter... | ecosystem: Environmental > Aquatic > Marine > Coastal ... | reverse complement strand
GGTCTCCATCGTACCACTACCCCCGGTTGCGATCTGCATGCGTGCAATCGTGGCGAACGCGCTGCGCTGCGGCTCGGCGGGCGTGGCCGGCTTCGACGCTGCTGGTTTCCTGCGCGGTGCCATGCGCGAAGGATTGCAGATCGCGCCACGGCGCACACATTATTAGTGGCAAGCGGGCTTGCATTGCCTATCAGCACCGGCTAGCATTGTTTCCACAAGGCCAATCAAAGGAAGGAATCCAATCATGGCCAGGCAGCTTCTCAAGGACGTTCACCCCATCTGCGCCGACATCATCAGCGGCGAGTACGACGACATTCTGGACGCCATCGCGCAGAGCGTGAAGCACCGCAACAACCTCAAGCGTCACGAGAGCGGCATCCGTGTCGGTGCGGTGGTGCAGTTCACTGACGACCCGAAGGTCAGCGACCTGACCGGCCAGCACGGCGTCGTCACGAAGGTCAACCCCAAGTCCATCACCGTCGCCATGCTGCTGGACGAGGGCATCGCGCTTGACGCGGCCAGCAGTAACGCGCTGGACATTCCCCTGCCGAGCGAGTGGCGACTGAGCCCCGGCTTCGTCATGGCTGTGGAGCCAAACGACTCGCTCACCCGCCGCGCATACGAGACCCGCAAGGTGCTCGCCTACTGGGACCGGAAGGACTGACCATGCTGAAGCGAGGGCAGATCGTCAAGTACCACGACAAGGACAAGCGGGCGCACTTCGCCCGCGTCATGGAGGTCGGACGGGTATGGGTTACGCTGTCGCATGGCCCTGCCGAACAGCGTTTCAAGGTGCGCATGGAGGACGTCACGCCGTGGCCTCCGGTGCGCAACCTTGACCTCGTGCCCACGCGCCGTGTGAAGCGGGGTGCCGCATGAGCGACTATTACGCACCCCGCCGCGCAGCCTCGCGTGCCATGTATCCGCGCATCGGCGCGGCTGCACGCAGGGAGGCGATGGCGCAGACGCCGTCGCAGGCGTCGTTCGTGCGCGGCCTCACCGACGAGGGCTGCACCGTCCTTGACGTTCAGATGAACGACATGGGCAACGTCACCGTCACGGGGATGGAGGCCGACGGCGAAACTCTGTTCATGGCGCGTGTCGGACGCCTCGGTGATGTGGACTGGACCGTAGGATGACCGCAACCACACACGACGACCCGCCCGAGCCTACGGGCTATGTCGTCGGCATACCGGGAGGCAAGGCTGGCACCCATTGGTTGAGCGTCGGGCCGTTTGAGACGCGCCAGGCCGCAGAGGACTTCGCTGACGAGTTCTTGATGCGGGTTGATGTAGAAGGCGACGGGCTGCTCGTCGGGCCGACGTATTCCCCGGCGTTCATCCTGTCGGTCGTGCTGGACACACAGGAAAGGAAGCAGAATGGCTGACGACACCGGGCGGCACCTGCAGCATGTCAGGGACTGCCGGAAGGCACGCGAGGAAGCGGAGGATGACTTCATCGAAGCGGTGCTCCATGCGACTCGCGCAGGAGCATCGCAGCGGCAGATCGGTGAAGCTGCTGGCCTGTCGCACGCGCGTATCGGTCAGATCGTGCGGCAGTACGACCCGATCGGCAAGCCCTACATCTAGGCGAGCGCGGCGAGCCTGCTGGTGGCTGCGGCTGCCGGCAGGCTCGTCAGCGTGCGGTGCCTGGCTTCGCTTTGCGTTTCGGCGCGTTCTTGACGTTGCGCGGCGTCGGTGCCACTGAAGGCACGATTCGCATGCCGCTCGGACCGATGCCGATGCGCTGCCCAAACTTGTCTGTGTTTACCTTGCGCGTCAAAGCTGCTCCAGCTGCACGATCGTCTTTCGCACGATGCTTCCATCATAGCGGCGGAAGGGAACATCCGACAGAGTTCGCAGCACGCGGAACTTCGCGTTGCGAGGAAGCAGAAGCTCGGATTCCTTCAGATCAAGTCGAAAGTCGGATGGATTTAGGTACGCCCCATTGCGAGCTCGGATTTCAAGAATAATGTCGCCAACGTCACCGCGCTGCGCGAAGTCAAGTGCGATGCGTGGGTCAAACGACGTGCTGGTAAAGGAATCCATCTGTACCGTGGAACCTGCTGGCATGTTCTCGCGTATCCACCCCTCGGTGCCTGGCCACCTATCCGCTTCAAGGTCATCAGGGTCAACGTAGAAGCTGACACCCCTCCACACGGTAACGGGTTCATCAAAGCTGCCTGCCTTATCCAGCGCCGAATCCAAGTTGCCGATCAACCGGGTCGTCCGAGCGTCGGCCGCGTACTGGCCGCGCAATGTCCCGTTGATTTCGTCATAGGCCAACTCTGCGTATTCCTTGACAGCATCCCATTCATCGTCAGCGAGCCGACTGGCCCAACCATCAGTCGGATTCGACGGTATTACGGGCTCGCGAACTTCGTCGTCGGCGTACGCCCAGTTCGCATCATCTGCCGGTCGGGTTTCCACCTGCGTTGCGCGTGGTGCCGGCAGGGAAACGTCGGCGCGGCGTGCCTCGGCATTGCGCAGCGCGGCCTTGACGTTTCCGGCGCTCGCGCTCGGTCCCCATACGGGCGAATCCTTGCGCACCACAACATCGTCAAGGACGATCTGCTTACCGCGCCAGGCATCGTAGGTTCGATCGCCGAGGATGCGCCGCTGGTCGCCTGCCGGCAGCTTCTTGAACTCGTCGCGGCCTGGCGTGATGCGAACGCTGTCCGGTGTGTCACCGAAGCCGAGCTCTGACCACGGCTTGGTGAGCGGTGCCATTGTGCAACGGCAGTTCGGATGCGTCGCCATGATTTCGTCCAGCGGGTGCTCGCTGCCATGCTGCGCCCAACACGCCGAGCAGGTGCGCGGGCTTAGGTCAGCGACCCATACCCAACCATCCAGCACATCGGCGTTCGCGTTGTATTCGGCTCTGCTGGCCTCGCGGTAGGCACGCAGCGTTTCGGTGCGGGCAATGGTCAGCGCCCGCGTGAGGTTGCCCCCGAGCGCGTCACGAATGTCGCGGGCAATCTGGCGCGGGTTGCGACCGAGCGCAATACCGCTGATCAGCGAATCGCTGACGCTGTCGGCAGCGGCAGGTGCCAGGCCCGCCAGAAGCTGCGTGATCGCGCCTGCCGGCTGCGTTGCGGCGGTGACGCGCTCGATCGCGCCCGTTGCGAGCCGCACTTCCTCGGGAATGAGCGCAGTTGGCTCCTGCCCTGGCAGCGCCGAAGGGCTGACCGCAATCCCGGCCGGCAGCGCGGTGTCCATCATTGCCAGGGCAGCCTCGCTGCCCTGCTCGGTTGCCTTGCCGATTGCGCCGCCGATGATGAGCTGCGCCTGTTGCCCGAACGTGCTGATTTCGTCCAGCACGCGGGTCCGAAGCACCTGCAACCTGCCCTCGCGCGTCACAAGGTACTGCCATTCGTTTGCCGGCACGCCCTGTTCGCGCAACTCCTGCAGTCTGCTCCGCACCGAATCAAGGTCGGTCTGGATGCGCTTGTATGCCGCGCCGTAGCTGCGGGTCAGCGATGCAGCTGCCGAGCGGTCGCCAGCGAGCAGGCGGTTGCGGAACTGCTGCGCTTGTTCGTAGATGTTCGCCACGGCAGTAGGCTACCTGCCGCCGAACAATCTACTGCTGGCCGGCACCACGGTCGAACGCCGTCAGCAACGCAGCACCGATGTTGGTCTGCTCGCTTTCCCTGCGCTCGGCCTCGGCATCGGGGTCGTACCCAATCTCCGAAAGGCTGGTGGCCTGGCTGACGCCCGCACGCTGCAGAGCCTCGGCAGCCGTGGCCTCCATCAGCGGGTCGTCGGGGATGATTTCGGGCCAGCGGATTTCCGCGTACAGGTCAGGGCCGAAGCCGCCGAGCTCGCAGAGCCGGCTGGACAGCGATTCGATCATGCCGCCATACAGCCGGCGCTTCACTTCCGTCTTGCGCACCAGCGGCCCGTACAGAATCTTGAGCGCCAGGCCCGACAGGTCGCCGATGCCCTGCAGGTTGCCGGCCGTGATAGCTGGCACGCGGCTGATTTCATGCAGCGCAGACTTGACGGTATTGAACAGCTCGATGTGGTCCGACACGGTCGCCTTCGGCTCGAGGAGCGACACTTCGCTCTCGGGATCCGGCAGCACGATCGCCTCGTCGGGGCCAACGTCAAGGTCCCCTTCGCCCACGCCCTTCGCCACAACCTTCGGGTGACCGTGGATGCGCTGCACGCGGGCCGCGTTCGACATGACGCGGTTGATTGCCAGCTGCGTTTCCACAACATCGTCGGTGAGGTCGGGGCGACCCCAATAGGCGTTCGGCTCGGGCAGGTTCTGGCAGTCGGCAATCGGGGGCCAGGAGAAGCGCCAGGGTGTTTCGGCAATCGTCACCCACTGCCCGCCGATGCGCTCGCGGCTTTCCTGATCAACGATCAGCCATTGCGCACCGTCGCGGTGGATTACCTGCCGCTTCCCGTACTCCCTGCCGGCATCGTCGAGCATGGCCCACTGCAGGACGTACGCTTCGACCATGCCCACGTCGTCGGGGCTCCACACGACGCGCAGCATTTCGGGGTCCACGACCAGCAGGCGCGGCAGCGTGCCAGGCGGCGAGCCCTCGGGCGCGGGCAGGATGCGGATTGCAGAGTTGCCGGCCACGGCTCCGTTGGTAGCTGCGCCCTGCCACAGCAGCATCTCGCGGTTCGCCTCATAGACGCCGTACAGCCAGTCCGTCGAATCCTCATTCAGCGTATCGCCGTCGCGCATTTCCACGCGAATGTCCTGGCCGAACAGCGCATCCACGCCGGTATCGACGACGAGGCCGGCAAGGTTCAGACGAATGTTGTCGTCCGGCTCGCCAGGCAGAACGCGCAGCGGCTTCGGCTGGTCCCCCCGGTACATCTGGAAGGCACGATGAATCCGCATGTGCCGTTGCCGGTCAGCTTCGGCAGTCGCCATGAGCAGGGCATCAAGGGACACGGCTCGGGAGTGTAGCGACTTGATCGGCGCGATGCTGTGCCGGCATCATGCCGACCGCTATACTGCGCATGCGATCAACCGGACGGGTCGCCGGCGTGTCTCTCAATCCACGCCGTTCGGGGCGTTGAGCGCGGACCTTCGCTGACTGGCGTTTACGAGGGTCCGTGCTCCCCCCGGTCCGGTATGATTGCGATGCGCTGCGGGAGACTGCGGCGTGCGAGCTGCGGAGCGGTTGCGTGCCTTCCTTCCCGCGCGACCGCTCCGCGCTCATTGCCACCGCTTCAACGGTGCATCCGGCAGGAGCTCTGGACGTTGCGGGAACTTCCGCCACACCTGCGACGGTGCCAAGCGGGACGAGCCCTCCTTGATGCGGAAGCATCCCGGCCACGCTCTGAGCATCGTTTGCGCGCGTTCGAGCCTGCGGGTGTGAGTCGTATCGGTGCACCCGCCAGGCTGCACGGATGTTGATGGTTGTTCGTGAACGACGCGGCGCGATACCAGCGTGCAATACCCCGCCGTCAGCAGTTGCATTGAATAGTCGGTGTCGTCAAGGGTGTCACCTCGGAACCGAGCGGCAACGTCCGTGCGTAGCAGCTGCACGCAATACACCATCCCGTTCACACCAACGGCAGGCTTGTTGTCATACGAGAACGCGAACGCGCCGTTCATGATGTTCGCGCCGCCGACGTTGCTGAACGAATCCACCAGCAGTTCAATGTAGGCCAGGGCAGCGCGTGCCGGAATAACGATGCGCTCGCCGTTGCGCCTGATGCGGAAGCGGCGCATGTCATCGTCAAGTTGCCATGCGTATTCCGCGCCGGCTGCTCGCGCGTAATCCATGATCCAGTTGCGGGCGTAATGGATGCCCTGATCGTTCTCGTCCATGACCAGCACGCGCTCGGCTCCGAACCGCGCAACGTATCCGTCGGCATCGTGAGGTTCAACAACGATGCGGTGCGGAACACCGGACGCTGCGAGCAGATCGGGTGTGGTTGCGGTTTCGGCTCTGTGGCGGGATGGGACGAACACCGGGTAATGCTGCTCCTGCAGGCTCTCAACGTCGTCCAGCACGGCTTGTATCGCGTTGGCAAGGGTCACGCATGCCTCCTAGAAACGTGGTGCCTTGACGCCGCGCACGCCTGCCGGCCTGGCGAGGTCAAGGTCGGTGATCGCCCACACCAGCGCGTCAAGCCGGTCGGGGCTGGTCGGACTGTCGGGCGTCCATGTCAGCAGCTGCTCCTCGAGCTCCGTGAACACCTGCGCATGGGCAACCCGGCCCTGTTCGTAGAGCGCGGCCACGGGCTCGGCCCGCACGCGCTTGCCTCGCGTCGCACGCACCAACCGCACCGGCACCGAGGGGTCCACCGTACGCAGCACCGTCTTGACCATGTCGCCGCCCTGATTGGCCTCGGCCACGATGCGGTCAGCCTGGTGTTGGTGGTACGCCTCCACCGCTCGACGTGCCCATCCGTCAGGGCTCATGCGGCAGGTGTAATCGGCCAGCACGTATCCCCTCGGCCCGGTCCTGCCGGCCACGATGATTCCCGTTTCGTCGCTGTCCTCGCCGCTCGTTACGGCGGGGTCAATCGCAACGACGACGCGCTGCATGTCCGGTTCGTCCTTCGGCCAGGCTGCGAGCGCAGCTTCAAGCATGCGGCGGTTCCACAATGCGCCTGGCACATCGTCAAGGATTTCGGCGTAAAGCTCCTGCCGACCAAGCCGCGTGCCCTCATACTTCGCAAGGATGCGCTCGAGGAAAGCCGGCGCGAGGTTGTCGGCGTTGTCAAACGTGCTGCCGCGCGTGACGACGGTGGTATCGGCGGCGACAAGGTCGCGGATTTCCCGCGTTGGCCTGGGGGTCGTGGTGACGATGCATCGCGGGTCGGTGCCGAGCCGCAGACCGAACTGCAGCTGGTCCCACGCCTCGGGGTAGCGCCAGGCAGCGAGTTCGTCACACCATGCGGCATCGTGCTGCGGCCCTCGCAATCGGTCCGGCTCGTCAGCAGAATACGTTGTGCACATCGCACCTTCGGGAGCTATGGCGCTGCCCTCGGGGAACGTCACACGCCGCTTAGACGGCTCGTACGTCGGCTGTACGGCGTCGTCCCTGCATACAGCGAGCAGGCCGCTCTCGCCTTCCACCATCACGTCGCGCACGTCGGCGGCGGTCGGACCAACCAGCGCAACACGCTTCGCGCCGTGGGCAATGCGCCAGCGCACCCATTCCGCTCCGGTTCGCGTCTTGCCCCATCCGCGGCCGGCAAGAATCAGCCATGCACGCCATTCCCCATCCGGCTCGATCTGCTCGGGCCTGGCAAGCCCGTCAGGCGCGTACCATGCGAGCGAATAGGGTGCGGCGATCACCCCGATGCGACACGCTTGCGACGCCTGGCAGCGAGTTCGTCAAGGTGCTCAACGAGCCGGCGGTTCGCTTCCTCGGGCGTCACCTGCTCAACCCGCACAGGGCCACCATCCTCACCCGTCAGGGCCACGACCTGCTTCCTGCCCCACCGCGAGGGGTTGGTGCGCTCGAGGTACCACGCTGCGGCCTGCCAGCTTCCATCACCGGCAGCCTTCTGAATGAGCGCAACGCTGCGGACTTCGGCAACGGCCTTCGCGCTTTCTACTGCCTCGCGGAACTCGCGGTAGGGCTCGGGCGCGTCATCGCCTTCACCCTTCTGCATCCAGCGGTAGAACGTGGCCTCGTTGATGCCGGCGAAGCGGGCCGCAACGTCCTGATAGTTGCCGCCCCGAATGGCATTGACGATGCGGTCTTTGACCTCGGGCGTCAGCTTCGTTGGCCTGCCTGCCTTGCGTTCAGCCATTCTGCTCCTCGTTCAGCCAGGCACGCAGCGTCGGACTCTTGACCTCATCGGCCACTTTCCGCAGCTGCATCCCGTAGTTGTCCGCGCCGGCCTGCTCCAACGCATCCCAATCTATGTCCGTTCGACGCTTCAGCGGCGTGTCGAACTTTGTCCACGAATGTGCGACCCAGTGCTGCGGCCGGCCATACTTGCGCGTGGTCGTGACAACGTACGGCCAGGCACGCTCCAGGCTTCGCGCCATGTCCAACCGCCCATCGCCCTTGTAGAGCTCGGTGGTGTTGCCGCCCTTCATCGTCATGGTCGTCTGCTTGTTGATCAGGAACGCGTTGATGCACATCGTGCAGTAGCCGGCCGCGAGCACCTGCAGGCAGAGGTCCGTGTCCTCGTTGTAGCGCCCACGCCAACGCTGCGGGATGCTGTTGTCAATCAGCAGGCAGCTATACACATGGGTGTTCACGTAAAACGGCGGCATCCCGGTCTTGCCGTGCATGCCGGCACCCGCGAACGTGAGGTATTGCAGCCCTGCGACCGCGATGTTCTCGTAGCGGTCCACGAACTGCTCGGCAATGTGGAGCGCCGCACCGGAGTCGCACGGTATCCGCTTCTTCCGGTATCGGCGGTACATGCCCTTGATGTTGTCGTCCAGAATCCAATGCCTGGCATGCCCATGCTCCTTCGCATGCTCCCAGCACCAGTTACGGGCCGGGATGCTTCCGAGCCCGAGGTTCTGAAACGGCAATACCATGATCCGATCGTCGCCATACCGCTCGGCATACAGCTCGAACTCCTGCGGCTCAACCACGATGTAGAACGGGCAGCCGTCTGCTGCCAGGTGATCGGCGGTGTAACAGCAGTCGTGCCGGCCCTTGCTGATGACGTAGACCGGGTACTGCGGTGCCAGCTTACGCCCGTCGCTCACCCCTCGAACCTCAATGAGCTCGGGTCCTCCTTCGCCTTCGGCGGCCACCAAAGACTCTTGGTGCGCTCGGTGATTTTGATCCCGAGCCGCTTTGCGAAGTCCTGCCTGTCGGATTCCGTTTCGAAGCTCATGATGATCTTGGTCGGTGCGCCGGCAGCGTAGTCGTAGTCCGGCATGCCGAGCCATTCCTTCGCGGCGTCCTCGTCTGCGATTTCATGCTTCGGGCGCGTCACCATCGCGAGCGCGGCGAGCTGATCCTCATCAAAGCCGGACCCTGCCAGGCCCTCGTCGTCAAGGTGGGCAACCTCCCGCAGCAGTTCCGTGAGGGCTCGGTCGTCCACGATCGCCAGATTGCTGATTTCGTTATCGCTGGCGATCAGCTTCAGCGCCTTCGGGTCGTCCGGTCCAATCGGCAGACGTATCACGGGAACCTCGGTCAGTCCCATCTCGGTCGCCGCTTCTACGACGCCGTGGCCGGCGAGAATGGTGTCGTCGTTCGCGACCACGATGTTGCGGTAGATGCCGTGCGCCTTGATGCTGCTGATGATGTGCGCCAGCTGGTCCTTCGGATGCGAACGGTAGTTCCGCGGGTGCGGCTTCAGGCTCGCGAGCTTCACGACGATGCTGTCGTGCATGGTGACGTTCATTCGGCCCCCCGGTTGATCACCTGGCGAAAGCGTAGCGCCTGCCTACGCTGCATCGTCCCATCCGATTTCTCCGTCGCCTGCGTCTTTGAGCGCCAGATCGGGAAGCACCACCGTCGCAGCCGTCCTGCGTTCGGGCCTGGCCAGCAGTGCATCGCGCAACCGTGCCAGAGCATCGCGCCCCGTCAGTGACGCCCGCTGCGCATCGCTGCGCACCGGCAGAGCCTGCATTTCGTTCCATTCAAGGTGGTAGCGCGGCCTGCCCGCGACGCTTCCGAGCGACTGGACAAGGTTGCATGCGCCGCAATAGATGACGCGCTCGTTCGGTATGAGCGCAACGGCACCACCGCACTTTGAGCACTGCTGATTGACGAGCTCGGTGCGCGGCGGGTATTGCGGTGCCGGCGCGTCCATCCGGCGCGTGGCGCTCGCCCGCATGATGCACCCAAGAATCTCATGAGGGCCAGGGGGCCAACCGCTCGTCGGGCTTTCGCTGATGACCGTATCAAAGCCGGTCACGACGTCCGAGGCGTCGAGCTTTCCCTCATGCCTCATGATCGCGCGACGTATCTCGTCGGTCACTTCCGGCTTGGCATTGAGCGCCGGCCACAGCACCCGCAGGCGTTGCACCTGCTCCGTGATCACATCATCCATTGTGTTCCTCCCGTTGTGCGCGGCATAAGCCACACGCACATAAAAGCATGCTTAGAGGCTTGCCATGCAAGGTCTCTAACTCTATCTCTACCTCTAACTCTCACTCTGTTGGCAACCGTTGCGATTCCGTTCCATGCCCTCCTGTTGGTGCGCGTCGCGGAACGCAAACCACGTTGTATGGCACCTGCGACGTTCGCGCGACGCAACATTGGTTAGCTGCCTGCGACGTTCGCGCGACGTTCGCGCCTGGCCTTTGCCTCGGCGCGTTTGCGGTCAAGGTATTCGCGGCTCGCCTGCTTCCGCGTGAACCCGTCCACGACCCATGCGCTGCCCTCGCGCCGCACCAAGCCAACGCGCTGCATTGCCTTCGCCTCGGAGTCCTTGACGCCGCATGTGCGCAGCGCCGCGTCCGGCACCTGCCCGTCCGTTTCGTACTCCTGGCAATAGAGGATCAGCGCGAGGAAACCCACCTGCTCAACGGGCTTCAGTTGCACCACCTGTGGATGACGTAGGAATCCCACGTCGATCTTTGCCCAATCTGCCATGTTCCTTCCTGACGTTGTAAGGGGTCCGGCCGGCACACATTATTGCGTCGGCGGGTCTCCTGCACTGCCTGCGAGCTCGTCCGTCAGCAGCGTGACTGCTGCCCACAGCCCTCGGACTGACTCGTAGATGTTTCCGCTGTTCAGCGGCTTCGCCTGCGCATCCTCAATCAGCGAGCGCAGCTGCGCGATGCGATCGTCACTCATTGCCGGTCGCCTTCGCCGCGAGCCGGTCAATGACCAGCACCAGCCTGGCAGCGTGCTCAATACCTTCGCGCACGTCGGGGTCAGCCATGTTGCCGAGGTGGTATGCCACCTGCGTCAAGTAAGCCGGAACGTCCAGCGCCTCCTGCCGGCACTCAATCAGCGCCTCGGCGACGGTCTTTGCCTCGAACTGCTGCTCGTTGGCATGCACTTCATACTGCGTGCCCACCGTCAGACAGCGGTGCGCTGCACCATCGGCCAGCTCCTTGAACGCCCACGCGAGCTTGTGCTCGTCCTCGTACAAGTCGCGGGCATGCCTGGCCTCGCTGATCGTCGTGTGGACGAGTTGCGCGTATTCCTCGCTCGTCATGCGGCGGCTCCTTCCTGCAGCCTTTCGGACTGCGTAGCTTTCAGCGTGGCGAGCACGGCGTCCCAATCGCTCGGTCGCCACAGGTAGGTTTCGACGTTTGCGGCTCGCAGGGCATCAAGCCAGCCGGCCTGTGCCTTGCTGACGCGGCCGTTGTCGGTCTTGAGCTCTGCCATGACCAGCCGATCACGAACCAACGCGAGGTCGGGCCAACCGGGCTCGCTGCGCCTGCTGTCGTGTGTGTGGTATACGCGCCACCCAAGAAGCCTGGCCGCTTCAACAACCTGCGACTGCCATTGCCGTTCGGTCACGTTGCGTCCATCATCAGAGCGAACGCCACGATCAGCAGGATGCACGCGATGCACGTTGCCACGAACGCGCGCTCGCTCACCATCTGCTCCTGATGATTTCACGGATTACCAGAACGATCAGCACACCGAGCGCCGCATACCACGCCCACATTCAATGTCCTTTCGCCGCTGCCCGCATGACGCTTATCACAGTCGCCACGGACACGCCCGTCGTCATGGCCGTGGCGATGTACCGCTCGCGCACCTGAAGCCCGTCGTATAGGTGCCATGCTCGCAGAATCTGGATGGTGCCTGACGGTTGCGGACGCACTGGTGGCTCGCTTTGCCGTTGTTCCGCAGCTCGTTGCTTTCGCTCATGATGGTGACGCGCTGCACGCTGTTGCGTCCACTGCTTGACGCATCGTGGATTGCCGCACGTGCGACTGCGCCCCGGCTTGGTTGGGTACTGCTCGCAGACCGGGCACAAGTCGTTGTCGCGCTGCTCCTTGATCGCGAGGATTGCCTCGCGCCCGTACAGGCTCATCTGATAGTCCCCGCCAGAGCGACCGGGCTGCACGAGTGCCGGCTTACCGATTCGAACAAGCGTCCGCAAACTGACACCGAGCAGGTCAGCGGCTTCGCGAGTCGTCAGCAGTTCATCGCCCATTGAGCACCGCCGCGAGCCGCATCCCAATCCAATACGCAACCGGCGCGACCACGCCGTTACCGCATGCGGCGTAGCGCCTGCTGTCCGGCGAATGTTCCTTGTTGCGCCAGGCAACGTCCGTCCAGCCGTCGGGCCAGCCCATTAGCCGCTCGCACTCCATAGGGGTGAGGCGGCGGACGGTGTGCCCGATGCTGGCAGCCATGCCGCTGCCGTTCTTGCGCAGCGTCGGCGTGCGCTCCTCGGTTGCCTGCGGGTCAAGCCCTTGCGTATGGGAGAAGCCGACGACGGCATGCGTCGTGCGCGTGCCGCTCGCGTCAAACTGATTGAGAGTGTTCGCTAGTCCGTCATCAACCCATGTTTCGTGATCGTCCACACTCTTAGCGCGGCGAGCCTTGCGGAACGTCGCCGTCGCCACAACGAAGTCCTCGGTTTCGGCATCGGGCCTGCCCCCCGTCGTGACGCAACGCGCCACCGTTGAGGGTCCATCCTGCAGCCCGGTCATCACGACCGGGCCACGGCCTCCAGAGCCTCCTGCAACTGTGGCGGCAAGCGCCGGCCACGACGGGTCGCTCGTCGGAGAATCCCCGCCGCTGCCTTCTGCGACAGCGAGTATTTCTCCGATGCGTCCGGCTGCAGGATCGCCGTCAGCGACGGCGCACAGGAACACGCGGCGTCTCCGTTGCGGCACACCGAAGTGTTGCGCGTCAAGAGTTCGCCACGTTGCCAGATACCCGAGCTCGGTTAGCGAGTCAAGGACGATCCCGAAGTCTGCGCCCTTAGTGCTTCCAGAGCTGTAGAGCCCTTCGACGTTCTCAATGAGGATGCTGCGAGGCCGAAGGTCATCTGCGATTCGCATGAACTCGTAGAACAGTCCACTGCGTGCTCCTTCCAATCCGGCGCGGCGTCCTGCCACGCTTAGGTCTTGACATGGGAATCCACCTGCCAGGCATGCCAGCCCGCCAGCGGCATCAGCCGGCACGTTGCGCACATCGTCGTAGATCGTGACGCCGGGAAACCGCTCGGCAAGTACCGCGCGGCTCCATTCGTCAATCTCCGCAAGGAAGGCATGGCGGAAACCTGCCTGCCCCAATCCGAGGTCCATGCCACCGACACCGGAGAACAGTGACCCGCATGAAAGCTCGGTCATACTCGGTACTCGTCATTCGGAGGCCAGAGGTACGGAAGGTCGGCCGGCACGTTAGGGAACTGCGGTCCGTAATACGCCGCGTCCTTGCGGACAAGGTTTGACTGATGCGACAGGTGGAACGCGGCATCGCCGAGCCATACCGGCCTCGGATAGATGCACAGCCGCATCTGGTGAACGAACCGCGTCAGCAGCGTGTCGCGGTAGCCGCGTCGCTTCCATTCGACACAGCATGTGATGCCGTATGCCACCAGCGCCTCGCCGTAGCCTCGCCACATCTGAACTGCCGGATGATGCTGCCAACCGTAGTCGGGGTCGGCCAGTGCCTTCATGATCTGATACGCCTCCACACGCTGTTTACCGAGCCGCTGATTGTCAAGGGCTTGCACGCTGCGCCGGAAGCTTGGGTACGGCATGAACGTCTGCATGATTCCTCCCTGATGTGATGCTGCTGGCAGCCTATTCGCTACTGCCCGTAGTGCCTATGCGGACCCACAGCCCCATGCTGACCATCCGAACCGCGTGGCAACGATGTGTCCGATTGCGATCTGCTCTGCCCGCGTCGCGCCCTCGCTGACCCAGCGATACCCAGTCACGGCCTGGCCGATGCCGTACGTTGATCGAAACATGCCGAGCCCTCCAATCCAGCGCCCGTGCGGGTAGTGGTTCCAGTTGCCGCCCGTTTCGCAGTAGGCAACGCGCACGGCCTTGTTCCATTGCGCCGTGCCGATGCGCCGCTTGATTTCCCATTCGGCAGGTCGCGGGGGCCAAGCTTGCGCGTTGCGCTTCGCCTGCTTGACGCATGCGGCTTTCTCCCTGCCGGCATGCTGCTCGCAGGGCTTCGCCTGCGCGGTGGCCGGCAGGCCGAAGGCGAGCGCCCCGGCTGCCAGCAGTCCG
>Ga0208147_1000482_pt1 | contig 14084 bp, 11 predicted proteins | sample DEB3_08_DNA_FD_184520 | JGI IMG/M metagenome (GOLD analysis project Ga0208147, IMG submission 184520) | Aqueous microbial communities from the Delaware River and Bay under freshwater to marine salinity gradient to study organic matter... | ecosystem: Environmental > Aquatic > Marine > Coastal ... | reverse complement strand
GCAACCTCATTGGTAGCAAGTGTCCAGATCTCAATTAACTCTTGGCGACGCTCATCATCAGTAATCAATCCCTTTTCATACTGTGATTGAACCTTATCCGCCTTAGTTTCGTAACCTTCCAAGATTTCGCGCTTGCGACCTGGTGTTACAACATCATTAATCGAAATAGTGACACCAGCTCTAGTTGCCCAGTAGAAACCAAGTGACTTAAGTGCATCTAAGGTTTGTGCAACTGTTACCTTGGCATAACCTTCAGCCAAATTATCAACAATTAAACCAAGAAGCTTCTTAGTTACATCGTAATCAACAAATGGGAAATCAGCAGGTAGTACCTCATTAAATAAAGCACGACCTAAAGTAGTTTCACGAGTCTCAGCCACGCCACTCTTATCAATGCGAAGTTTGATCTTCGCTTGTAGAGATAGTGAGCCTTGATCAAATGCCATTACCGCTTCAGCAATTGACGAGAATGCTCTGCCCTCTCCTAATTGCTTCTCACGAAGTGAGGTTAGGAAGTAGAGACCAAGCACCATGTCCTGAGTAGGAGATGTGATTGGACGTCCTGATGCTGGCGACAAAATATTATTGCTAGAAAGCATTAATACTCGAGCCTCAGCTTGGGCTTCAGCAGATAGAGGTAAGTGAACAGCCATCTGATCACCATCAAAGTCTGCGTTAAATGCAGTACAAACTAATGGGTGAATCTGAATAGCTTTTCCTTCAACCAATTGTGGTTCAAATGCTTGAATTCCAAGACGGTGCAGAGTTGGTGCACGGTTTAGTAGTACTGGATGCTCAGCAATTACCTCTTCTAATACATCCCAAACTACTGGACGAGCACGTTCAACCATGCGCTTTGCAGATTTAATATTTTGAGCATGATTTAAATCAACCAAACGCTTCATTACGAATGGTTTGAATAATTCAAGTGCCATCTGCTTTGGCAGACCACACTGGTGCAACTTAAGTTGTGGACCAACCACAATTACTGAACGACCAGAGTAATCAACGCGCTTTCCAAGTAAGTTTTGACGGAATCGTCCTTGCTTACCCTTTAGCATGTCAGAAAGTGATTTAAGTGGGCGGTTTCCAGGTCCTGTTACTGGACGACCACGACGACCATTATCAAATAATGAGTCAACCGCTTCTTGCAACATACGCTTTTCGTTATTAACAATAATCTCAGGTGCACCTAAATCAGCCAGGCGCTTTAGACGATTATTGCGGTTAATTACTCGGCGATACAGATCATTTAGATCGCTGGTTGCAAAACGACCACCATCTAATTGAACCATTGGACGAAGATCTGGTGGAATAACTGGAACACAATCAAGCACCATTGATGCTGGCTTGTTTCTAGTATTTAAGAATGAGTTAACAACCTTTAGTCGCTTAATAGCACGGGTCTTCTTTTGACCTTTACCAGTTTGTGATAACTCATTTAATTTATCAAACTCAGCTTTTAGATCAAAGGTTTCAAGACGAGATTGAATTGCTTGCGCACCCATTGAACCCTTGAAGTAAACACCGTAACGATCACGAAGTTCACGATATAAAGATTCATCACCTTCAAGATCTTGAACCTTTAGATTCTTAAAACGATTCCAAACAGCCTCTAGACGATCTAACTCTTTTTGAGAACGATCACGAAGTGTCTTAAGTTCGCGCTCACCAGCTTCGCGCACCTTACGGCGAGCATCTGCTTTGGCGCCTTCATCTTCAAGATCTGCTAAATCAGATTCCATTTTCTTAGTTCTGGCATCTAATTCAAGATCGCGACGAGACTCAATCTTTTTGTAATCTGATGCGTACTTCTTCTCCAAGGTTGGCATATCCTCGGCGCGAGCCTCGGTATCAACCTCAGTGATCATGTATGCAGCAAAGTAAATTACTTTTTCTAGATCCTTAGGTGCAAGATCTAGTAGGTAACCAAGACGGCTTGGCACACCCTTGAAATACCAAATGTGAGTAACAGGAGCTGCTAACTCAATATGTCCCATGCGTTCACGACGAACCTTGGCACGAGTTACCTCAACGCCGCATCGTTCGCAAATGATTCCCTTGAACCGAACGCGCTTGTATTTACCGCAATAACATTCCCAGTCACGAGTTGGTCCGAAGATCTTCTCATCAAATAAGCCATCTTTTTCAGGCTTTAGGGTTCGGTAGTTAATTGTCTCTGGCTTTTTAACCTCACCAAATGACCACTCACGAATATTGTCAGTGGAGGCAAGACCAATTCTTAACTCATCAAAAAAGTTAACATCTAACATGGTTATCTTCTCCTCACACTTCTTCTACAGAGCTTGGCTCAACTCGGGATAAGTTGATACCTAACTCCTCGGCGGTCCTAAATACCTCTTCATCAGTGTCGCGCATTTCAATCGCTACACCTTCTGAAGAAAGCACTTCAACATTTAAACAAAGTGATTGCATTTCCTTAACCAGTACCTTGAATGATTCAGGAATACCTGGCTCTGGAATATTTTCACCCTTAACAATTGCCTCATAAACCTTTACGCGACCTAACACGTCATCAGATTTAATAGTTAACAACTCTTGGAGTGTGTAAGCGGCGCCATATGCTTCAAGTGCCCAAACTTCCATCTCACCAAAGCGCTGACCACCGAATTGAGCTTTTCCACCCAATGGTTGTTGCGTAATCATTGAGTACGGACCGGTTGAACGAGCATGGATCTTGTCATCTACTAAATGGTGCAGCTTCAAGATGTACATGTAACCAACAGAGATTGGTTGCTTGTATGGCTCACCAGTGCGGCCATCAAATAATTGAGCTTTACCATCTGCACCAATTAAACGCATGCCATCTTTGTTTGGCAGAGTTGAACCAAGCAGTCCTGATAACTCCTCTTCCTTAGTTCCATCAAATACTGGTGTTGCCACCTTGGTATTTGCTGGTGCTTCGGCGTAACCATTAGCACGTAATGATTTTTGCCAATCTTCATTTCCTTCTAGCTTCCAACCAGATTTAGCAACCCAACCTAAGTGAGTCTCTAATACCTGACCAACATTCATACGTCCTGGAACACCAAGTGGATTTAATACAACATCAACTGGTGTGCCATCTTCTAAGAAAGGCATATCTTCAACTGGCAAAATCTTTGAAATAACACCCTTGTTGCCGTGACGGCCAGCAAGCTTGTCACCATCTTGAATTTTGCGCTTTTGTGCAACATAAACACGAACTACCTGGTTAACACCAGCTGCTAATTCAAATCCCTCTTCAGAATCTTGAATGCTAACGCCGATTACTTTGCCAGATTCACCGTGTGGAACCTTAAGAGATGTATCGCGAACCTCACGAGCCTTCTCACCAAAGATTGCGCGAAGTAAACGCTCTTCCGGTGTTAATTCAGTTTCACCCTTAGGTGTTACCTTTCCAACCAAAATATCTCCTGGCACAACATCTGCGCCAACGCGAATAATTCCGCGCTCATCAAGATCTGCTAACACCTCTTCTGAAACATTTGGAATATCACGAGTGATTTCCTCAGCTCCCAACTTGGTATCGCGAGCATCTACTTCATACTCTTCAATGTGAATTGAGGTAAGCACATCATCTTGAACTAGGCGTTGAGAAAGGATGATCGCATCCTCATAGTTATGACCTTCCCATGACATAAATGCCACAAGAAGATTCTTACCCAATGCCATCTCGCCCATCTCAGTACTTGCACCATCTGCAACTACTGCGCCGGCTTCAATTTTGTCTCCCGCTGAAACAACTACCTTTTGGTTTCGGCTAGTTCCTTGGTTTGAGCGAACAAACTTTTCAACAAAGTAAGTTTCAGTTGAGCCATCATCATTTTTAACAAGTACTTGATCAGAGTTAACCTCAGTTACCACACCTGATTTGCGGGCAAGTAAAACATCGCCAGCATCAACAGCAGCACGAAACTCCATACCAGTTCCAACTAATGGTGCTTCAGCTCTTACTAGCGGAACTGCCTGGCGCATCATGTTTGCACCCATCAGCGCACGGTTAGCATCATCATGCTCTAAGAATGGAATCATTGCAGTTGCAACTGAAACCATCTGACGTGGGGATACATCCATGTAATCAACTTCAGATGCTTGAATGTTTTCAACCTCACCACCACGGCGACGTACTAATACACGAGGCTCGGCAAAGTGATTATCTTCTGTTAATGGTGCATTTGCTTGAGCAATAATGTGTTCATCTTCTTCATCAGCAGTTAGGTAATCAATGCGATCTGAAACCTTGCCATCAACAACCTTGCGATAAGGAGTTTCAATAAAACCAAATGGTGTAACACGTGCATAAGTTGCAAGGGAACCAATCAAACCAATGTTTGGACCTTCTGGTGTTTCAATCGGACACATACGTCCGTAGTGAGATGGGTGAACATCTCGAACCTCAAAGCCAGCACGTTCGCGAGATAGACCACCAGGTCCAAGGGCAGATAGACGACGCTTATGTGTCATACCTGAAAGTGGATTTGTTTGATCCATGAACTGGGAAAGTTGTGATGTACCAAAGAACTCTTTGATTGATGCAACAACTGGACGAATGTTGATCAGAGTTTGTGGGGTAATAGCTTCAACATCTTGGGTGGTCATGCGCTCGCGCACAACACGTTCCATACGAGATAGACCGGTACGAACCTGGTTTTGAATTAACTCACCCACAGTGCGAAGGCGGCGATTACCAAAATGGTCAATGTCATCAGTTTCAACACGAACCTCTTTGCCGTACTCCATCAAAGCATCTCCGCGATGAAGGGCAACTAGGTATTTAATTGTGCCAACAATATCTTCAATAGTTAATAAACCACGGCTTAGATCTAACTCAAGTCCAAGCTTCTTATTAATCTTAAAACGACCAACCTTTGCTAGGTCATATCGCTTTGGATTGAAGTAAAGGTTTTCGATTAAGTTTTGGGCAGCCTCTTTAGTTGGTGGCTCACCTGGACGAAGCTTGCGATAAATATCTAACAACGCTTCATCTTGTGTTTCAACATTGTCTTTTTCTAAAGTTAATTTGATTGATTCAAACTCACCAAATTGCTCAAGAATTTGTGCGCTGCTCCAACCAAGTGCTTTTAAGAATACAGTTACAGATTGTTTACGCTTACGATCGATACGAACACCGACCATGTCCTTCTTATCAACTTCAAACTCAAGCCAAGCACCACGGCTTGGGATAATTTTTGTTGTAAAAATATCTTTATCAGATGTTTTTTCAATTGTGCGCTCAAAATAAACGCCAGGTGAGCGAACGATCTGTGAAACAACAACGCGCTCAGTTCCGTTAATTACAAAAGTTCCACGTGGTGTCATCAATGGGAAGTCGCCCATGAAAACTGTTTGAGATTTAATTTCACCAGTGATGTTGTTGGTAAATTCAGCGGTTAAGAAAAGTGGAGCTGCATAAGTAATATCGCGCTCTTTGCACTCAGCGATTGTGTACTTAGGTGGTTCAAATCGGTGGTCACGGAATGAAAGTGACATCGATCCTTGGAAATCCTCAATTGGTGAGATCTCTTCAAAAATTTCTTCAAGTCCAGATTGCTTTGGCACTTCACCGCGATGTGATTTTTCAGCATCAGCTAGGCGAGCGCGCCATGCTTCGTTACCAAGTAACCAATCAATGCTTTCTAATTGAAGTGAAAGCAGATTTGGAACCTCAAGTGGTTCACGAATCTTTGCGAATGAAACACGACGTGGAGCATGAGATTTAGTTTTTGAAGCGGCCAAAGTTTCCTCCAGTAATTAACTGCGTTAAAACACACGGCTACCGCTAGGTCTTAGCCGCTATATGCTGTGGACCTTTTGGTTTTTAAAATTGTGAAGGGGCAGAGTATCTAACCCCTGCCCCTTCTGTCTAATTCAAGGTATTTACTTGATTGTGACCTTTGCGCCAGCAGCCTCAAACGCAGCCTTTGCCTTATCGGCGGTTGCCTTATCAGCCTTCTCCATAATGGTTGCTGGGGTGGCATCAACTAGATCCTTGGCCTCTTTTAGACCCAGGCTGGAGTTAAGTGCGCGAACCTCTTTGATAACTGCAATCTTCTGAGAACCAGCATCCTCAAGGATGATAGTGAACTCATCTTGTGCAGCATCAGCAGCGCCTGCGGCAGCGCCACCTGCAGCAGCAGCTGCAACTGGAGCAGCAGCTGTTACATCAAACTCTGTCTCAAATGCTTTAACAAACTCTGTTAGCTCAACCAAAGACATATCTTTGAACTGACCTAATAGATCTGCGGTGTTTAGCTTTGCCATTGTTCTTTCCTTTTCTGCTAATCCCGACTCCAACTCTTGGTATGAGTACGGGGGTTGGGGGTCGGTTTAGTTTTCTGTGCTTTCAGCAGCAGGTGCTGCTTCGGCGACAACCTCTGGTGTTGCATCTTGTGCAACAGGTGCTTCGGCAACAGCTTCGGCAACTGGTGCCTCCGCCTTTACTTCAGCTACAACTTCGGTGGCAACTGGTGCAGGCGCACCGGCCTCCATCTTGATTCGAAGTGCGTCAAATGTTCGAGCTGCCTTAGACATTGATGCCTTCATAGCACCAGCAATCTTGGCAAGCAGAACCTCGCGAGATTCAAGATTAGCTAGTTGCATAATCTCAGCAGTTGTTACTGCCTTGCCGTCAAAGATTCCACCCTTAATGATTAGAAGCGGATTCTCTTTAGCAAAATCACGTAATGCTTTAGCAGCATCAATTGGATCACCCTTGATAAATGCAACAGCAGATGGGCCAGCAAGTAGTGCTGGATCTAAATCAACGCCCGCCTCTTTTGCAGCAATTTTTGTCAAGGTGTTCTTTACTACTGAATACTTGTTTTTTACGCCAAGTGATCTACGTAGTTGCTTCATTAAACCAACGGAAAGACCGCGGTACTCAGTCAGCACAGTTGCATTTGCGGTGCGGAAATCTTCAACGATCTCTGCCACAGCAGCTGTCTTATCTGGGGTTGCCATTTGGCATCCTTTCTAAATAAGAAAAACCTCGGCGCATAAATGCACACGAGGTAATCGCTGGCACCTATGCGGGTTGTTTTTCAACAATTACCTTTTAAAGATTTACTTTAAAAGACCTGCAGTCTTTGGTTTCTAGCCTGACTAATTTCTTAGTCCGACTGGAATATGGCAAGGGTAGGCGGTGAGGCCTACCCAAGTCAAAATTACTTCTCTTTATTGGATCTGGGCTCCGCCATCACGAGCAACTGAGGTATCTAGTTTGATACCTGGGCTCATTGTGGAAGAGATGGTGGCTGACTTAATAAAACGTCCCTTTGATGAAGATGGCTTTGATCGCATTACCTCTTCAATAGCAGCTGCATAATTCTCAGCTAACTGTTCGGCAGTAAAAGATGTCTTACCAATTACAAAGTGAAGGTTTGAATTCTTATCAACACGGAACTCAATCTTTCCACCCTTAATATCGGTAACAGCTTTGGCAACATTGGTAGTTACGGTGCCAGTCTTTGGGTTTGGCATTAAACCGCGAGGTCCAAGAACTTTTCCAAGGCGGCCGACCTTTCCCATTAATTCAGGTGTTGAAACCACTGCGTCGTAATCAAGACGACCTTTTGCAACTTCATCAATTAATTCATCTGCACCAACAATGTCAGCGCCAGCAGCACGAGCTTCTTCAGCGCGCTCGCCACCTGCGAAAACTAAAACTCTGGCAGTTTTACCAGTTCCATGTGGCAGGTTTACGGTAGAGCGGATCGCTTGATCAGCCTTCTTTGGATCCACACCTAGAAATAGTGCAACATCAACAGTTGCATCGTATTTAACAGTTGAAGTCTCTTTAACCAACTTCATTGCTTCACCTGGCATGTAAAGATTATCTAATTTAATCTTTTCTGCAGCGGCTTTATATTTCTTGCTTCGCTTCATTTCTTCTCCTCTTAGTTAATCTTGAAAGGGTTTTCAAGATTGGGGTTGTGGTTTTGGCGAACCAGCGAGGTTCTCCCACATTTTTTTCCTTTAGTTAGAGACGGTAATACCCATCGAACGAGCAGTACCGGCAATAATCCGAGATGCCATCTCTAAGTCATTAGCATTCAGATCCACCATCTTTTGCTTGGCGATATCTTCAACTTGTGACTTAGTTAGATTTGCAACCTTATCTTTGTGAGGGATTGAAGATCCCTTTTCAATTCCAGCAGCCTTTAGAATCAAACGTGATGCTGGTGGAGTTTTTGTAATAAAAGTAAATGAACGATCCTCAAATACCGTGATTTCAACCGGGATGATGTTTCCCTTTTGGCTCTCAGTTGCAGCGTTGTAAGCCTTAACAAAGTCCATGATGTTCACGCCATGCTGACCCAAAGCAGGACCAACCGGTGGTGCTGGTGTTGCAGCTCCAGCCTGAATCTGCAACTTAATAAGTGCGGTTACCTTCTTCTTCGGTGCCATGTTTTTTCCTTTTCTCTTTTAGTTAAATCTTCTGAACTTGGTGGAATGAAAGCTCGACTGGAGTTTCGCGGCCGAAAATAGAAACCAATACCTTTAACTTCGCCTGCTCTGGCATGATTTCTGAAATAGTCGCTGGCAGAGTTGCGAATGGACCATCCATAACAGTGATTGATTCACCGATTGAATAATCAACATCCTTCATTGCAATCTTGCCATCCTTCTTCAATGGACGTGGTGCAAGAATGTTCTCAACCTCAGCCAAGGTAAGTGGTGATGGATGATGTGCGTTGCCAACAAAGCCAGTCACTCCTGGAGTGTTTCTTACACATGACCAAGATTCATCAGTTAATTCCATGCGCACCAATACGTAGCCAGGGAATACATTGCGCTTTACAACCTTGATCGCGCCATTCTTAAGTTCACGAACCTCTTCTTCTGGAACCTCAATCTGAAATATGAAGTCCTCCATATTTAAAGATTGGATTCGGTTTACTAAATTTCCTTTAACCTTCTTTTCATATCCGGCGTAGGAGTGAACAACAAACCACTCACCTGGGGCGCTGCGAAGGGCGGCTCTAAACTCAGCATTCTCATCATTTTCCTCAACTGCGATCTCTTCCACCACATCTTCAATTACCGGTGCGATGACCTCTTCAATTACCGGCGCTGTCTCAGTAACTGCCAAGGCTGCTTCAAAAGCGTCCACTGGTGGATTCGCTGGCGTATCAATTGACATCATTTTTCCTATTCGCCTTAGCCAAAAACCCAGAAAGTTAATTTGGTCAATATAAAATCAAATGTTGAAACTACTAAAATGATAAATCCAACGAAAACTAAAACTACAGCCGTGTATGTTGTGAGTTGATTACGAGTTGGCCAAACAACTTTGCTTAACTCGGAGATAACTTGGCGATAGAACAGGCCAATGCGACCGAAGATGCCCTTGGCTTCTTCAGTTGAGACGATCTCTTCGCTCATCTACCTTTTCCTTTACTCGTTATCTTTCCTTTTACAACTTCTTACCAATTACTTGCAGGGCAGGAGGGACTCGAACCCCCAACCGGCCGCTTTGGAGACGGCAACTCTAGCCAATTGAGCTACTGCCCTTCGTCCCGAATTAAGGCATGAAAAATCATGACCTAATACAAGCGCCGGGGGCGAAATTGTAGGCGGGTTACTCAGAAAGGTAAAACTGAGATAAATGGTAAGCCGATTTTAAGCGTAGATGGCAGACTTAAGCCCCCATGAGCGCATCTGAAAAACCAAGAGTTTCAAAACGAATAGCAGCAATCGCAGAGTCTGCAACTCTTGCCGTTGATAGCAAAGCCAAAGCATTAAAAGCAGCTGGTCGTCCAGTTATTGGTTTTGGTGCAGGTGAACCTGATTTTCCAACTCCTGATTACATTGTTAATGCTGCAATTGATGCAGCAAAACTTCCAGCAAATCATCGTTATACACCGACACCAGGATTACCTGAATTGCGGGATGCAATTGTTAAGAAAACTAAACGAGATTCAAATTATGAAATTACTGCTGATCAGGTGCTAGTTACCAATGGTGGCAAGCAATCTGTTTATCAATCTTTCGCATCAGTTCTAGATCCAGGTGATGAAGTACTCCTGCCTTCACCTTTTTGGACTACTTACCCCGAGTGCATCAAATTAGCTGGCGGTAAGGCGGTTGAAGTTTTTGCCGATGAATCCCAAAATTATTTAGTCTCAGTTGCGCAGTTGGAGAAAGCATTAACTCCAAAAACCAAGGTGCTTCTATTCTGTTCACCATCTAATCCAACTGGGTCGGTGTACTCACCGGAGCAGGTAAAAGAAATTGGTGAGTGGGCATTAAAAAATAATCTTTGGGTAATCACTGATGAAATTTATGAACACCTTCTATATGACGGAGCTAAGTCTCCAAGTATTTGTGTGGCAGTACCAGAGCTTGCTGATCGCACCATAATTATTAATGGCGTAGCTAAGACCTATGCGATGACTGGTTGGCGCGTGGGCTGGATGATTGGTCCGAAAGATTTGATTAAAGCTGCTACAAATCTGCAGTCTCACCTGTCCTCAAATGTTTCAAATGTTTCCCAACGTGCTGCAATTGCTGCCCTAGCCGGTGACCTATCTGCTGTTCACAAGATGGGTGAAGCTTTTGATCGCAGACGCAAGTTAATTGTTAAGTTACTAAATGAGATTCCTGGCGTTAGCTGTCCAACACCAACTGGTGCTTTCTATGTTTATCCATCGGTTAAGGGAGTACTTGGAAAAACTATAAGAGGTAAGACTCCAAAAACTTCAGCAGAGTTGGCGACATTGATTCTGGATGAGGTTGAGGTTGCAGCTGTCCCAGGTGAGGCCTTTGGTCCTTCTGGTTACCTTCGTTTTTCATACGCACTAGGAGATGACGACATTGTTGAAGGAATTGGTAGAGTTAAAAAACTTTTGAGTGAAGCTATTTAATTTAAATCAAGCCCAACTAATTGCACCTCAACCTCTAGCCTTACGCCAAATTTTTCAAAAACTTTCGCCCTAGCCATTTTGGCTAATTCAATTATGTCATCTGCAGTTGCATCACCTGAGTTTGTTAAAGCTAAAACATGTTTATTTGAAATTTGAGCACCAGCTAATTTTTCACCCTTATTAACTCCAGCGTGCTCCATCAGCCAAGCAGCTGAGGTTTTAACTCTGCCATCTGATTGGGGCCAACGTGGGGCATCAGCTGGCAACTTTTCTGCCATCTCTTTAGTAAGGATTGGATTAACAAAAAAAGATCCAGCTGAGTTTGAATTAACATCAGTTGCATTGATCAACATTCCCTTACGGCCACGAAGTTCTAGAACTGCTTTGCGTACCTTCGCAACAGGCGCTCGATCACCCAAATTCACTGATAAATAATTTGCTAACTCTGCATAGGTAATTGGTAGAGACATCTCACCTTTTCGAAGTTGGAAGGTTACATTTAAAATTACATACCGGCCAGATTCCTCTTTAAACACTGAATTACGATAAGAGAAATTACACTGCTCATTTGTAAAAGTTATAACCTCACCTTTTTTGCGATCATATGCTTTAACTCTGGCAATAGTTTCACTTACCTCATGTCCGTAAGCTCCAATATTTTGAATAGGTGCTCCCCCAACAGTTCCTGGAATTCCACTTAGGGATTCAAGATCAGCAAACCCTCTTTCAATCGTTTGCTCAACAAATTTATCCCAATCTTCCCCAGCTGAAACCTCAATCATTCCGCCGCTGCATGCGTCGTAATCCAGTGCGTTACCTTTACTCTCAACTCGAATCACTGTGCCAGCAAATCCAGCATCACTAATTAATAAATTAGATCCACCGCCCAATATCAAAACTTTTTCGCCAGCGCTATCGGCAGCTTTTACAAACTCAACTAATTCATCTTCAGTATGGGCATGGACAATTTTTTGCGCAGGACCACCAACTTTTAACGTGGTGAAATTAGATAACTGCTCCATTAGATAAGCCTAGCGACGTGGTGAGAGGATCTCATTTTTCCCTCTAAACCGATCCAGAATTCTTTGATAATTTTTACGTGAGTTCTTATCTCGGTAATCAGGATCCACGTCGTGATAACCATGATGTCTACCCTGAGACAGTGGTAGATCTATCTGTAGCAGTTTTCCACCAGCAGCCCGGATAGCAAGTGATAACTCTAAATCTGCATTTCGATAGTACTTCGCACTTGGATTTGCTCCGCCAGCTGCAATTGCAAACTTACGATCTAAGGCAAAGTAATAGCCAAATAACACATCCACTTCACCAGCGCCTTTATCGGTAGTTGTTCGCCATTCATCCTCAAGATTAATTAATCCACCTTTCCAGCCAACGCCCTGATACCCAGCTTCTAAGCTGTTAAGAGTTTGTGGAATGGGATCTGCTGTAAAGGTTGTAGAGGTGTCCATAATAAGTAGGAAATCCTCGCTGAAGGTGTTAAGGAAATAGTTAATAACATTTCCCCAACCAAGTGGGTTTTTCTCTTGGGTAAGGGTTACTTGTTTTGAATCAAATTGATCAGGTGAGATCCAATTACTTTTTCCATTGGCATAAATACTTACCGGCGTTTTAGTTTGGCTTGTAATTGAATCAACACAAGTTACTAAATCTTCAGTAAAGCCCTCTGCGATTAAACAGATGCGAATTGACCCAGCCATTGGCGGGTTTTAATTAACGAGTTTCGCGGTGAAGTTGTGAAGACTTACAGCGTGGACAGAACTTCTTAAGTTCCAAACGATCTGGATCATTACGACGATTTTTGCGAGTGATGTAGTTGCGCTCTTTGCACTCAACACATGCCATTGTAATTTTTGGACGAACATCTGCGCTTTTACTTGCCATGGTTGAGCTCCTAGCCTTGTAGTTAAATTAACGTAATCGTTAACTTATTCGTTGGGTGAGGTTACCTGACCCTCACCATTTGGTGAAATTGGTGCGTATTTCGATCTGCATTTCTATCTTTAGTTCTGGTAGCGGAGGCGGGATTTGAACCCACGACACAGCGATTATGAGCCGCTTGCTCTACCAAGCTGAGCTACCCCGCCAAACTTAACTTTCAATATTTATTTTTTGTTCGAGCCCCCTAACGGAATCGAACCGTTGACCTTTTCCTTACCATGGAAACACTCTACCGACTGAGCTAAGGGGGCGAAGTGCTGGCTAAGGATACAACCCGGCTTTATTAATTACGAATTGAAGGCTTAATTACTTTAAGTAGGCCTTACTAGCAATCTCGATACGCCTATTTTTGTAAGCAGAAGATGCGCCCAACAGCAGATGTTCAAATGGATTTCCACTTTTTATTAACTTAACTAATTGCTCACTTTCATTTCCTTCAAAGGTTTTAATCTCTGAAGAATTTGTAACTTTCACCTCTTTGTGGGGTTTAATCGTTCGATAGATAACAGTTAGAAGTTGTAGTGCTGAATAAACCGTTCCGCGCCAGCCTCTACCAAAAATTTCTTGTAGTTTTAGCTTAAATAATGTTTTTGATATTTCATTTTCATCTTTAGCAGGTCTCTTGAGCAAATCTTTAAATATATTTGCCACTTCACTAGCCCCAGTGACTTCAGGCAGATCTTGGCAATTTCTAGCCAACTCTTGCCTAACTTTAGAATCGGCAAGTTTAGAAACCATAATTGTTATTTTCTCTAAATTTGATTGATCTACCGTTAAAGCGACCAAGTTGTCTGCTGCCCATCTAGCTCTTTCAGCCTGATTATCTGTTCCTCGTGTATTTGGAATAAACAAAGTTGGAATATTTGCAGCTAGTTCCTCATGCACACTGTTATAGCCAGCGGCGCAGATCGCAGCATCAAATGCGCTTAGAACATTTGCTAACGGGAAATATCTAATTACTTTTATATCAAGACCTTCGGGTGCAAGATTTTCACCCGTTGAGGTGACAGGTTCTTTTGTTAGTACTACTTGCAAATTTGGCCAAGCAATTAATCCTTTTAATGCCGCAGTCATTTTGGCATTTAAGTCAGCCTCGCCAATTCCGAGCTGGACCAAAACGGCAGGACGGGTTTGATCTAATCCCAGCAAACTTCTTGCGGCAACTTTATCTAGTGAGGTTTGTCGATTATAAATTGATATTGGTTTAACAACAGTTGAATCTAACCTGCCTGCAGTTGGACCTTTGTCATAACTTTG
>Ga0208147_1000478_pt1 | contig 14123 bp, 17 predicted proteins | sample DEB3_08_DNA_FD_184520 | JGI IMG/M metagenome (GOLD analysis project Ga0208147, IMG submission 184520) | Aqueous microbial communities from the Delaware River and Bay under freshwater to marine salinity gradient to study organic matter... | ecosystem: Environmental > Aquatic > Marine > Coastal ... | reverse complement strand
TTGGAGGCGTTTTCATGTCGCTGTTGTTTGATGGGTCAAATATCCCCCGCCAAACATTGGGCGACATTAAAACGGAATTAAAAAGCGATTAAAATGCAGGGGCTACTTGCCCTCTAATATGGTCAGGCGGCTCTCCAATACCTCAATCTGTTTCGCCTGGGTGAGGCACACGCCCTCCAATACTTTCACCCGTGCGCGAAGTGTTGACCTGTTCGCGATGGCCTCAGTAATCAATCGCAGCACCAATTCGGCACCGTTCCATATAAGTTGAAACGGTATCGGGTTGCCGTCTTGTAGGTTCTGCGCGGCTTTCTTATTTAACTCAGATTCGGTCATGGCCTAACGATTACAATCTTGTTGACGTTGTTTGCGCCCGTGTCCTTTGAATCGATGTGCAACCATCCGAAGTAAGGGCCTGCGCTGCGCGATGTGTAGGCGATGTCCTCAACCCTTCGGATACCCATAGCGTACGCCTCAACGGGGTGGCTTATAATCCACTCAAACACCTTGCGAGGCGTTACCCCATCGGTCAGGAATTTTAGATCAAATGCGGCCCCCGTTTTGTGCTGTGAATACTTCGCGCCCGTTGCCGTGTCAGACCGCCTCAACCCGCTCTCGGTATATCCGCGCCCGTTGATCAGAATCGGGCCGAACCGATCGCGCAAAGCATCGATGGCACGTAGCGCGTTCTGATCGAGCATGGCCCATATTTCGGCCTCGGTGTGATTCGCGAGAAACCACGGGTCAACGAGTTCGGGAAGGGTGAAGTGTTTTGGTTTCATGCCCCAAATTTCACCCCTAAAACGGCACGAACAATTAACACGAGATTAAACCTTGCCCTGCCCTCTATATTTCTTTTCGGGCGGGTTGTTCTTTGAGTGAACGCCTTTGTTTTTACGCTTCGGGCGCGGCTTGTGCTGTGTTGCGTTGGTCTTTGTCACGGGAACTTTTTGAACTGCCAAAGTAGTAATTAAGGACGGTGCCGAAAGCGGTCAGCAATGCGCCTAATGCAATGTTCACAAGGTCATGCGAGCTTTCTGGTATGGGCGCATAGAACAACAGGAACACGAGCGCAAACGTGCCAGTTATGACGGCAAATGCTAACATACCCATGAACACGTTGCGACCCTGCATGATGGCCGCTAAGTTAGTCAGAATGGGCAAATGATCCGTTCGGGCCCGCGCATCAACGGTAGCAGCGTGTTATGCGCCATGAACCTTCTACCTATCCACCACCCCTGCCGACCACCGTTAATAGTGTGCCGCAACTTACGGCCTGTGCTGGTGTTGTAAAGTGCCTTATCTGCACCGAAAGCATATCCATCGAACCCGCTAATTTCCCATGCTATTTCAACGGTCTTATGTGTTGATATTGTTCGCATTGGGTAGGTGGTCTTTGTTCGCTAATCAGCGAGTTACCAGCAATGCTAATGACCATTTATAATTTTCAGAAATTCCGTTTTATCAGATTTTTCATATTGTTCTTTTGCCCATTGTTTTATTTCATCTGTAATTTCAAATCTTTTTACATCTCCGAAATTTTTGATATAAGCACTGCTGGTAACATCGGCTATATTCAATGCCTTAGTTTTTTCTACATTTGAATTTTCGTTTTCCATTTTATGTTTTATTTTTAAATTTAATTTAGTTTTTATAAGTCGGCACTAAATATAGCCGTTTACCGTTATAAGCCATTTCCGATAGTGCCAGTAAAGACAATTTTCGGACTAATTTGCTTACCTCTTTGCTCTAACCATTTTGTATATGTAAATCCGTCATTATGTTGCACTATTCTTATACCTCTCCATCTTACTTTACCTTTTGTAATCTCGCCTTTAATCGGTGGTTCTGCCATTATTCGTAAAGCAGAAGTGAAAATTTCTTCCTCTTTCTTTTGTTGCTCCGAAACAAAACGGCTTATAACATCGGCTATATTCAAGCTGGGCATTTCGGGTAAATCAAAGTTTAGTTTTTCTAATTTCATTTTGTCTTAATTTAAAGTTTCGTTTTCATAATCCCAGCCTAAATATAGCCGAGAACCGTTAGCGGAAATTAAAAATGAATGCAGACGTGCCACCATATCAACATAAATCTAATGCCCCAATCTTGTATTTGGAATCCTAAGTTCCAATGTCTGTGTCCTACCATTATCAGAAATTTCTCGCTGTTATGGCAAACTGTTCTTGATTTTAATGTGTGTATTTTCATTTTTAACTATCCGCTAACAGCGTATATACAAGATACGCCTACAAGCATTTGTTTATAATTTAAAATTTATCGTTTGGCGTACCTCGTATATACGCAAACCGTTAGCGGTCATTGCCGAAAACCACATTCAACCACTTTATACACTCTTGAAATCCAGCGATAAACAGTGCTTGTTCTTTTGCATCAAGTGGTGGTGTAATTGCTTCTTCTGAAATTCTAACAGCGACTTTTGTTGCATCATCTAAAGAAGGTAACGAACCGCTAACAACACATATACCCAATTCGGGTTTCTGTGCTTCATTTGAGTTTTCTACGTTTTCAATCATTTTATCTATTATTTAAGTTATTACTATTTAATCCCGAACTGTGTATATCTGCAAACCGTTACAGATTATTCCCATCACCGCAAAGATGAAGCGGAAAACCAGACGCGAAATGAAATTGAGGTTAAACTTTACAATAGGTCGAGGTTAATCTTCGCGTCAACCCCTTGCTGCTTGAACATCTGCTGCATTGCCTCGGCCATCCTCAGTTGACGGTCGGTCAGTTTCTTCATCTCGGCCTCGTTATGTTTCTTGTGAGTCGTGAACTCGTCCAATAGCTGTTGCCTAGCTTTTTCGCACTCATCGCCCTGTTTTGTTATGACAACAAGTCTATCCTCAAGCCCTTCGGCAAGTTCGCGCCAAACTTTGATGGCCTTGTCCACATTATCCAATTCCGACCCCTTAGCCTGTGACTGCCCCTTGCGCCATGCCATGATTGTAGTTGCCACACCTGCTGCTGCGGTAGCAATGGTCGGAGCATAGGTGGTCAGGTCGATTTCCATTGGCCTATTCATGGTATCGGTGTCGGTTCAGGCACGTAGTCAACGAGTGGCAATTTGCACACCCACTCAAGCCCCTTCGTCTCGCAACCGTTCACCTCTTGTTCGGATATGGCCCACCCGTCCTGAGTCTTGAACGGTGCGAAAAAGCTGTCTGGCTGCCACTCTTTGCCCGTCAATTCTTTAGCCTGGTCGTCTGTGAGTTGTGCGATCATTATACCTGCCTGCTGAGTGTTGTCTGAAAGGTCTGCATGACTGATCGAAAGTGTGTCTCCTCCTCCGCGTTCAGGCCGTCCGTTAGCCACGCTGCCGCATAATTGCGCGCGGTCGTGAACCCGCCTCCGCTGAACTGGCCTAAGATGAAATTGGTGGCTGCGGGTGCTGAAGATGTTGCGGCTGTTGTACGTTGCCCCTGTCCGTTCAAATTAAGCTCGGTGGCGGTCGAAACAACACGCGATGCCATGAGTGTACCCCGAACGTCAGCGGGTGCCGTTGTGGTGGCCGTAGATGCCCCGTTGTTCAGGTCGAAGTATGCGGTGCCTGAGATGTTGCCCGCAAGCCATGTGCGAGGCGTTACCGACCCCGACCATTCAACGCCGCCCGTGCCTGCTGTGCGATTGTAAACGCCCAACGTCAATGAGTTTTGGCCCGTGACGTTATTCGCTAATTTGCTATCTGCCGAAGTATTGACCCCGTTACCCGTGACTCCGTTTGCATCGTGAGTCCACCCGCCCGCGAACACTAAGCGATAGGCTGCATCGAGGTCGCGCGGGTCTTTGAGATTGTATTTGTGTGTGGTCGCGGTGCCGCCTACGAACGGGTACAAGGCCCGAACCTTTGACCATATGCCGTAGTCATCTAAGCGAAGGGCCAACGTTCTGACTGCCCCTGTTATGGTCGCGTCAACGATGCCCGTGTTCGTTAGAAAGTCGGTAACTTGGGTCATTTGGGCCACCGTCACCTGAATGGTCGCGCCAACGGTGGTCACGCCATCGGTGGCAGTCACAATGATTGTCTGCGCACCGTAGCCCCTCGCTGTGATCGCTAACGCATTTCCCACCTGAGTGGTGCGGGCATATCCGCCTATGCTGTCCGATGGGTAGCTGAAGGTGTACAATGTAGGCGTGAAACCTGTTGCGGTCGCGGTGATTGTGAATGACCCACCGTATGCGGGTGTCGCTGATGAGGTGGCAAGACTAAGCGAGTAGGTAGCTGGGCATGCGGGTACTATCCATTCGTTTCCCACGTTTGACCCGACCTGAACGCCACCCTGCTTTACAACGATATTCCACGTTTGCGTTGGGTTATTCCACGACCCTATCTGAGTGCCATTGACCTTAACGTACTTATTCGCGGTATCCTCGGCCTCGATATTTCCTACGTTCGTTCCGTTGATATTCATGTGGGCGTTACCGATGACCCATTGACCCGAAACGAGACTGCCTACGGGGCTTGATGGTGTGGCATCTGTTACTACTTGAATGTTCTCTGTGCCGCCACTTGGCACGGTGCCGTATGAGTCTCCGTTTATTGTGATTGTGCCATCTGCGCATGGGTCTGATGTCACTTCCCAAGTATTAACGCCATTCCATGAACCCGACTCGTTGCCGTCTAATGTGACCTTGATCGAGAATGTCGATCCACTTGCAGGTGTGCCTACTTCGGTGCCGTTGATCTCGACCGTCACGGGGTCGCATGGCGTTACCTCACACTCCGCCTCAAGTAGTGCCTCCTGTGCTTCGGGCGTGAGGCAGCCGAACACATCAGCCACCACATCTTCGGGCGCGACCTCTGCCAGTTGCTCGCATAGCGTTGGCGGTGTCTCGCAAAGGCGGGCGGTCAGACATTCACGTTGCTCGTCGGTCAAACGCTCAAATGTCGCTGAGTCGCAGAAGTTGAACCAGTGTAATATGTCGGGGTCGAGGTCGCACTCATTCGCCCAACATTCGGCAGGTGCGACAATGGTCATTTTGATGGTCAACGCCAGCATGAACAACCGATAATCCAAGTCCTCAACGTCAATCCCGCTGAACTCGGTGGCGTAAATAGCGGGCGTGTCGTGATCTATTGAAGTGATGGCAAGGGTCACGCTGTCCGCGCTTACGGCTGATTCAATATCGCTGTCCTGCGCGATTAACAGCGATGCAAGGTCATTGCTTAATCGTGTCGGCTCAAACGCATCAGACCTATGGGAAATGACCACAAGGCGCAACGAGAAGTCGCCCTGAACCAGTCGCTTTGCTGAGTACTTCGGTGCGATGTCCTCGAATGATGCAGGCGAGTCCATCCGCCAATAAGTAACCGAACCGCTATCAATGTCAACGGTCCGAAATTCACCCGATGCGGTGTAGGCGTATGGCACCTTTCGACCCTCTCCATCGGCCCGAAGTTCACCGAGGCAATAGGACTGCGCAAACTTGCCCGTTGAGTCAAGGGCGGTGTTCAGTATAGTGATCGCCTGTTGAATCATCCTTGCAATAGTTTGAGAAATTCGAGGCGGTTTATTTCATGGAATTTTGCGCGTTCGGCTGGGGTGAACGCAAGGAAATTACCGTACCTTTTTAGGTTGGCCTTCAGCTTGACCATGTTGTTGCCGCGCCTGATGGCCTCGACATACAATGAATTACTTACCTTAATCACTTTTCCTGATGGGGGCCGACCCGTGCCGTTCGTTTTCGCTGAGTTGGCGAAGTCGGACTGGAGGTCGTTGGTCAGCCGAAGATTGACCACGTTCGGATCGAATCCTTGATCCTGTTTCAATGCGTAATAGCTTGAGAAATAGGATGTCTTTTGGGCCTTGCCGCTTTTGCCCTTGTTCTTGCGCCTCAGTTCAGTGTTCTTTACCCAGATCGGCTTAGTGCGGTTGTAGCTTCCGCCAACGCCTGGAGTATCGAATATCCGCTCAACCCTCATCGCGTGAACGGTTTGAGCCGCAATAGCCAAAGGCGCGTTCGTGCGCAGTTGCTCAATCTGCCTGTTGAGCTTTGCGATGTATTCGGCCTGTGTCACGCCCCAAAGGTAAAGACATGCCGCGCCTATTCAAGCATCCCCTATAAGGACACTCGCTGCCGACCCCTGCAAATCAATAGCCCCCTTCGATCGGCATTGCAGCCCATTGGCTGCGAACGTTCCACCGATCTAAGCACGGGTGAGCTTTTCCGATATTCACTCACTCGGCATCTATTGATACCCGTTTACTTATTATGACCGAACGAAGTCCGATGCTTTTATGACCGAGTTGAGGCGCGGTTGCTCATTGCTCGGATTACGGGCGCAGAATGTCAAAGTCTGTTGAGGTTGTTTCGACTGGGCAAGCCGTATCGGTCAACGTATGAAACACCGATATGTATTTCTCGCTGCAAGTGGGGCGGCCTTTCGGCACATCCCCCGCTTGCCCAGCGAAGTACAAAGATAATCAATTAAGAAACACTGCGAATACTACCGACACCTGACAATCAGCAAAAACGGAGTAACGGGTGATGTTCACGTACTCAATTACCCCGCGCTTGAAAGTTGTGGTCATGGTATCGCGACCGCTATCCGATTGGTACGAACGCACTCGAAACACCACGGATCATCGGGCAAGTTGACCTGTGCAAGTGCAAGCCTCATGGCCTCGCTGAAATTGTCGCGGTACATCATTTGTCGCTCCTTCAGTTGGTCGCTATCCCGAACGGTCTTTGTGTTGCTTCGGCCTGTTCCGAACAATGCGTAACCCATTGCCAACTCGCAGACCTTCCACATCATAGGCATTGCCAACTGCTCACGGATACCGCATAGCCACGTTTGATGATCGCACTCCATTGATACGTCTATGCTCATCCCGCCCATGTCGTTAGTGTTCGTCACGGTCGGCAGTGTGGTAGACGTGATCGGTATCGCCTGGGCCAATGGATTGAGTCGGCAGAAGTCGGCACATGAACAGCAATCAGACCCCCATCCTGTGACGGTCTTATACCCTGCGTTAGTGGCGGGAAACACGATAAGCAACGTGCGAACCCGATATAGCGCATTCACATTCACATTGACCTGTTGACCCGCAACGGCTGCGATGACCTTTGTGCCGAGTACCTGACCCGTCAGGCCGTCAACGAATGAGAATGTTATGTTGCCCGTGACCTGACCCAAGAAACCGAGGCGGGTGATTCGGTAGCCTACGTTAGGCAGTTCGTTGTATCGGTTCAGCTTCAGGCCCTTATATCCTGCGCCTGCGGGTGATGCGGTTAGCGTGGTGCCCGCGTCTCCAATCGTCTGCTGATCGATTATTGTCTTAGCGATATACCGCCCACCGAAAGCCGATTGAACCTGTGCGATCAGTTCTTTGGCCGCCTGCCTGCGAAGGTCAGCGAACAGGTCGTCAACGCTTGGGTAGTCGTTCTGATCGACTATCAATTCAAGCTCCCTGCGCTGAACGTGTGGCGCGGTGTATGTTGCGGCATCGGACGTGACAGCGGCACAACCGCCCGTGAGTCCGACAAGGGTTTCGAGGCATTCCATAGGGACAAAGGTACTATGCCTGAGCCGCTAAGAATATGCGTTCACCGTGGCCGTTTGGTGAGTGTGCCCCGAATTGTCCGATGGTTTCGATCTTATATCCGCATGACTCGAACAGGGCCTGTAATGTGAACGGGCTGAAGTGCTGAACAACGGTCGGGTCTGATTTGTGAACGTCAATCTTCATATCGTCCAGAAATAATTGATTCGGTGTTATGACCACGACACGCCCGTTTGTCTCAAGAAAGTTGGCCTTAAGTGACTCCAAAAGCGGTGTCTGCATCGAGGCCAGCATATGGGCAAGTGAGTGCATGAAATAGACGGTATTCACCTTAAAGTATAGCTCCATCCTGAACTTGAACGGATCGCCCTCATAATAGTGCGGGTGAATATCGTAGCCGTAGCATATCGCATCGGTCATGGCCTCGATGTGGCGCATGGCATAACCCGTACCGCATCCGTAGTCCAATATCCGATCCTTATGCTCAACATTCAACAGGCGAATCAGAAAAGCCAACTCAGACTGATATTTCTCAGTCGAATTGAACGCATGAAGTTTGGCTTTGTATTCTTCGCGGGTCAGGCCACTATCTGCGCGATCCGTTTTCCCTGTGCCGAATAACCGTGACATGATACCGCCCATTGCCTGAACTTGTTTTGCAGGCTGCAAAGGTCGGCCACAGATAGCATTGATAGGCGTTCGACCTCTTCGCGCAGTTCTGCCTCCGTGTTCACCAATATCAGCGGGCACTCACCGTATGCCTCGCGGTAGATGTCGGGGTTCATGTCCATTGTTATAACCACCTTCCCCATCGCTGCGGCCTCAATCGCTGTTGTGCCGAATGAGCCGTATGGTTGACCGTGATTCGTTGGTGCGAACAGCTCAACATAGATGTCGCAGGACTCCATCCGTTTGAGTGAGTCGGCATACGGTATAATTGCCGTGTCAATGTGCAATACCACGTTTGAAACATCGGCCAATGTGCGCCTAATGGTTTCGGTCCCCTTGACTTCTGGATTTGATGGGTAGTGGCCCACAACAAACGGCTTAGTCGGCTTGCGCCCGTTCGGAGTGATTGCATCGGTGTCAACGGTCACGCTCAGATAGTCACCGTGTCCGCGAAATTCAGGCAGGGCGATAATGGTCTTAACGCCCTTGCGTTTGAAATAGGTGTCATATCGTTGCTTGTTCACCCTGAACTCTGTGCCCGCGTAGTACATGACCACCTTTTTACCTTTCAGCGCGGGGTCAATCGCCTTGTGACTTTCAATGTTGAAGAACACCTGAACTACATCGGCCTGCCTGCAAATACGCTGCGCCTCCGCTATGGTAACGATGTCGGCCTGTTCAGTATATCCGAACGGGTGCCGCCTCAGTTTGATGGCCCTCGCATTGACTCCAACGGCCCGCAACGCCCGCGCATTGTCAAAAGCGTAGTTTGCATGATCTTCGATGGTGAAATTGACCACGCGCACCTTTCCGAGGCCGTGCATTGATAGCATCCTGTCGCGGTCGATCATGGCATGTGCCTTTTGCTCTGCCGACTTCTCACGGGCCTTGTGCATGTCGCCATCGCCCTGACGGTATCCCCATCCAACCTTCATCGTTGGTGCAAATATGCCGTTTCCCAACTCATTGCGAACGCGCAGCCACAGATCCCAATATGCGTAGTTGTTCAGGTCGGTATTAAATGGCAAAAACCGATCGACAATAGACCGATGGATCAGTGAGCAATCGGGAATGATGTTCGTGTGTTCGTGCGCTTTCGGTTGATATGGGCCGAAACGCTGACGGCTGATAACGACTCCATTGTCGCGCACGTAGTTGAAGTCCGAATAGGCCACCAACGCCTTTCGTCTTATGGCCGTCTCGATCTCGTCCTTTAGCTTGTTCGGATACACGAAGTCGTTACCGCTTGCAAAACACCACCAATCGGCATCGATGTATGGCAATGACTCGTTAAGCTGCATGAATGACCCACGCGGGCATTTGCCTGGGTGCCGTTCCTTATCCATGACCACCACGGTAACGGTCGGAAATTCGGCTGCGATGCGGTCAATGCAAGTGTCACCGCTGACGGTTGAGACAATGACCTGAACATCTACGCCTGACTGGTTCTGCCACGCTTTGATTTCGCGTGAAAGGTTGGCCCAGTCCTCGTTAATGGTGTTAATCGTTACGGCTGCGCGCATCGGGGTGCGACTTGTTTTAGTGTGGTCATTTGCGCAAGGTCTTTATGCGCTTAATTGCGGCCATCAAAGTAAACGCCCAAAAAGCGCAGGTGAAATAAAACCGCATTAAACTTTGGCCCAAAAGAAAAGGCGACCGAAGCCGCCTTTTCCAGTTGGTCAAGTGTCAGTCCTTACGCTTGGCAAGGCTGGAGGTCGGTGCAGCTCACTTCGATGGAGGCAAGGGCCTTAGTTCCTTCGAGGTTGTCGCCCGACTTGTACATATAATCAGGCAGGGTCACGAACTGCATTGTTCCAGTTACGGTGATGCTCCAAGGATCTTCAGCGCAGGCGCGGTTGATCTTGAAGTCGTACTTGGCACCTGTGTAAGGGCTGTAAAGAATGTCGGCCAAGTTGGTCGAGTCGCGCATCTTGTTGTACTCGTCCTCAAACAGGCAGAACGCCAACGGAATAACCGACCCGCGACCGATAGCCACGTTGGTCGAACCGTCAACCGAATCAAGCTCCTCGGCAAGGAAACGGTCGTACACAGGGGCGAACCCGTAACGGTTCAGCATCTCGGTAACGTCCCATCCGCTGTCAGCACCGTTTCGGCTGAATGACCTCTCGAAGAAGTCAACAAGCGCAGACCCGCCCGATACGATACCGCCCTCGATACGCGAGAGGCGCATGGCCCTGCGGATTTGCTGAAACAGGACGGGGTTTGGTGTTCCCGTAGTGCCGATATAATCGTTCACCTGGAGCACGTTTCCGCTCAAGTTCACGCCACGGATGTTCGCGGTATCGGCAGACCAGCCGCCCTTTTGGGCTGCGATGCTCTCGGCCAACAGGCGGGCCATCTTCTGATCCACGGCAGCGATGTGCTTCTGAATCTTGCGGGCGATAAATCCGCTGTTCTCTTCGGTCGTGCCTGCCAACTCTTTCGGGTCAGCGAAGAAGGCCGAATTGTAGGCGGCAGTGGTGTCGAAGTTGTAGGTCTGAACGAGGTCACATTCAGGGTTGTCGGTGGTGCAATCACCACGACCCTCAAGCACGTCAGACTCAAGCAGACGTTGGTCGTGAATAATCTTAACAGGGTTCACCTTTGATGGGCGGCCTGTTATGCGGGTGACTCCTGCTGTTGCCACGTTCTCAGGGCTGAGAACATATCGCAGTGTCTCGGTGCTATCGGGCATCATGTTATCGAAGCCGAAGCTTTCGCGAAGCCTCTGTTGGACGGCTTCAGCGGATACTATTTCACAAATGGATGCGCTCATTTTGGCACAGGTTTAAGTGTTAGGTTGAATTGATTGGTCAGTAGGCCGACCTATCGCCTAACGCCTGTTTACGGCCTGTGCGCGGGCCAAATGAGAAACGCGGTCAGATATACCGCTGCTGGAATGGCTGGGCCGCCTTGCTTTTGCCGTTCGGCTCAACAGGTGGAACAACCCCTCCGCTGCCGCCAAAGGTAGTTACTTTTTTCGGATCGGCAACTGCCTGTAATTCCTTGACCGACTTGAACTCCGCCTCAATGACCTCGGCATAGGTGGCAAACTTGCCCGCGTTCACCTTTGACTTCACGGCCTGACCTTCGGCATCGCGCACCACTGGAGTGCCGTCCTCGCTCAGATCGAAGCGGTACTTATCGCGCACACTCGCCTCAAAGCCTTTCTTAGTGAACTCGCTGACTGTCTGCGAAAAAGGTAGCTTCGAGAACACCCCTCCAAACTCAGCGGAAATTCGCCCGTTGCGTTTTTCCGTTTCAACCGTGGTCTTAAACTCTTCAAACTGCTTGGCGGTCGATGCGGTCAGCCCTTCGAGGTCTGCTGCTTTGGCTTTCCATTTGTCAATTTCGCCCTTGTACTTCGCCTCAACCTCCGTTGCGGTGGCCGACTTTTGCCCCTCCAATTCGGTGAACTTGGCTTGCAGTTTGGTGCCGATGATCGCTGGGATCTCAACGGTTGACTTGTCCTTAAATTCAGACTTGTCAACCTCAACGCCTAACGTCTTCGCAACCTTCGTCAGCTCATGGGTGAATTTGCCGTTAAGCTCACCGATAGCCTTTGAGTGCTGTTCTTGCGGTACCCATTTCTCATTGATTGCGGCTTTCGCTGCATCAACGGTGTCGGCCTCAATGCCGAGAAACTTGACTACTTCTAAGGCTTCTTCAGGCTTCATGCGTTTGCTTTTGGTTTACGTCCTCGCTTTGGTTTTTCTTCGGTTGTGGCCGCAGCGTCTTCAGATACGCCTTCAGACACTCCAGCTTCAATTTCTTTGATCTCATTTGTAGCGGATAATTTGGCCGCACGTTCGGCCACAAGGTCAATCTGTTGTGCGGTCGGTGCGGGTGCTGATTCGGCATTGTTCAGATACTTCTCAGCAACATCGATACCAAGCTGCTTGCATACGGTGACGAGTGCTGCGATCTCATCCGCGTTCAGGTCGCCACAATCGACTACCTTAATGGTGCCAAATGATTTGACGAGTCTCTGCGCATATTTACCATTAAACGCCTCTACGCGAATTGGCATAAGCGCACCGCCTTTTCCACGCGATACCGTGATCATGCTCTTTGATGTCATGAGAATTGAAGGGATTTGGATTTGCGCTTGTGCGGTTAACTGGGCCTGTCTCTTTTGGCCGCAACGCTTACACGCCATTCAGTCTTTCCTTGAGTAAATCGAGGCTTGTTGCCGCTTTCGGTACAAATGTAACGCTTTTCGCTAATTCGACAAGTTGGGCCACGCGATCAGCAACAGGCAATGAATTAAAGCCTTCAACATCGCGGGCCAACTGCATAGCCAATTGAAGTGATCCATCGTGTAGGGTGATCTGCCACGGCTCGATAAGGTTCTGCGCCTTACGTGCTGTGATCTCGGCACCCGATAGCGTGAACAGCCTATCCGCACCGACAACCGTTTCAAATACCGATTGTGCTTCGGGGTTGCTCACGAGCTGATTGTTCAACAGGGCCATGTACAGCGACTGAATAACGTATGGCGGTGCGCCCGCGTTTCTTGCCCGTTCAATGTTTACCCAAATGTCGGCCTCGGTTCTGAAGTCGAAGTGCTGCGGGTAGATAAGCGTTGGTACTTGCTCATAATTCGAGTACCTCTGCCATGATATGCGTTTTAATAGCCAGTCGTAGATGTCGAATAGCTGATCGCTGATTGAACGAACGAACGCGAATTGTGCCGTCTGATCGATCGCCATGCCTGTCGCGGTCATGTCGGACGAACCCTTGACCTCGCTGTTCGATGAGTGGAGGTGGAGTATTGATTTCGCCTTTTCGGTATCTGTTGCGACCTGATCGGCTACGAACTTCATCGAGGTGTCCCCAGGCTCTACATACTCAACGGGTGAACGGGTCGGGCTTGTTGACTTGCCGTCAAGGTCGGTGCTCACCTGATACTGATATTCACCGAGCGGGCTGATTGGTACACGATGGCCGCGACCTCCACACGCCTTGCAAGTGCCCTCAACCTTCCCGCCCGCAAGCGAAAGCCATAGCCCGCCCTGACACTTGCCCGTATCGTCTTTGAAGTCGCACGGAGTAACTTGCACTATCCTGAACGGAAACGCGCAGTTGCTCATCATGCTTTGCAGCCAGTTGCGGCCCACCAATGCGAAATCGAGATTAGCCACGGCATAGTAGAACGGGCTGATCCAATAGATGACACCATCAGGCCCGATCATCGGAACGCCTGCCAACTGACGGCACGGCATAACACCTTCGCCATGCTCATAAACAAGGTCAATCACATAGGTGTTGTCCTCGCGCTTACCATATTGCCGTGCCCGCATGATACGTTCTGGCGTGTAAGCGTAAATGATTCGCCCCTCTTTGACCTCCTTATCGCTAACGAGTACTTCCGATTTCTCGGCATCGACCGCCACAACGAGGTCGTTTGTGAGGTGGAGTATTGACTCAGACCTGTGGTAGTAAACGGTCGGGGTGAACGGTTCGCGGTCGTCAATGACCACGGTTCCATCTTCGCGCGTTATGACCTTGAAACCTGCGGGCCGAACAGCGAGAACACCGTTTGCGTCAATGCTTTTGATCGGTGGGCAGACGTGCCGCATGAAGATCTCCAGCGACCCGAACACGGGCAGCTGCTCATCGACATACTTCCGCATATCCTCCGACCCATCGGGCCAAATGATCTGCCAGTTACCGTCAATCCATGCGCGACCTATCGCAGAAAGGTAGTCCTGAAATACGGGGTTGGTCGTGCAGCGGTAGTTGGCCTTTTGGTACTTGAACTGCTCTGGAGTCTGATTCGGTGCCCGTTCCTTGAATAGTCGGTCGGGAAACGTATCGGGGTCAGCGTGTACGTTGATCGCATCGGCCTGTTTGATGGCCTGTGCCTGTGCGGGCCAAGCGGGTTTGATGCCCTTTTTCTTTTCGGCCTCGACCCTCTTGGCGACC
>Ga0208147_1000476_pt1 | contig 14146 bp, 10 predicted proteins | sample DEB3_08_DNA_FD_184520 | JGI IMG/M metagenome (GOLD analysis project Ga0208147, IMG submission 184520) | Aqueous microbial communities from the Delaware River and Bay under freshwater to marine salinity gradient to study organic matter... | ecosystem: Environmental > Aquatic > Marine > Coastal ... | reverse complement strand
TTGCTGACCCACCCTAGGGATGGGGATCGTAGCAGCAGCCACGGCACCAGGATCCTCTCTACCCTCTAGCTTTTGGGCAATTTGTTCGGAGAATCGGCCTGCAAGAGAGTCTATGAGCAGCCCTGCGCCGGGGCCTAGTCTAGCGGATGCCAGACCTGCAACAACAGGACCTCCGTAGCGAAGAGCCGTAGCTGCGGTTTGCAGAGCTGCTGTCTGGTAGGGATTCTCGTCTGGCTGGATGCTTGCGACGTTGGACGCCTCGTCGACGGCCTGCTGCATCGGGTCCTGCGGAGCGTCGAGATACTCGATCCTAGGCTGCGGGGTTGCCACCGTGGCAGTAGACTCGGCAGGTGGGATATCGGGGTCTAGATATTCGATAGGCATAACTCAGCGAATGATAGCCCGTCGCCCTCTGATTGTGATCTCCGTCCCGATGGGGAGATCCGCAGGGACCTCGTCCTCATTCAGGAAATCAGTCCCTGGAGAAGATCGCCTAGGTCGGACCAAAGGAGCAGCCTCTGGCAGATACTTTGATCGCATCCTCTCGGCCGTCTTAACGTCTTCGGGAGACAACAGAGTGGACGTCTTCAAGGTGTTGACGTTGTTGTAGAGATCAAACGCCATCTGGCGTGTGAAGTTCTTCATGTTCTCCACAAAGTTCTCACTCCTAGGGGACCCTACCGCAGCTATATTTCGCTCTAGCTCCGTTCCTGTAACGGCCTTACCGGAGTTGCGTAAAGCCTCCTTGTTGAATACCGTTTGGTATTTCTGCGACAGCCGAATGAAATCTTCCATCTCCTTGGAGTCTGCCTTAACGAGCTGAGTCTTCAGCTTTGTCAGAGGCTGATCGATCATGCCGATGTAGTTTTTCAACTTACCGGGATACTTCTTGTCGAATTCATCAACCATCCGAATCGTATCGTCTGCGTTTAAGGCTACCACACGATCCCCGATAAGGCTCTTAGCCACTTCACCCGTGGGAGGTTTGTATGTGTTGCTCTGGAGCGCCGTCTCCAGCGATAGCTCGTCAGCAGGGGTTGGGTCTCCGAACATGTTCCGATAGTTCTCTATAGCTTTGTTCTTGAGGTTGTCTATACGCACCTGACCGACACCTCCCTTGGTGTAGATATCCTCCTTGAGTCGCTTGGCATCGAACTCTTTTTTCCGAAACGGGATCAGGGCATCTTCAAGACCCTTCACAGCGGCAGGATTAACCATACCGTTAGGAAGAATTGCTGTCTCGGAATGGCGATGAACCGCCTCCATCAGCGCGGAATCCCCGGTAGCTGTGGCCTCTTCAACCAGCTTGTTGAACCGGGAGTGTTGGGCGTTGTTGGCCTGCGCTAGAAGCTGTTTCGTCTGCTGCTGGTTCTGCATCGCGGCTTTGCGAACCGAAACGTCCCGCAGATCCCCAGCCGTTTTCTCAGCCTCCATGCGGTATGTTCGAGACTTGAACTGCGGCAGCGCAGGCATCGGTGCTTCTGCTGAAGGGTTGTTCAAGAACTCGGAGACCTGCTTTTGGTAGTCGTAGAACATCGGGAGGTCTGCCTCCTGGTTGGTCTTTTCCTCAAGTGCATCTCGAAGGTTGAATTGCTGCATCTGATTCTGGATGTCGGCAGCCTTCTGGCGCATGACCTGATCGGCGACCTGCATGTTGAGCTGATCCACCATGCGGCGTTGCGTCTGGGCACGATCCCAAAGGTTCGCACCGATCTGCATTCCTTGAGAAAAGTCGTCAGCCATAACGTCGTTAATAGTTGTTACCAGGGAGCGCATACCACTCAGGCGTCCCGATCGCCGGGGATCCCGTGGGTGCGTAGAAGGTCAAGCCGCTGCTGTTGGGTGCGCCTCCCCCACCCCCGGCCGCCATCCTGCCAAAGGACCTACTCAACCCGCCGCCAACCAAGGTTCCTCCCAGGCTTGAGAACGCCCCACCGAATGCCGACAGCAAAGGATCAGGCTGTGCGGCTACCTGCGCTGCTGCGGAGTCTCGCTGGAACTGGGTTTGGTTCTCCGACAAAGCGATGTTCAGCCTCTGGTTTGGCGTCACGAACATGTTGGCTACAGAGAACGGCTGAACCGTAGCGGCACTGCGTTGGTTTTGGATGAAATTGAGGGCCTTGTTGAACCCCTGATTCTGGATCTGCATCGAGGTCAGACCGAAGTCCCGAGCACTCAGAGCGCGTCCCGCTCCGGAGCCTCCACCAAACCCACCCGCAAGGGCCTTGCCTGCGGAAGAGCGTTGCAGCGCGGCTTCAACATCGGGGTTCACCGTTCCTGCGAGATCTGATTGGATGTTGGAGGAGAGCTTGCTGATCAGGTTCTGGTAGCCGGGGATCGACTTCTCCAGCTGTGCAATCAGGGTCGCCTGATCCGCAGCCGTGGCTTTGGACGCGAGTTCGCTCGCCTTGTCGAAGCTCGAAAGGTTCCCGGCAATGGCAGCTTTCTGCTCGCCCTCGACGTCAACCTTTTTGAACCCCGGCACCTTGGCCTTTTTGCCAGCACCCATGGCGGCACCGCCGAGGGCTAAAGCTAGTCCGCCTGCGATTAGGCCCATGTTACAAAACCTCCTCCGCCAGACGCATTCCGTTGGCGATTGTGAACACCTTCTCAGGGTTCTGACGTTGAATGTTCATCGTGACAAGCCTGCTGGCTTTTTCCTCTGGGAAGAGCCTTTCCCCATCAAAGCAGTGATCCCAGATCTGTGCAAGCACATCCAAATCAAACAGCTGCTCGTAGCTGACCTGGAGGGCACCTTTCTCCTTGGCCCATCGATCGGCGTAGTTGCGAAGCGTTTGAAAGGCTTCCGCATCGATGTCGTAGCCGAAGCGTTCCTTGCACCGCAGCCGAGACTGCTCGGGGTCCTTGCGGATGTAGACCCGTATGGACTCAGGATCCTGCGCTCCTCGGGTGTAACCATAGGTGCAGCAGTCTGCCACGTAGCGATGCTTCTTCAACAGCTTCTCGAGGGTCTCCCGCCAATGGGGATCCTCTGCCGCCAACTCATGGACGCCAAGGCAATCAGGCTCGAGGGAGAACAGCACCGACAAGAACGCTGTTCCGCTCCGAGGCAATCCTGTGATCTGGAAATGCTTTCCTCTCATGGTCACATGTATAGCGGGATCCCCCCGCCGTTGACTTCAGCACCCACCATGCGGATGGTCGACACCGCATCTCCGATGACGTGCTGGGTTTGCTTTTGCAGGATCTCTATCGCTTTGGCTTCATAACCCAAAGATTCGGAGAGCAGATTGTTATCAGAAGCTCGGATCGCTTGTGCCATGAGCTTGATGGCGTCTGCCGATGGGGGGATGACATAATCGTAGACCGAGGACACGGGGATGTGCCGCAGCTTTGCCATCACCGTAACCGAAGGATGCTCGGAGCACCAGTTGGTCAGGAAGCTGCGGCGATACTCAGGCAGGATCTCATCGGGATCGTAGACGGCGATGTCGGTCTCGGCTCCCGAGGTGACGTTGTATTCGTAGAGCCTGGAGATCGCGTTGGTGGTCTGCCGCTGCACCCCTGTCAAAGCCGTGAACTTCTTGGTGCTCTGCACGTAGCCTGCCGCCAGCGTGAGCATCTCTCCATCGATCCACACTCCGTTGACCTGGGTCCGGATCCACGTTCCGTTTTGATCGTAACCTTGCAAGGTGATGGTTCGGCCGATGTCTGAAAGATCCCCGGCATAGACGCGGATGTAGCTGTCTAGCTCCCCCGACATGTCACGGTAGGCACACACGGTGCCGCGATCCACAAGCTGCTGACCGACACCTTCAGGATCTGAGTCGAGCAATCCATACCCAGCCTCCTGGAACTCATACCACTGATTGCGGACGGTCCCCATGGCGCAGCAGGTGGACACCGACTCAATGGTCTCAATGGCCCGAGGCCATGTGATACAGCCGCTGCTAGGGTAGATGGTGAAACGACCATAGCACCCTGCCCATAGGCCCGAGTGCAAAAGCCTGCGACACGCTTGGTTGATGTAGCTGTAAACCTTGGTGTTGGTTTCACAGACTCCCGTCACCTGGGCGACAAGGGGTGCAACTTGGCTGACGGTCAGTTTCATTTTGTGTAGTAGACTCGGGCGGTTCGCTTGATGAAATAGACCCCGTAGAACGGCGGCAAGTTATTGTGGGCGACGTCAGTCCCAACAGACCCTGTGTCTGAAGATCCCGTAAACTCCGCTCCACCACCGTAAAGCGTCCGAGTGCTGCCGCCGTTGATGTCCAAGTTACCCAAGGACGTCACCGAATGCGTGTGCGCCGGGAGCTCAGACTTGAGCAGGACGTGACGATCTTCTCCCACTGTCCCTGTGCTTGTTTGAGTGCCCATCACCGATACCGTTCCAGCCGCAGCAAAGGTCCCCACGCCCACAAGGAACTTGGCCGTCATCGCCGTGTCTTCTTCCCACATGGCTCCGACGTAGGTCGAGGGCGTTGTCGTCGTGCCGTCGCCTCCGTCGTAGGACCGCAGATCCACAAGGGATCCTACCCAGATCCTGCGCTCGCTGCCCGATGCTGGGGATGGGTTGATTCGTCGCCAATAAGACCCCGCGTAGGTCCACCAGTTGCCGTCCGAATCAAGCCATGGGTAGATCTGGTTGGCGGCAGAAGGCGTTCCTCCGGTGTTGAAAAAGCTGTTGCCCACGTCGCTGTTGAACGTCGCAACGGTGCCCGAGATGACGTCGTCCACCAGGACCTGATAGCTGGAGGGGCAATACCCCGCTCCGAGTGTCGGAGGGGTCAGCGTGATGACTGTGTTGGGTAGCGACATAAAGTTAGGACGTTGGTAAGCTCACAACAAACGGATCCGACAGCGTTCCAGCTGTCCCGGCAGTAAACTGGGTAGCGATGGAATCCGCAACATCTCCGAGCTGCAACGGCGGGTTTTGCGTGCCGCAGGATCCGTTGGCGCAATCTTGCTCCCCTGTGTCGGGGTTCTCTCCCGTGACGCACATGTAGACGGTGGATGTGACGACTTCTGTGACATCGCCTGAGTAGGCCCCGCTGTTGCAGTTGTCGAGGAACTCTTGTGTGAACGTGGTGAGCCCGACTTGGTAGTCTGTGTAGGGTTGATCCATTCCACTTTGCGTCGAGGTTCCTCCGTTAGAGAGAATATCCAGCTGACCTGTGGGTTGGTAGCCCGGGATGTAGCAAGTGACGTAAGACGCAGGGCATGTGGAGTTGTTGGTGTAGATGACCGACAGGTAGAACAACCCTGTTCCAGGGCCGCCTTCGGGGGGCTCGTTGCCGCCGCCTTCATCAGGAGGCTCCGGAGGTTCGCCGGGAGTCCCGCCACCACCAGATCCACCGCCACCAGGAGTAGGCCCGGGGCCGTCCGGAGACCGAACAACACCGTCGCCGCCTGTGTCTTGATCAGGCTCGAAGTCGACTCCACCGCTGCTAGGAGGTCCGTCATCAATGGTAGTAGACCCTGGAGGAACGCCGACCCCGGGTTCCGCAGGCGTGGTTCCATTATCCGTATCGCCAGGGGTTCCACCACCTCCGGGAGGGCTGCTCCCTGGGGTTCGATCCCCCGAGGTATCGCACGTGTTGGGTGCTGTGTAACTCAGGGGATCGATGTCGCAAACCATCAAGGACGTGCAGGTCCCATCTGGTCGACAATCCCCAACGATCGGTTCGGAGACATCGTAGGAATGGACGCGAACGCTTTTGACGCGGCAGTATCCCGTCACAGCAACCCGCATCTGCAATTCGTAGTGGTCCCGCAACGGCACTTGCAACGCCTCGCTGCAATCATTGCTAGGGGACGGCAGGCGCATCTTGGTGCGGTATTGCGGCTGCGGACTGGAGATCGGCAAACAACCATTGACGGGCACGCAGTTGGTTGTAACCGCACACTCACTCCAGCCGTTCCAATACGTCCAGCTCGGATACTGATCCTGCCTAAACCACACGCCGAACTCGACGGGTTCGTAGAGCTGATCGATGAAGATGTCGCCTGAATCCAACCGCTTCAGACCAAACGGAGTCTCCGCGTTGAACGCTTTGGATTCAAACGCCCATTGGATGCGGTGGAAAGATTCAAGACCTACATCGTTGCGGCTCCCCGGCAAAAGCTCCCACAGCTTGATGTAGCCGTCGCATCCGCGTGTGAAGGCAAAGCATCGGTCTCCCATCGCCGTCTGGCTTTTGAGGATCTGGTGGATGTCAAGACCCGTCCAGATACCGTCCCATGACGGCGGCAACTTCTCCTTGAGACCGGAGATCAGATCGAAATCAAGAACCGCAAGGGATTTGTGGATCACCCCTGTGTCCCGGTAGACCGGGGATGCGGTCATCATCATTCGGTTATCAAACAACACGGCACTGCCAAATTGCAGCAACTCCGTCGTATCGTAGCCGACGATGCGATCGACTTCGCTAGAGATCGGGGTGTTTCCCCAGGTCCCGAAGTCTCGACGCGCCACGATGAACGATCGGACGCCATCCACCGACCGATAGAAAACGTCGCCGTTGATGGTGATCGTAGAACGCGCACCCAACGCACCGTTGCTGATCTGACTGATGGATTGGATAGGGTATGTGAGATCCTTCCACACCGTTCGGTCGACGGGAGCATTGATGCTGAAAACGTATTTAGGCGTGAACACTAGCAGGGGACCCTGGCCCAACGCTGTGTCCAAGGTGCCAGGAACTGCCAGGGCCGTGATGCCCCCAGAGTTTGAAGGCACGGCAAAGTCACCGCCTTCGTTTAGGAACGTGTTCTCCGTTTCCTTGAGCACACTGGCGCGGGTTCCGTCCCCATAAACAAGGTCTGTGGCGCGGAAGGAGTATCCGTTCTCAAGAGCATACCAGATCCTGCCCTGAACGTATTTCATCATCCTGCCAACCTTAATCTCGTCGTCCTTGGCCCTACGCAGCACCCCGCCGTCGTAGATCAACGGCCGACTGCGTCCGTCTTGGATGACAACGAAGTTTTCAGCCTGCACCATCCATCCCGTCAGCAAATCATCTGCGTTTCGCAGCGTCGTGTCGGAGGCCGTGAGATCCAACCACGTCTTCTCGACCAAGTCGTAGGAGTATGTGATCCCTCCGATAAGGCAGATCAGATACGGCTTGCCAGTGTCCGACAGGTAGGGGAGCGCGACCTGGAAGATGCCGCTCAGGTTGGCGAACGGAAGCTGCGACCACCCAGGTCGAGTCGTCAGGAAGCCTCCCCGCATGGTGGCGTTGACCGCGAACGAGACCTGATTGCGACCGATCAAAGACGGAGCCCTGCCCGAGTCCATACCGCCCTCGAAGCTCAGGGAGCCGTCGCTGTATCGTTTGGGTGCTCGTTCGCTCATCGGCTCAGTATTCTTCCCGCCAGTTCAAAGTGGCGTAGAACGGCTCGGTGGTTCCGGTGATGCGCTGTGCCGCCAAAACAATGATGTCCTCGGCCCCCGAAATCGTCCTACCCAACGTCATGTTGGACTCGTTCTGCAACGAACTCATTTCGTCGTTGATCGTTCCTGTACCGGTGCCGCCGTGCAAATAGGTTCCCCCAGTGATGGTGGTTGCGTTAGTCGTTGTGGTAGCCGTCTCACAGACCGAGTTGGTGACCGCTGACCAAGACAACGCCGTGCCCACGATGGTTGGGTTGAGCACTAACGCCCAGTTGAAGAACGAGGTCGAAGTGCAAACAATATCCACTGCGATCGGCTGCACCGAAGCAAATGGGTATGCCGCTTGCCTACGAATGGCGATGATCGGATACATGTCCGTATTGTTGAGCGTGGTCAGAGCCGTGGTTCCACGGTTCTTGCTAAACGTAGTGCCGACTGCGGTCTGACCGCCTTCAGACGACACGTTGGAGCAGATCTGAACCAGCGTCGACGCAGGCCCCGTCCCATCGTTAGAAATCTCGTAGCGAACGGGAAGATTGGGGATCTGCATGTAGACCACCGAGAGCGAGTTCGCGTTGAGCATCTCGTGGCAGTAGTAGGTCACGCCGTTCACATTGAAGCCAAAGCGAACTCGGCCCACACCCAACCATTCAAAGTCGATCACGAAGATCTGCGTCAACGCCGTGTTGATCGTGATCCCAGAAGGCCCCGTGCCGTCCATCTTATCTAGGTTCCAGGAGGACTGGGACACAGCGTTGTCGACGGCAGAACCCCCTGTGTAGGTTCGACGCACGACCTTTAACGTGGTGCCAGAAAGCTCAAAAAATAGACCGTTCTTGGTCTCGAATAAACCGATCCTGCGAGTGATCCCTGCAACTCCCGTCCCCATCACCCCGGTACACATAATCAGCTGAGACTTTCCCGGTTGGTAGTTCATCCACCGCTTGCTCTGACGCACCCGGGTTCCCGCGCCCAAGTTAGAGACTCCTAGCGATGCAGAGGCTTGGTTGGTGTTGAACGTCGTGGATGTTCCAGACCCCGAAGTCTCCGCGTCGTCCCAGTCCAGTACACGCAAATCCCCGAGCAGCTTGGAGCCGAACAAGGACTCACCATCTGCCGTTCGCAGTCTGCCGAACGCCGTTATCGCAGGGGTGTCTGCCAACGCTATAGCGATTTCCTCAAAGAATGACATAGGCTTAAATGATGAACCACGCCGTCCCGTTGCTCTGGATGTTTACGGACGACCATTGGGTCGTCAAAGTTAAGGTTGCCGATCCGTCGATCGTCTCCGCGCCGTCGCCGTCGACTACCACGTTGGCGATGTTGTCGATCTTCTTGATGTTGAACTGATGCCCCGTGCTAGAAGCCGCTGCGGGTAACGTGATCGTCCACGGGCCTGCGGTGGCATCGACAAGCACCGTGTAGTTGGACGTGGTGAGCGTGGTGTTGGTGCTCACCGTAGTGATCGGATTGTTGCTGGAAGTCGCCGCCGTCAGCCTCCCTTTAGCATCCACCGTTAGCGACAAAGCCTTGTTGATCCCAGCCGTCACGGTGCCTGCAACCACAGCCGTCGCCGCAAGCGTTGGGTTGGGGTAGGTCCCAGTGAGATCCCCGCCAGCAGACCCTGTCGGGGTGGACGTAGTGGCAATCGTCGTGTTTGTTACGGAAGAGATACGACCCGCAACGTCGACCGTGAAAACTGGAACTTGGGTTGCACTTCCGTAGGTCGCCGCAGCAACCCCCGTCACAGACATCTTTGCAGACGTCACCTTCAGGACATCGATAGTGGGGTTTGGGTAGGTCCCCGTTAGATCACCACCCGCAGAACCAGTTAAACTCGCGTCAGTCCCGGCAATACCCCCGGGGGAGACTTGCTTGGTTGCTCCGACAGAGGCCGCTGGAGCTGCGTTGCCTGTGTAGCCAAGATTCTTAACCGTGACATGGGTCGAATCAGCTTTGCTCTGAACCTCGTAGTATCCCGCATCGACGATGAACACGACTTGCCCTACGGACATCCATGTCGAATCGGAAACTGTGAGGGCTACGCTGGCACCAACAGAAGGAACGGTCCAAGAAGCGGTCACCGTCGAGAAAGCATCCACGCCATCAGCACCTGCGGCTCCCGTGGCTCCGGTAGGCCCGGGCGTATTGACCGTGACCGGGGTTGTGTCGCAGGTATCGCAACACCCGCTCGATGGCAAAAGCTGAGACGGCATACGTGTTTCCCTTTACAAGCAGTGTTTACTGTGCTTCAAATTTAGCAAGGCTAAAAGCATGGGGTCTAAATGGACGACATACAAGTACGGGATTTCATCTCCCGTCAAAATAAGCGACCTCGAGTTAGAGCTTTACGCTTTCCGCAACAAGCTGACCATATCCGAAGGCGGTTTAGGAGTCGAGCAGCACTTCCGAAACGCCGCCAACCTGCTGTGGCCCTCCCTCCAGTGGAACCCATGGCTTGAGGAGCAGATCGACTCCCTGTGCAAGTATGATTACGTAGGGTGGGCTGGTTGTGGAGCGTGCGTTCGCGGGGACACGCGCATCGAGGATCCGATAAGGAAGACCGCACGAACGATAGAAGACCTCTGCAACTCCAGGGTTGCCCCGTATGTGATGACGCTGTCAGGCCCGGTTTTAGCAACCATTCCCTTCGTGAAAGGTTTTGACGACCTCTACGAAGTTGTCCTTGAGAACGGGAGTAGATTCACCGCAACCGCTAACCACCGTGTTTTGTCCACAGATGGGGACTTTTACCGCGTCTCCGATTTGCGGATAGGATCACAGCTTCTCGGATATTCGCCTTCCCGGCCTCGGTCCATTTCGGGACTCGCCCCGTCAATTCGTGCTTCAAATGAATCGCATTCGACGAGAACAGCTCCAGGTTTTCAATGCGATTGTCCTGCTTGTTCGAGTTCTTGTGGTGAACGGTTTCCTTCGGGTCAAGGAGTCTCCCAATGTGTTTCTCCATCACGATTCGATGCTCTCGGACATACCCAGCTCTATTCCTGTGCGGGTGGTCGGGCACCCTCACAAGAACATAGCCACTCTTGTCAATCGTGCGCCCCCCTTTCCAGTTGGGATTCTTTTCCCCAGGGCAACCATTCGGAAACTCCATGGTCTGTCCATGCCGTCTCAGATGAGCCAGCACAATACTGCCTTTCGTCCCAACCCTCTTCCCAATCTTGGCTAGAGACATCCCAGACTGAGCCAGTTGGATTACTAGATCGTGATTTCGGTCACAGGCACTTTTCTTCATGCCCAGAATATGCGGTCCAACCGAGTAAGGTGTCAAGAATCAGTTGGTCCGGTCGCCATCTGTATTACGATTTGTGCGTCCCCGATGTTCACCACTACTTTGCGGAGGGGGCCATTCATCACAACAGCGGCAAAACTTTTTCTGCAACACTGTTCTCGGTGGTGTGGTGGTGTGCCCACCCATCTGTCAGCACGGTCCTACTCACCTCGACGACCGCGAAGATGATCCGAAAGCGTATGTGGGCCAACGTGCAGGAGCTCACCCGCAAGGTGGTTGGGTTCCCCGGCAACATGGTGGACTCTAAGATGTCTCACCAAGCTGTCAAGGGAGACGATCGGCACTCGATCAGTGCTATTGCTGTTGCTGACGGCAACACCTCCAAAGCGGTCGCCAACATCCAGGGTATCCACGCCGAACGCGTCATGGTTATCATCGACGAAGCTACAGACACCCCCGAAGCGGCGTTTGAGGCTTGCACCAACCTCTCCAAGGGGTGCCGGGAGTTCAAGATGCTGGTGATTGGAAACCCTTCCTCCAAGTTTGATCCCCACGGCAGGTTCTGCACCCCGGCAAAAGGCTGGCGATCTGTGGACGTCTCGGACTTGTCGTGGGAGACAGAGCGCGGCATTTGCGTTCGCTTCGACGGGCTCGAGAGCCCCAACATGTCGTATGCCAAGCCAAAGTATAAATACCTGATCACCCGTGAGCAGGTGGAGACTGCGGTGCGGCATGAGACGGATTCTTCTCCTACGTTCTGGAAGTTCACCCGAGGGTTCTGGGCACCTGAAGGCACCGTCAAGACTGTGCTCTCGGAGTCCATGATCGACACCTACGAGCCTGGAAGAACCTTCACGTTCATCGACCGTGTGACTCTGGTGGCTGCGCTAGATCCCGGCTTCGGTGGAGATCGCTGCATCCTGCGGTTCGCCAAGGTGGGTCTCGCCGCGGAGCAGCGGATGGTCATCCAGTTTACAGAAACAGTTCACATTGCCCCCAACGCATCCCTCACTGAGCCTATCCACTACCAGATCGCCAACCGAGTCAAAGAGGAGTGCATACACCGGGGCATCCCTCCAGAACTCTTTGCGCTGGACTCCTCTGGCGAAGGCGGCGGTCTCGCAGACATCCTGACCCGAGAGTGGGGTCCTGTGGTTCGCGTTGAGTTCGGCGGGTCACCGTCAGAAAATCCCGTGAGTGACGAAGACAGCAGATCCTGCAAGGACGTCTACGATCGCAAGGTGAGCGAGTTGTGGTTTTCTTTCCGCAAATGGGTTATGGAAGAGCGTATCGGTGGGGTCGATCTCCCAACGCTGCAAGAATTTTGCGGCCGCGTGTTCGACGACTCCAAACGAAAGATCTCGGTCGAGCCTAAGAAAGAGATGAAGCTGCGGACGGGAAAGTCCCCCGACTTGGCAGACGCTGCGGTCGTGCTCCTGGACCTCGTCCGTAAGACGACCTCCCTAGAGCCAAACGCGAAAAAGTCTGACGCGGCATGGGAACTCCTTGTCAAACAGGGCGATTCAATTTACCACGACACCTACGCAATCGATGAGCTATCGGCTTTACAATGATCATTTAGGGATGGCTGGAGGCTGGCGATACCGGATCCCTGAAACTGGCATCCTGGTGAAGGCAGGTTCCTACTGGCTGCTCCCCGATGCCGCTCGAGCGCACTACGCGGCCAACGCTCTGCCCGTCCCCAGCAACCTCAACGATCTCATCCTGGAGTTCGTGTGCAAGAATGGTGCGACTTGTGAGTGGGACGGGGTCGAGCTCCCCAAGGGTGCCGTCAAGAAATCCCTCAACGTCTCCGACGTTATCCGGTTCACCAAGACCCGTGTCGACGCTCTACTCAAGGGGGCCAAGGTCTCCCAGGAAGAGGCCGATCAACGTGCGGCTATCTGTGCCGCCTGCCCTTCCAACAAGCCCCTGGAAGGCTGCACCAGCTGCAATTCCAGGCACCTCAAAGACTTTGTCCGTTTCCTCTCGCAGGCAGGAACAACGGCACTCGACGAGAAGCTGCAATCATGTGAATACTGTGGTTGCTTCATCCGGAGCATGGTCTGGACTCCTCTGGAGAGCCTAAAACGATACGATGACGTATCCCAGCTACCCAGCAACTGCTGGAAGACAAAACTATGACAGGAAACGCCCCGGCTCTACCGCTTCAAAGCATCAACGAGAACGGCTCCGCTCCGGAGACTCGGCTCGCAGACGCGCCCTCGGCCTTGGAGATCTTCACCAAGATGCTCAACGCCGACGTCCTGCGTAACAACACCCGAGCCAAGCTGCGGGGTCTTGTCGACGGCAACCCGCCCTACAATCCGGTGGAGCTACGCAAGAACGCTCAGGCGTATCGGACCAACGTCAACTTCCGAGAGTCTGAAGCCTTCCTGACGCTCGCCATGTCCTCCTTCTACGATGTGTTCGCGGAGGTCCCTACCTATGCTGTCGTAAAGACCAACTACGGCAACGATCAGGACAAGCGAGAGGAGTGGTCGAAGATCATCACCGAGGAGTTCGATCGCCTCCAAAAGACCGACCAGGATTTTGACTACCTGATGCAGCTATCTCAACGGGAGATGGTCTTGATCGGCACCGGACCCATGGTGTTCGACGACCCCATCAACTGGAAGTGCAAAGCCGTCATGGCGACCGATCTTCTGGTTCCCGATGGCACCAAGAGCAACGTGTCGGACTGGAAGGTTGCGATCATCCGCGACAAGCCGGGGGTTGACGACCTGTTCCGCAAGATTGAGGACCCCGAGGCGGCGACCAAAGCAGGATGGGACGTCGAGTGGGTTCGTCGTCGCATCCGAGCCGCGATGCCCGAGCCCTACCGGAGCGGCATCCAATACAACTGGGAGTTCTTCCAGCAGCAGCTTCGATCCAACGACGTTACCTACAGCGCACGCTGCGACGTCATCACGATCGCCCACATCTTCTACAAGGAGTTCGATGGCCGCATCAGCCACGCAATCATCGACGAGCGGGATGCCTCCAAGTTCCTCTACCGAAGACTCAATCGGTTCAAGCGGTGGGAGGAGGTCATCCACCCCATGTATTACGATCGTGGGGACGGCACCCACCACGGCGTCAAGGGCCTTGGAATCAAGATGCTCGCCACGATGGAGCTCAAGAACAGACTCCGATGCTCCACTGTCGACGCTGCGTTTGCTCGAACCCAGATCCTTTTCAAACCGCTCAACGCCAATGCGCTCACCAAGACCAATGTTGTTCAGCAAGGACCGTATGCGATCCTACCGCATGACTATGACGTCGTTCAGCAAAACGTGGCGGGTGTGCTTGATGCTCCTATGGCAGTCAATTCCGATCTTGAGAATGTGCTGCAAGGAAATCTTTCGCAATACCGGCAAACGCTCGTCAAACCGGAGGGCAATCCGAGGACGGCGACGGAGATCCAGGCAACCATATCTCAGCAGTCTGCTCTAGGTAAGACGCAGCTGTCTCGGTATTATGCCCAGCTCGATGCATTTTTCGCGGAACGCTTTCGCCGTGCGGCGAACCCCAACCTC
>Ga0208147_1000475_pt1 | contig 14173 bp, 15 predicted proteins | sample DEB3_08_DNA_FD_184520 | JGI IMG/M metagenome (GOLD analysis project Ga0208147, IMG submission 184520) | Aqueous microbial communities from the Delaware River and Bay under freshwater to marine salinity gradient to study organic matter... | ecosystem: Environmental > Aquatic > Marine > Coastal ... | reverse complement strand
AGAGGCGCCAGCCCGGCCCGAGGCCCGCGCCCTGGACGTAGGGCACCACAGCCACGCGCCCCGAGGACTCTTGCACGGCCAGGGTTTTGGCGGTGGATCCGGTCCCGTAGCCCGCCGCTGGGCGTGTGGGCCACGCCGGAGCGGAGCTGATCCACCGCGCCGGGCGCTCCATCAGCGATGCGTCCTGCACAAGCTGGAGCGGCTCGCGGGTCTGGAGGGTGAAGGTGGCGCCGTTGGAGGTCGTCTTGTGCAGCACCCCGATCCACACAAGCTCCTCGTCACCGTAACCTGTGGCCGAAGCGGGGATCCGGATGAGCTTGACGATCCGGGCCTTGCGCGTCGAGGGGTGAGGGGCGGCGAACACCTCCAGGTCGGGATAGTCGCCGTCGCCGTGGCGGGTGGCCTGGGTGCCGAGGTAGCCCCGCGTGCAGCCCGTGTACACGCCCGCGCCCGCATGGGTGCCTAGGAGGATCGCCTCGCGCTCCCAGTAGACCACCGTCCCGGCCAGCGTCGTGACTGAGAGCGTGATCGTCGTCGAGGATGAACCCACCGCGCTTGGGGCTGTGGCCACCAGGGGCTGTGTCTGTGTCCACAGATCTGCGAGCGTGCGGGCGGTGCGGCGAAGCTGGAAGGTGGCCGCCGACTGCCTGACCGAGCCCTCGCGCCAGTCTACCTCGCTGCCGATCTGCGTCGGCCAACTCAGCAGCGTCGAGGGCTGGTACAGGTCGTCGCTGTCCCACGACGGGGCCGTTCGGCGGCAATAGCGCCACTGGCCATCCACGCTGCCGTAGCTCTCAATCAGGATCGCCAGATCCCACGGACCCGAGATCGTCAGCGACGCCGTCACGGGATCACCTCCAACAGCCGCACGCTCAGAACGTAGTACAGCGGCTCTTGGCGAGCCTCCGAAAGCGCCGCGCTCGGGTCAGCCCACCACGGATCCGAGGTCCACGGGTAGACCTCGACGTAGTCGGTGGGGTCGGATCCGTCCATCGCCAAGCGCGCTGCGCCGTCGATCGACTGCCACAGCAGCACCAGGGCCTCCCAGCAATGATGAGGATCATCGGCTTGAAGCTCCGGGCTGATCACGGTGCGGTAGCCCTGGGCCGCGAGGTAGCTCGCACGCGCGTTGGCGCCGCCGATCTGGTCCACGTAGAGGCCGCGCTGGCGGATCGTGCCGTAGCTCTCGGTCGTCTGCGCCCCGGTGGGGGACTGGCTTGCGAGGACCTGGGTGGTGTCGCGCCAGTCGTCGGGGTCGGTGTAGCTCGTCGAGGACGGCTGCGCGATCCAGCGCCCTTGTTGGCACCACGCGCTGTCCGCCGTCGAGGTCCACACCCCAAGCACCGGGCCGACCACGTCAGGGACGGGCTGGTCGGTGTCGTACCCCAGGGCCGTAGACCAGGCCGGATCCGAGAAGACGAGCTTGGTGACGAAGTCAGCGCCCGAAGCCCGAAGACGAGAGCGACCGATCCCCCCCGCGCCCACCGCGCCGTCCGGGTCGGCGTAGCTCCACGTCAGCGGGCTTGCTACTTCGATCACGCCCTCGACGTAGGACAACAGAGAGGAGGACGACCCGTCGTTGAAGTACGTCCCGGCGGCGAGGTTGACGACGTCGTCGGGCAGCCCGTTGTAGACGATCGTGACGGTGGCGTTTGTAAGCGTGATCGGCAGGCTGATCTGGGGTTGCTGGTAGGGCATCGTCACGCTCCCTGGGGTGTGAGGCGAAGGTGTCCGAGCTGCGCCAGGTCTTCGAGGCGCGGGGCCAGCGCGCGCCCTACCTCCTGCCCGTCGAGGATGAGGATGAGGTTGGTGTTCTGGGGTGTGCGCGTGCGGGCCTGCGAGCCGCTGGGCGCCGGGACGCTGGCCCCCGAGAAGCCCGAAGACGCGCGCGCGCCTCCTCCTCCTTGTGCGCCCCCTTGCCTGCCCAGGTAGGCTCCCCCGCCGACCATCGCCAAGCCCGCCGTGACGAGCGCCGCGCCCGCAGGCACCGCCGAGGCCGAGGCTTGGAAGCCTGGGATCGCGCTCCACCCGAGCCCAGCGGCGATCAGCGCCCCGCCCGTCTGGATCGCCCAGGCTCCCGTGGCCTGGAGGACGGAGGCGAAGAACTCCTTTACGCTCGCCCCCGAGCCCAGAAGCTGCGCGAAGCTCTGCGCCGCCGCAAGCCCCGTCTCCAAGAGCGAGGCCTTGAAGGCGCCGCTTGCCTCCACCCCGTCACGCATGGCCGACTGCATCGCCCCCAGGCGCTCGTTGACGGCGTCGAGCGTCGAGACGGCGCCCCCTCCGGCCTGCGTGATCTGCTCTAGGCCCGCGCCTCCCACACCCCCGCCCACGTCCGTGCCCGCTCCCAGGGCCGTGCGGGCCGCGTCGGCGCGGCGCTGTTGCACCTGGGCGGTGGGCTGGTTGACGACCGAGTCGGCCTGCGACCCGAATGGCGCCCGCGTCCGTCCTCCTCCTCCTCGGCGCAGACCCGCGCGGGCCTGGCTCGCTCCCGTCGCCTCGCCCGCCTCCAGACCTGTGAGGTAGGGGGTGGCGTTGCTGGCCTTGCGGGCGACCTCGTCAAGCGTGTCGCCCACGCCCCGAAGTGAGGCTTGCAGCACGCGCAGGGCGTCGGACTGGTTGTTGACCGCGAGGGTGAAGCTGGCCATGCCTCCCGCCGAGGCCCCCTTGGCGGCCGCGTCGACGCCGCGCATGACGCGCTCGAAAATTTGCAGTTGTTGCGCGGCCAGATCGACGCCCTTGTACGCCTTGTCGGTGATCTGCGTGAACAGGTGGATCTGGGTCACAAGCCCCGCCATCTGGGGCTGGACGGCAGTAAGGCCCACGGTCAGAAGGGCGAGCCCTTCGTCGAGGAGCTTGGCGTCCTTGCTGGCCCGCCCGAGGGTGCCATCGAGCAGGGCCACCCCGACCTCGGCGGAGCGGCTGAGGCGTTCGACCTCGGTGTATTTGTAGATCAGCTCCCCGAGCGTCTTGGACGTCCGCGCGGCGGTGGCCTCGAAGTCGGCTTGCACCTTCGTCGCGCGCTCGTTGGCCTTGATGTACGCCTGGAGGCTGACGCCCGCGACCTGTACGAGCTTGGCGCCCAGCGCCCCGATCCCCGTTGCCAGCGCCCCCACGCCCAGGACGGCGGCTCCGGCGACGAGGTTGAAGTTCTCCACGCCGCCAAGGCTCGCGGCCATCTTGGTCTTCCAGACCGTCAGCCGCTCGCTGACGTCCACCAGCGCCGTGCCCAGGGCGTTTGTCTTGGTGGCCATCACCTCGTTGGCCAACGTGAGGCGTTTGACGGGGTCGCGGATCTTGTTGATCTCCCCAACAAGCTGGGCGCCCGCGTCGCCCATGATGTTGAGCTGCTCTACAACATCATCCACACCAGCCCTGAACTTGTGGACGTGTTCGGTGGAGTCTTCAAGCTGCGTCCCGAGCTTCTTCAGGTCCTCGGCACTCCCCCGAAGACCCCGTTGAAAGTCCTCCGAATCCACCTCGATCTTGTAGAGGATCGTCTGGGTCACGTCATGCCTCCTTCTTGGGCTCGTTCCAGGCGTCGCAAATCACCCGCAAGAGCCTCCATGTCCAAGCGTCCTCGTCTTGAAGTCGCCCCGTCAGCGGCACCACGCACAGCGTTAGGCCCTGGGGCTGGATCGCCGCGTCGGCCAGGTGCGCGACGGCCTGAAGCGCTGGGGGGAGACACTGGTACACGGCGACTCCTAGGGCGCGCTTGCGGGCAGCGGCGCGCGCCCAGCGTCCAAAGGGCCGGACTCGTCGCTGGTCGGCACCCCCGCTTCGACGACGCGCTGCGACAGGAGTTGGACCTCCTGGGGGCGCAGCCTCAGCGCTCCGGCGTGGTCGGGGGCGTGGGGGCTGTAGAGCGCGAGGTCGCCGCGCACTCCGAGGACGTAGCGGGAGAGGTCGCGGGCCAGCTCCTCCCAGGTCTGCCCCTGGGTCTCGCGCGAGGAGGCGATCAGCTCCGCAAGCTCGCCCACCGTGGGGGGGCGGTACAGCACGCGCGGGTGGCGCGGGTCTTTGCCGTCGCCTGTCCAGTCTTCGGGCAAAAGCTCCTCCCAGACGGGCAGGTGAAACTGGAGCGCCCGCAGGCGCAGGGGTCGGTCGGTCATCGTCAGCCTCTCGCACGACGAAGAGCCCAGGGGCCGCCTGGGCGCGGGGGAGCGCGTAGTTCTACGCGGTCTTGAACTGGAGGGCGACGAGGCCCTTGGGGAGCCCCGCGACTGGGATCACCGGCACGCCCTGGTTGGTGGTGGTGGTCCAATCCTGGAGGGGCTGCTGTCCGGCCTGGGGGCTGTTGCCGGGCAGGTCGGGGGGGTAGACGCACTGGAGGGTCACGGCGGCGACGTAGCGCCCGTCGGTGATCTGCGTGTCGTCCAGGTCCACGATCTGCCCCCAGCACACGAGCGTCGCGGTGTTGTCGGACAGCGACGGCTGCGGGATCGTGATCCTGACCTGGATCATCTTGTTGGCGACGCACCACGTCGCCAGGTCGATGTCGTTGACCTCCAGTACCATCTCAAGGCTGGCGCCGCCGGGGTTGAGCATCACGCCCTGGATCCCCGACGTCGCCGAGACGGTCTTGCGCGCGACGGGGTTGCGCTGACCCTTGAGCGACCAGCTCAGCAGCGCCCCCGCCGTCCCTGGGCTGGCCAGCGACCCACCCCCGTAGAGGGTGGTCCCGGCCTGGTCGTAGATCCGCACCGTCTGGCCCTTGCGTTGCAGCGGACGAAGGGTGGCGCCGGGGAGGTTGTTGAGCGCGTCGGCCCAGGGGTTGAGGTCGATCGTCCTGGGGGCAGTGGGGGTGGAGTTGAGGCCCATCCCCGTCCAGCGGTATTGCAGCGAGCCCTCGTCGGTGGTCGATAGCTCGAAGTCCCCGCGCGCGTTGTAGAGCTCCGTCAAGCGCGTGGCGGTGTTCTGGGCGTTGATCAAGTACTCGCCCAGCGTGAGCAGGCCCTCCTGATCCGAGGTCAACACGTAGGTGTGGGTCTTGCTCGCCACCTCGCTTGTGAGGTTCCAACCCGACGAGACGAGCATCTCGTGGGGGAAGGGGCGGTCGGTGTCGTCCGCGGGGCCGATGGTCTGGGGTACGATCTCCGCCACCACCTCCAGGTCCACCCGCTCGTCGATGTTCTCGCTGGGGTAGCCGTGCTGCTCGGGGCTGACGATCCGGCGCTCGTAGACCTCGCGGGCGGGCTTGACGGCGCAGGTGAGGTAGGCCTTGTAGTCGGTTGCGGGGTCGAGCGTCTCGGCGGTGCCTTCGGTGGTTTGCACCGCCGCAAGGATCACGCGCCGCCCATTGCCGCCATTGGCGCCGTACAGTCCAGTTGTCACGGTACTTCTCCTGCGGTGCCCCGTGCGCGGCAGCGCACCAGGACGGTGATCAAAAACCCGTAGCTGTCACGCTCGCGGGGGGTGAATTGGGCGCTTGTGAGCCGGTCAGTGCTAAAGGCCCCTGGCACGTCGTCCTCGGCGTAGCGCTCCAGCGCCAGGGCCGCCGCGTCGGCCAGCCCCGAGGCCCGAAGCTGCGCCGAGGTCTGGATCGTAGGATCCGGGTCGGTCGGCAGGGCGGCGGGCGTGCGGCGGATCTGGCTGCGGGTGATGCCCATGATCTCGACGCGGTAGGTGCGGCGCACCTCGGGCGCGGCGGTGGTGCCGATCGTCACATCCTCCAACACCCGCAGCCGGATCCCGTCGGGCTGCTGCGTCGGGAGCTTGTCCCCCAGCACCACGGCGGCCTGGGGTAGCGTCGCGGGCAGGGGGGAGTTGGTACCCATCGCGGCGTTCTTCAGCGCAAGGTAGGTGTCGATCCTGGTCCTCACGCACGTCAAGATCCCCAGCGTCTGGCCGTCGAGGGTGTGGGTGAAGTCGAGCGTCACAGCAGGCCCCCCGCAAGCAGCCCAACGAGGGCGTCCTGGACGGCTGCGTCCACGGCGGCGCGCACGTCCTCCTCGGCGATCGGGGGCATCCGGCTGGCCTGGTACTCGGCCTGGGGCAGTGAGGATCCGAGGCTTGCCTCCACAGCCCCGCCCTGCGCGTCGATCTCCCAAACGTGGGCGCGGTCAGAAGCTCTCGTGAGCGAGAGGCGCAGCGCCCCGGTGTCGCGGGGGATCTGCTCCTCGTAGCGGCGGATAGCCTGAATGAGCGCGGCGTGCAGGGGGTCGTCCAGGAGCGCGGCCATTTGCTGGGGTGCGAGGGCGCGGGCTGCGGCGTTGGTCGCCGCGATGGCCCCATCGAGCCCTTCGATCTCGCTCATCTTCGACCTCCCTCTCGCTCGCGTCTCGCGTGGCGGTGGGGGCACCAAGGGGCGCCAGGGTCAACGTTCTTCAACGAAAGGGGCGGCGCATGGGCACGCCCGAGACCTGCTTGGCGCCCCAGAACGTGCGCTGGGGCGTGTCGGTCGCGTCGCGCTGGAAGCCGAGGTACTGCGTCGAGGTGCCCGAGGGGGCAAACCCCGCGTCCGCGCCGGAGGGCAGGTAGCCGATCTCGCTGACGGTCTGCTCTCGCACGCGCCTCAGCAGCTCGTTGGCGCGCTTCTCCAGCGTCTCGTACCCCTCGGGTACAACGCCGAGGTGGTGCGCCGCCAGCACCACCTCGGGCAGACACAAATCCACAATCACCCGTTGGCAGTTGCGGTACGGTGTCGAGGTCGCGTCTGCCGCGATCGTGGCCTCGATCCCCTCCCCGTAGGCCGCCAGGAGGTAGCCGCCGAGGCGCGCGGCGTTGCCCTCGATGATTTCGTCGATACGGGCCGTCGTGATCGGCGCCGTGGCTGCGACGTCGATCTGCGGCACGTAGGACAAGATCAAGGTAGAGGTCACACCGAACGTCTCGACGGCCACAGCGCCCTCCTATCAGGTGAAGATCGTGGTCGAATCCCAGAAGCACCCGAAGGTCTCGCCTCGGATCTTGTTCCAGGCGTACTCCACCGACCCGTCCACGAAGAGCACCGCCTCGCGCTTGGCGACGTTCTCCTCCACAGTCGGCACGCGGCCGATCGCCAGCGTGAAGGCGCCGTCGGGGAAGTCTTCGAGCATCGGGTCGCGCAGGTCCGCCTCTTGTTGGCGGGTGACGAGCCCCGTCCACAGCAGGCCGTTGGTGGTGGACTCGATGTCGGCCGTGGCGCCAGGGACCGCCACGTTGGCCGACGACTCCCCGATGTAGATCTCCTCGAAGCCCACCAGGGAGCGCAGCTTGCTGATCAGGGCCGCGTCGTCCACCGCCGCCGAGACGCCCGCGCCGCTGACCGCCGTGGCGCCGTCGGTGTAGGCGGCGCCCGTGATCGAGGGGTGCTGACGCAGCACGTCCGTAACAAACCGGTCCAAAATCGCCACGAACTTGAACCTGGTGCTGTCCTTGTAGACCCGGATCGCCTGGGTCTGGGTGAGCAGGTCGTTGATCGGGTTCTGCGTCGCCCAGAGGGTCGGGTTTTGCAACGGGCCGCCGGTGAAGGTCTTGGCGGCGCCGAAGTTGGCCGTCGAGGTCAGGAACGTGGCCAGCGCCTTGTCCATCCCGATCCACATCTCGCTGAGGATCCCTGGCATGCGCTGGTTGTACCACAGCAGGCGCTGCGGGCCGGTCAGCCCGTCGGGGAAGGCCACCGGGATCGGGGCGTGGCCGCGCCCCCGGATCGTAAAGTCGCTCGTGGAGGTCTCACGGGCCTGGGGCCGAGGCTGGCCCGGCAACCAGGGCTGCATCTGGGAGTTGAGGAACGTCTCAAGCTTGGGGAGCTTGATGGTCGTCGCGCCGCTCCATCCTCCCCGGAAGCTGTTCACACGGCACAGCGGCAGGCGCGGCCACAGGAACTTGCTCTGGTTGTCTTGCACCCACGCCTTCCCGACGGTGTTGATCACGGTGTCGGCGGTCGGATTCCAAAAATCCATTTCTCTGTCTCCTTCTTGGTGCAGCGCCGGGGGGCACGGCCCGGCCCGGCGCTAGGGGGTTCAGGCCGCCGGGAAGATCGTGACGAGGAAGGACTGCGAGGCGGGGTTGATCGCCCCGCCGGTGGGGTTGAACAGCCGGAACTTCACCGTGTCGGCGGCGCTGACGATCTCGTTGGAGAGCACGACGTTGGCCTCCAGCGACGGGGCGCTGACGATCACGCGCCCGCCCGTCACCGCGCCCGTCACCGTGATCGTCTCCTCGTTGACGGCGCCCGCCAGGATGTTGGCCGGGTCGTGGGTGACGCTGGTGACGATCGGGGCGTTGGCGTAGTACTGGCGGGTCTTGTCCCCGAACACGATGATGTAGCCGTTCTCGCCGCTGGCCCCCGCCGTCGGCAGCCCGTAGCCGTTGCCGACGTAGACGCCCGCGATCTGGCGCCCGGCGGTGGCCTTGATCGTCTTGCCGGTCGCGTCCCACGTCACCAGGTCCCCGACGTTGATCGTGCCGCCCAGTCGCACCAGCGCGGCGCCGCCCATCACCAGCGTCGGTGCCGACTCGTCGTCGCCCTGGGGGTTGGCTTGCAGAACGCCCACGGCGTTCTGGGTTGTGGCGCTGATCACCTTGACGAGGTAACTGTCGCCGCTGTCGTTGTAGACCCACAGCCCCTTGTTGCTCTGGGCCGAGAGGTTCGCCCCCGCCGTCATGGGGACAATGATCAAATTCTCCGCCATCTCGCTTCTCCTATGCGGCGTGCCCGAAGCGCGCTGCGTCAGTTGTTGTTGCCGTAGACCTGCTTCTTGGCCTGCTCCACCGCTTCCTTCAGGGCCTTGACCGCGTCGCCCTTGTGGGCCGTGATGTGCTCTTGCAAGAGGGCCTCGACGCTGCCCTTGGCGGGGGCGCCCTTGGGTTGCACCGGGGCCTCCCCGAGCGACGTACCCACGGGCCGCTCGCCGCCAGGGATGGCCGCCGTCTCCCCGAGCTTGGCCACCACCTCCACGCGCGCCTTGGGGTCGGCCCACACCGCGCGGGCCACCGTCTCCCCGAGCTTGGTGACGACGCCGGGGTTGGCGGCGCTCCAGGCCGCGAAGTCGCGCTCCTGTTGGGCCGTCTGCAACTCGGCGAGCTTCTTGCGCAGCTCACCCATCTCAGCCTTGACCTCGTCCATCTTGGGCTCCTCGGCCTTGATCTCGATCTTCTCCTCGGCCTTGGGCGCCATCGCGGCGGCGACCCCTTCGGCGATCAGGGCCTTGAGCTGCGCCAATTGCTCGGCGGAAAACTCGGCGAGTTGGGTCTTGACGGGGGCGGTCTTGTCTTTGTCCATCGTGGTCTCTCCTGCCAGGACGTGGGTGGTTCCGAGCTTCTGCGCGGGGGCCGAGACGAGCGAGACCTCCAGGATCCCGCTGATCGGTTGGCCCGAGTGGGTGAGGGTCGTGGAGCCCAGCTTGGGGCTGACGTACTTCAGGCGCCCCGAGGCGATCTTGGCGCTGGCCTCGGGGTCGGCCAAGCTCACCGCCGCCGCCAAGCTCGTCTTGCCAGGGGCTTGCGGCAGGTCTTGCACGAGCGCCAGCGCAAGCACGTCGCCCTCGCGCTCGCCGTTGGGGGCGTGCTCGCGCAGCACCGGGGGGGCGTACCCCTCGGCGCACATCTGCTCAAAGGCGTTGACGTAGGCTTGCAGGTCGCGGGCCGAAAGCTCGGCGACGCGCGCCTGACCTTGCGGGTCGCTGTAGTGAAGATCCCCCTCCCCCAGCACCCACACCCAGGCGACGTGACGCCCAAGCGGATCTTTGGGCTTAGGTGGGAGACGTGCGCTTTCCTGCTCTTGCAGGATCACGCTGTGCAGTCTGTGGGCAGGGATCAGCACGAGGCACCTCCAACTGGTAAAGAACCACAGGACCAGGGCAAAATCTACTGAACAGCTACAAAGCGGGGACGATTGTCAACCTGTGGGCTTGGATCACCTGCCCCCACGCTTGCCTCGTCTTGGATCGCCCCCGTGTCGGCCTCCTGCGTCGGCAGGTCCAGAGCCTCGTCGAGCACCGCGCGCGCTGCGGGCCACAGGCGATCACGGATCTGGAGGTACTTCGTCAGCGTATCGACATACTTACCCTGGTCGCGCTGTTCGACCTGCCCCCAGGCCGCCCGGCAGACCGCCGCGCCCGCGCCAAAGCGCGCCTCGGTGTAGAGCCGCAGCGTGCGTTCGATCGCCTGCGCCACCAAGAGCGCCGAGGCGTCGAGCTGGTCGCGCGCGTCCCCCGAGGCGCTCTCGCGCGCCGCGAAGCTGCCGTGCTGTTGCAGCGCGATCAAGCTGTGACCGCCGCTCATCGCACGCGCCGCAGCCCGCTCCATCAGCGCGATCTGGGCGGTGAGGTCAACGACCAACCCGTCGCCGGGCGCTTCGAGCTTGCAATCGAGCCCCGGCGGCAGCACAAGCGCGGGCATGTGCGAGGCCTCGTAGGTGGCCAGGTGCGTGAGGATCTCCTCGACCTGCGCCTGGGTCGCGGGGGTGTCGGGGTCCTGCGTCACCACCCACGTCCCGGCCGAGTTGAGGGCCGCCGAGACCATCTGAAGCTGGTGGAGGTCCTGGTAGGCTTTGAGGTAGGCGTAGGCGCCCCGAAGAAGCGACGTGCCTTCGAGGTCACTTGGACCGGCCTTCAGACGCGCGACGTGGACCAGGCGCGACCACGGGATCAGCACGCGCTGCGCCGGGACAGATCCCCAGGCGTCGGTCTGCACGAGGCCCTGGACGACCCCCACGGGCGTCTCGCCTTGCAGCACCCACTGGTAGACGGTCCACGGGGCGCGCGGGGACGGGATCTGGGGCTCGCCGCGCTTCCAGTGCAGCTCCCCCAGGTAGAAGCCGCACACGCACGACCACTGGGCCACGTCGGCGATCCAGTGCGACAGGCCGTATTCGAGCCCCGGCGCCGTCCAGCGCTTCCAGGTTTGGAGCTGGTAGGCCAGGGCACTTGCGTACTGGACCTGTTTGACCTTGTCGAGTTCGGGGTCGCTTGTGGGCTCGGGGGGTTCGGGGGGTTCGAGCCGCCAGGGGATCGAGGCCAGCGCGGTGAGGATCTCGGCCAGCCTCTCTTGAGCCGGGGGGCAGGTGCGCAAGCCCCAGTACTCGCCCGGATCCGACCACTGCCCCCGCGCCAGGACGGGTGTGAGGTCGGGGTTTTGTTCGAGTTGGAGGTAGCCCATCTGCCACGGCAGGCCCGGCGTCCCCAGCGCGGATCCTGAATCGTCGTAGCGCACCGTCACCGGCAACCCCTGAAACTGCCCCTGTCCGCGCCCAAGCCATGTGCCCAGGGTTTGGGCCGACGAAGACGCGCTAGGGGTGGCGACGTTGATGGGGTCGGGCACAAGCGCAGGGTAGGTGGTGGCGTCGGGCCCGGTGGGCTCGGGCTGGGGCAAGAGCGGCTCGCCCAGCGCGACCTCGACGGTGCCGTGGCCCAGGCGCGCGGTGCTAATCCGCTCCCAGCGCGGGGAGGCTTCGCGCAGCTCCTTGGGCTGGAACTCGGGGTCGTCGAAGTCCAGGGCGGGGCGCCTCGCCTTCTTGCTGGCTTCGCGCAGCTTCTTCAGACCGATGCTCTCGACGCGGTGAACGATGGGCTCGGAGGGCGGCTCGGGCGTGGGTGGCGCCGCAGGCAGCGGGGCGAACAGGGAGCGGATCCAGGCCCAAAGCAGGGCAAAGCGCAGGCTCATCGAAATCCTCCTCGCGCGGGTGCGGCGGCCTTGACGGCTGCGCGGCCCGCGCCGTTGCTGTACAAGATCTCACCTTCGGGGGGGCGCCCGAGCAATTGCACCAGGCGCGAGACGGCGTCTACCCGGTCGTCGTGGGGCTTCAGCGGGAAGCCCGCCCACTGCTCAAGCCACCCGCTCCAGTCGTGCTCGACGTCAAGCACCACCTTCCCAGCGGCGGCCCGCGCGGCCCAGGGGGCGGCGTTGGCGACCTTGTCGCCCTGGACGTGCAGGCGCCGCAGCGTGACGCGCGAGAACACCGGCTGCTGTTGCAGGTCGTCCACGGCGACCTTCCACGCGGCGACCTGTTCCACGCCCACGACCGTGACGCCCCTGGTCAGTTCGGCCTCGGCGGTCTGGCAAATGAAGGGCTTGGCGCGGGGCCATTCGAGCTTCGCGGCCACGGGGCTCGTCAGGCACAGCACGCCCCCCGGCGCCCACCACCCTCGGACGCTGGCCGTCTCGTCGGCGCGGCGGTCCTCGCTTGCAGCCAGATCCCAGGCCCGGTGTGAGGTTGGCGGGGGGACAAGGCGCTCTTGGCGAAACCAGCCCCGCTCAATGAAGCCCGCCGACCAGTCCACGAACGCGCCGCCGAGCTCCTGGTCGGCCCAGGCGCCCTTGTAGTTCTGCGCAAGGGCCTGGACGAAGTGGGTTGGGAGGGCTGCGTTGTCGCGGGTGTGGGACTGGAACAGGGCGTGCTGGGGGCGCTCCTCTTCGACCCAGCGCTTCCAGATCCAGTCGCGGCCGCGCGGGGTCGTCGTGATCCAGGCCACGCCCCGGCCAAGGCGCAGACGCCCGAGCAAGACGTCCCACACGCCCTCGTCGAGGTAGGCCGCCTCGTCGGCCCAGGCCCAGTGCAGGTTCGGGCCGCGCAGCCGGTCGGGCTTGTCGCCGCTGCGCCACAGGATCCGCGTGCCGTTGACGAGCGTGGTGGTGAAGCGCGAGTCGTTGTGGCGCTTGATCAGCGGGTGGCCTGCTTCGCGGCACAGCTCGTCAAGGTCCAGGAGGGCCTGGAAGGTAGCGTCGCGCAACATCGAGTAGGTCGGGGCCACGACGACGCCGACGGAGCGGGGTGGCTGCTGAAGGATCTCGATCACGCCCGCGAAGCTCTTGCCGCTTGCCACGCCCCCGACGAAGGCCTTGTAGCGAGCGGTGTTAGCCCAGAAGGCGCGCTGGGCATCGGAGGCGACGACGATCTCAAAGCTGATCACCGCTCGCCTCCGTCGTTGTCCTTCTTGGGCTTGATGACGACACGGATGGTCTGCGGGGGGGCGTCGACCTCGGGGATCTTGTAGAGCCCGTGGATCCGGGCCAGCTTGTCGAGCGCCGCTTGTGCGTCGTGTAGCTCCACCTCGACGGTCGTCGTCTCGGTGGTGGTGCCGTCCATGCGGGTGGTGGTCTGGGTGCGTTGCTTGGTGCGCTTGACGAGGTCCAGAGCCTCGGCTGCACGCAGGCGATCAAGGTCCACCTGGCCCAGATCGTCGAGGTACAGGTCGGCCGAGGCGCGAGCTTGGCGGCTCAGGCGCGAGACGACCTCGGGCGGGCGCATCGTCTGTGCCTCCCAGCGGCCCTTGAGGTAGGCTTGGATGGCCTTGTTGTGGAGGTTGTCGAACCCTTGGACAGCCAGGGTGTTGTCGTTGCCCTGGTAGCCCGCCATGCGGGCGGCCTGCTTCGGGGAGCCGCAGCGCATGTAGGCGTCGGCCCAGGCGATCTGGAGCTGCGTGAGGTTGGTTCGAGAGCGGCCCATTGGGTAAACGCCCAATCAGGGCTGCGGGGCTTGCCGCAGCCACACCTTGACCTCGGCACCGACCACCTTGGCCGACCAAAGTTGCGGATGACCCCTTGAGATCCATAGCCCAGCGCCGGAAGGTGGACCACTGAACACGGGTGTTTTAGCCACGGCTGGCCACCTCCCAGGGGCAGGGGTGGGGTTCGACCAGGAGTAGATCGGGGTGGGGAGCGCGCCCCAGCCACACCAGCCCAGCAGGAGGGGTGAAGAGCAGCGCCTCAGCCAGCCGCTCGTCGAGGTGTTGGCCCACCAGGGGCTCAGGGTTACGCCCGCGCCGGGCCACCCAGCCCAGCGTCACCCGCTCGTAGGGGCGGGCGCTCAGACCCAAGACGGCGCGGGTGGGTGCGTGGCGAAACCAGGCCGTGCGGGCGCTGCCGTCGCAGGGCGTGGCGCACAGGTAGGTCAGCAGCGCGGGCGGCTGGGTCAGGTAGGTGAGGATCGAATCGCTGGGGTGGCGCGCGCCACCCCACAGCGCGGCCCTGCCGCTGACCACCCGGTGCAGGTGCGTGGAGAGCGACACGGGATCGGACGGGGGACAGGCCAGTGAAGTCATGGGGTGTCTCCTTGGGCTTGCTCGACGGCCTCCTGCGCTTGCTCCACCGCCTCCGAGATCGCCTCGGCCTCGGCGCGCTCTACGCGTTGCCAGCCGACGATCCGCGCCACAGACGCGCGGGAGGGCAGGGCGCAGCCGCACGCCTCGGCCAAGAGCAACAGCTTGCAGCGCTCCCAGGGGAACACGGCGACGCCTTGGTAGAGGCGCAGGAG
>Ga0208147_1000474_pt1 | contig 14202 bp, 21 predicted proteins | sample DEB3_08_DNA_FD_184520 | JGI IMG/M metagenome (GOLD analysis project Ga0208147, IMG submission 184520) | Aqueous microbial communities from the Delaware River and Bay under freshwater to marine salinity gradient to study organic matter... | ecosystem: Environmental > Aquatic > Marine > Coastal ... | reverse complement strand
CCTGGAGATATATTCTTCAACATCTCCCCCCAGGGACACGGGAATGTCCTCCCGAATGGCAGCATACTTGTCGATCAACTCGCTCAAGTCGCCACCTTCGGACATCGTTACAACGGGCTTGTACTTCTCAGGAATGTAGGTGCGGGTCTTCGGATCCCAAACCATGCCCAGGATCTTCGGCATCTGGCCGGAGGCCATAGCCAGAGCGCCAGCGATCCCACGAGCAGCCTTGTCGGCCTCGCTCTCGGGAACCTGGGTATCGGTGCGAGTGTCGCCACCGCCAGCAGGAGCGCCACCGCCAGCGCCAGAGGCAGGAGGAGGAGCCTGGGGAGGCTGACCCTGCGCCCCACCCGTATACCAAGTGGCACCACGGAAGTTGTTCTCCAGAAACGGCTTGCTGAAGACACTCTGGAAAGCAGCATTGAGAATCGCCGAGCGATAGTCTCGGAGGTACTCGGGAATATCCCGAACTTGTAGGTCTGTCTGAAGCGGATCTGCCATCTCTACTCCTACGCAGGGAGAACCCTGCCATCCTTGATCTTTCCAGGCTGCTTGGTCGTGCCTGTTCTGTCTTTACGAACACGATCCATCATCGCGTACAACTTCCTGGCACCAGCTTCACTGCTACCATCCCCAAGCCCTGACACAACATCAGCAGGTATGATAAACTCGTCATTCGACAGGAGGACTTTCTGACCACCATGCGCCATACGGGCCGTAGCCATGTCATCCATGCCATTGCCTGGGCCTTTTACCATGCCCTCAGGTGGGTTGTATTCCTCGTCATCCTGCTCTTCGCCTTCCTGCTCCTCTTCACCGGACATGCGCTTGTACAGGTCCTGAAGCGCCTCCTTCCCGTAGTAAGCGAGGTAGGTGTTAAGAGCAGATTCAGGATCGTCACCCTCGCCGCGAATCGCATCCATCGCGTCACGGATAATCTGCTGCGCTTTCTGCTCTTCTGGCTCTAGCTTGCCGCCTTCGGCAACCCGCTGAACATCGTATACCTGCTCGATGCCGACAGGGAATCGGCGCTGGGTCATGCTCCCCAGGTCCACGACTCCCATAGGCAGAGCAGCGGATATCTCGGTAGAGCGAGGTTGCGCCTGTTGATCCTGCTGTGCGACTGGCGTATAGAAATCAGTCATGAAACGCTGGCGCTTGAGTTCAGGAGCAGAGGTCATTTCCTTCCACTTCTGGGCATCACTGAGTTGCTGTTGGTTCTGCTTCTTGGGGTCAGGGGCAAATGCTCCCGAGGCCAGTCCAGCAGCGCCAGAGATTAAAGCAGGCGCTAATACCGTCTTGGCAAGGGCTCCAAGGCTAGCCTTGATCCCGGTCGCCCCAGCCGCCTGCAACCCAGGGACAAACATCATCGCAGCGCTTGCCCCAAGCCCAATTGCACCCAGCAACTTCTTCCACGAGAAGGCCTCAGGCAGTCCCGTCTCCGGGTTGATCGTCAGATCCTCTCCCAAGAGAGCGGCGATACCGGCCAACTCCTCAGGCTGAACATGCAGCAGGGTGGAGTCGCCCTTCCTGCCTTTCGAGGCAACCTGCTCTGCAAGAGCGCCGATACCTTTATTCTTCATGTGATTGATACCGTAACCGTTCCCAGTTTGACACGGAACTGATTGGTTGGCGCGTATGCTTCTCCTGCTCTAACCATTTTCAGAAAGCCGTTCGCGTCAACATACACATCGCCATTTCTCAGCCCATAGCCTGATTCACTTGGGTTGATCACAGACATCGAGGCACACACCAGATCACCTGGATTCGCATCGTCAGACATGAACAGGTTAAGCGCCCTAACAACAAGATCCAGGTAGTCTTTCTTGTATTCAGATGGCGCTGTAGGGATGAGTTGCTTGGGTGTCTTCTTGTTCACTTCAGGCCATCCGGCTGTATCTGGAATCTATTGGCACCAAGCCTCCAGCCAACCTGAGACCCGTTAGAAGAGACCCTGAAGGCCATCTGCCTGCCGCGAATGCGGATCCCCTTCTGTGTGTCTCCGTTCTGAACTGTGACCGTAGGACCGTTGGTGAACGACTCCATTGGGTAGTTCCTGTACTTGAAGGACATGCTGATGGCTGGAGTGCCAGAAGTGCCACGGAACATAACGTCAGGGATCACCCTGCTGACGAATGAGAACTGTTCGCCGTCATCGATGTCGAGATCACTGGATTCAACATACGAAACCATGGGGCTACCGTCATCGTCATATCCAGTCTCGTGCTGATAGATGTACCCTGTCGTGTTCGTCTCGGCGCCAGAAGCAGCGATTCGATTCGTGGCAAGGGGGTATGTGTTATACCCAGAGTCCAGCCAAGCAGTGCGGTTCATAGTGCCGACAGACCACACCTGCTCGTCGTAGTTGTAGATAACGTAGCTGTCGGTGTCCTCTGAGTTGGCGGACGGGTAGAACCAGATCACCTCGTTGTAGAGAGAGTTGACCCCGGCGAACACCTTATACCGCTGCTCAAGGTTGATGTTCTTGAAGATGTAGTCGCGAACTGGACACGGCAGGACCTGAATGGATCCAGCGTATTGGTAGAAATTGTTTACGTCCATCCAGAAGACAATGCTTCGTGCGTCTACGGCAGCGTTGGGGGAGATGATAGAGGCAGAGTCACTCACCTGATTAACAGAGAACGTATAGGGAGGGCCGCTGTACGCCATGACATGCGTGCTTACGTCAGTCCACACCACGATCTGCTGCTGCGTTTCGTGGCACCCAATGATCTCAGACCCGCTGGAGATTCTGAAGTCTCCAGCAGTGTTGTCTGTGCGAGGTTCCCAGTCGAGGTAGTCCTCTTGGGAAGACCACCGGATCAGGAGAGGATCCTGTGTTGTGCCGAATACAGGGTTAGGGCCGATAGCAATGACATGCCTGTCGATGTCGCTGACGAGGATCTTGTTGGCAACAGTAGGGCATTCGTTGGCACCAGAGATGGAGGACAGTTCCACGGCGCGAACGGCAGTTGGGTTCCCGCCATAGGTTGTCCAGTAGTAGATGCCGCCACCCCGAACATTGGTAATCAGGTCCTCGCCGTAGTTGTCCTGGGACCAGAGCCTGATCTGCTGAGAGGGAACGCCAACCGAATACCCAGACCCCCATCCACCCCGGCTCCAGGGACCAGCGCCCCAGCCACCGCCAAACACCTGAGAGTCCAGGCCAGTGTTGATCTGGTAGGCAGCGGATACAGAAGCCCCGCCACCAGTCACCCCACCAGCGGAAGCGCCAGAACTAGCGCCACTCACAAGGATCTTGTATTGGTTGGCGCTGACAACTTCCACAACCTGAAACTCAGCATTCAGAAGCGCCGCAGTGAACACGGTGTCGAATGTAGTAGCGCCAGAGAATGTGACGAAGTCGTTGAGAACTACGCCGTTACTTGTGTCGCTGACGAGCAGATACTTGCTGGCAGCGTCTACGGTGGTGAATGGGTTGGACCCAAGCGTGACCGTTCTGCGAATAGGGGTGATGTCGTAGAGGGTGTTCCCGGTCTCTACATACAACTTCAGGTTCGTCCCGACTCCAAGGTAGGTCTCCAGGTCGAGAGTGAACCACTGGTGCAGGCTCCTGCAAGTGCCGAGAAATGTGGAGGTGACGTACTTGACCCAGCCACCGATCTGCTCAGGAAACCCCAGGCGGAACCTGACCTTGTCCGAGTCGTACCAACCACCCTCGTTAGCGTAGTTCGTAAGATCTCTAACGATCCCCTGTCTTGGCTGAATCTTAATCAGCGGCACACAAACTCCTTAAAGCGAGTCTTTGGCCTTCATCTGCTGGTAGGCTGCTTCAACCGCCCTGGCAATGACCTCGACTGGCACGTTCTTCATCTTCTTCTGAGCAGCCTTGATTGCCAGCTCTTTCAGCATCTTACCGGATTCACCCGGTTCAGAGAGAATGAAGTCCTTAACCCCGATCAGATTGGCGCAGGCGATGATCTCGTCGTCAGCCTTCGTAGGGGTCATGGTGGCAATCAGTTCTACAACAGGGTACACGGTGCCGACAACACCCTTAACGACAGCCAGCTTCGACGGAGAGAAGATGGACTTGAGTTTCCCGAAGAAAGACATGGCGCTCCTTATGCGAGGTTTTCGAGCTTGTACTTGGTGCTTGCCAGCAACGTAAGGATGCTGTCGATAGAGTTCTGAATGTGGCTCTCGTCGCCCATCTGGCTGCGGTTCCTGGTGACGTACTCGTAGAGTTCAGAGACGAACTTTACAGGATCCTTGGGGCAGACAAACTTTTCGCTAGGGAATGACGTAGGCACACCGTGAACACCGAAGCATTCTTCAGCAAGAGAGTCGGCGGCATCAGACAGCCCATCGTAGAGAGACCCGAGAGCCTTGTGCCGAGCATAAGCGCCGGGGCCTTTCGTCATCAGGTGCAGCATGTGCGCTGCGGTGACTCCGTGCAGGAGCTTGGAAATGAAGTCAGCGTGCATAGAATTACTGCTGCCACGGGGGCGGCAGGACCTCCACAGGTGGGTTGATTTGGTTGTCGATGTCTTTGTCGATACTGGCATCGATAAGGGCAAGCTGCTCAGTGCCGAGAGAAGTCTCCACCCAGCCAATCACCTGATTCTCTGTCAGTTGATCGTAGGGAGTGAAGTTGTACGGATCCGGGGTGCCGAGGTTGGACATGCCAGAGCGAGACGCATTGTACGTCACGCTATTGCTGACGCGAGATCCAAGCCGATCCCAGTAGACGACGATAACGACATCAGTCAAGCTACCCTCGACTGGCTTTACCGTCATGACCTTGATGTTCCAAGAGAAGCTCGTTGGCATTAGAGGTTGCTCCATGCGCCATTCTGATAGCCCTGAATGGTGTTCGTTGTGGTGTTGTAGATGATCATGCCATTGATCGGCGTCATGGCGTCCCGCTGAGTCGTCGTCATGCGGGAGAGAAGAATAGCTCTGGTAGTGCTTTGAAGCTCAATCCCAACACTGGGGCCAGAGGTTTGGTTGCCTAGACCGCCAGCGACCTGCTGCCCAATAATGAAGCGACCCCCGCCGTCAATCCTGGCTACCTGCTGGTAAGCCACAGACCCAGGAGCAGTGGTGCTAAAGGCGATCCCGGTAGCCGCAGTGGAGTTCGTGTAGTTCTCCTCGGCTTGGATTGCAACCTGACCCAGGTCGCTCGTAGAGTATGCGCTGGCTAGATACCCTCGGCCAGCAAAGGCAGAAAGGAAGGCCGCAGAGAGTACCGCAGATGGAGACGATGCAGTGCCAAGGCAGATCCTCCCAAGAAACCAGCCAGCATTACCAACGCCATCGACGACAACCTTGGAGCTAAAGGCAGAGTCTTCGCCAATCAAATGAATGCCAGCGCCAGAAGGAGCAGCAATAGAAGCAGTATTGGCGTTTACCGTGAACTTGGCGGTAGGAGCGATTGTACCCACACCAAACCTGCTGTTCGTGCTGTCGATAGCGGCAATCTGAGTTCCACCAGAAGTCTGAAAGGCAATAGCGGAAGTGGAGTTCGTCCCAGGCTTTACAGCAAGAGCAGCGGCAGAAGTATATGTTCCGGCGCTGAACTCGGTAGTCTTGAACTTCGTGAATACCTCAGCAACTGCGGCACCAGATCCAGCGCCATTGCAATACACGACAGAAGAGTACCCAGCGGCAATGGTGACGCTCCCGCCACTACCCTGCGTGATGATGACGCTCTGGTTCGTGTTGTTCTGGATGAAGTAGTGCTTCTCGACTTCCGGCGGATCAATGGTAATCGTATGCGTGCCGCTAGGAGATCCGCCCAGGATCAGAATCTTGTTTCTGCCGTCAGGGTTGGCAGCAGCGCCGGGGGAGATGGTGAGGGTAGTACTTGTCCCAGACAGAGAGATCGAGACAACGCCATCGATAGCAGTGTCGTACAGGTCGAAGTTCGTGTTGGTACTCGTTCCCCAAGTACCCGTCTCGTCACCCGTGGCGATCTTCTTGATCTTGTTGTTTGAGGTGTATGTGGGAGGCATCAGTTTGTCACCGAGCTAATCACAGCGATTGCGTTGTTCACATCAGCAACAGGGAACTGGATAGAGAACGTGCCGCTGGATACCGTCTTGTCAGTGCCGAAGTCCAGCACGAAGATGGACTTGTTGGATTTCGAGGAGTTGTAGACGAGAGCGCCCCGGCAGGTGAATGTGGCGCTGGTCCAGTTCACATCGGCAAAGTCGAGGATGGCGTAGTTGCCCGTCAGTGTGACAGTGCAGGTCAGAGTCTTTCCACCAGCAGTGTATCCAGTGCCGGTAATCTCGTTCGTCGTGCTGTAGGCAGTCGTCGAACTGTCAATCGTAGCGGCGCTTGAGTACAAGGCAATCTTGATGACATCCGTTGAGAAGTCGTGAACAGCAAGCAGAAGCTGCTCTTTGAATGAGTTCGTTACATAGCTACCAGTGAATGCCATGTTTAGCCAATGTTCCTTTTGCTATCGGGGTTCCGGTAGTTGTCCATCCGCTGTTCGTCCTCAGCGACATTCTTGAGTTCCATCAGACCAAGCTGATACAGCTTCTCGTACTGCTGCTGCATCTGGGGATCGCCCTTCAGGAACGTGTACGCCTCCACAAGACAGCCGTACAGGAGAGTCTGCGGGAAATAGTTGCTGACCCAAGTTGTGTTGCTATCAGCGCCCACAATCGTGTCAGCGGTCTTGTAGTAGTACAAGGTGTACCCCAAAGATGAACTAGGGGATGGCGCTATGAGAATTGTCGTAGAGCCACCCCCAGCCGACAGGATAGCGTAGTACGCCGGAGATCCGCTGGACCCAGCAGACGAAGCGGTTACGCCAAAGGCCTCCGTCAAGTACGAAGGCTCCTTGAGTAGAAGTCCAGTCTCAATTCCACCGATACTCACAAACAAACTCAGTGGCATCACAAAGTCGCTAGGCGTGGTGATCGTCTGAGTAGTCGCAGTGCCAGTAGAAGTGCTTCGAGAGTCTGGAGACTTCACATCCCTGTTGATACGCTGCTCTGCAAGCTGGATAATGACATCCAGGTTCGCGAGGAACGTGGCTTCCTCGGACTGGACGTAATCCTTGATCTGCTCTTTGAGTTCAGCGTATGTCATTTCTGGCCTTCTCCTAGGATAGCGCCAGGGTTAGTTCATCGGGCCGGTCGGGCGGATCTTCTTCGAGATGCCGTAGCCTTTGCACATGCCGCCGCCAGCGTACTTCGCAGCGCCGCCCTTAGCGAACTTCTGACCAGTGCTTTGCGGGGTGGGCTTGCCCATCGCCATCTTCTTGTGCTGCGGCATTTCACCAGCAGCCTTGCCCATCTTGTCCGTCTTGCCACCCTTCGCGTACTTGGGGGTGAGCATGCTGTCCATCGAGTTCTTCGAGTTCCCTTTCATGGAACCTCCTTTGAATTTGCGGATAGCGCCGCCTTCGCTTTTCTTCGGAGGTTCACCCCCGGAAGACTTCTTCTTGCTCTTCATTATCTCGATCAGCCCAGGCAGCGCCGCCATAATCGGGGCAGCGATCTGACCACCCTTGCCACCTTGACCAGCCATAGCGCCGAGAGCAATGAACTTGCCGTACTCCTGCATGAACTTCTTGAGGCCAGCCTTGGTCTTGGGGATCTCGCCTGCAATACCAGCAGCGCCAGACGACTTCATCATAGACTCAAGTTCCTGCTGTTCGCCTTCGGGCATGTCGAAGCGCATCCCCCTCGTCATAGAGGGAAGTTGCCTGGACGGAAGGCTGGCGAGGGGGTCAACAGCTGGAGCCATTGAAATTACCGGCATAACCGGCTCCACCATGGGAGGGGTAGGCCTAGCCTGGGTGGCCTTTGCTCTTCCCGAAGCCACGGTTTTCTTGGGCCGGGCGGACGACTTTGGCTCGACTATAGATGGATAGTACTCAGCGCCCTCCCCTGTCCTATCCGGCCCATATTCAGAGAGAACGGGAGGGGGCTGCGACGGGGCAACAACAACTCCCCTTGCGCCACCAGGAACAGCCCCGGTTGGATAGCCAAATGGCAAATCAAAAGAAGGAAGGGCAGACCCCCTGCCGGTACCTCTCTGTTGAACAGCGCCAGTTGGATAGCCGCCAACCTGCTTTCGGATAACCTTCTTTTCTTTCTTGAACTTTGGCATACCTTCTCCCTAGCTGACCGTAATTGTAACCCGCCCTAGAGTAACGTAGATCTTGTTCGGCAGCACAGGGTTCCAGCCAAAATACTCTCGTGTCGGCGGATTCTGCTGCGAAGCAGTTCTTGGATTCTCCAGCGCAATAGCCTCGCCTCTGACGTACCTGCCGATCTGAAGCTGAGGATTGTCTATATCGAAGCACTCTTCGCATACAAGAAGACCGTTCCATCTCTGGTTGTAGATATACTTCTTGAGATTCGTGTACTTCACCTGCCTAGCGCAGATGTCGCACATCGCGATTGCGTGCTTACCGGAAGCGTACATTACCAGCCATACCCTCCAGGCACAAGCATGACCGCAGACCGCTGACGATCTTCGTCCGCAGCCCGTTGGAATTCCTCTTCGTACAGCGCCTTCAGTTCAGGGATCCTGGCGAATGCTTCCGGTCTCTTGCAAGCAAGCTGGTAGGCCAAGCCTGCAATCAGCGCCGGAACAAACCTGAACGGCACATCCATATTGTTGTTGGCGTTGGTCCCCACATCCTGCTGCCTGCGGAGGCGGTAGTACACGAACTGCCGGGAGATCGTATCGTCAGGCACCTGCCAGAACGTGATCTGAGGCGTGGTCGTATCCCGTGCAACGTAGAACTGAATGGGAGTGCCACGAAGCAGCTTGTTGGGCAGGGTGTTGTAGGTGACGAACGATATCCGGGTGATGGCAATGTCGGTCTGCTGATTCGTCTGACCGGGGTACGTCCTGATCACACCTTCAAGGATGTCGATTGTGTCGTCAGGCAGGTTGTAGGTAGCAGTGCCAGCAGTAAGAGCAAGAGTCCCCTGCTCCACGCACCACAGGTTCAACCCACGGTTCGCCCATTCCATCGACAGAAGGTTCAGGCTTCTGCGGGCAGTCCTGATCTCGTAGCCACCCTTGACCTCAATCCCAACCCGCTCGTACGCTTCCTCGATAATGTCGAGGATGTTGATGTTCCAAGTTGCCGTGCCTGAAGTAGCCACTACCGGAACCTCCTGGAGATTTTCTTGGCAGTCTCAGGTTGAGAAGAGAACTGCTTTCCTTCGGCGCTGGCCTTTCTCTTTGCCGCAGTAGAAGCAGCATAAACACCGGAAGGCATGGACTGAATCGCCTTCTTCGGCAGGTAGCGTTCGCCCGTGGCCTTAGGTCCTTGAGTAGAGGGCTTCCCGCTCTTGGTCGTCCACTCTTCCTTCGTCCACTTCGACAAGCTCTTCTGAGCGCCAGACTTGGACCCAGAGTATCCCCCGCCAGCGGCCTCGTACTTCTGAGCAACAAGTTGTGCTTTACGCGCAGACCACTGCCCAGGCTTGCCGCCCTTGCCGGACGACATGACCTGAGACTTGATGCGCTCTCGAAGTTGAGGCTTGGTGTAGCCCACTTTAGAATCCCTTCTTGATCTTCGGCACTTGCATCTTCGACACCTTCCGCGCCACAACAGCTTTCGGGTACATGCCGGGAGTCTGCGCTTTGACGGGCTTGCCCGTCTTCTTCGACATCGAAGGAGTGCCGACCTGCTTGCCCATAGAGAATCGACCGATCATTTCTTCTTCATGCTCCGCGCTTCAGACAGGGCGATAGCAATCCCCTGCTTCGGGTTCGTGACCTTCTGGCCCGACGAGGACTTCAACTTGCCAGCCTTGAACTCGTGCATCACCTTACCGACCTTGCCCTGTTGCTGGGCTGACATCTTCATTTGGCCTTTCATATTACCCCCAGCAGACAGTGATTGCGTCAATATTTGTAGCCGATAGATAGATGTTCGTATCAAAACGAACTCCGTTACCACCAAGAGGGATGGCTGTCGTTGAGTTGTTTGGAAGCGATATGTCTATCAAGATATCTCCAGCAGCACCACCATCTCTTAACTGAAATGAGCCAGCCAGTGCGGTATGGGCGAATATCGTCACAACCCTACCTGGACCGTCAAATACCAGTCCTGCTGCCGTCAGCTTCTTGCACGTCAAGTCGCTAATCATACTTCTTCACCTTCTGGGAGGCCGGGGGTGCCTTCTTGCTACCTGAAGGCCCAGCCCACAATACCTTGCGAGACCAGTAGTTCGCGGAGAGCTTGGAGTCCTTGCCTTTGATACCGGCGCTACGAGCCATGTAGCTCTTCCTGGCAGCGGCACTGTAGTTGTGGCCCATCGAAGCGTCACCGAAGTGAACCAGCTTTACCTGATCGCCTTCTTTCGCCAGCACCATCTTCTTCTTGGCAGGATTGGACGACTTGATAGGCTTGTTGAATCCAGGGAACGTATGCCCACGATATTCAATGCCGCCGCCGGATGTACGCTTGAACTTCTGCATTCAGATTCTTCCCGTCTCTAAGGACATGATATTCTCTTTGGCGCTGATATAGAGGATGACTTCCAATCGGCGCATCGTTGACCTAGACTACATGTTCGCCCAGGCACCGTTGATCCGGCCCTGCATGGTGTTGGTGGTGGTGTTGTAGATGATCATGCCGTTGACTGCGGTTAAAGCATCACGCTGTGCAGTGGTCATCCTTGGTACGATCAGAGCGCCAGTAGTGGACTCGATCTGAAGCGCCGCTGAAGTAGCAACCGTGCTGGTTCCAAGAGCCAAGCGTCCAGATGTTGACAGGTAGAAGTCGGCGACAAACCCGGTGGTGCCGTCGTTGGTGAATCTGTAGAGGCCAAAGTCATCAGCCCCATACCCCCAGTAGATCCCCCGCCTGTACCCGGAGGCGTTCGTTACGCCAATAGTGTCAAGCAGGATCGCATTGTTCGACCCCGTCTGGACTCGCATGGCGCACGCAATGTTGGACCCCTGGTTGGCAAAGCCCTGCGCCCCTGAGACTACAAACTTGCCGATAGTAGAGGAAGCAGTGCCGACAAATGTGTTCCCGCTCGTATCGATCCTCACCTTCTCAGACTGCGAAGCCGTCCTGAAGATGATGGCATCAGATGTCCCAGCGCCAGAAGTAGATTGAAGGATGAGTGTGGAGGACGCTGTCGTACCTCCATTCACTATAGGGATTACGGCGCTTGTCGTTATGGTAGGGGTGGCAATCGTAGGGCTAGTGCCGAATACAAGAGACCCTGACCCGGTCTCGTCAGAGATTACGCCTGCCAGTTGGGCGGAGGTAGTAGCAGCAAACTGAGCGAGAGTGCCTCCAGTAATAGCCATAGTCCCGGCTTGAAGGGTAGTGTTCCCGTCAGCCAAGGTAACCGTTCGGCTTGCGGTCAAGGTAGTCGGAGTGAGGGTAACCCCAAAAGATCCGGTCCCACCTGCCCTGCCCGCCAAGACAACAGCGTCCTGCGTTGACGCCACCCTAGCGGTTATCGACCCGAATACTTCTAGCTTTGTTCCAGGACTAGCCGTGCCTATGCCGACACTCCCAACAGCATGGAGGTTGCCGCTTGCCAATAGCGCCATATTGTAAGCGCCAGTAGAAATGCCGAACAACAGCTTGCCACCAGTATTCCTGTAGCAGATGTCTCCTGCGGAAGCATCAGAGAACCACTGGCCCGAAGCGGCAGCATAGGAAACCCACGGGTTAACGCCAGCGCCACCAGATCCGATGCCAGAGGGTCCGGTTGTAGGAAGGTTGATCCAGTGCGCGGTGTTCCCGGTAAACCAGGACGCCATCGTCGCCTGCCCGTCAACAACACCTACGGTCAGAGAGGTGGCCGTAGCTACCCCGATATTGGGCGTGACAAGTGTTGGGCTAGTCGCGAACACAAGAGCGCCAGACCCAGTCTCATCCGTGACGGCAGCAGCTAGGTTGGCGCTCGTAGGGGTAGCCAGGAATGTAGCTACATTAGCTCCAAGCCCAGACACCCCAGTAGAGATCGGCAGGCCCGTGCAATTCGTCAGAGTGCCAGAAGTAGGAGTTCCAAGAAGTGGAGTGACAAGTGTTGGAGAAGTTGCCAGGACAACAGACCCAGAACCTGTTACGGCGCTGACCTGAGTGCCGTTGATCCTGAGAACATTTCCAGACCCGGCGGTATCGAACGTCTTGTTCGTGAGGGTGTCTGTCGTAGCCTTGCCGACGAGAGTATCCGTAGCGGAAGGCACTGTAATAGTGCCGGAAGCAATTGCCTGCGCCTGGAGAGTAGTTGATCCAGACGTAGCGCCTTTAAGCTGTATCGCAGAGAAGGACACAGACCCGGCTGATATCGAAGGCACTATAAGAGTTGATGTAGTGAAGTCGTATCGGAAGCCACTGTACTCCGTGTACACATGAGGAGAACATACGACAGGTATGGCTCCAATTGTTTCCAGTGGCTTCACGTTGCACCTCTCCTAGTTGGGCTTAACCTGCACCCATTCCAGGGTATCGTTATCGAGAGACCAGCCGCACCCTTGAGACCAGCCCTGAAGGGAGTTGTTCTCTTTCTGGAGATCCTCGACGAGAGTCTTTTCTTTCTCGACAAGGGAGTCAAACTCCGTCTTCAGGGCGTGCTTCTGGTTGGCAATAGCGGCCAGCTTGTACTGCAAGTCACGAATCTTCAGCTTTTGCTCTACGGTGATGTCCGTAGGTTTGGTGTTTTCCATACACCTATGTTACATCAGGTGCGCTACTTCGGGGGAGCAGCAGGGGCTTCGATCAGACCGGAGGCCTTGTCGAGAGCGATCTGGTACTCAGCCTGCGCCTTGACGACATTCTCCTGCGCCGTAACAACAGAGGCAGGGGGAGCGTAGGACACAATCTGCTTGACCTGAAGCAAGATGAGATCGTTCGCGAAGTTCACCGCGATGTCGGTCGGGGTGTCGGTCGGGCTGTTCTGATACTTGTTCCACGGCGGGCCGGTAGGATCCAGCGGGTTCGGCTTGGTCTGGGTAATCAGCCAGTTGTAGAGGCTGTCCACGCCATCCTGGGGAACCGTCTTCAGTTCGCGGACAACGGTCGTGCCGTCGTCCATATAGAAGGTGAGAGAGGGGGTGACTTTCGTCGCGAGAGGGTTTGCCATATTAGTTTCCTTAGTTTGCGAAGATCTTCCATGCAGTACCGTTAGACCACACCAGTACTTTATTAGCGCCACCACCAGCAACCGTCGATCCGATTGTCGTGGCGTTGGCGTCGGTAACGTAAGAGATTGTGCCAGCGTTCCCGGCGGCGGCGGCAGGGAGTTGAGAAACGGTCTGAGCAGCGGTTTGAAGACTAACTGCTTGGAGCGCGGCGTAAGCAGAGTCATCGGCTAATCGAACATCGAGTGAATTGCCATTCCGCTTTAGCGACGGGAAGCTGCTGGTCGCGCCGCCGAATTGGAGACGGGAGAAGTCGGACTGTGTGCTGTTGTAGAGGGCAAGAACTCCGTCGGAAGGAGAGTTTATAGATGTTCTCGTCTGCCACAGGATGTAACCAGACGCACCAGCATAAACAGAAGCATTGCTCACTACATTCCCGCCGCTGGAGATGTACGCCAACGCAGCGCCCGCCGAGTTCTGCCACTCTTGGAGGTTTCCCGACTGCCCAGCGCCCGCACGAACTACGACCTTAGTGGAGCCGGTGGTGGGGGTCTGGTCGTACACCCGCAGAGTACCCGAGGCGCCAGAAGCGGCTACGTCGAGCTTGTACCCGGCATCCGTAGGTGCGCCTGTGCCAAAAATCCAGTTGCCGTTAGTTAGTTGTGTTCCGAAGATGGTGTTGCCAATTCTGAAATTGATGGCATCTCCGGTTGCTGCATTTATGTTTACCCCGTTAGAGTATAAAAGCGAGTAATTCGATAAAGATGGCGTTGTCGTGTTGATTCCCATCCACAGACCAGCGATGGACGATACGGAGCCGAGAATGCTGGTGGTTGCTGCCCCAGCCGCTCCACCGACTCGCAACCGATCGTTCGCCGCATCCCAGAACAGCGCCGTAGGGTCTTGATTGAGCGTCCCCGCCGCCGAGACGTAGGGGATAGCGCCGACAGTTGTCAGGTTGGAAGCGCCGCCTACTTCGCCGCCAGGAACATCCCCGGTCAGATCACCTTGAATCGTAATGTTTCCCATTGGCTACTCCATGTTCCCGGACTGACAGACAAAGAACGTACTTGCCGCAGCGCCGATAGTCTGATTCAACCTGACTGCCGTTACAGGAGAGACAAGCATGACGACCGTGTTCCCGGTCTG
>Ga0208147_1000468_pt1 | contig 14384 bp, 29 predicted proteins | sample DEB3_08_DNA_FD_184520 | JGI IMG/M metagenome (GOLD analysis project Ga0208147, IMG submission 184520) | Aqueous microbial communities from the Delaware River and Bay under freshwater to marine salinity gradient to study organic matter... | ecosystem: Environmental > Aquatic > Marine > Coastal ... | reverse complement strand
CGCACTATCTCGGCATATTCCGCCTTGTATGACGATGGGCGTCCCTTCTTAGCTTTTGTCATTGTGGAGCGTCACCCGGCTCCCTGCGGCCGTGCTCATACCTGGGGAGCTCGGTCATTGGCTCCCTCGATTGCGTACGGGTAGCGGTGCCGATCATTACCCCGGCCTCGGTGCTGGCTCTGGTTTGCTCATTAAATGGTACTATGATGAAGGTCACCAGGGCGCACGCCCCCACTACGCCGCCCGCGAAGCAAAGCAGCCCCCATTGCATTGAACCGCGCCAGTATGCGCTTGATCGTGCGTGGGCTAGCTCGGCAGCCGTAGGGCGCGCATCGCGCTCCTGGCGCAACGTGGCGAGCTGGGAGGCTTCTTCTAGGGCTTGGACGCCTAGGGCGGTTAGCATTTCGGCCTTGGCCTCTGCTTTGGCGAGTTTGGCGATGTTCGGGGCATGGCGGGTAAGCACCTTGCGCACAGCTTCGGCGCGGGCTGGGCTATCCTCTGGCAGTTCTGCCATGGCGCGGTCGACCAGGGCGAGGCGGGGGCGGGGCTGCTCTGTCATGGCAGGCTAACGACCAGCACGTCAGCTATGAGCGTAATTGCCAGGATGGCCATGGCGCCCAGTGCGATCGCCGCCGCGCGGGTGAGGATTTGCTCCAGGCCGGGGAGGCTCAAAAAATACCCCCAAGCACGAAGCCTGCGAGCGCGCCCAGCGCAAAGACGATCAGATCGCGCATTGTGATTGTTATTGCTGGAATTTTTAGGTCCATTATCCGCCCCATCCTTCGCCAAAATGTAACACCGCTACGCGATCGCGGTATTCCGCCACCCAGTATCGCGGGTCGCGCATTATGTTCGAACACCACCCCCAAAGGCACACCAGCCCGCCCCATGGCCGAACGCAATCCATGTGGAAAAGACGCGACTTCCGCCATTCGTTAGGCACATGGGGCAAGAGGGGGCGGCCACGCATCAGGTCTCCACCGACGGCGCATAGTCGCGCCAGTCCGAATTGTTTGCAGTCACAACTCAACCATGTTTCAACGCGCCAGGATCGTCAACGGGGTTGATTAAAATTGCTCGAACCCGTTTTCGGCCCGGTTCAACACGCGCGCGCCGTTTTCGTCGATATTGAGCGTCGCCGGCCCCACGTCCTGGGGGTTGATCTCAAACACGCTGGTGGCCAATTCAGAGTATATTCCCGGCTGAGGCGTCAGACCTTCCAGCCCGATTGCTCGCACGCTAGCCAGCGCCTCCGAAAATTCCGCCTCCAGGCTGTCCAGCTCGGCCAGGATCGCCTTTTCCTCGGCCTCCTCCCGCGCCAACCCCTCGCGGCGGTTGACCAGCGCGGTGCGCACGTCACGGAGGCGGCGCTTGGCCTCCCCCGTGACGGTCGCGAGCGTCGTTAGGTCCCTCACCGGGCCTTGGCCTTCTTGGCGGGCTTCTTGCCGCCGGACTTCATGGCCTTCGCCAGAGAGGTCAGCTTTGCCGCCTTGGCGCGGACTTTCTTGGGGGTATTACGGGGCATGTTTTCCCTTCCTTTTGTTGGCTCACGCCCGCCGCGCCCATCGTGTGCGGCGATGGATAGCCCGTAACGACTGGGGGGCTGAAACGGGCTTTGCGGCGGGCGTGATTGGCTCTGGCAAGGCCAACCGAAATGAGGGTGGGGTGCAAAGGGTCGGGTGCTTTGTCCCCGCTTTGGGTCCGGTCTCGCCAGATTCGAGAGTGCGCAAGCGGATTGTCTCCGGGCGCACGAATAACACCGTAGCGATTTCTTTGGATATGTTCAGTAATTGCGTCAAGCCCTGCGTTCCCGAATTTCGCCGGGTCGCATTGGCGGGTTGGCTTGGCGCTCGTTTTCCTCCCGGTACGTGTGCAGCGCCTCCAAGGTGATTTGGACCAGGCGCTTGAGCGTCCGGTTCGAGCCCGGCGGGTAGCCGCATTGGCGCGCGGCGTCCTCCACGTTGCGAACCTCCGCGATTGCCCAAACGAGCGCGGCGGCGTCACTGCCAACCATCGACCGCGCGGCGGCCTCGTAGCCGTTAAGCTCCGTCGTTGCATCCAGATGGATACCCATGGCGATTTCGGCCTTGTTGCCGCCACTGTCCACCTTGACGCCCGTGATGCGGCAGCCTTCGACCAGCGCCTGTAGCATAGCCAGTCTATTGGCCACCGATATCTGATCGAGCGAGAGATAGTTTTTCCACGTAGTGACAAGCCAGCTTCCGCTGTATTTGCGCTTGTCGCCGCCTTGTTCCTGACGCTCGCGCCAGCGCTCTTGCCGATCGCGTTCCAGAATAACGCTCATGTTTTGCTCCCCATGCTAAAGCGCGACGCAACGCCAAGCCCGCGCATGCCAGTGTGCAAATCCTCTAACGACCGCACGATAAGCGTAGGCATCCCCATCGCGGCCATCTCCGCGATGAAATCCTTTTGTTCGTCGCTCAAAGTGGCCTTTGCCTTGCTGAGACGCCCATTCTTGAGCCGCGCCACGGGCCGCTTGCACTCGATCCAAAACACGCCCCGCGGAAGCTTTGCGCTGGGCACATCGAAAACGATAAGATCGAGCGCGCCCTTGCGCCTGCCCATTCGGTTGAGCTGGTGTCCGTATTGCGGCGACCACCGCCCTTGATTCTTGACGTGCAGAAAGCTTAAGCCCAACCCGCGCAGATAATCCGCGCACGCAATCTGCAGGGCGTCTTCAGCGCGGCGGGTCATGGCGCGGTCTCTTGTAGCGCCAATAGAACGCGGCGGCGCACATCGGTCCACTCTGGCGACTGGGTGTCGTGAACGTGCAAGATAGCTTGCGCTATATTGACTCCAGGAAAGCGCCGCATCGCTTCGCACTTCCCGCACATGAACGGGTTTGGCCTGTTCATGGATTTTTTCCACCACCGCTCAACACTCCATGGCAGCGGATAGCCAAGCGCAACGCGCATGAGCCAATAATCCCGATCAAAGACGCGAAACCATCTGGCGCGGTTAGTCATGCTGCAATCTCCTTGGGCTTGTAGGTGCGGGCGATCCAATCCGAGAGCGCGAATGGGATTTTCGCGATGCGCGCGCTTGCGGCTTTGCGGGCGGGTGATTTGCTTGGCAGAGCGCACAAATTGACGTCAAACCATTCCGCGCCCGCGCCCGCGCCCTTGCGCGCTTCCGCAACTCCGCAATCGCGAGACGTGAACCTCGCGCCGTTTCCGGGCGCAGGACTGCGCCCGGAAACGCTCGGAAGCTTCTGACCTTCGACATGCCGCGCCACGCTCTCGCTCTGAAAGCTCTTGCCCGAGCCGTCGAAGCGGAAGCCGGGATTCTTGCGGCCTCCGCTGTCGGTGAACGACGCGCGATTGTTTGGATTCGATTGGTCAGACCAATTCATTCCAGGCGCTTTAACGTCGCCAATCGTTTTCGGCATCAGCGCCGGCACATCGCCCCAAAGGTAATAGGAGCCGAAATTCCATTTTGCGCGCCCCACCCACGGCTCGGCCCCACGCACGTTTTCCACCACCATCGGGATTTTGCGCCCCGCCGCTGCGCTCGCTTCGCGCTGGATGCGAAAGCACGCATCGAACAAGGCTGTCAACTCGGCAAGGGTGCGCGAGCCTCTGTAGCGCTCTGGAAATTCGTCTTGCCCCCTCAGCGCGCGCGCGATCTGTTTGCCGCGCCCGAACGGCATCGCCATATATGAAAATTCCTGGCAGGGAGGAGACGCGACGATCAGCGCCGCGTCCGCAAATTGCGCGCCGTCAAGCTCGAGCACGTCCTTCAGCACAAGCGTGGCCGGGTAGCGCTCGCCATCGTATTCATGCGCCTCAATGTCATAGCCGATTACATCATAGCCGTTGGCGAGCAGTCCATCGGTCCAACCACCAAGGCCGCAGAACAGATCTATGGCGCGCGCGCTCATTTCTGTTGCTCCTTGGCTTGGGCGATATCCGTTCCTCTTTGCGGCGTTTCCTTCCCGGAAAGGGCTTCGTCGACAATCTTGCTCACGCCACTCAGCGCGTAGCGCATGTTGCTGGCGCTGATCGCGCCGAGCGTCATCCCGTGCGCTCGCAATATTTCGTTGGCGGCCTTGAAATCCGGCTCGGGGAATGCGTCTAGTGGGTAGGCGTCGCACCATTGCTTGATGCGCGTGAGCACGTCGACAAGTTTTTCTTCTCTCTCAGTCATCTTTTTCTCGCGCATTGGCTTGGGCGATGTCCGCATCGGTTAGCAACGGGTGCCGATGCCCGTGCTCGCGGTAAATTTTCAGCGCAGTAGCGCGGTTGAAAACGGATGCTTGGGAAACGATCGGCCGCTTCCCCCGGCGCGCGTCGCTGATGGTCGTTCTAAGCCAATTTTTGAAAGTCCGGTCCCAATCGAGCTTGACCGCCTTGGGCGAGGAAGCGGCCCAATCCCGCATATGGTCAGCCGCCGCCAGGACCTCAGGCTCTGATAGCCCGCCTTCCGTCCCAAACCGGATTTCATCGCTGCGAGGCGACCATGTCGCCGGGAGGCGCGTTCCGCGCTTAGTGTTCCTATTATTCTTAATATGGGAATGTTCTTCTATATAGGCTGTCAACGGGGGTTGACAGCCGGCTGTCAATATAACTGACATGGGGTCTACATCTTGTGTTTTTTCCGAATTTACCGCCACAACATCTAGCCCTGTCTGTTCTGTGGACAGCCGGCTGTCATTTAAACTGACAGCGGGAAAATCAATGACTTGCGCTTCTGGCGGTTCGGCGATTTCCAGGGCGGATTCCGGAGCCGGAAGGTCCATCAGCACCCGATAGAGGTTAATCTGGCGCCCCTTTCCTGTGACCTGAGGTGTGACCTGGATATAGCCAAATTCGGCGAGACGCTTGATGCTCGCGACCACACTTTGGCGCGCGACGTTGCACCGTTCGGCGAGGGTGCTTTGGGCGGGGAAGCACCACCCCTGACGGTCTGAGTAAGTCCCCAGCGCAGCGAGAACGCGCACGTCGATAGCTGTCAGGTGCGGGTCGAAAACCGCCCGCGCCGCAAAAATGGAATATCGCGGATCAGCGCTCACGCCGCCACCTCCCAAACCGCAGCCGTTGGCGTGTCCATAAGCAGCGCCACGTGCCCACGCTGGCCGCCGCGCACCTTGTCCACAATCAACGTGGTCTCTCGGCTTTTGATCGTCTCCCAGTCCTCCGTAGTGCGCGCGTCAGGGTGCTTGCGCTCGGCGTAATAAGCCTTGCGGTGGATAAGGATCACCACCGTAGCGGCTTGGCTTATTGCGCCGCCATAGGCCAAATCGGTCGCATTCGGCATACGGTCCTCGCCATCGGCGCGAGAGCCTTCCTTCGTGATTTGGCTCAGCGCCACTACCGCCACGTCAAGGCGCTTCGCTAGGGCGAGCAGGGCCTCCGAGCGCGCGTTCGTGCGCTCTAGCTGGCTTGGGTGCCGCGTCCCCGGTTCCGGGGCGATTAGGCCCTCATGGTCAATGAGCAAAATGCCGGGAGTGACGTTCTCGCGCCGCATCTTGCGAAACAAGCGCCGCGCCGCCGCCTCGATTTGGCTCACGCTGCGCCCTGGACGGGCGTCCACGTAGATTGGCAGGTGTGCGGCGGCCCTAGCGCCCCCGCGCATAGAATCCCACTGTGCGGGCCTCAGAGCCCCACGCTGGGCCGAGAGGTAATAGGGGCTGTCAACCCGATGGCTGGGGTCGAAGGCCAGCGCCGCAGCCGTCCTCAGCCCGATTTGGCCGCGGTCCATTTCCAGGTGGACTTCGCCCACCCCATACCCGCCGGCCGCCACGTTGCGGGCTATCGCCTGGCCGAGGATCGATTTGCCCATGGAGGTGGCCGCGCCCAGCACCCAAAGCGTGCCGGGATGGATTCCGCCGGTCATTTCGTCGAGCTTGGCGATCCCCGTGGATATGCCGCGCGCCTCGCCGCGTTCGGCGCGGGCTACGCTCTCGATCGCCAAGTCCCCCAGCTTTCCCCACGCGTCGGCGTCGGCATCGCTAGAGGCGATTTCCTGAAGCTTTTGTTCGAGCGCAACCAGCGCGTCATTTTCTCCGCGCTCCGCGACGTTGATCGCCGCGCGCGCGGCTTCCACAACAGCGCGTCGACGGGCTAGGTCGCGAATGGTTTCCGCATAGCCTATCGCGTCAGCGGCAAGCGGCGGCGCCACCCCAAGCAGCGTTAACAGATAGGCCGATTTGCCGACGTGTTGGAGACACGATTGGCGGTCGGCCCAGTCTTTGAGCGCCGTTGCGTCGCATAGCCTATCGTCGCGCTTGCGGGCGGTGATTTCCGCCCACAGCGCTTGATGTGGACCCTCCGAAAAATGCTCCGGACGCAGGGAAATTTGCTCCCAAAGCGAGGGCCGGTCCAGCACCGCGCCTAATATGGCCTGCTCCGCGACAATGTTGCGCATCACGCTGCCCTCACTAAATTGCGGTCGGCAAAGCGTTGCAGTTTGAAGAGGCTTTTCACGCTCGTGCGCGGTTTGGCTGGCGTATAGCAAAGCCGCGTATGCGCCGCACAATACGGCCCGCAGGCAATACGCTCGCGCCCGCAATACGCAAAGCCTGCTTCTTGAGGATCACCGCTTGGGTATTTGCAGTGCTCCGGGTTGAGGTCGGCCCATTTCACCAGGGGAGGCAACGCCGCAGCCTCGGCAAGTTCGGCGGGGAGCTGCTTAGGCCGCGCCGGCTGCCATTCGGGGTTATGGTTGATCCGCGGCGAGAAAAGCACTTTTTGCGCGCTCGTGAGCCGCTTGCGTTTACGCGCGCGGGCGCTTCCGATCGTATTGTACGTTGTGCATGTGCGCTTTTGTAAGCCCGCACGGTGGATCATGCCAATCACTGCATTGCGTGAGCGCTCCGCCCCGTAATCCTCCCACGCCAAGGCGCGGGATATGTCGCTTGCCGATTTGCCCTGCGTCCATAACTTCTTGGCAAACTCGATTTCGGCGTCTGACCAGCGCAGTGCGTTCGGCATGTTTTCCTCCCAAAACAAAAACGCGGCCCCGAAAACGAAGCCGCGCGCTTCATCAATTTACTTTATCTTGACGCTCCCCATCTTGCGCATCGCGGCCCAATACGAAGCATTGCGGTCCTGGCGCATGAGCGCGTCGGCAGCGCGGGTGAGCGTAACCAACGCCCAAATTGTTGCGCCAATCGCGGCGAGGATTGAAAACGCAAGGAGAAGGGCGATGATCATCGCCGCACCGCCCGATAAACGCGCCGCGACGGCTCTGGCATTGGCTCGCGCGCCTGGACGTAAGCGATTAGCCCCGGCTCGTGGAGCAAGTGCTCGGCCCATTGGCGCGCGCTCACCTGGCCGCTTAGGTAGCACGCATAGAGCATTTCCAGCCGGGCGCTCATGTGTAGCGCTCGCTACAAACGCCACTAGCGACCATGCGGACAATTGTGATATGAAGCCCCCGATTGGGGCGGGTATGACGATGCGCCATTTGTGCAACCTGTAGCGTTATCGTGACTTTGGCGGCGAGGCGCGGACAACGCCCGCCGTCAACTTTTCCAACGTGCGCCTATTCGCGGCGCATCGTCAACCGGGTTGGGCTAAATTTTTTTTAGACCCGTGATCTTCTTGATGCGCGCAGCCAGATCATCGGAAGCCGACACCGTTCCATGAACGAGCCGGCTGATCGTGGACTTATCCACACCAACGGCCCGCGCTAGGTCCGACGCGAGGATTCGGTTATCGTCGAGCCATTGCGCGAGGGCGGTTTCCGGTCGGGGGCGGGGCTTGAGTGTCATCATGGGCGAAGCATTAGCAGAAAATTTTCTTTGCGCAACCCCGTTGACAATCCGGGCGCGTTGAAACATGGTTGCGCAACCGGCCCCACCCCGGCAGTCGCTAAGGAGGATACAACGCCGTGAGCAACGACAAACTTTCTGAATTCCCCTCTGCCGCCATGACGCGCAAGCGCCATCTCTGGCATGAGATTATCCATTGGCTACGGATCGAGTTGGATTCGCGTTTCAGCCTATCCCTCCATGGGCGCGAGGCGATGCGGCACCTTGAGGACATGGCCGCCACGCTCATCAACAGCGGCGACCTGTACGACAAGGAAATCCAGAAGCAACTGGAGCACCTAGAGACAGCCGACACGCAAAAGCTTTTCGCATCTTTGCGGACGCCGGTCTTTATCAAGCCACCGCCGGACGCCATCATGAAAGCAGAGGACGTTATCGCCCTTTACGATCAGCTCGCCGGTATCAATGACAGCATTGAGTATGGCGACGACGGCTATGTTCGCTTCGGCAGCGCAAACGATGCGGATCAATTTCGCAAAATCGTTAGTGAAATTGAAGACCGGCGAAATGCACTGGTGTTTCCCCAACCCCCAAGCGACAGCAGCGGCTGGCTCTCTGTCCACGAAGGCGCAACGCTCAACGCGCCTGCGCTGAAAAGGAAGTAAACCAAATGCCTGATGCCAAAACCCACACCGGCGACCTCTCCATAGCAATGAGCGCGGTCACGGTCGGCGTGTTTGTTTTCGTAATCGCCGCCGTAATCTATTTCTGCACGCGCCCGGAACATCGCGGCGAGCCATGGGCGCTGTGGCGGCTTTTCGAGGGCTGCGCCGCCGGCTGCCTCGCGCTGGGCGGCGTGCTCGCTTTTATTGCTTTGATCGCGCCATGACGGACGCTGAGGTTGAAGCGGCGAGGGCGATAAGGAGCAAATAAATGTCTGACGCGAAAATCCACACCGGCGACCTCATCATCACGGCGGAAAACGCCGAGCGCTTCGCCGATCTAACCGAGACCGGCTGGCTCTTTGTCCGCGAAGGCGCAACGTTTAACGCGAATGCGTTGACCGAAGTCACCGAATGGCTCTCCGTCTATGACGGCGCAACGCTTAACGCGCCAGCGCTGACAAATACCGGCTGGCTCGATGTCCACAAAGGCGCAACGCTTAACGCGCCAGCGCTGACCGAAATTACCGGCGCGCTCACTGTCCACAAAGGCGCAACGCTCGACGTGCCTGCGCTAACCGAAGTCACAGGCTGGCTATTTGTCCACGAAGGCGCAACGCTTAACGCGCCTTTGCTGAAAAGGGAGTAAATCAAATGCATGACGCAAATGTCGCCGAGCGCCACGATTGGCGCATCTACGCCATTTCCAACGCGATAGAAAACATGGAAACGAGTATCGCGTATAAGGTGGATTGCGCGCTTGACGAACTCGTCAGGCTAGGCGTGTTTTCCGCGTACTGGGGGAGTAGCTTCGAACGCAACGCGCTGTGCGCTGAGGTCGCCAAGCTTGCAACCCAGGCGGTGCTAAGCGACGGGCGCTGCAATCTGCCAGATGAAGTGCAATGGCTGCATGTTGAGCGTGAGGGAGTGAAATGAGCACAGTGTATCAAATTGTGGAAACATGCGGCCGGTGCGGAGGTGAAAACCGCACGTCATCGGATGATCTGAATTCGCTACCACAGCTCGTTCCTTGGTTGAATCAGGTAAGATTCATACCATCCGGCTCTGCTGCAATAGTTTACGAGATTTGTCCGAAATGCTCAGACGCTCTAATCGCTTGGATGGATGCGAAATGACCGCGACACTGACCGAGAAGCGCGAGGCGCGCAAAGTCGTTAGCGATGATGCTTCGCGAGCCATAGAAAACCTGCTTATCCGCGGCGACCTTGGGGCGCTCTCGCCAGAGCAGCGCAATCAATATTACATGCGCTTGTGCGAAGCTACTGGGCTCAATCCGTTAACTCAACCGTTCGAGTACCTACGCCTCAATGGGAAGCTCGTGCTGTACGCCAAAAAGGCATGCACTGACCAACTCCGCGCGCTCCATAAAATCAGCGTAGTGGACATGGACCAAGAGGAAGTCGAGGGCGTCTATAGCGTGACCGTCAAAGTGCAGGACGGCAACGGCCGATCTGACATGGACATCGGCGCTGTAAACATCGCGGGCCTCAAGGGAGAAGCACGCGGCAACGCTATGATGAAGGCCAGCACGAAAGCCAAGCGCCGCGCAACGCTTTCAATTTGCGGTCTCGGCCTGCTTGACGAAACAGAGATCGAGACGATTCCCACCACAGCGCTATCCACGGCGGAGGAACCGCCCACCATCAATCCAGAAACGGGACGCAAGATCGATCCCAAGAGCGCCTACCAGCAGCGTAAAAACGGATCATGGGAGGGGTTTGAGGCTAAAATTCACAGCTACCTAAAGGCCAATGACCTCGCTGGCCTAGAGCAGTTTTGGGCCGATGCTGACACGCAGGCTAAAATCGACCAGTGGAACGAGGAATGGCAGCGACGTGCAGCGGAAAAATACGAGCAGGTGCAAGAAATGATTTTACAAGCGGGGGCGCCGTGATGAGAACGATTGATTTTATGTCGCCGCAAGAATTGCGGGATTTGCGCGACGCGGGGCGCGGCCATTTGATCGACGGGATCGGCCCGCTGCTCGAAAAAGCGGACGATCTGCGCAAGCGCGAACGAGAGGAAGCGCCCAAATTGAAGTCGCGCCCGTGATCCGCCCGCCCGTCATCTTGCGCGGCCCCATGCAGCGCCAGCTCGCGGCGAGCTATATCATGGAGGCAGCGCCGGATAATTGCGTCGTGACGTTTCGGGAAAACACACGCAGCCTTGAACAAAACGCGCTGCTATGGAGCCGGCTGACGCAGCTTTCCGAATCGCTGCCATGGGATGGCGAGCATCTAACGCCAACGGAATACAAAGACCTGCTAACCGCGTGCTTGCGCAAGCAGAAGGTTGTTCGCGGCGTTGAAGGGGGGCTTGTGTTTCTCGGCGCAAAAACGTCGCAGATGACGGTCGCGGAAATGGCCGACCTGCTAACGCTTATCGAAGCGTTCGCGGCGGAACGCGGGGTGACGTTCCGCGATCAGGTCGCGGACTACAGCCCAGGCAGATGAGGGATAATATAGTGCTGCGACAACGCCCATCCTACCGCGCCCCACACGCCAGCGAAAAGCCAGCGCAGCGCGAAGGTGAGCCATGTGTTCGGGTCGACGTTGATATTCGCCATTTGTGTGTCTCCTATTCAGCCGCCACCAACAGGCGCGCGGGGTTGGTTTCCGGGGGGTGTTCGTCTTGAGGTTCGTTCGCGATGCCGTTTTCGCCGCTCTCGGCATATTCATCTGCGCCGGCTTCATAGTCAGCGTCGGCTATGTTGTACTCGCCAGCATCTTCGGCGGGTAGCGCATGATCATCACCTTCCTCTTGGTCGCTTGCTTGGTCTGGATCGTTGGCATCGTTGTGCTCTTGCTCGGAGTTCACAACGTCAACCGGCGCCTCGGCAAGGATCGCTAATTCGTCGTCAGTCAGCGGGGGCTCGGTTTGCTCATCTTCGGCAATTATTGCGGTATCTACCGCTGGCGGCGCGGCTGGCGTCACGTCGTGCTCGGCGGGCGCTGCCGTTTCCAGTTTCCCTGGTTCGACTGACGCTTTGTCGGCTTCGCGTGGCGTGCCGATGCGCGCGCCGCCATCCTCGGAAACGCCAACCTCATCCGGCAATAATTCCGGCTCAACCACAATTTTTACAGGGCTACCCTTTTTTACGCCGCGCTTGCGCCAATATTCGCGGGGGCGAATCTTTATCAGCTCCTCCTTAGTTTCCGCATCTGTTACAATTTCACGCGGCGGGCGCATGCCGGCGGGATCAATCGGCAGGGGCGCTTCATCGCTGTGGTCCTCAATGCGGTGATCTTCTGGCGCCCAGCCTGACCGCAAGATATCGCGTGGATTTATGCGCTCTAGCAGGGCGATACACCAAAGCGCGCCAAACACTCCTATAAGGGTGCAGATCAGGGCCACGAATGGCGGGCGGTAAACCTCCGCGTATGTCGCAAACGTGTTGAGACCGACCCCAGCGTTATCCTCTACCCGCGCCGCGCTTGCAGCCTCTGGCGCAGCCTGGGCGCGCTCAATGGTCAGGCGCTCAATATTAGCGCGCCGAGCATCGGCGGCGCGGGCAGCGCCTAGCGCGCGCTCCAACATCGGCAGGCGCGGATCGTTGGAAGCGCGCGCTTGGGCGACGTATGAGCGCTCCCATTCCTCCGCGCCGACATTGGCTGCCTGGTTAAGGTACGGATTGGAATTAGCGAGCGCCAAACGCAATTGCTCTTGCTCAAAGCTCAAACGCGCATCGATCGCCGCGCGCCCTTGTGCGGCGGATTGTTCCACCACCAATTCCTGACGCACTTGGCTTTGCCGATTGTGGTTCATGACCACCGTTCCGGAAACAATCACGAGCAAGTTAGCCAATAACCCCACCGCGATAATCGTTCCCCGATGCAAGCGGCCACTTCCGCGCATCGCAAATTGCGCCGGCAGCCAAACCATGGAGAGCATCACAATGGGCGCAGTGGCGAACACCAGGCCAAGCAATACCGGGACGTGCGCGCTAAATGAAAAATTCCAGTCGCTCGCCGCCGCCTGCGCCGAACCGAAGGAGGTCTGCCAATTCCAATCGAGCGCGCCGGTCGCTTGGATGCAAAACAAAATCGCCCAATACCACTCAACGATTGCAGCAAGCAGCGTTGCCGTCGCCGGCACGGTTAGCAGGAAAAATCGCGAATGTGCGTGTGGATCGTGCGCAAGCGCCCTGGCTTTTGCCGCCTTCCTTTCCTCCGCTCGCTCTTTTCTCTCCCGCACCCATGCGCCAAAGCGCAATCTCGCCGCTTCAAATTTACTCACTGTCCACCTAATAGGAAGCGCGTCGCCACGACGCTGACAACAGCAACACCGACCAAAGCCAGCGTCACTAATATGGGCGCGGACCCGCCACCCTTGCGGTCCACCGCATCAAGCGCGCGATGCAACGCCAGCGCTGCCGCCGTCTCCTGCGGCTGCTGCGTCGCGGTCCCTTGCCGCAAAATCATCTGCTTAACGTCGCTCACATCGCTGCGAAGCCCGGTCACTTCGTGAAGCAGCGTGGCCTCGGTTGTCGCCTGACGTTCGCGAATTGATGCTAACTCGGCTTGCGTCTTGAGCAACGCCGTCGTGTGCTCGCGCACATGGACGTACCGATCATTAAACAACTCATCTCCCATTCTCGATGGCCTCCAGCCTGGAATTGATTTGCTCGAAGGTATGGGTGCGTTCGCGCACAATGAGAATGCCGGAAAGCAAAACGACAAAAATCGCGATGGACATGATAGCGCTCACCCAGGCCAGCACTTCATGCGTTAAGCCGTTTTTCATTTGCCCCGCCACCAGAGAAACATGAGGCCAAAAATGACCGCGACACCGGCGAAAAACAAAAGCCATTCCATTTTTATTTCCTCGTGTAGCCGTAGGCTTTAGCTGCTTTCGCGCTCATGCTGCGGGGCGCCTTCTTGCTGCGGTTCGGCTTTGCTGGATTGTGTGGACTAGATGTCAGCAAAAACGGAGCCGCAGCATCTGGATCGCCACCCCAACCGGCGCCTCCCCGGCTCCCGAAAGAAGGGGACCATGGATAAGATGATCTCGCCCAAGGCCGGCGCCAGTCCAGCCATGCCCAGCGCAGCTTTTCGATCCAAGTCGGCGCGCGCCAAACGTAGCCAGAGCGCACAACATCGCGGCGATCTGTGTCGCCAAAATACGGAAGCGCTTTCAATGTTCCTTCGCCCAGTTCGCGCACGCGGCCTGCGATGTTGCGTTCGTCACGCGTGCGTCGCGCTCGGCGTCGCGTTCGCCTTGGAAAAACAGGCCGGCCAATTCGGCGCGTTCCATGCGGTTCGTGGCGTAGTTAACGAAATCCGCCGACGCCGCATTGCTAGCAGGGCGCGGCAACGGCGCCGGAATTGGCGGTTCCTCAACCGCGACGGGCTCCACCGGCTCAACCCGGCAAGCCTCAGGGATTATCAGAGGTTGGATTATTTGGACCGGCTCCGGCCGCAGGTGTGTCAGGGTCCCGCAGGCTCCAAGCGGGAGGCTCGCCATGAGTAAGTACATTTTGTATTTCACGTTGCCTTCTCCTTTCACGCGCTGCAGCTCGCGCCGCACGCGCCCGCTCGGCCTCAAGCGCCTCAGCCGCCTCGCGCGATTGCAGGTCAGCCGCGCGCACCGCGTGGGCTAATTCCGTATTGACCGCGCGGGATTCCCGCAGCGCCCGCTCGGCCATGGTCAAGTCATTGCGAGCGTCTCGCAAATCGCCCTTGGCGTGGTTGAGCCGGGCGGTTTGCACCGCGCCGAAAGCCGCCGGGATTGTGAACGCCGCCGCCACCCACACCGCAGGCGAGCCTAGAAGCCCCAGGAGCGGGTTTGCCGCTGGCATGGCCCCAAGTAGCCCACGCATCGGCGAATGCGCTGGGCGCCCTTCCAGGCGCGATAGCTCACGCTCGATCATGTGCAGCTCGTTTTCTTGGGCCTTGGAGCGGTTCGGAATGCCAAGAAGCACCGCGACCCGCGCACGCATGCCAACCGCGCTGGACGCCAAGAAAATG
>Ga0208147_1000466_pt1 | contig 14418 bp, 15 predicted proteins | sample DEB3_08_DNA_FD_184520 | JGI IMG/M metagenome (GOLD analysis project Ga0208147, IMG submission 184520) | Aqueous microbial communities from the Delaware River and Bay under freshwater to marine salinity gradient to study organic matter... | ecosystem: Environmental > Aquatic > Marine > Coastal ... | reverse complement strand
TGTTCAAGACGGTAAGGTTGTACTGCTACAATGTTACGTAGTGGCGCACAGAACGGGCGGCTCTGCAGGTACTATTAACGATGGCGCTTGGTATGTCATGACTGGCGCCTATCGTAATACGGCGGGCGTGTTGACGGGTATAGGAACCCCTGACGTTATTCAGGGTGAAGACCAGGCGGGTTGGGATGTTGCATTTTCTAGTTCGTCGACGGACGCGGTTATTGTTGTTACCGGAGCAGCCAACAACGACATAACATGGCAAGGGACACTGAGCGTTTATGAAGCCGGAGCGTAACTTAGAATATATCAACGACAGCCATAAAGGGCTGCTTGCTGCGCTGGCACTTGACGGTATTGATACTTCGCCAGTCGTTGGCGGCGCCACGAGATTGATTGGTTACGGGGACACAAAGCACGGGTACGGCCCCGCTTGTTTATTGGATATTATACAGACAGAATATGTCATGGAACCACATATTATTTGGTTCCCATGGACAACGGCGGGGCAGAGAATAGCGCATTTTAAATGGGCTGTTGAGTTAATGCGGCAGACGCATCATCTCTTGTTCAATGTAGAAAAGAAACACATATTGTTCTTTGAACATTTTACGAGAAAAGGGTTGTTACGGAAGATTGGTTTTATAGCTGACCTTCCGCTAGTAGAGGAAATCCACATGTATCAAGTAAAGAGGAGTTGTTCATGAGTAAAATAGTAAAAACAATTGCGAGTGTTGCGCTCCCAATTATTGGTACACTTGTTGCGCCAGGTGTAGGCACATTTTTAGGCTCCACTTTATCAGCGGGTACGCTTGGCGCTATTGGTGGTGCACTCGGCGGCGCTATTGGTGGCGGGCTTAACGGCGGTATTCCTGGGGCTGTACTTGGTGCGGTTGGTGGGTATGCTAGTTCCGGTGGTATCAGCAGCATCGCGGGTAACGCGGCGGGGTCATCACTGGCAACGACAGCCGGCAACGCAGCGTTACAAGGCCCAACTTATGGTTCCGGTGTAATCGGCGCTGTAACTGGTGGCGGTGCTAGAGCACTAGGTAGCACTGTGGCTGGTGTAGCGAGTGACGCTACAAGCCCACTATTCTCTGGGCTGACAACCGTGGGTAACCAACTCATGGCGCAGAACAATGCGGATACGGCTTTAGAAGCTGCCAAAACACAGTCCGGTGCGGTGGATAGAGCGATAGCACAGACACAGCCTTACACACAAGCTGGGCAAGATGCACTTGCACAGATACAAACTATTAATAAAGATCCCTCGGGGTATGTGAAAAATAACCCACTGTACACAAGCTTGGCGGACGAAGCCCAGCGTAGACTGTTAGCTAACCAAGCCGCAAAGGGCAAGGTTGGCTCTGGTGGTACTGCTTCGGCGCTGCAGGATCAACTATTGCAGATTGGCAATGGCTTGGTTCAGCAACAAGTAGGTAACTTACAAGGCGTAGCCAACGCAGGACAAAATGCTGCAACAAACACAGCAGGTTTGATAACTGACCAAGGACGCGTGAACGCGGCGGGCCAAGTCGGTGCGGCCAATGCGTACACACAAGGCTACCAGAACCAGATCAACACCTTGTTGGCGCTGCAAAATCTTAACAAGTCGTCGGGATACGCTCCCGTCAACTACTTACAAGCATAGGAGTTAATTATGGCTGTAGATCCAAGCATTTCTATGAACCTAGCTACGCCGGACACGGCGACGGGCATTCAAAATGCTAACCAACAACGTAACCAGAATGAAGCACAAGCCAACTCCAACGCCATGGCTGCTGAGCAAGTATTGCAAAAGCATTACGAAGCGTTGGATACGCGGGAAAAATCACGGCTAAGTTCGACTATCGCTGGCGCTGTTCAGTTGAAGCAGTTTATCGATAGCGGTGATTTACCCGGAGCCCAAAACTTCTTGGAACAACGTAAGCAATCGTTACAAACACGAATTGCGCATGGCGAGAATGTAGACACACAAGAAACGGACTATGCGTTAAATGCACTGCGCACCGGAAATCTACAAGAACTTAAAAATGGTATTGATGGGCTGGTGGCCGCTGGTCAAGTTTACGGTATTCTCGGATCAACAGGTAATCCGTATATTGACCAATTTAAAGAAGTCAAAAAAGCGCACCCAGGATGGACGGACGCGCAGGTTCAAGATTATGTGTATACGCGCGGTAATGTCGGCAAAGGTACAATATTTGATCAAAATGGCCAAGTCGTTAATCAAGCAGGGGCTGTAAACGCCGCCGCCCAAAAAGCAGGAGCGGAGGCCTTTGCCACCGGCTCGGGCACAGCCGCAGGTAAAGAAGTGATAACCAACAACAGCACGCTCGGTAACTTATCAAACATGAAGCAAGCTGTAGACGCGGCGCGGCAGCAGCTGACGAGGGTTTCCGCTACTGGTCCAATATTCGGCCGTGCTGGCGACGCTGCTAAGGATCCGGAATATATAAACTTACAACGTAACCTAAACGAAATTACATTGTTGGCGAAAGACCTTTATAACTTAGGTAGCGGACAAGGGTTTACAGACACTGATCGCGAATTCCTCAAAGAACTTGCTGGCGGTAGTTATAACCGTGCGGAGTCAATCAGCTACGCGCTTGATAGATTTGACCAAGCATTGGCCAGCCGCGCAAGTGTGCTGAACAACCAGAACCAACAATACCAACAGCAATACGGTGCGGGCGCTAATCAACCCCCGCAACAACCTGCTGCTGGAGTAACACCGTCCGGACAAAAGGTTCGTATTACAAACGGAAAAGAAACTTATATGATTGACCCAGCGGATCTTCCCGCTGCGCAAGCCGAAGGTTTCCAACAGAGATAACATGGTAGATACACAGTATCTTATACCAGCGGTTGTTCGACAAGAATCCGGCGGTAATCCTAATGCTTTGTCGCCTAAAGGGGCGGCTGGTATTATGCAGATTATGCCGGATACGGCCCGCAACCCTGGCTTCGGGGTTACTCCGTTACAAGGTTGGGACGGACGTGATCCGCGCACTGCTTCGGTACAGGAGCAAATGCGGTTCGGTAGTGAATATCTTAACGCGCTGAACAGGCATTTTGGCGGAGACACAAGGTTGGCGTTGGCGGCTTACAACGCTGGTCCAGGAGCCGTCGCGCAACACGGCGGCGTCCCACCTTACAAAGAGACACAAAATTACGTGAACAATATAGTTGGAGGAACACCTGTGGCTGCTAGTGATTGGCGTACACGCGCTACCCCCGCAACCGATAATACTGGTACAAGCGATTGGCGCAGCCGCGCAACGCCCGAGAACACACAATCAAATTGGAAAACACGCGCCGAGCCGGTAAAAGAAATACAGCCCGCAGGTATAGACACAGGTAGCGTGGGTGCGGCGTTGCAAGGTTTTAACAGCGCGGTGCCGTTTGGTAACAGAATATCGGCTGGGCTTGGCGCTGGTCTCACGACCGTTGCTGACAAATTATTAGGTGTGCCTGACAATGGACTGGCCGCGAATTATAAGGATATTAGAAATTCACAGAAAACGACAGAGGAGAACAACCCGCTTGCGTACCTTGGCGGCGCGGTTGGGGGTATTGCTAACTCAGTAGCGTTGGCTGTCCCTAAAGCTATTGGCGGCGCGGCTGCAACAACTGGAGTAAGGGGAGCGGTTAATGAAATACCACAAGCACTGTCAGCAGTGGGTAATTGGGTTCGCGGTAGCAAAGTTGCAGAAGGCGCGAGCACCGCAGCAAAAGCCGGAAATCTTGTCGGTCAAGCGGCTCGTAGTGCAGCTGTGGCCGCTCCGACTAGTGCGCTCTACAGTTACGGAGCGTCCAATAACGACCTTAACAGCCCTGAGGCAGCTGCAGATGCCGCCAGCGGTGCTAAGCTGGGCGCTGCTGTTGGCGCTGCCGTGCCTGTTGTCAGTGCTGCAGCATCTAAAGTAATACCGAAAGTTTCGGAAGAAGTTGCGTCGTTGGCGCAAGTTGCTAAGCAGAAGTTTGGTATTGACTTGTCACTAGATCAGCTTTCTCCAACGAACTTCCGCACCACTTTGCAAAAAGTAAGCCAAGCAATTCCTGGCTCTGGTGTTGACAAGTTTCAGGAAACACAGCGTAACCAATGGATGCGCGCCGTTGCGCAACAGATTGGCGAGAACACGGATAATCTCGGCCCTGAGACTATAAAGAGTTATTTAAGCCGTGCCGGAACGGAGTTTGATACGGCGCTCAGTGGAAAGACATTTAACGTAACACAGAAAGATCTTTCCGGCATACAAGATATTGCAACGAACGCAACCCGTAAAGTTACAAAAGACGTTGCAACGGTTGTTAAAAACAACGTTGATGATTTTGTAAAAAATCTTGAAAGTTTTAAAGTAGGTCAACAGCGCACTATCCCCGGCGAACGCCTAGCCAGCTTGCGCTCCCAGCTTATAAAAGACCTGCCGAGTATAGACAGCCAAGCCCGTGAACATGTTGGTGACATCATTGACAAGATTGATGATATTATAGCGCGGCATTTATCACCAGAAGAAGTTCAAAAGCTCGCGACTGCGCGATTACAATGGCGCAACTTCCGTACGCTTGAACCATTGTTGGAAAAGTCAACGGACGGAACGGTGAACCCGACCCAACTTATGCAGCGTGTTGCTAGCAGCAAATTCATAAAAGCCTCCCGTAAATCGCTAGGTGAAGATAACTTAGTAGACCTTGCGCGCATAGGTAAGCAGTTCCTCGGCGTTAAAGGTGGTTCGGATACTTATCCTAAGTTTGTAACGGGTGGTGGGCTTGGCGCGATTGGCACAACAGCCTATTACGCTCCTGCTAGTGTTCCCGCACTACTCGCAGCGGGCGGTACTGGCATTGCTGCGAACCGTGGTTACCAATCACTTATCAATCAGTCGCCGAGACTCGTGAAGGCGGCGATTGAGAAAAGTGCCAACGCGCTGCCTAGCGCCGTTCCTGTTGCAGATATGTTGGCTGCTGAAAGCATCCCTTCTATAACAATTCATCCGAGGAGAAATAAATGAGTTGGTACGCTATAGCCTTCCTTCCGCCGCAATACGAAAATGCTAGTGGTGTTCCCTATTCTGGCGCAGTGCTTAAAGCTTACGCAGCCGGAACTTCTACGCCTATCGCCATGGCCACCTCTTATACTGGGGCAACCACAGCAGCATCGTTCGCTTTAAACGCCAGTGGCTACCCCGTTTATAACAGTGCTGTTGTAATTCCGCACATTCAAGAAAACTACAAGCTGGCGCTTTATCCGACACAGACAGCGGCTGACTTGAATAGTGGAGCATTGTGGACGGTCGACAATATTCAAATTGCCGACAGCACAAGCACACCTTTCGTCGAAAGCTTTGACGGCGACGGTACAACGACTACGTTTACTTTGTCGGAAGACTTAGGTAACGACGAAGATATCCTCATGGTCTTCGCCGACCGTGTACGTCCTGATTATGTTACTAACGGTACGTTCGCTACAGATACCGGCTGGACGAAAGGCGCGGGTTGGACCATAGGCGCAGGTGTCGCCACCGCCACAGGCGCCATCAGTACAGATTTAACACAAAACGCCACTGCGCCGCTACTAGTGGCTGGTATGAGTTACACAATAGCGTTTACTATTACACGCTCAGCGGGTGGTGTAATTCCTAAAATAGGTGGAACTTCGGGCACGGAGCGCACTAGTGCTGGAACGTACACAGAAACCATTATCGCGGGATCGACACAAGCCATTACGTTCAGTGGTAATGGGTTCACGGGTACGGTTGACGCTGTAACTATAAAGCCAACCTATGCTGCGTTGCGGCAGATATTACGCCCCGACGAATATACGTTAGTAGGAAACCAACTGACCCTCGACGAGGCACCCCCAACTGGCACAGGCAATATAACTGTGTTCGCACCCGCACAACTAGTAGGGGCCGCAAATGCGGCTGCGGCAGCGGCAGCAACTTCAGAAGCCAACGCCTTAACTTACTCTAATGCGGCTTCGGCGAGCGCGACAGCAGCTGCTGCAAGCGCAGCCGCAGCTATCTTTGTATCCGGTACGTCTACAACTTCAAACACCGTCGGAACAGGCGCTAAGTCATTTACTACACAAACGGGTAAAGCGTTTGCTGCAAACATGTATCTGACTATTACGGATCAAGCCAATGTCGACAACTTTATGTATGGGTATGTCACAAGTTACGACTCCGCAACTGGCGTCCTCATTGTAACCATCACACAAACTGGCGGCTCGGGTACAATATCGGCTTGGAACATTGCTTTGGCGGGTTCGTTAGGTGCATTCGGTGCAACTGCCGCAGGCGTTGATACGCTGGTAGCAACGGTTCCTGGTGTTTCCACGCTTAGCGACGGCCTCGTGGTGTTCATTCGCCTAGCGGGCGCCAACACTACAACCACGCCGACCCTAAACGTGAGCGGCACAGGTGGGAAGACGATTGTAAGAAAAGGCGGCGGTGCCGTAGCTATCGGCGACCTACCAGCAGCTAACGCAGAGGCCATATTCAAGTACAATGCCGCAAACACGAGGTGGGAGTTACTAAACCCAGCTATAACAGACGGCTACGCCAGCGGGTTTGTAAACCAAATTCGTAACGGCGCCATGATGACGTGGCAGCGCCCGACGTCCAGTCTTTCAATATCGACTTCTGGTGCTTACGCAGCGGACGGGTTGGCGGTTGTTCCTTCTGGTGCGGCTGTAACTGTTGACCGCGTAGCTGGGAATGGCCGGTCTGTGTATGCCTGTAAGATAACTGGCGCGGCCAGCGTTACCGACTTGCGTGTGTATACCCGTGTGGAAAGCCACACAGCGGCAAGGGCCGTTAGTAAGCTTATGTTGTTCCAAGCTTACATCAAGAACAGCACCGGTGGCTCTATAACACCGACCTTGACTGTTGATAGGGCCACCGCTACTGACAACTTTGGCGCCACAGCTTCAGAACTCGCCACAACTAACTTACAGGCGTGTGCTGACGGTGCTTGGACGCGCGTGGCGTATGTGTTCTCCGCCTCGTCTTCAATCGGTAACGGTTATCAAGTTTTGCTGCAATTTGGTAATAACTTCTCCACGACGGGCAAGTCCATAACTATCACGGAAATCGATTGCCGCCCTGTTGAGGGTATGCCCACAGGGTTGGCGACTAACCTACCGCTTGTAGAAATCCGGGATCCATCGGCAGATTTGTTGTGGAACCAAAGGTTCTTCAGATCCGTTGTCTCTACAACCGCCAGCAATACTGAGATTGCTACAGGGTATGTTTACGACAGCACAACGGCGGTGTTCATATTCGCGCTCACGCCACAACTACGTAGCCAGGCCAATGCAATTGCTATTTCTAACTTGTCGCATTTTGCGGTAGGTATTGCCGGCAGCACTATCGCAGCTACATCTATCAACATAACCAACGCCAACCAAGATTTTATTAGCATCAATGTTAATGTGGCGGCGGGTTTAACGGCGAATAGTGCGTGCGGGTTGTACATGACAAGCGCCTCGGCGTACTTACACATTAAAGGGGGAGAGCTATGAGTTGGAAGTTTGATAAAAACAATGTATCCGTTTCTCGTACAAACGAAGACGGTACTTACGAAAGTGTGTTGGTTTCTGCTCCAGAAATTCAAAAGTGGATCGCAGAAGGTAATACACCAGAGCTAGCTGACGAAGTTGTGCCGGATGAAAAGGCTGTGACCATCCAAACGCTTGTTGATTTGCTTGTGACAAAAGGTGTCCTGGCAAGTAACGAAGTTGCGGCTGCGGTAGAAGTTGCTGCAGAGGTTAAGTCGTGATATACGCAACGCCACTGCTTTTTGGCTTCTTCAACCGCTGTCGCGGGGGTTTCTTAGGTACAAATAGCACGCTCCTTGCGCGCGGCCTTTATTGGCTACTACCTATTGCTATCCTTATGACCTTTGCTGATTGGCGATTGGGGTGGCTGTGTGCAGCGCTTTCCTACATACCCCTTGTACGTCCGTTTTCACATGTACCATTCCAAAACGACGCTTCCCTAAAAAGCTGCCTTGGTATGGCCGCTCACGCAGCCGGTTCCATTTTTGTGGCAACCGCTCCGTTAGTGTGGGTTCACCCTTGGGTGGCCGTTACCCCGCTAATAGGTTTACTTGCGGGCCCAGCACACTACATTGGAATGAAGATGGACGGTATCGATAGCGGCATATCGACGCAGGGCTTTACGGTTCCATTAATCAACTTGAGAATTAACCCAGGCAAGTTCGCCGTGGGTGGCTCCGAGTGGAGTGAAGTGTTTCGCGGCGTTGTCGTTGGGGTTGGATTTATTGTCGCATTTGCTATACACGCGGAGGTTAAGCCATGAGCCCGACACTGATAAGAGGAGCACAAGAAATGGGTTTAGAAGAACAAACACGCGAAAATACCCGCAACATTGCAACGCTTGCCTCGACTGTTACGGAACTTAGCACTATGTTTCGGTACACGGAAAAGTCCCGAGATGAAGAGCGTGCGTATGTCAAAGAAGCTGTCACCGAACTTAAGTCGCTTAATGACAAGATGACAAGCTTGTCTTATGTCAAAGGCGACTTAACCGCGCTGGCCGACAAGATACGTGACCACGAAACAAGAATAAATGAATTTGAGTCCCTCCGCGACAAGGCCGAAGGTGCGTCTGGCGCGGCAAAAATATTCATTCACTCTGTATGGGCTATTGTTTCTGCGGGAGGATTGAGTGTTGTAGCTTGGCTTGTAACTAACTATGAGAAACTCCGAGGGGGAAGTATTGGCGGGGAATAAAACTAAAATGGGCGCCGCGGCTGTCGCAGCCGCTTTGTGTGTGGCCATTCCGTTTATAATGGCCCACGAAGGCGAAAGCTTGACCGCCTATAAAGACAGCGCAGGTATATGGACCATATGCCATGGCGAAACATTTAACGTCAGCGCCACTGATAAACTTACAAAAGAGCAATGCGATACTTTATCACATTCCCGCGTAGGAATGTTTATGCTACAAATTACGCCGATGTTAAAGGTCAACCTGGAGCCGGCCACCCTGGCTGCGCACACCAGCTTCGCCTACAATATAGGAATAGAAGGCTACCGACGCTCCACAGCGCTGCGCTTAACCAACGCGGGTAATTTAAAAGCGGGCTGCGCGGCCATGTTAAAATGGACTATAGCTGACGGCAAGGATTGTAAGGTTCGGGCAAATAATTGCTACGGTCTCTTCACACGCCGCCAAGATGAAGTCAACCTTTGCCTTTCCGGTATAAAATGAGAGATATTCTAATAGCCTTGGCGCTTAGCGCCCTTCTAACCTCCGGCGCGGGGTTGTACTTACACAATATGCGAGTTGATCAGTTACGTCTTGATTGGGAAGCTGAGAAAGCCACTGCAGTCGCCGCAGTTAAAGCGGAGGTGCAAGGTATTTGTGACGCTAACAATAAACTAACAAAGGACAAAGCCCATGATCTGCAAAACCGCTACGATACTGTTGCTCGTAACTATGACCGCTTGCGCCGCAACGTCCCAAGTGGAAACAATCAACCAGCGGCTGCCAGTATTACCGGAGGGAGTGATGGTGCGACCTACCCTCCCATGCAGCCTTTGTGTTTTAGAAGCGAAGATATTGCCGACGTCGGCCGCCAGTGCGACAACCAAACCGCAGCCCTGATAATTCTACAAGATTTAACGGCTGCGATTTACAAAGCCAACGGGCAGTCTAGTTTGCTACCTGAGGAATACAACCGCTAGGTTGTGTTGTGTGGAGGGTTCGGTGCGCGCTCCCGCTGAACCCTCCCGCACTAAGCGTCTGTACCTCTTATGGTCTTCAGTAATTCTATAATTGCGTTTCGTGCCTCGTACAGTCTATCTAAATCCCCCAGCCTGTAGTGCACAAGCATATTGAACACAATACGTTCATGTTCTTGTAAGTTGTTTTCGTTTATGAAATCGTTCAGCGTATCAATAATCTGGCTGGCGCGATGTGTCTCTGCTTCTATAAACTTATCCATATAGTGCAGTGATTTTTCAATATCTTCTTCGCCGTTCTTTTTCCGCCAGCGCGCAAGATAGCGCGTTATTTGCGCGGGTATATAGTCAAGCCCCGTCTCCTCAACAAAGTCCCAATGTTGAAATACTGAATTATAGTGGGTTCCTGCGACCTGGCGTTCGTTAGCATTTTCCATTGACTTCCTCCCATTGTTTTGCGACTACACTGACAAGTTCTTTCGCGTATTCGGTCAAAGTTATCTCGGAGACATACGCGTAAAAGTTATTGTAAATTTCTTTTACTCCCAAATCTCCCATTCGCCTAGCCCTAACACAGAACATCATTCCGTCCAACATGTCGGCGCATTTTAAAACTTTCTGCTCGTGACATGTCAAACCCGCCGCATAGTCTAACCCCACAGCCTTTAAAGCCGCGCCTTCGGCTTCGTCGACCGCCGCTCTGAGGGCTGGGAACGCCCGTTTGGTAGGACTAGAAACGTCCCCTACTATATGTTCGGCTAGGTCATGAGCTAGCGCCGCCAGTATAAGTTCTTTACGGGCCGTTGGGCTTATAAGCACGACTAACCAAGCTACACCGAAGCTGTGCGCCCCTACCGTTTGGCTCGTCTGCGTGTCTGCCGTATGGAACCGCTTAGTCTGCGCGCCTTTGTATATGAAATTAAGCAGCTGTTCCATCCAACACCCCCTTTGCCGCATCTGTTTGTTGTATCCATTGGCAACAGGCTAAGCGCCAGTCGGGTGCTGTTATAAATCCTGCTTGGTACATACCGTCGCTCAACCCCTTTTTTCGTTCGTCCCAAGCGTAGTACATAGGGACAGCAACATTTGTAAAGAACGGGTCACAGTCACCAATCGCGAACCTATCGCTGTATGGGTTCTTGACAAAATCAATAACTTCCGCGTCCCATGTAGAACAATGCGTCTGTGTTATCAGCGGGAAAGTTTTCATAGGTATAGGGGACTGTTCGCTGTAGTAATTTACACGGCAACTTTCATCCATCATAGCTTCTAAAGATGAGCGCGGGTATACATCCGTGTAAACATGGTAATTGTTACTGATTTGCCGGTAGACCCCTATATCAACTCCAACTTGTGTGGCTATGTATTCCTGCAGTATGCTGAAGTGAACTGCGTTGGCGCCGTACCCGCCCCATATCATATCGTTTGAGCGACAACATACTGTCATATTTAATTTCTTATCACGGATTTCAAAATACGCCTGGGTGTTGCATGGAACGTCAACGCCATTTTCAACAACCATTTGTGGGTCCCGCGCCCCGTCCCACATTGTCAACACAGCGCGTCGGCTGTTGGGGTGTTCCCGTAACTCCCTAACGATCCAATCTAACTGATCAAACCCGAACCAGTTGCGCCAACGGTGGCCGTACGCACCATGTTGTAACCTACCATCATCACTGTAACTCACAAAGCGTTTGTTGAAGTAAGAAGGAAAAGCTATATCATTACGACCAGCCAGCATCCACAAACTTTCCATTAGATGGAAGAATGGGTTAGCGCGGCGTACAAGGCTAAACAACACACGCTCCCAAGGTTTTTCGTATTCAGTTACAACAGGCCCAGGAGCAACAATCACTGTACCGTTACGGCTCGGCGCTTCTTTACCGTGCTTTAAAAGATATTCTAACCCAACGCTCAAAGCGTCATTGACGTTACGCACGGATATTACCTTGGTGCTCATGGTTGCTCTCCTTTGGTTGGTAAGCCTGGATACTTCGACTTGGGACGGCCTTCCCCTAATCGTACTCTTTCATACTTATCAAATTCACACAAGCAGTTTTGTAAGTCTTGGGCGTGTATAGGTGGCATTTGTACCCTAGCCAGAAAGGGTTTCAGAACCTCGTGAAGTTCCGCCAGCTGGCGGCGCCAATGTTCTTCTTTCCACGGTTCGTCGACAGGTGGGTTGTTGGGGCTGGCTTGGCATACTCGATTAAGCCCACGCCGTGACCCAGGCCCAGAAGCCGCGAATGTCCACCAATCTTCGGCCTTTTTTAGAAACGGGTCGCTGTACTTTATGTCGGCGACAACTTGACCAGCAAGGAAAGAACCAACATCAAAGCAGCTCATGAGCCGCGTATGAAACTCATACAATGTATCATTTTTACGCGGGCGTATTATGTGCCGCTGCTTCCATATTTTATCAAGCGATTCCGCAAGGTACAAAGATTTATATTGTGTAACACCATGTGTCGAAATCATGTACGCACTACTGTAACATTTTTTACCGGCTGCGGCTCGCTTGTCAATGGCGGTAATAAATTTTTTGAACTTCCAAGGCACAGGGAACCCTATGTCTTGAGCAGTCTCCGGCCAATTAACAAAGCGGTAGACAAGTGAGGCGAACCAACAATCTTCATGCGTGTTGCGCCAATTTTTAGCGAACCAAATAGTACCTCGGTCTAGCTCGCGGTAGACATTACAGAATTTGTATGTTTGTAGTATGGGGTCATCTGTCCATGGCTTAGCTTCACCCATTTCTCTTCGTACATATATTTTGTGCCGCTCGGACATGAAGGTCAGTAATTCATCTTGGCGCATTACGGCCTCCTGAATTGGCTAATGCGTTCAGCGATGCGGACGCGGTTAAGTTGCAGAGCTCCTCCACAGGAACGACATTGATGCGGGTCATGACTGCGAACTTTCAAACGCTTTTTTCCAGGCTACTACGACGTCTTGTCTAGCTTCACCATTCCAAGCGCCTTTGGTGTGTTTCGTCACTACCTTGACAAACTCCGGATGTAGCTTAGCCAATTTATTGGCGCACAGATTATGGAGCTCCGTAGTACGAAAATGCGAACAGCCCCCAGCAGCTCCGGAAGTTCCCTGCCCTTGTACCCAACCAGTCAGGACACAGTTAGCGAAGCCTTTGCGGAGTAACTGAAGGCACACGTCAAAGTCTTCCATGAGCGGTATGCGGTTAAGTTTTATATTTTCTCGCCATAAAATATCGGTACGATAGGCCAGTACGCGCATCATTCGGCTATTGTAAACTGCTGGGAATTTGAGCACGCGATTTCCTCCTTCGCGAGCCAAGACCCCAACATGCGCAAACTCTCCAAGTTTATCCTCGATTGTATTAAATAGTTGCTCAATTTGCTGTCGTGTTGCCACAAGGAATTTGCCGTTGTCATCTTTACGCCGCCAGTCAAACCGAAGGTCATCGTCGAGCATGACAATTTTATCTTGCCCATTTAACCGTGCTATTTCTAGAATGTGGCTACGCGTCGGAGCGATAGTTTTTATTTGGGGTGGTAGTTTTAGTACTTTGACTTCTTCAAATTTCTCCGTAGCCACCGCCGCTATATACGCGCTGTATTCTTTGTGCTGAACGACTAAGGTTGTGCGCGCCAAAAGGCTTCTGGGTAAATGGTGTAGCGTTGACAGAGAGTTGTAACGCCCGCAGGATGGAATGTATATTTGCATAGGTACTCCGTGGAGAAGAGAAAGAGAGGGGCGATTAACCCCTCTCCTAGGGTGGGTTAAGCTACCTTGATAAAGCCTTTCGCTTCATCGTAGCGTAGATCGGCGGAGGTTCCACCAGCTTCTAAAAATTCAGATACTTTCATACCTGACTTGTACAACGCGTAACGCTTGTAGCCTTCTGAACCTTCGCGCTTTGGGTTCTTCTTTTCGACCAGCGTGATCTTGCGCTTGTCGTCGTTAGCAGCTGGCTTTTCAGCTTTAGGGGACTTAGCGGGCTTAGCCGCTTTCTTTTCTTTCTTCTCGCTAACTTCTGTCGAAGCTGTCGCGCCGCCTTTTTTAGCGAACTTAGCATTATCTAGGTCTACAACCAACCCAGTTTCCGCTTTCTTCTCTTTCTTTACAAATGCCATTTTACTCTCCTCTTGTTTTACGCGGGAGCCGCCGCATCGGTTATCTTCTTCCAACAATACTCCATCTTCAAGCTCTTGTAAAGCGGAAAATTTTCCAGCTTTTCTAGCGGTAAAATAGGTCTTCATAGCGTTAAGGAAGGCCCGCTGGCTCTTATCTTTAGAGATCATACGCGCGTATTTAACTTCATCGATTGTTCCCCTGGCGATGATCATATGGAGGAACACGTATTTATGCTTGTTGCCCCCACGCCTTATACGGCGTATCCATTGATCCACGACTTCCCAGTCCCACATCAGGCTGTGCATTATTAAATGGTGTCCACCTTCTTGTAGATTTAACCCATGGCCCATACTCGCAGGCTGACCCAGCATCACTGGTATTTCTCCGGCGTTCCATTTATCCTGCATCAGTTCAAGCCGTTTAAGGTTGGAACCCGACATATTGGGAGTGTCGGCGCCCAATGCTTTAGTCAGTCGTTCAAGATCATGACCGAATTCATAATTGAGCAGCGCGGGCTGCCCTGACAACTCTTCAATTAAATCTTTTACAGCTTCTGTTTTTGCGTCGTGGATAAACACACTTTCCTTCCCATG
>Ga0208147_1000465_pt1 | contig 14441 bp, 22 predicted proteins | sample DEB3_08_DNA_FD_184520 | JGI IMG/M metagenome (GOLD analysis project Ga0208147, IMG submission 184520) | Aqueous microbial communities from the Delaware River and Bay under freshwater to marine salinity gradient to study organic matter... | ecosystem: Environmental > Aquatic > Marine > Coastal ... | reverse complement strand
AGTTGCCGCTAAACGTCTCTTCAAAAACCGACTCGTCAAACACACCAGATCCGCGGACAATGGCGAGCTGGCCATCGCCCCAAATCGAGGGACGCCCGTTGATGACGGCGATGTTCTGCAGAGCAGCCATCGGCGTCAGGCCGACTTCGGCGCCCATTTGCAGGGCCACCATGACCGCCTGGGGCGTGTCGATGCCCTTCGGCGCCAAGCCCGACGCGGCGACGTATTCGGCAAATCGGTACATGTCGGCAAGGGATTGGAGTTGAAGTCCTCGCTGTCCAGCCAAGATTGGGGGCTTGGGCTGTTTCTCAGCCGTCGCCGGTAGCGTGTCGTTTGGTAGTGCGGTTGCGGTCACGTTGCTCTCCTTGTTGGGAATGGAAGTGTTTAGACGACAAGCAGGTCATTGCGGCGGGCGAGCCAGTCGGGCATTGCCAGCGGGATCGCCTCGGCGGAATACGCGGGCCACACTCCAGACGCGCGGCACTCAGCAACCTGCTCGAGCAGGCGCTGGCGCCTAGCCTCGGCGGCGACAAGCCAGTTGTCTTCGATGCGGTAGACCGCCACGCCGTGCGGCAATTCGGTCTCGACGGCGATGATCGCCACGTCCTGCAGCACGACGCCGCACGCGGCAAGGCCCGCCATGTAGTGGGCGAACTGCAGGTCGTAACGCAGGCGGCGGAAGTCAGCGGCGAACGCATCGGGCGACGCGTCGCGCGTGGTCTTGATGTCAACCAGCACGCCAGCACCGGCCCGCAGGGCGTCCGCTCGGGCCTTGCACTTCACGCCCGTGGCCTTGTCCGTCCAAACGGCCGACAACTCGACCGAGTCGCCAGCGTCCAGCAGCAGCGTCCGCGAGGCAAGGGGATGTCCCGCGACGGCCTTGGCGATGCCGTCGATGACCTGGGCAGCGTCCGCCTTAAGAATCGTCTTGCCTGCGTGGGCAGCGATGAAGCCCGTCCACATCGCCTTGCCCGCGGTCGTGCGGCGGTCGCACTCGGGAGCAATAGCAAACTTGTCGACGAACTTTTCCGGCTCCAAGAGGATAGTGTGAACCGCCTGGCCAAGCGCGAGCGCCTCGGTAGGCTCGCTCGGGTGTTCTTCGGCGTACCGAGCGTGAGCCGGGGACTGCGCCTCCATCGCCTTGAGGAAGGTCGCAGAGGTCGCGTCCCACGCTCGATAGTCAAAATCAAAAACGTCGTGGTATAGGCCGGGTTCGGGGTTCAAAGTTCGCATGGTTTCAATCCTCGTCCGTGTAGCGTTTAAGTCCGATCAGTCGCACCGGCTCAAACCAACCGCGTTCCTGGGCAATCTGCGAGTAGCGTGCGGCCCATCCGCGGGAGTCCTTGCCGTCTTCGTGCTTCCAAATGACGTGGTGCGCCTCGCACAGGCCCGCCTCGGTCGCGGCCCTGGTGCATTGCGTGATGCAGCACCGCAACACGCCGCTGGTAATCTTGATTCGCTGTGTTTCAAGGTGAGCCATGTGCGTAATCCAAAGGGGCGTCCGTGCCCTGGCTGCCGTCCGTGACTTAAGCGACGATGTGATGGAAGCTGAACCCGGCCACAAATCCCACGGCCAGCAGCAGGGCGGCAAGGACGTACAACATCACGGCGTCGGAGTGGTCGTCGCTTTCGAACGCGAGGCCGCCGTCGATGACGCTGGCGCTGTCGCCCTGCCCGACCAAGACCAGCGGCCGCTTCATGTCGTCGATGCTGCGCTCGAGTTGCCCGCCATCCTCGGCCGTGACGGGGTGAACGATCGGCGAGGCGGCGTGCAAGTCAGCCAGCAGGCGGCGGGGAATAGGGCGTGTTTTGACTTGGGTTTCAAGGTCTACGGGCATGGGGTGCTCCTTATGCGTAAAACCCGGCGACGGAACGCCCGCCAACCGGGGGTCGAGTTCAGGCTTTGAGCGACAGCCGCGACGCGTGCGTCGGCTGCTCGGCAATGGCCGTGTAAAGCTGTTGCGCCGTGGCGATGGCCCTAGCGACAATCTCAAGTTCACCCCGCTTTTCGGCGTCGGTCAGCTTGCCGTCGGCCATGTCGGCCTCGCGGCGGTCAACCAGCTCGGCGACGTCCCGCAGCAGCTTGGCCGCCCCGGCGAAGTGGTTGTCGCCCTGTGCCCCAAGATGAAAAGCGGTCATGCCCGTGCCACGCAGGAACTCATGGACGATGGCGTCCTTAACCTCGCGGCTGCTCGCGGCCATGAGGGCCTGCATTCCGTAGAAGGGGACCAGCGGAGCACCCGCAGCGATGCGCTGCACCTGCCGGTCACCCACGTCAAAGGCGTCCGCGATCTCGCTGCGGCTGACGCCGAGCGATTCGAGCTTGTCGAAGAACTGGGCTTGTGTTTCAGAATGTCCCATGATGTCACCGTGGTGCATTGGTTTCGACATCCATGTCAGGGGGCTGCGGTTACGATTCAGGCATGAACGAGGCAAAAAAAAACCCGCCGCCGACCGAAGCCGACGGCAGGCTTCGGCGTCAGGATTCGGCAGGCTCGGGCGTGGGGGCGGTTGCGGTGGGACGCAGCCAGCGGAGCAGTTCGTCGGCGGACATCTGCGATGCGCGGTCAACGATTTCCAAAACCAAGCGGGTCTTGCTTGGGTGCCCAGGCATCTTTGAAGCAAGCCGCTCGATGCGTCTTTCAGCCACTACGGTGTTGATTTGGATTGGCATGACTCAAGATGATCCAGATGGTTCAATCGTGAACCAAGAATAATCATCGGAGATAGCCTGTCAATAGGCGTTGGTTCATTTTTGAACCACTAGACCCCTTGAATGGCGCACAACCGTTTGGCTAATCTATGCTTGTGGCCGAGAAAAAAAATCTACGAATCCGTCTTGATGACGACTTGAAATCGCATTTAATGCGGTTGTGTGACCTGACGGGACAATCACAACAAACCGCTGTTGAGCGTCTTGTTGGGTGGCTGGCAAGTATGCCTGATGAAACTGTAATTGCAGTGCTTTCCCGGCCTGATTCGCAGGCGCGGAAACAGATTATGCTGGCCGCACTTCATCGGCTTGATCCCGGCCAACCAATCGAAGGGGCGGGCGTGCAGGTTGAGCAAGCCGTTCTAGAGCAGCGGCGGCAGCGTGAATCTCGTCCAAAGGAAGGCGGGAAGCCGCGTCAAGCAAGCGGATAAGAGTTGGCTCCGTAACAATTCGGCCCATCGGTACGATGTTGCGGTCGGATTGCATGGGGTAACTCCGGGTGGAAAGATTTTTTTTGGGGGGGAGTTATCTTAATCGCTCGTAAGTCAATGTAACGAGGGATTTTCTGGCAAGCAAATATGCAATGATTTGCGACATGAATGTCACGGGGCCTGTTGTAATCTAGTGGCGCTTGCGAAACGGTCGAGTCGCAGGCTGCGGAACAAAGCCATGTCAGTTCAAGGAACATCTGGGGAGTCAAAGCTGGCGCATTACGCCGCCCTCGACGGCCTTCGCGGAATAGCCATTCTGCTTGTGCTGATCGAGCACGCACCAACCGGCTGGAAGATGAACATGCCGTGGCCGGGGTTTGCGGGTGTGGATTTGTTCTTCGCGCTTTCGGGATTCCTCATCACGCGGATCGTGCTGCACGCGCGCCAGCGCCGGGCCGGGTTGCTTCCGTTCTTCAAACGCCGCGCGAGGCGGATCGTGCCGCCGCTGGCGCTGACGATCCTGGGCGTGTGGCTGCTGGCGCCTGGGCCGTGGGTCTGGTGGGCGGCATTGCAGGCGATGAATATCGGCTATTCGCTGGGACACGTCACGCACGACCAGCCGTTGATTCACTGCTGGTCGCTGGGCGTGGAGGAACACTTTTACGCGCTCTGGCCGTTCGTCGTTTACCTTGCATCGGAGCGGCGGGTCAAGGCATGGTCGCTATGGGCCTGCGTGGCGGGCATCGCACTGGCGCTGTGGTGCGCTTGGCGGTTTGAGCCAGGCCAGGCGGTGCGGTGGATCTACTGCGCGACGCCGATCCGAGCGATCACGCTGATCGGCGGGGCAATGCTGGCTTATCACGAGGCCGACTTGCACGCGAGGCCGGGGCGGGTGCTCGCTTGGATCGCGGGGATGGGTGCGTCACTTGCGGGCCTCGCGTGGCTCGCCGGTGCGTCGGGCGTGGTGCTCACCGTCGCGTGGTCCGCGCCGGTGTGTGTCGCCGCTGTCGCCGCGGGGATTGTCGCGCCGGCTCACTTCCCGCCGCTGGCCGATGTGCTGTCGGTCGCGTGGCTGCGGGCGGTAGGGCGGGTGTCGTACGGCTTGTATCTGTATCACTGGCCAATCACTTGGATGGTCAACAACGCGGATTTGCCGTTTTCGCCGGCAAGGCGCTACGCGTTGAGCGCGACGCTGACGGCCGCGGCGGTGCTGGCGAGTTGGCGGCTTATCGAGAGGCCCGGCGCCTTAGATTGGCTGCGGGCTCGGACGCCGAAGCATCACGCGCCCGGTAAATCCAGCACGGTCGCCGCCCTGTGAGGCGAATCATCCGACGCTCTGCCCGGCCTTCACGCACGGCTTTGTCCAGTCGATTTTGTGCGGCAGTCAGTGACGTGTTGACAACGCCGCGGTACTGCCCCAGGGTGAACCATCCATCCGGCACAGTGTCGTAAACCTCGATGATGGTTTCGAGCTTGCGAATCGCGTCAACCGTTGCGGATTTCATAGCTGGCCATCTCCGTGGGCAAGTACCAGTTCCCGGCGATGCTCTCGGCCTGCCACACCTGGTAAGTGCCGTCGGCGTGAATGAGTCCGTAGGCGAACCCGTGCGCCCACGCGAGGGTGTTGGGGGACGCCCGGTTGTAGCCAAGTTCGAGCTTACATAGACATCCGATTGCCCAGCCACACTTGAGTGACAAGCCGGGCGCGGGCGAGTGCTGTATGGAATGGGCGTGGCCCTGAATTACGTTGTCATAGACGCGAGCAGCGCGGGCTGCGGCGTTGTCTCCGGCGTGAAATCCGTGGATGATCCGCAGGCGTCCCAGCCGCAGCACGCCGTCGCGCTTGTTGTAGGGCAGCATGGGGGCGCACTTCACGGCGTCGAGGCGGTCCTGAATGTCGCCGATGAGCGTGCCCGCTAAGTCGCCCATCGTTTTGTCGTCTTTAAGCTGCAAGTCCCAGAGGCGTTCGTCGTGGTTGCCGCGGATGAAGTGCGTCGGCTTGTACCAGTCGATCAACTCCATGCCCGCCTCGACATCGGCCAAGATGCCGTCATGCCGGTCCTCATCGCTGGCGCCCTTGCGGAACGGGCGCAGGTCGAAGAGGTCGCCCAGGTGAACCCGGATCGTCGGTTTCCAGCACTTCAAGAATCCCCGCACCACGCTTAAGCTCGGCTGGTGCGCCATGTCGCCGTGCGTGTCGCCGATGATCACGAAGCGTTCAGGCTTTCGCATTACTCTCCCCTTGACTTAGTTGCGGCCACTTGCCGCGCGGGCATCTGTCGTCAAACCGCTTGGCCCCGCACCCGCAGGCGGCGCAGCGCACCGTCCGCGTCACGTCCAGGGTGATCGCCCGCATGTCGTCGCACGCGGCGCACGCGAGAATGCGCAGGCGGATGTCGGCTGTGGGGTGCTCGTAGGTCATACCGATTGCTGCCATGTGTTGCTGGTGTATCCGCCGACGTAAAGCCTGGTTCCAGACGGCTTGGCGACCAATGGAACCACGCTGGTGTCTGAGTCAATGGCCCATCTGAACGTCACAGTGCCCGCGGAGTCGATCATGAAAGCTGTCTTGCCGTCGGCATCGGCGGCACCAACCGCGCCCGTGGTGTCGGAGTCCGTTCGCACGTTGGTGATTGAAGCGGCGCCCGTTGACCACGTATTGGCCAGGGTCCACGACGACAGGCCGCCGACGGTGTATTGCTCGACCGAACCGTTTGCGCGGCCGGTCACAAGCGTGCCGTCGTTTCTGCGAGCAAGCCCGTAGTGTGCATTCGTGTTTTGCGAGGATTGCGCGCCGCCGATCTGCTTGACGCTCAGGCGGTTGATTGAGTCAGCGTTGACCTGATAAACGTAAGCCGGGGCCGATGACATTGTGTTGAGTGCGATGCCGGTGTTGCGGGTGCTGTTGCCGGAAAACACGCGAGGCGACGGGTTGACGATGCCGCCGACGTCGACGTAGCCATTGCCTAGCCCGACCCAGGCGCCACCGTCTGCCGACGTTACAAGGCTGCGCGAATCGGTGCTTGCAAGCGTTCTTTGCGGTGGCGAGTTAAGCGGTGCAAGGTTTGTGTCCATAAACCGCAGCTGATTGCCGACCACCGCAGCAACGTAACCCGCATTGACGGAAATGAAGCCTGAGTATGAAAAGACGCTGAATCCCACCGAGATCGTGGATGATGCCAGTAACGCGCCCGCGGACGAATACTTGATGACCTTGGGGTCGCTGCCGGTTTGATAAGCCAAGACGTAGACATTGCCCGATGAATCGGTGTCGATGTCCAACACCGCCACGTCAATCAGCTTGGTCCACGCAACGCCGACGCCGGGGTCGATCGCCCAAAGGTTTGCAAACGTCAAAGGTGCAGTACAGCAGCACTGTCTCGCCGACCCCGACGCCGCCCGCAGCGCCGACCCCGTGCGGCCAAACGCCGGCACGCCCGACGCAAACGCCGCAAGCGAGTCCATCCACGTTGGCATCGTCAATCGCACGAGAATGACCACCTCCGCGCGTCTCGGTTCGTGTCGCACCAGATCAGATCGTCGTCGCCGTTGGTGACGTGCGTTCCGCCCGCGGGCATGTCCGCGTAGATGATGTCGCCCGCCGTGTAGGGGTCGCGGATCGTCTCGGTAATGTCCGTCTCGCCCGACTTCGACGCCGTGCGGGTGTGTGAGTCCACGTAGGTGAACAGCCAGCCCAGGTCGTTGGTCGTGCCGTTGTAGGTCGTCTTGCGCAGCGCCGGCGGCTTGGCAATCAGCACGGTCTTGGCGGTGTCGATCTGGTTGCCGACGAGCGGGTGCGCGGTCACATAGTCGTCGTACTCGGCCACGACGCTGAACTGCTGGGTGCGGAAGATGCTCGGGCCAATCCACCGGATTCGCAGCGTGCCCTGCACGATGTCAGCCGTGACATATTTGCCATCGCCAACGACGCGCCTGATGCGGTTCGCGGCGTTGATCAGCTCGCGGATCAGGTGGCTGGTCAGCGGAGAGCGAGGCGGCGGCTGCGGTATTTGTGCGTCGCTCATTACAGCCCCAGCAGGTTGAAGTCGGCCAGTCCGCGAATCGGAACGGCGGTCGTGCCCGTGGCCGTAAACTGATAGTCGTCGTCAAAGTCCGGCAAGGGTTCGGGCAGTGTCACGCCCGGCGGCACTTCGCCGTTGTCGTCCTGGAATACCGCCAGCGCGTAGGTCGCGGGCAGGCCCGCCACGGCAGGAGACGGGCGGATAAACGAGTAGGTCATGTCCCACGTGACGCCGCCGTCGCGGGAGTCGCCGCTGATTTGCGAGCAGTACCACGTACCCGGGTCGCCGTTCCACGCGGTTGAGTTCACCTTGTTCAGGTAGGCGTCGATGATGTCGCCGGGAACGATACCGCTCTCCTGCCGGGTAATTCGCAGATCTGCCTCGCCAACGTCCACGGCGACCTCCGCGACGCGCTCCACGCCGTTAAACGTGACGGTGATCGAGTCGCCGTTGATATCGAACGCGGTCTTGTCCTGCCGCAGCGAGCCGCCGGCGGAGTAGGCTGGGAGCGTGGGGTCGTTGGAGGAGCCGCCGCCGCCGCCCGGCGTAGGCGTCTCGTACTTGATCGTGACAACCGCCATCGTCGGCCCGTCGGCGCGGGCGCGACGCTCGCGCACGTAGAGGTAGCTGATTGACGGGTGCGCGGCGTTGTACGCCGGGCAAGCGTTAAGGGCTTCCTGCTCGCGGGCGCCAGCGGTCCCGCTCAGGCCGGTCACGCGATACGTGACGGTCTTTTCTTTTTTCGCGCCCGTGTCAACGAGTTCGGATTCGCCGATGATGTCTGCTGTTGCGGTGGCCATGATTTACCCGAGCAAGATGTTTTGGTTATCCACCACGCCCTTGCGGATTTGCTCCAACAGATCCAACATTTTGTCTTGCCCCTTAACCTCGATTTTTTTGCCGCCGCCGACGTTGCCGCGCAGACCGGGGATTTCCGCGATAGGCGCGTTTGGCGGCGGCATCCCCGGCAACGACGCGGCAGCGCGTCCGAAGATGTCGGCGCGCCCAACCTCGCGCCCGCGTCGCTCGCTTGCGCGGCTGGCTCGTTCAAGTTCTTCCCTTGCCTGACGAACCGCAGAGCCGTAAACATCCCAGCCGATCGCGCCGTTGTTTAACAACTCGCCGAGGCGCGAGATCGTCCCTTCGTACTTCGACATCGGGGATTGGAACTGCTCATTCAGCCGTGCCGCCTCGTCCGCCATTTGCTTCTGCGCGTCGGCAGCCTCTCGCAGCTTCTCGATCTGATTGGCGAGGCTGGACGCCATCGCAATGGTGCCAGCGTCCGCGCCCTGCTGTTGGAGCTTCCAAATCTCGATCTGTTCCGCGCTCATGCCGAACGTCTGAACCTGCTCGCGGAGCTTGTCGATCGTGCCTTGGATGGAGTCGGCGAGCTTGCGCTGCTCTTTGGACAGCCCGAGCATTGCAGATCGCTGTGCGTTTGCAGCCTCGACTGCGGCCTTTCCAGATTTATCCGCCGACCTTGATACGTCCTCAAAAAAATATTTTGCATCCTCGACGCTTGTTCCATTCCAGGCGTCGGCGATCGCCGATCCGGCGCGGGCAAACTCATCCATCGAGGTTTTTTCAAACTGCTTGCCCGCTGCGCGCAACTTGTCCGAGTCAAACACCGCTCCCGCCACCTTTGCCCCAATCCCTGGAGCCATCAACCCGAACGCCGCAGCACTGTGGCCCAAAAATGACGCGAGGTCTTTTGTATAACCTCCCACAGCGGCAAACCAGTCCTTCCATCCGCCACCCCCCTTGTTCAGCTCTCGCTGCTGAGACACAATTTTTGCTAAGTCGTTTGCCACCCCCGCCAACGCTGGGGACAGTTCAATCGCAATCTCATTAACAAGCGACCCAAAACTGCTTTTCAGCCTGACCATTGCATCATCAGCCAAGGCGATTTTTGCTGCGTCAAGGTCACTGATGGTTCGTCCGAGTGCGTCCGCCTCGCGCGCCATGTCCGCCAAGCCGCGCGAGCCGTCGGCAAGCATCCGCGACATGCCGATGCCCTCGCGCCCAAACAATTGAAACGCCAGCGCCGCCCGCTGTGATGGGTTTTGAATCCGCTGGAATGCGTCCGCGATGTCGCCCAACGCCTTCGCCGGGGATTCGTTCAGTAGCTGCTTCGCCGTCAGGCCGAGCGCCGCAAGCGCGTCGCTCGCCGCTCCGCCGTCCTCCTCCGCACCGACCAGTTTGCGATTGAGCATCCCGATGGACTTTTCTAGAGCCTCGCCGCTGATGCCTGCCTGCTGGGCGGCGTATTCGAGCTGACTCAGCTCCTTAACTGACAGGCCGAGCGACTGCGACATGTCGTTGAGATGGTCGATGTTTCGCATCGCCGCCGCGCCCAACGCCACCAAACCGCCGACAGAAACTCCAAGGCCCACAGCAGACGCAAAGCCGTTAATGCGATTCCCCGCTGTTTGAACAGACTTGGCAAAGTCGTTGACGTTCTTGGTAGGCAGCACGAACTTCTTCGTGTTCGCCACCAAATCAACTGCGAGGGTTGCGATGGTTGCCATTGTGTGCTTCCACGAACAGCATGAGCTTGGCGCGAATCAACTCGTCATTGGGCGGCTGCCGCTTGGGCGCAAAATCCGGCATGAAATCCGACGGCGTGAACGGCTTGCTCTTTGGGTCGCGGTTCGCGTTGGCGATCACGCAGGCGATGATTGCGGCGCGCAGGTCCGCTCGGTCCTCGCCCGACGGGTCGATCTGCTGGTACGCAAGCCATTCGGCGAACTCCCTCGAATCGGTGGACGCCTGCGCCTCCGCCACGCTCACGCCGCGTTCACGGGCGAGCCGATGCCACGCGCGGCGTTCGGGTCGGCTTCGGAGTTTCCCACCAGTTCCTTGACGTCCGAGTCGCGGAAAGCGTTAAGTTTGAGCGCCGCCTCGACCACGCGGTTGAGCACCTTCGCCGAACGCTTGCCCAGGTCGTTAACCTCCGCATCCGTGAAAAGACGGTCGCCCGACTCGTCACAGATGCAAATGGCCGCCACGCGGGCGCGGAAGTTTTGCAGGTTCTGCCTGCCCGTCTTGGCGTCGGCGACCATGCTGGCCTCGAGCGCGTCGCGTTCGGTGCCCGACATGACGCGGATGAGCGTCGTGCCTCCCCACTCGGGGGTTGGTACTTCTTCCGTGGTGATATCGCGTGCGGCGAGGATTTGAGCCTTGGTGAGTGCCATTGGTTGTCCTTGTTCTCGGGGTGCGGGTTCAGGTCACGGTGAGGGTGCCGGAATACTTCACGGTCAGGTCGGCGGTGATGAGTCCTTCGAGCGGGTCGTTGATGGCGATGCCCGTGAGGAACCCCGAGCCGACGATGGTGTGCGTGCTGGTGCCGCCCGCGGGCATCGTGATGGTCACGGTCTCGGCGGCGCTGGTGATGGGCGGCAGGCCGAGCGCCGAGTCGTAGTGAACCGTGAGCTTCAGTTCGCCGGCGTCGTAGAGGTCGCCGGGCATGAAGGTATGGGCCGATGTGGTGCCCATGTGGCTGGTCTGGATGGACGCGCGGCTGATGCCGTCCAGGTTGACCGACTCGATGCGGTAGGCCATCGAGGTGCCTGAGGTGCCAAAGGCCACCGTCGTGCCTGTGCCGATGTCGCTGATTGCCATAACGCAGACTCCTTAAGAAGTGGTTTCGTTGTAGGTAAACATGAAGTCGAGAATCACGCGGTACTTGTCCGGCGCGTTGCCTGATACGGGAACAGCCAGCCCGTCAATCTCGTTTTCGAGGGTGACGTTGCGCACCACCGTGGTGTACGGCGACGTGCCCATCGTTCCGCGGTAACCGTCGAACCGCAGACGAATCGCGTCGGCGATGGGCTTGGCCGCGGCGTAGGTTGCGGCGATGACGTCGAACTGCATCCGTGCGGCGACAACGCCCGACGGCCCGGTGATGTGCGGATAGCGAATGGTCGAGACGCGTGAATACACGACGTAGGGCAGCGTCGCGGCCTGCGGGGCGGCCTCGGGATAGACGCGCGTGCTCACCAGCGACGAGATTGTCGAGTCGGTCGTGGCGCGGTTTTGGAGGGACTGTTCGAGGCTCATGCCTTCTTCGCCTCCTCCACAATGCCCGTGGCCAGTACCGTTTCGATCTCGCTGATCGCGGCGTCTTTCTTTTGGTCGAACGCGGGGCGCATGAACGGCTTGGGCGCGACATCGACGCGGGCGTCGCCAAGCCTGCGGCTGCCGAGTTTGTGCCCGAACTCCAAGAAGGCCCCGTAGAACTGGTCGCCCTGATACCAGCCGTCGCCGACGACAACGCGGACGCCCACGCCCTGCTTGCGGCGCTTCATGGCACGCACGCGGATGTTCGCGCGGAGGTCGCCAGTAAGCACGGGCGCGTTCGCCTGCGCCTCGGTGCGGATGACCTTTGCTCCCGCCCGCAGTGCCTTGCGCAGCACCTTGTTGGCCCCGGTGCGGCCGAGGGCGGCCAGCTTGCGCTGCAGCGCCTTCTCGCCGATCAGGTTGAGCGTTGCGAGTGCCACTAGCTGGCCTCCTTGCAAAGCAGATCCAGGGCAATGTTTCGCTCTTCCGGGTTTGTGATGGCGACAATCTCGAATGTGCGCGAGCCGTAAACCACCCGCATCTTGGGCGTGATGCCGGTCATGTAGCGGATTCGAACGCGGTGCGTAACCTCGGCGGCCACCTTGGACGCGTCGAAAAACTCGCGGCCCGATAGCGGCTCGATCGACCCCCAGCGGGTTGCCAGCGTTGAAAACGACAGCACGGCCTGCCCGTAGGAGTCCTGCGTCTCCGTGGCGGACTGAATCGTCACGCGATGACGTAGCTCGCCGATCCTCATGACACCTCCGCGATGCGGTTCATCCAGAGCAGGGCATCCACCGCGACGGGGGCTTCGGACAGCGACCCGGCGTCCACCACGCCCTCGCGGTGCTCGTACCAATGGCCGATCAGCAGGAGCATGGCGTGCTTGATGCCCTGGGGAATCTCGCCAATAAAGTGCGTGCCGGTCCCGGCGCCGGTGATGTCGACGGCGGCGCCGCCCTGCGATGTGGAGACTTGAAACGTGTTGTTCGTGACCGTCAGCACGTAGTAGTCGGTCGCGGTGGACAGGCCCGCGGGCAGCGCGCCGCCGCTGTTGGTGAAGCGGATGACATCGTTAAGCGTGTAGGTGCGGCCGTAGGCGGTGATCACGTCGGTCGTGGCGTTCGCGGTGAACACGCTGGCGTAGCCGTTGACGTGCGTGACCTGCACACAGTTGGCCTCTTCGCGGTAGATGGGCCAAGTCTGGTTGTAGGCGAGGCGAACCACCGCAGGCTCGGCGAGCGCGTCGGCGGCGTAAACCGACGTGGCGAGCGTCTGCCGCGTGCCGTTGCTGTCCACGTAGGTGATGCCGCTCACGGAGACGGTCGGCGGGGCGGGCAGCCGCAGCTCACAATCGAACTCTTCGAATGTCGTCTTGATGGTTTGGTCCACGAACTTGCGGTTCGTGTACTGCTCGGCGTAGACCCGCGCCGCGACGATGAGCGAGGTCACGTAGGCGTCGTCGTCGGTAAAGCTGGTTTCGAGGCGCAGGTGCTTCTTTGCCTCGTCCAGGTGGACGGGTTCGGCCTTCGGTTGAACTGTGACGACGGTTGCCATTACTTGGCTCGCTTGCGGCTCTTGGTTTGCGGCGCAGGGTCGGCAGGCGTTTCAACAGGCGGCTCGGACAACTTGGCGGCGGCCGGCGCGGCGACGATGACCTCGGCGTAGCCGCTGCGCACCAGCCAGTCACGAAGCATTCCGTTCGGTTCCAGCACCGCCCCCTTGCTGTAGGTCTGCCACGCCTTCAACAGACGCACTTTCGGGTTCGTGTTCATCGAGGTCTCCTTGTTCGGCTTCGGTCGTGATGTCCACCGCCGCGTTGGCGATGGCGATAATGGCGCTGGGGACTCCGTCGGGCTTGCAGTGCCACGCGACAAACTCCACGTTCTCAATAGGCTTGCCGGTCGCGGCGTCGATCACGCGCGTGCTTGCGGCGGTGCCTTTGCTGATGATCTTGAGCTTCATCGCACGCACTCCTTGGGGATGCCGCGCTCGAAATACTCGGACGTGTCGAGGTAGACGGGCTTGAAGTCGCGGCCCGGCACGGCGACCTTCTCTTCGATGTGGCCAATGACCACGCGCGGCGCGAGGTAAACCGTGTTGCCGCAGGCGGTCCACTGCTGCCAGAACTGAATATCGGGGTCGGTCTTGCCGCTGACGCCGTCGCCGCCGGTTGTCCAGCGTCCGTTGCCGTCGGGAATCCCGATCATCCACGGCTTGGGCATCTTGGCGAACTTCTCGGCGCGGAACAGCGTCAGGCCGAAGTGGCCCGACGCGATGCGGACCATGTTGCGGTCAAAGTCTTCGAGAAACGCCTGATTCTTCGGCTTGCCGTCCGGGCCGACCAGCCCAAACATCGGCAGGCCGCCGCCGCGGCGAGACTGCAACGGCACAATGGCGTCGGCCTCGGGGTATGCGTCCATGAGGCGGTGCAGTTCGAGCACATCGGCGCGGTGCATCGCCGTGTCGAAGTCGAGCGTGAGCACAAACTCCGGGCCTTTGGCAATGACGCTTTCGATCGCCTCGCTGATGATCTGGTGCCAGTAAGCCCCCTGGTGGATCTCGTAGGGGATGCCGAACATCGCCGTGTTCGCGTTGCGAAAGTGAAAGATCGGCCCGTGCCGCGGGCATGAGAGCACGCCGATTGTGCGGTCGAGGCGGGCGGTTGGCGTCGACGGCTTGTAGCCGGTCAGTGCGAGCCAGCCGTCTTTCTTTTCGTGCTCAGCAATGCGCTCCACGCCGGCGTTGGCCATGAGTTCCACGAGCAACTCGCGGTCGATGATGGCTTGCGAGCCGCCGTCGTCGCCCATGACGGCCGCCTGCACGTTGATAGGCTTGCCCGCGAGGTACTCCTTTGCCAGCCACTCGAAGTCGTAGCACTCGATGACCAGACGCCCGCCTGGGGCGAGCTTGGCCACCCAGGACTTGAGCGTCGGCAGGATGTCGGCGCGCGGGATTCGCTCTACAGCGCGGTGGGCCTTGATGAGGTCAACGGAACCGTCGGCAGCTTCCGCCAGTTCAGGCGGGGCCACCTTCTCAAAACTGAAGCTCTGCATGTTTGTTCCTTGGGTCATGCGGTTCTTTCAGGGTCTCGGACAAAACCCCCGCGTCGGTTTCCCGGCGCGGAGGCGGAACAAGGGGAGTGATGCCCGTTAGACAATCACGAGGGCAGAGACGCCGGCGCCGGTGGCGCTGGTGGGGGTGAGGTTGGCGCGG
>Ga0208147_1000464_pt1 | contig 14447 bp, 9 predicted proteins | sample DEB3_08_DNA_FD_184520 | JGI IMG/M metagenome (GOLD analysis project Ga0208147, IMG submission 184520) | Aqueous microbial communities from the Delaware River and Bay under freshwater to marine salinity gradient to study organic matter... | ecosystem: Environmental > Aquatic > Marine > Coastal ... | reverse complement strand
CACATAAATACAACTTGTATAATCAAGGTTGGGATCAAACTAAAATAGATGCATATTTTGCAGCTAAAACTGTTTACCCATCTAATACACAAAGTTGGATTTATGGTAAAGATTCTAATGACGATTTTGATAGTAATGTTCTAGACAAACAAGACTTTGGTACATCGTCTGCTCCTAAAGGCAGGTATATACTCAATGCATTTAACGAAGATAGAACAACTGCATCTGGTATAGCTGGAATAACTACAGTGACAGAAAACTATCGTCCGTCTGTATGTGCATTTTTTGCAGGTCGAGCATGGTTTGGAGGAATTGAAAGTACACGATTGGGTGCCGCTGTTTATTTTAGTCAAGTAGCTACTGATTCTGCAAAATATGGCAAGTGCTATCAAGATGCTGACCCTACATCAGAAGTGTTAAGTGACTTGGTTGATAGTGATGGTGGTGTTATATTTATTCAAGACTGTGGTGAAATTGTAGACATTATTACATACAATAACGGTATTATTGTATTAGCTACTAATGGTGTATGGACAATTTTAGGAACGTCATCTAATGGTTTTACAGCTACTGGATATGAAGTTCAAAAAATTAGCAGCTTTGGATGCGCTAGTTGGAAAAGTGTAGTTGACATAGATGACGCAGTGTTGTTTTTTAGCTACAGTAGTATTTGTAAAATAGGTAGGACACAAGTTGCTACACTTGGTGTTGAATCTATTACTGATTTAAATATTAAAACACTTTACAATGATATTCCTGCATTAGCTAGGAGATATGCTGTAGGTGCATTTAATCCATCTGAAAAGACAGTGTATTGGACTTACAACAAAAATTTGACCACTAACGATGCAGTGTTTGCGTTTCAAAAAACAAACATTCTGGCATTAGACCTTCGTAGTACAGCTTTCTATACACTGTCCTTCCCTACATCAACATCAATTCCGTCATTTACAGACATTGTAATTACTAAAGAAGTGTTGGATCAAGACACCCCGTTTAATGTAATTGACAATAGTGGAAACACTGTAATTGATGGAAGTAGTAATAATGTAATTGCTACTATTAGTTCAGCATATACTAATAAACGACAATTTAAGTTTCTTACTATTGTTCCTGAAGGTGGTGGAACATATGAACTTACGTTTGCTGACTTGTTTAATACACGTAATGCGCCATCTAAGTTTTATGATTGGTATAGTTATGACGACACAGGTGTTGAGCAAACCGCATTCTTGCTAACCGGATATGCATTTGCACCCAATAGTCCTAGTAAGTATAAACAATCTACCTACTGCACTGTATTTATGGAACGAACAGAAACAGCGTTTGATGAAAATTTCAATCCTATAAATGAAAGTAGTTGCATACTACAAAGTAGGTGGGATTTTACAGACAGTAGCAATGCTAATAAATGGGATGCGGGACAAGAGGTGTATAGGCATAAACGAATGTTTATTCCTTCTATATCAGCATTTGATGACGGTTATCCTGTAGTAGTTACCAAGAATAAATTGCGTGGTAGGGGTAAGGCAATACAGCTTAAATTTACTGCTGATCCAGATTATGATATGCGTATATTAGGTTGGAGTATGGTTGTGTATGGAGGTAGTAATGTATAAGTTTGAGTATGATATTCCTGTAGAACAATTTTTTTTTGATGATAAAGGAATATTAGATACACATTGGAAAGAATTGGCTAATTATACTGACAAGATTAAACTTAATCCTGACATTGATAAGTATAAGTTTATGCAACAAAATAATCTTCTTAAAAACATTTGTGTATATAACAAAAATAAATTAATTGGATATTGTGTTTTGTTTTGTATGCCACATCCTCATTATAAAGATGATATTTTTGTTAGTGTAGATGTGTTTTATGTTGATCCTGAATATAGAGGTAAAACAATAGGAATTAGGTTGATTAAAGAAACTGAAAAAGTAGCACGTAGTATTGGTGCCTCTGTTATTACCTATCACACTAAAATAGCACATCCAACATTAGAAAAAATGATACACAAATTGGGATATAACAAACTAGAACACACTTCTGGAAAATGTTTAAAGGAGTAATATTATGGGAGTAGGAGCAGCAGTCGCAGGAGCAGTTATTGGTGGCGTTGGTGTTGTTCAACAATACGAAGCAGGAAGAGCGCAAAAATCAGCTATGCAACAACAAAGTGCTGCTCAACAACGTCAATATGCGCTTAGTCAACAGCAAGCTGAAATACAGAATATTCGCTCTGTTAGACAACAACTACGTCAACGTTATGCTACTGCGGCTGCATTGACAGCACGCGGTGCTACTGCGGGTACGTTGAGTGGTAGCGGCTTGGCTGGTGGCCTATCCTCTCTTGGATCGCAACTAGCATCTAATCTTGGATACCAATCTGACATTGCCGGAACACAAGCTGGTATGGCTAGAGAAGCTGCTGTTATTGGTCAAGCACAAACTGCTTACGGTATAGCTGCTGGACAAGCAGCACAAGGTGCGGCGTTCACTAGTCTTGGTAGCACCATATTCACTGCTGTTGGTGGTTCTGAACAACTTAAAAAAATTATTAATTCTAGTGGTGGGTCTAGTGCTGGCCCTTACAATAGTGCCTATCACGGTGAATTTGAAGGAAACTAATTAATGGCTGAAAAAATGGCAGCAAATAATGTAACACTTAATCCTTCTATGGAAGGACAGGATGAACGCAACATTACTATTCTTCCTGAAATGGAAGGACAAGATACTAACAATCCTCAAATGACTGTTAGTAATCCTTCTAAAATTGGACACGTTATTTCAGCAAACGATGCTGTAAATAATGTTTCTACACACCCGCAATCTGTAGCTGTTGCATTAGAAAACAATGATACACGCCCATTAGATCAATCGTTTGATCGCTATATTGCAAACGAAATTCTTGCTGCAAGACAAAATGCATTTAATGCTGCTATGGGTGGCGATGTAGGTAAAACTCAATTTTTTGCTGAGTATGAACAAACACAGCGTGATATACAACAACGTGAACAAACTATTGCAACAAAGTTGTTTTCTGTAAGTAAAGATACGCATGAACAAATGGCAGCAAAAAGTAAAACTCCCCCAAGAAACGGAGAGGACGTAGGTAAAATTGACACATCTTCTAGCAATACTGGTATTGGAATATCTTGGGAAGACTACACTGGAAAGTTAGCACAAACAGTTCTTCCAGAATCTATGTTAGGTAAAGCAGCTACATTTGGAGGATTTCTTTTACAAGAAATTATTCCACTAGTATCATCATACGAACAATTTAAAATGGTTCCAGATGCTATTTCAGAAGTCACTGGTTTAACTAGAGAACGTAGTGCGGAAATGTCTATTATTGCTGCACGTGACTATCTTAACACACTTGATAGAGAACGTCAACAAGAAGTTGTTAGTAGAATATTTGAAACTCTTAAAACAAAAGGCAATGATTTTTTTGCTTTTACTGTAGCAATGTCATTGATTGATGAACGTCTTCCGCATGATAAATGGTATGAAATTCAAGAATCAGAAGCCTATTTAAAGACTATTGAAAAAATTGGTGCTGTATCAGGAATTGCCGACATCACAGTTATTGGTGGAGCAATTGCTAGAGCATTCACAACACTTGCTAGACGCGGAAAACTATTGCGAGTTCTTAAAGAAACACAAGGTGCTGAAAGTGCAGCACAAGCTGCGTATGAAGGTGTTCTTAAAAATGCAGATGCATCATTAGGAATATCTGCACAAGAAGCTGCTGATCTTGCTAGAGCAAACACTCTTAATAATATTGTTGGTGCAACACTTGACAGTGTTAATACTTCTATGCAACAACGTATTCTTCGTGATACTAAAGATGCCATTGAAGGAATGCGAAATATTCTTTTTTCATCCGGTAAAACACAAGATGAAATAGCACAGTCTATTAAAGATAGTATTAAATATATTTCTGAAAATAATCCTCATGTAATTTCTGTGTTGCCTGTTGAAGTTAGCGAACGTGGAGCTACATCTCAAATAATACACGGAAATAAATACGGACAACTTTTTAAAACAAGAGAAGAAGCACAAGCACATGCAGATACACTTTCTGGTGCTACTAAAATTATTGAAGGTAAAAGTAGTAATGGATTTGCTGTTAAAATAGAACGTATTCCTTCGCTTGAAGAAGAAGTAAGTGTTCTTAGGAACCTTGTTAATGATAGGGCTAAACGTTCCGCAGTTACAGATCAAGGAATTTTATCTGGTAAAAAAATAGATAATCCAATGTTCCTGAGTTGGTTTAAACGTAGTGATGAAGACATCATTCTTAATGGCCCAACTACTGCTCAACACATTATTGACGCTATATCTGAAGGTAGTAAAGACAAATTGTTAAAAGCAATTGCAGGTAGAATTAGTGTAAATCCTCTTATTGATTTGTCAAGAGTAACTATTGATAAATTTAGATTTGGTGATGAGGGGTTAGGAGTATATCGGTATTTAGATGACACTGCTGGATTTGCTAACAGTATTCCTGATGAAGCAACTGTGTTGCATGAAATACTGCATTCTGTAACTTCTCAAACTATTGATGCAATTAGAAAATCAAAAGAAGGAACAAAAATATCTAAAGTAATTAAAGGTGCAGTTAAATCTACTGTAATTACTAAAGAACAAAAAGCTGCTGTAGCCAATCTTGATCTAATTCATCGTGCATTAACACAAAGTGATTTTGTTCCAAAAGGACAAACATCTTCTTTGAAAGATTTGTTTAACTATGAGTTGTATGATCTTTTAGCCGTTGCGTCTGAAAATATGGCGTCAGTAGAACAGCTAACTCAACTTAATAGAATATATGGTATTAAAGATGTACATGAAATGGTAGCTGAAGCTACTACAAATAAAGCATTTGCTGAACTACTTAAAAGTATTAAACTTTCTAAAATTTTAGATAAAGAAACTATTACAAAACAATTTGGTGGTAAAGATCGTTCTGTTTGGGATATTATGACAGAATATGTTATGAATTTATTGGGTGGTAAAAAAGGTGAACAAACTGCCCTTGAAGCAGTTCTTGAAAACAGTTGGACACTTATTGATAAAGCAACCGAAGAACAACGCACAGTGTTTACAAGTTTGTATAATAAATCTCTAATTTCAAGAACAGACATTGAAGACGTAATGCGTTCCAAAAATGGAAAACCACATATTAAAATAAAAGCTGACACAGTAGCTAAAGACATGTTGGCTGCTAAAGAACAAGAACTAATAGAACTCAAACTACTTCGTGATGAAGGATTTCAGGGATTTGCTGTTGTTCAAATTAAAGAAGACCCAACATTGTTAAAAGCTGTTGGAGGGTTTGATCCTACAGATATTACTTCAATGAAACGCATTATGGGTTTTGATGATAAACACTTGTCTTCGCAATTGTTTGTAGATCAGTTTACTGCTGCTTGGCATACAACTGCTGGTAATAGGCGTGTTCTTACAGATTTTTATAAAAAAGCAATTAATCCTCTAAGTGGAAAAGAGCGTAAAGCATTGTTTTCAGTTTTAAGTGAAGGGGATGCTGCATCAAATCTTGGTGGACTAGGTAAAGAGTTTACTGCATCTGAATTAGTTGTAAAACTTTCTGGACAATTTGACAATGCCCAAATTGAAAAAATAACAGAATCATACATCAGAACACGTGTTCTTAGGAACATGTTACATAATATTAAAGACGAGTCTGCTGTGCGAATTTTAAAATCACGTAAAATTGATAAACATATCCAGTTTTCATTGGATGGAACAACACAACTTACTGGTGCTGGAAGATTAGTAGATAATGTTTCTGAGTTTATGGGAAAACATATTTGGAGTGTTCGTGAAAATAAACACGTGCTTGTTGATGATGCTATTGCAACTTCATTAAATAGTGGCACAATTAAGGTTATTGAACTTGATGAACCTATTAAAGTAGGAAATACTTACGTTAGAAAATTCTTTGACATGGCTGATAACGTTCAGTCTTCTGAAATAAAATCAGTAATTCCACGCAGACCCGGAGAGTTTCAACGTATATATGACGATCCATTTTTTATTTCTGTAACTGGAACACGCACAGTAGATGGTGCTTCTCAAGCAGCACAAAAAACTTTACGAACAGCAAAAAATTATAAAGAAGCTGAACAATATGTTGCAGGATTGAAATCTTTAATTAGTAAACGTATAGCAGGAACACTTTCCGTTGACGATGTAGCTAAAGCTATTGGTAAATGGGAAGACCCTGAAGAAATGTATAAATTAATTAATAGTGGAGAGTTTGATTGGGCTGACGATGCTGTACTTAGAGTTAGCCGTAGTGCTGATGAATACATGAGTAATTTTGTTGATGCAACATCAAGTAATGGAATGTTGTTTAGCAGTGCTAGACAAGAAAAGTTACGTCCTATTGATGATGTAACTAGAAGTAATACACTTTCTGTAGAACAAAGTTTGGCAGCAGAACTTACATCTGTATCCCGATTGATGTCTGTTTATGAACTACGTCAATCAGCAATTCAGCGTTGGCACAATCATGGAGTTGCTACAAATTCATTGCCTAAAGCACTTCGTGAAATGTCTCCACAAGATGCCTTTGTTGCATTTAAAGAACAACGTTTGTCACTGTTAAGTGACAATCAAGATAAGATTTTTTCGCAACGTGCATGGAAATATATTAACGAACAATTAGGTGTTAAAACAGCACACGAACAAAAAATAGAAGAGTTTCAAAATTTTATTGCTAATAAGTTAGTTTCTGGAATAGAAGATTCAAATAGTATGCGAAATAAGTTGGGCATGTATCTTCGTAAATCATCTGTAGTAGACGATTTGCGTGGACTTACTTCCCATCTTACTCTAGGAACACTTAATATTGGACAAGTATTTGTTCAAATGGCTGGTGCTGCTACCGCAGCAATATTGCATCCTATACACGGTGTTCCTGCTGCAATGACTGTTCTTCCTTTGCGTCTTGCTTTGATGTCAGATAATCCTGAAGCATGGAGAAAAATTGCTAAAATAAATCAGATAACAACATTGGGATTTACTAATGTTGAAGAATTTGTTGATTTAGTAAAAGCTGTTAGAAAAAGTGGAATCATATCAGGTATTCAATCTACAGCAGATTATACAAAAACAGATGGCGCATTTAATGTGTTTAGTAAAACTAAACGAGTTATTTCTGAAGGAAGTTATTGGTTTTTTAATCGTGGTGAAGAAACATCACGGTTAATATCTTTTGATATTGCTCGTAGAGTGCTTAAATCAGAAGGTAAAGTAAACATACTTGATGATTTTGTTTTACGTCAAGCAGTAAGATTAGAAGATGACTTTACTCAAAATATGACTAAAGGAAACCAAGCATTTTTTACTAGGGGTGCAGCCGGTATTCCATTTCAATTTTTGCAATATTCTTTGAAATTTGCAAGTAACATGCTGACAGGTGTTGCTACTCCTTCATCAAAAGCACGTGGATTTACTAGAGCAGACATTGCTAAACTTGCGGTTGGTTACACTGTTTTGTATGGGTTGTCTAATAATGGATTGCCTGATATTGTTGAAGAAACATTGGGTGAAGGGTTTATTGACTCACTTGGAATAGAAGACCCTGATGCACGTTACAATGCGCGTCTTGCAGTGTCACAAGGTATTATTGCAGCAACTATTAATGCATTAAGTGAAGCTACTACAGGAGAAAGCACTCGTCTTGCTATTGGTAAACGTCTATCTCCATTTGGGTTTCAAGACCTTGCTGAAGAATTGGTAAATGATGAAAAGTCTTTGTCACAAGTATTGTTTGGTGTATCGTTTAAAACACTTAAAGCAATGGGTGGTTTTTATCCGTTCTTAAGAACACTTTGGAAAAACGATGAACGAACACCTGAACTAATTCTTTCTGATTTAGGAGACATTGCTGCTACTGCATCTAGTCAATATAACAATTTTCAAAAGTGGTGGCTATATAAAAATAATGAAAATAAATTTATATCTAGTACCGGACAGTATATTGCTCCCCAAACTACATCTGAAGTGTATGCTAAACTTTTAGGTTTTACAAGTGTTCCTGTAAGTGACTATTATGAACTTCGTAAAGATGAAAGTAGATATAAAAAAGCAGTTGAAGAAAATGTAGGTAAATGGTTGGCACAACAACGTGTAAAAATACTTACGGCATATAACGCTGGTGAAAATGAGTTAGCAGATCAATTGCAACGTCGTTATGATCTAATGATGCCTGATCGTAACACCGTAGAGTTTGATATTGTTCAAAAGTATTTGGAACGAACAAAAACAAAGTGGCGACCTGCAATTGAAAAACAACTTACAGATATTTTAAAACGTGAATATGGAAACACATCTAGTAATAGTCTTCCGTTCACTGCAACTAAAGAACAATATCAAGCTGTACCGAAGGAGAATAAATAATGGCTAAACAAGCAGTTCAAGAATCTACTGGATATATGAGTCCGGCGCTTTCACAAGCTGGCGCACCCGCTAGTGGTGATCCTAATTTGCTTATACAAGCTGGACAATCAGCAGGTAGGGCAGCACAGATTTCGGGAGAATTAACTGCACAACTTATTAAAGCAGGTACTGAAGTAGGTAAAGCTGCTTATGAAGGATATGTTGGAGCCGAAACACTTAAAGAAATTAAAAGTGTTACAGATTGGCTATACAATCCAAATATTCCTAAAACAAAGAATGCTACATTTGTTGGCCCTAAAGTGATGGAACAAGTAGGAGAAGCAGCACAATTGCGTGAGCAACAATCTGCGCCCACAGAAGGTGGTGTTGCTGTAAATACTATGGGAGTTTATACACGCAGAACACGTGATGCAGTTAATGCAGGCATTATTTCTCCACAAGAAGCTATGGTTAGACTTGCGTCTAAACAAAAAGAACTCATTGCCGCACATCCGGGGCAAGCCGATAAGATTAGAAAGATATTTCAAGAAGAGACAGGCATTGGTAATTTCCAAGCTGCTCTTGTTCATACTGCTCTTACAGCAACACCTCCTGAAGATAAAATGGCAGCTAAAAATCTTGAGATTGATAAACTACTTGCAACAAATCCTGAAGTACAACGAGCATTTTATGAAACTTATAAAGTAGGTGGATCAGATATATTCAATATGATTGTCTCTAGTCCTACTCATAGAGCATTTGCTCAATCTGTAGCAAACGCTAAAACTGCTTCTGATGTTGCAGCAAGGGTGCGTACTAATATAGCTGCTTCTAATAAAGATAAAGCAGATGCTACAGGCGGTGCTTTTGTATTACAAGGACAATCTATCACTGCAAAAGTATACAACGATCTATTAGCGTTGGGTGGATTGCCTGAAGGTAATATGACACAACAACAATTTACAGCGTTCTATTCAAAAAATGCTGCACAAATTACACTAATTACAAATCAAGCCATTCAAAAACTAACAGCACAACGTGATACACTTGCTGCTATGCCAGAAGCTAATCAAGCACACATAAGTGTTATAAATAGTCAAATTACCGCAATGGAAAAGTTTAGGGATGACAAGTCTGCTACAACAGCTAGAGCGCAGTTTGAAGCATTCTCATCTGCAACAAAAACATATAGAGAAAATTCTATTGCTGCATATGAAATTATGAATCGTCAACTTACTGTATTTGGTGCCACCGGAGAAAACCTAGTTAGTTTTGCTAACATACAATCAAAGTTACGAAGTGATGATCCTGCTGTGCGTAAAGCAGCAGAGCGTCAAAATGATGCGTACAAAAAAACTATGCCCGCATTACACAGAGCGTTGTCTGTTGTGTATTCTGACTTTATTGCAAACGGTGGTGCTGGCCCAATACAAGATGACTTTAGAAATACACAAGGACAAATTCGTGGTGGTAATGTAACAGTTGTTCCTAATAACGAAGGCGGTAGTGCTGCAATTGGAGTAGCCAAAGACAACGCAATTTCGTTTCTTAAAGCATACGATTCAGGAACGACTGTAGACTTTGTGCCTACTGAAGAAAAGAAGAATGAAATTAGAGCTACGTTTAAAAATTATTCTGAAGCATTGCCAGAAACACAAGATTTAACAAAACTTGTTGTTGGAAAGAATAGTGCGTTTGATAAAATGCTTTTGTCGCTACCTGAAAGTGAACGTACTGATTATCTGAAAAGTATTATTGATACGGTTGGTCAGCGACTTAACTATACTTCTGGCCCTTTGATGCAATCAATCATAACTAAAGTACAAAATTTACAAACAGCGGCAGGAAATCGTGCATCAATTATGATTGGTATTGATCCTGCAACAAATAAACTCACTGTAGGCAATAACACTACACAAGGGTTTGTTCCTCATTACAAAGACCCTTCTTTTAGAAACATTGGAATAGATATAAATGCATCTGGTATACAACGTAACCTTGATAATCTATCAAAAACAGTTGGTTTGTATTCTGAACTAGCATACAAATTAGATAATACTACAACTGTTCAAGGAACTAAAGAAGGTGTTGTAAATCAATTTATGCAAGGATTGGGATACGCTGACACACCTCCTGAACCTGTGAGTGGTAAAGCGCCAGCAACAGCAGTGTCTTCAAAAAGAAAAGAAGGAACACCAAGAAGTGTTGCACCTAAAACTCCTGAGTCTATGATTCCTCCTAAAGAAAAAGTTGGTGCAGAACTTGTTCCTGTAAAGCCTATACGTTTTGCAACACAAACTACAGGGGGTGCAAGTGCTGAACCTGTTACAACTGCTCCTATTGTTGCTCCTACTACTGTTTCCTCAACAACAAGAAAATCAGGTAACGAAATTCTACAAGAATTACTTCCTGTTACTGAATAAAAACACCATGCCAAATCCAATTGAAGAATTGCTAAGTATGTCTGTAGAGCAACGTAGTAAGTTGCATTGGAATGATCCTAGACTAAACTATGCTGCAAAAAAACTGGAAGAACAATATGGTCTTCCAGAAGGAGTGTTACAAGCACTTAAGTTTGCAGAGAATACAGGTATGGATAAACAAGGTAATATTAGTTTAAGTAACAGAAACAGTTTGTCTAAGCCTAGTCGTGCAGGTGCAGAAGGTATAATGCAGTTTATGCCATCTACTCGTAAACTTGAATGGAACGGTATAAAAAACTATTTTGACCACAATGTTAAAGACCCTATGGAAGGATTAGCTGCTGCTGCAAGGTATGTTGATTATGGCATGGTTTTTTATAAGGGAAACATTGCAGCAATATTTGCAGATTACAATGGTGGCCCTAAACAAGCCAAACTTGTTATGCAAGGCAAAAAACCTAAAGATTCAGAAACTTTTGGGTATCTTAATAAAATAAGAAAGTATTATGAAAACTATCATAATAAACCAGAAGCTATTGAGACAACGGATGTTTCTAAGAACGCAAAGAAGGTAAGCGAAGCAGAACCTGTTGAAGCTACACCTTCTGTTGCTGAAGCTACTCCTGCTGTAGCAGAACAAGCTGCTCCCGTTGTTGCTGAAGCTACACAACCCGTGATTGAAGCACCTAAACAAGAAAGAATGTTGTCTTATGATGAGAATGGTAAACGTATTATACAAATAGCGGAGAAGCAAAATGGCGAAAGCACGACTTAATAACGGACTAATCTTGAACGTAGACGACACTCTTTCTGATGACCAGATTGATTCTCTGGTTGAAGAATATGTTTCTAATGCAAGTCAGAAACAACTTATTCTAGAACTACGATTGCTACGAAAAGTTATGCAAGAAAACACTCAACAACTAATTGCAGCAGTTACAGCAGCTAGAATAACTACATTGGAGAAGAATGCCAGTGGAGAACCGGCTAAATCAATCACAACAGTAGCACCTTCAATTTTCAAGGAGATGTAAATGGCAAATGCACTTTATCCGAAATGGAAAACCACTATTATGAAAGCGGAAGCCAACAGCGAGTTGGATTCTTCTGAAGGCACAACAGGAGTTTATGTTGCGCTTGTTGACACAGGAACATACACCTACAGCGCTTCACATCAATTTTACAGTGACTTGTCAGGTGTTGTCGGAACAGATCAAGAGATTACTAGCAAGACTATTGGTGTTGTAGCTGAAGGTGTGTTTGATGGAAACAATCTGACATACACTGCCGTATCTGGCAACACTGTTGAGGCACTTGTCATCTACCGTAAAAACGGTGGTGCCAACACTACGTGGCCCCTCATTGCCTACATTGACACTGGTGTTAGTGGACTTCCTGTTACACCCAATGGTGGTGACATCACTGTTACTTGGAATGCAAGCGGTATTTTTGCACTGTAATAAATAGTGGCAATAACCTATGTAGGTGGAACATCCGGTAGCGGAACCGGAGCAACCTACGATGTTTCACTTTCAGGAACGCTGACAGGCGGGTCTGATTCTTCTCCCATAGAGGGCGATTTAATTGTCGTCTGGACTGCGTTCAGCCAGAACACGACCTCGCAAGCGCCGACATGCTCTGGCGACACTTTTGGCGCATACAATACCGCTGGCGCAGCGATTCATGCAAACGACACGTTTGACATTGAAGCGCGAATGTTCTATGCGGTTGCCGGTTCAACACCGGACACGACGCTAACGATAGGACGTAGAAGTAACGCAGCCTACGGCGGGGCTGCGGTTGTTCAGGTATGGCGCGGGGTTGATTCGACAACACCTCTGGATGCGACAGGCACACCGGCATCAGGAACGAACAGCAGCAGGGCCAATCCACCGTCAGTAACTCCGTCAACGTCGGGGGCGATTGTCGTCTACGGTGGCGCTGGATCGCAAGGTACTTCCGGCGTTACCCCAACCGACGGTAATGGCGGGAGCAATGTAGTCGCGATAAACAGCGATGGAACAACGTCTGATGTAGGCGTTTATATCGCTTCAGATACGTGGACTAGCGGGGCATACGATCCTGCGGCGAACACGGACATGACCACTTCAACGTCGTGTGCTTGGGGCGCTCAGACGATTGCCCTGAAACCCTACGTTCCTCCGACACAGGATTTAACGCCATCGTTATTCACGACTGCTGTTGCGACGTTTTATGCTGCAACTGTTTCTGTTGGTGCGGTAAACCTAACCCCCTCGCTGTTCACCAACAGCAATACGTTTTATGCTCCCACAGTTGCGGTTAGTCAAGATTTAACACCTTCATTAGTTGTTAATACAGAAACATTTTATACTCCTACTGTAAGTGCAGGTGCGGTAGCACTATCTCCAACATTAGTAACGAACACTGAAACATTCTACTCACCAACAGCATCTGTAGGTGCTGTAAATCTAACCCCCTCTCTATACACCAATACACAAACTTTATTTTCTCCAACTGTTAGTGTAGGGGCGCAAGACCTTACTCCGTCATTGTACAGTAATGACGCTACATTCTACACACATTCTGTTGCAGTGGGGGCAGTTGCACTATCCCCATCGTTGTATAGCAATAGCAATGTGGTATATAGTCCGTCTGTGTTGGTTGGCCCTGTAACTCTTTCCACACCACTTGTTACAAACACCAACCAATTCTTTACACACACAGTTTTACTTCAAGAAGCACAGTTTTTAGAAGCAGAGATAGTTACAAATAGTCAGGTGTTTTTTGGAGCAAGAGTTGCGTTTGTTATTGTTCAAGAAGACCAACAATCTGCTCCGTGGTGGGAAGTTGAAAAAGAGAAGAAACGTAAGAAGTTAGAAGAAGAAGATGTTCTTAAGAACAAATTGCTTAAGAAGCAAGCAGAAGTAGCACTGCTACTAATGACTCCACATTAAAAAAGCCCCTCCGAAGAGGGGCAAATTGTATAAGGAGAACAACTACTACATTAGGTTGTGCTGATTGAGAACCCGTACAACCCAATTGTGGCAGTGCGATTACGAACGTCAATGGAGCGACGCAGTTTGGGCTGTTTCTTGAACAGGGCGTACAGCCATGCACGAACAGCTTTACGTGCTTCATTATACGTTTTAAACGTTTTGTTCCTAAGAACGCTAGGAACGCCACCTTTGCTACGTTTCACTTTGTACATAACTACTCCTTTCAAATTGCCACTATCAATCGCCTAGTGGCTTGGCGTTAATCAGTTGACCCTGCTTTCAAACGCGTTAAGTCATAACACTCCGCTTCTATTCGATCCACAATGTGTTTGTTAATGTGTTCTCCCAACTCATTTTTATTGATGATGAATCCTTGACCAACAAGGAATCGTGTAAACATCTCTGCTTGTTCTGTCCAGAAGTCCATGTAGTCACCTTCCTGAACCATCTCAACTACCTTGTCACCATCTACTGCTCTATACTCAACTCTCATTTAAATCTCCTTTATGATTGGTGCCACGTGAGAGAATCGAACTCCCAATTGATGATTACAAATCAACCGTTATACCATTTAACTAACGTGGCAATTGGCTCCGAAGGTAGGGATCGAACCTACGACCAAGAGATTAACAG
>Ga0208147_1000463_pt1 | contig 14449 bp, 33 predicted proteins | sample DEB3_08_DNA_FD_184520 | JGI IMG/M metagenome (GOLD analysis project Ga0208147, IMG submission 184520) | Aqueous microbial communities from the Delaware River and Bay under freshwater to marine salinity gradient to study organic matter... | ecosystem: Environmental > Aquatic > Marine > Coastal ... | reverse complement strand
CTCTCCACCAGCGCCCGCTCAAGCACCCCTCCTCAACTCGGCATGCGCTGCAGCCGAACCAAAAACCACGCGGATCTTGTCGAACTGGCTCCGGGCCTTGGTCCCTCGCGGCGGGACAACCGTGCGGTGCGCGTTTCCGCGTGCGGACATGGCTTTGAGGTGAGCGCGCAAGGCGTCGCCATCCGGCCCTGCCAGCTTGGTCAGCAGCACCTGCCGCATGCGCTCGCGGGTTTCCGGGCTTACTTTGAAGCCTTTGGGTCGCGGCATCACGGCATCCCCGTCGGCGGCATGAGCGGGGAGAGAATCACCCAGGCAAGTCCAAAGGCGAACGCAACGCCCCAAACCGCCGCCACCGCCAGCCAGAACAGATTCCAGAACACAGGCGGCTTATAAGGCGCGGGAGCGATGGACACGGCCATACGTGGCGGGACTTTGGCAAACCAGTCGGTCATGTGATCCTCTTTGGCTTGATGACAAAGGAAACGGCGCGCTCGACTTCCTCGACGGAGCGACACAGGACGTACCAAGCCTTGCAGCCGTGGAAGGCAACCTCGACTTCGCGCTGCTCGGGGCTCTGCGTGCCGCCTTTGCACTTCAATTCGATGCCCAGCACATTCGGGCCGGGAGCGATAACCATGATGTCCGGCCAGCCCTTCTTGAGCCCGCGCGCCTTCAGCATCGCGCCCCGAATCTTCCCGCCGCCGCCGTGGGCAATCGTGGTCCAGACGGATGGCGGGCGGATAACCGCGTTAAGGTAGTCGGCAACCTGTTTGTGCAAAGCCGCTTCGCTGATCCGTGCTGCCTTTGGGCGGGCGCTCATGCCTTCACCCTCCAGACGCGGAGGCAGGCAAGGCGAGCCGCCTCTAGCGCAGCCTTTGCCTTATGCGAGCGCTTGCGGTCATACCGGCGCTGGGCCATGTCGGCGGCAAGCTCTGCGGCTATCAGGCGGGCGGCTGGGCAGCGGCGGCGGGTCATGTCATCCCCCTCGCCGCGCGGGTCGCCTTCAGCGCCTCGTATGCCTCGTCCATGGCGGCGATGGCCGCGTCGTCGGAATAATTGCCAGCCTCTACCCCGCCATTTTGCGAGGCTGGCGTGACGACGGGAGTTGCACCCCCCGCCGCCTCCGGTGCCGTGGGCAAGGACAAACCCTGCGGGGCCGGTTGCTCTGTGATCTCGCCCGTCTCCGGGTTGTGGCGGTCCATTTTTGACGATGCAGTCTCGCCATCAAGTTTTGGACCGCGCCGCTGTATCGTGGACTTGGAGACGTTCTCCGCTTCCGCGATCTGGCGCTGCGATTCTCCAGCCGCGAGGCGCGCGTCAATGCGATCAATCATCCCAAGTGCGTGCATGTAGGTATTGAGCAGCGCCTGCTGCTCTGCCCTGTCCGCCGCGTCCATACCCCGCAGGCGGATCACCTTCCGCATGGTGCCCACGTCGTAGCCGATCGACTTGGCCTCTGTGTAAATGTCCTTGATGTCGCTCGCGATGGCGACGCGCTCTTCCTCAAGGCGCTCGATGCGCTCAACAAATGACTTGAGCCTGTCTGCGGAAACCGTGGCGGGCTTGGTCGCCTTGCTGTTGTGACCGATCTTCGCCATCACCGCCCCCTACCGCCGATCAGCTTGTATGCGCGCCGCCGGTCCGCCTGGAGCTTCGCCACGCGCTCCCTGATCCGGCGTTCCTCCCGCTCGCACTTGGCGAGAAGGCGCATTCCCAGCGTCTGCGTCGAGCGCCCGCAGGTTTTCCGCAATGCGTTGATCGAGCGCGCAAAACCGTTCTTCAATCCGGATATATTCATCGGCGGTCAGGCTCACTTTTTCATTGTTAGAAAGGATTGCCCTTACGCGGCGGGCGTTCATGTCGAGCCGCCGTGCAAGGCGGTTCCTCCAATGGTCCTTGGTGTCGTCCCACAACCTCTGACCGCCTATCGCAATCAGCATCGGGCGGACACGTTCAAGCGCGGCAGACATTGCCGAATCCTTGGCAGGCTTTGACGACTTCGCGGGCATGTATTGCTCCATGTTCAAAGACATGAGCCAAGCCAACACCTGGAAGCCTCTGGGCACCGTCACGCAGCAAATCGCCGCCAAGCTGATCGCGCTTCGTGATGGTCAGGATAAAATCGCGGTCGCGCCGGAGATACTCGACAGCGCGACCGCAGGTGCCCCGGCTAGGGAGGAAAGCGGCGCCCCAAGGAGCCGCACCGGGGATTTCAAGAACAGCACCCGAGCCGTGCAGAGCCACGAGTCCGGGGTGAATGGGGTCGGCCTCGCGCGACCCAATCATCAACGCGAGGCCGGTGCTGGGCATGTTCGGAGCGCTATGCATGCCAGCGAGGGAAACGAAATCGCGAGCAATCCCGCTCGCCGGGAGGTCGGAACAGAAGCCCCGGATCATTTCCGGCTTCCCCTCTTACCTTCCAGGTCGTCAACGACGACGAGCCCGGAGGCGGACAGGCGCGTCCGCAGTTCCCAATAAAACGCCGCGCCTTCCGGCTTCTTGGCGGCCTCGATCGCCCGGCCGATCCCGTTGATGACCGACGTATGGCAGCCGCGGTTCGTGACGCGGGCCATGCTCGGAGAGCTGAGGCCGGTGAACTCGCGGAGAAGCCGCCAGCAGACATGCCGAACCCGGACAATGTTGCGCAGACGCTTGAAGTCGTGGATCTCGTAGGCCGTGATGCCCGCAACCTGGGCCGCCAGTTCAACGATCTTCTCGAACGTCACGCGATCGGCGGGCGCGTCCGTGCGGCCGTTGTGAAGGTAAATCCGCGTGTTCTTGATGCGCTTGGTGATCCTGCCAAGGCGGGTGCGGTCGCGATTTTCCCAGGGCTTGCGGCCATTTACGCGGCACGCTTCCTGCCGGGCGGGGCTGGTGGTGTCGCGCTTGCTTGCCAGCACGACCGGCGCGAGCGTCTCCCGCTTAATGACAATCGGCTTGGGCAGGCGGGCCAGCGCCGCCGGGCTCATGGTCTTGCTGGCGAGGCTGCGGATGCGCGCCTTTTCTTCCTGCAGTTCCTGGAAGTAGCCGATGCCATCGAGGTCCATCTAGCCCTCCAACTCATCAAAGCCGGGCTCGACGTGATACGTGCTCGGCGTATCGTCGCCGGACGTGATCCAGTTGTTTCTCCGCTCGCGTGCCTTCAGCGCGACCCGCCGACGCTTCTCCGCGTCCGTCAATTCCCGCCGTGCCGGAACAGGGTCGGTGGCTTCTGTCCAGTCGCTCATGCCGCCCTCGCACGCTTCTTGGGGGTCGGCTTGGCTCTCTTCGCGGGCGCAAAATCAAAGTCATCGAACGTGAGTGGCTCGCCGCTCTTTTGCGCCGCAGCAAGGATCGGATGGCGATGCTTGTGAGGGACTGCATGCCGCGCCTTCCACTTCCTCACTTGATACGGAGGGAAGCCCAACTGCAGTGCGATGTCTCGGATCACGGGGTTCATGGCTGTAAACATAGTGCCATTTCGGCACCTTTGTCTAGGGCCATATTGGCTCTGGTGCCGAATTGGCCTCTTTTCCGAGTTGGCGGCGGGGGGCAGTGCAGCTAGATGCCGAACCGATCCAAAAAGCCGCGCCCCTCCGGTGTTGTCGTTCCGCTCAGCAAGCGCCGCGACAACAAAAAAGACCCGCGCGAGGTCGCTTTTGATGCAGCTTTTGGCCAGCGCCTAAAAAATGCGCGGGCACAAACGACGTACACGCAACAGACGATGGCCGCAGCTCTGGGCATAGGTTACGACCAGTATAAGAAGTACGAAAACGGGTCGCGCTCCTTCCCGCTGTATTTGCTGAGAGACATTGCCCATCGCCTAGATCAGCCCATTTCCTGGCTTCTTATGGGGTGACGTGAACCCCGGTATTAACTGAGCTAATACGCATTACTCGGCAATAACGGCACTTGTCCTAAATCGACCCATATATTTTTTGCCGCACTAGGGGCCATTTTGGCCTTGTAAGCGTGCCGAATTGGCACTATGTATTCCTCACCAGCGCACACCGCGCCAAGGAGGGAGAAGATGGCATCAACGAAACTACTCCAGTCGCACCGCGACTTCCTGAACGGGTTGGCGCGCGACAACGTCAAGTGCCCCGCCGAGGAAATGGCCGACAAGGTCGCGTATGCGAAGGCTGCGCCGCTCGTGCGCAAGATCGTCGAGGCGAAGTACCCGCCGAAGGACATGAAGCTGCTCGCCAAGTACGAAGTGGCGAAGATCGACCGTTGCATCCGCCTGAACCTCACGGCAGGCGGCGTGACGCAATTCACGTTCCGAGCCGACGCCGCCGCCCCGCTGCGGCCGACTGGCTATGATTGCGGTCGTCACATCTATCAGGCGGACGAAGACGCAACTGCCGCTGTGCTGGCGTGCGCCACCGCCGAAGAAGCCTTCAAGAAGGCGAAGGCCACCAAGCTGTCTGATTATGCCGCGCTGATCACCTACAGCACGACGCTGGAGCAGATCGAGTCAGTATGGCCCGCCGCGACAGCCCTGCGCGCCCGCTTCAACCGCTCTGTCCCGGTCATCCTCTCTGACGATGTCGTGGCGCGCATCCGCGCCGATGTCGCCAAGGCCGCCTAACACACACCGGGAGAGGAGATAGAAATGAGCAACAAGACCTTCAGCGTTAAGCGCGAGAACCGGCCAGGCATCCACGTCACCGGGTTTCCGGCCGATGGGCACCAGTCGTTCGTCAACATCAAGTTTGGCGACACCGGCCAGAACGGCGAGTTCCAGGTCCTGCTCTACATGGCCGACGCCTGCGCCCTCCTGATCGCGCTGGAGAACGCCATCAACCACGCTGAGCCGCGCGCCATCGAGGCCGTTGACTTGGGCCTGCTTGAGGAGGCCGCGTGATGGCAACCAAGCACAAGATGGTCGCCTATGCGCCGTTCGGGCTGGAGCCCGACGCGATCGAGGTCCTGCTCACGTTCACCTTCCTGCCGGGATCGCGCGCCACGCGCATTGACCCGGCCGACCCGGCAGAGGTCGAGTTCGTGTCGGCCACCGCCACGCTCCACACTCTCGACGTTGGCATGCAGTCGATGCTGGACGACTGGGCCCGCGAGTATCTGGGTGACGCCGGATACCACGACGCCTGCGCCGCTGCCGAGGACGACAACACCAGCGCACGCGAGGATGCGGCCGACTATCGGCGCCGTGCCGCTCGCGATGACGCTCTGACGGAGCGCGGCACCGACGAACAGCGGGCTTGGTACGACACCAGCGAGGAACTGAAATGACCGACAAAGACGCCATCATCCAGGCACTGCTCCCGTTCGTGAAAGCCTACGTGAAGTCCGCCGATCCCATCCCCGACAGCGACCTCGACAACGAGCAGCCCCGGCACGTCACCGTCACGCTGGGCGACTGCCGCCGCGCCGCCAACCTGCTTGGCATCTATCCGACAGTGAGGTTCTGACATGGACACGCTACACATACCCGACGTGATCCGCGATAGCGCGCCACGGCATGCAACGAAGCTGCAGTTGGAGAGCGCCTCGCGCCTGTCACAGGGCCTCGCCATCGCCACAGCACAGGAACAGTGCGCCGAGGCTTTCCAAGCCGCTGACGATCTACTCCGGGCCCTCAGGCGGTTCCAGGCGCTGCCGACGAACAGCCCAGACAAGATGCAGGCGTGGCTTTGCGATACCGCCGGTGGCGCGCTTGACCAGCTTAGTAACGTGGAAGGCTGCATCGACAAGGCATTGGACGCGCAAGGGCTTGAGCCTGCCGAGCCGCTCGACCTGTCCGAGTTGGAAGCCTTCTGGCAGTCCGTGAACACCAGCGACGCCGATACCGAGGAGTCCGGCTGGTAGTCCGGCCGACCACTGACATAACAGGAGCCATACAGATGCCTGACACGATGATTCAACCCGAAAGCATTTCCCGTCCGCCAATTGCGGAACTGGCCGCCGCCCTGTGCAAGGCGCAGGCCCAGATGGAAGGCGCCAAGAAGGACGCCAACAACCCGCACTTCAAGACGAACTATGCCGACCTTGCTTCGGTGTGGTCCGCGATCCGCGAGCCGCTCACCAAGAACGGTCTGTCGGTGGTGCAGCTCCTGCGCTCAATCCAGGGCGGCGTCGAGGTCGAGACGATCCTGATGCACACCAGCGGCCAGCAGATCAGCGACGTGTTCGCTGTTCCGGCCAGCAAGCAGGACGCGCAGGGCTACGGCTCGGCGGCCACCTATGCCCGCCGCTATGCCCTGATGGCGATGGTAGGAGTTGCGCCCGAGGATGACGACGGAAACGCGGCTGTTGGCCCGGCTGGGTCGGCTGGTGGTGGCGCGCAGTTCCGCCCGGAAAAGCGCGGCGGCTCCAATTGGGTGGACGAAGCGCGGCGCGACGGCACGCTCGATGAGAGCCGCCAGAAGGGCAAACTCCCGGCCGCTCAAGGGATGGCCGCGCCCATCAACACCCCCGCCGCCGCCGGCAGTGCCATCAAGCGCATTGAATGGGTCAAGACGTCTGTCGCCTTCCTGAAGGACACCAGCACAGACGCGCAGATCGCCCGCGAATGGTGGGTCGAGAACAAGGCCCGCACCGACGTGATCGAGACGGCGCTGCCGACCGAGTACGAGCGCCTGCTCGATGCCTACAACGAAGCTCTTGAACGAAAGGTAGACGCCTGATGGACACGCTCATCAACCCGCGCGCCGTTGCTGGCGACAATCAGCCCCCGCTTGCCGAACGTCTGGCGGCGGACCATGCCGACCTGAAGAAGCGCGCGGTCGAGGCCGCCGAGCTGGTGCCGGATGAGCTTCGCGCCATTGCGTCCGACGAAGAGGCCGACGCCTACACGGAAACGGCGCGGACCATCAAGGACGTGATCGCCGACGCCGACAAGGCCTTCGAGCCCGAGAAAGAGCCGTGGCGCGTGGGCGGCAAGACCGTCGATGACTTCTTCCGCTTTCGTTCCACGCTGGAGGCCAAGGCCAAGAATGTCGTCGCCGCCATCAGCACCTACCAGACAGCCAAGCTCGTCGCCCAGCGCCGCGCCGAGGCGGAGGCGGCAGAGGCCGCGCGCAAGGCTGCCGAGGCCGAGACGGAGCGCCTGCGCAAGGAAGCCGAGGCTTTCGACGAGGAACCGCCGCCCGTCGTGCAGGCCGCATGGGTGCCCCCTGTCGTTGCCAAGGAAGCCGTGCGCGTCGTCACGTCGTCCGGCGCGAAGGCTTCCGGCTCCCTGAAGTGGGACTACGAGATCGTCAAGGCCGACGACTTGCCGCGCGATCTGCTGATCCCCAACCTGCCGGCCATCAAGGCGCGCGTGGATGCCCTCAAGGCTAACGGCACGAAGCTGGAGGATGCCAAGATTGCCGGCGTCCGGATATTCGAGCGCGTGCAGACGGCGATCCGGCGATGAGCACTCGCTTCCTTGAATCGGACGCGGACCGCCGCACGCTGATCCGCTTCCTGGAAGCGCAGCCGCTGCCAATGGTCGTGTCCGTGGCCAAGGGCGGGAAACGGACCGTGAAACAGAACCGCCTGCAACGGCAATGGATCAACGAGATTGCCGAGCAGTTGGGCGACCAGACGCCGGAGGAAGTGCGGGGCTACTGCAAGCTGACTATCGGCGTCCCCATCCTCAGGGACGAGAACGAGGCTTTCCGCGAGAAGTATGACGAGACGGTTCGGCCACTCCCATACGAATTGAAACTGAAGCTGATGATGGAACCTTTTGACTTCGCCGTCACCCGGCTGATGAACACGAAGCAGGCGACGGCGTATTTGGACGGCATGCACCGTCACTTCTCGGAGCGTGGCATTGCGTTGACCGATCCGGGCGACCTTCTCAAAGGCTTGGGAGAGACGAAGTGAGCGACAAACCCACAATCTTTTCACGCACAGTTGCCTTCCCGGCGGGCAGTGTTGCTTTGCACGATGACGGAACCGCGACGTTCCACTTCCGGGGAATGAACTACGCCTACATGCCGGGCCGCGACTCGGAAGACGGCATGCGGATCACCCTCGACAAGGACACGGCGGACGCCATCAAGGCGTTGTTCCGTAAGGACGCTTGTTACTGATGACCGACATCGGCACCACGCCCCGCAAGGCATTCACGGACCTACAGCGCCTCAAGATATTCGAGCGTGCGGGCGGCCGGTGCTGGCTCTGCGAGCGCAAGATCCAGGTCGGCGAGAAGTGGGAAGTCGAACACCGCCGCGCCCTGTCCATGCTTGGCACGAACAACGAAGACAACCTCGCCCCGGCGCATCTGGCCTGCCACGCCACGAAGTCGAAGCGCGAGGCTACGGACCGGGCGAAAGCGAAGCGGATGAAGATCAAGCACTTTGGGGGCAAGAAGCCAAGCCGCATGCCGGGAAGCCGTAACAGCCGCTGGAAAGCCAAGATCGGCGGCGGATGGGAGTTGCGGGAATGACGCCCGGACCATGGCGGAACCGCGCCGAGTTCGAGGCATGGTGGCGTCAGAACGTCATCGCCTTCAACCGGCTGGCCGTCACAAATCCCGCCTCATGGGAACGCATCGCAAGGGCTATCGAGAAATTTCGAGAGGAGGATTGAGACATGAGCGAGGAACTGAAGCCGTGCCCGTTTTGTAATGGCCGCCCACGCCTTGTCGCGCCGGTGTGGGACCTATTGCCCTACTGCGAATGCCTGCGCTGTGGCGTCAAGACGACCATGTCTGTGACCAACGCTGAAGCCATCGCCGCCTGGAACCGCCGCGCCTCCCCCACTCCCCCCACAAAGGAAGGGCGGCAAGCGGACAAGATCAGCGCAATTGCTATGGAGCGCGCTGATTGGCTGTTGGATGCCATTGCGTGTTCTTTGCAAGACCGGCGGTTCCTTCGTGGCGACAAGAAATATGACGCTGGCATGGGCCGCGCCATATTGCTGAACGCCGACAAGGCCATCCAGACGGCTATCACTCGCGCCCTCTCCTCCCCACGGGTGGAAGGGGTAAGGCGGGAGGCGTTGGAAGAAGCGGCAAGGGTGGCCGAGAAGCTGGCCGACGAGCTTGCGCGGCTCAAGGGCTCCGGCGACCGGCGCGTGCAGATCGGCTCGCACTTGGAAACCTGCGCGACAATCGCCGCCGGCATCCGTTCCCTCTCTCCCCCTGATGGGGATGGGAAACAGGAACAGGCTACGCGGGCCTCCGGCCCTACCGCGCCGACCGACCTACTGCAATCGAAGGAGTCCTATAAATGAGCGCCACGCAGAATACCTTGGAAGACTTGGTCGCCCGAGCGCGCGCCATCCGCGACGCTGGCTCTGACGTTCTTGACCTTGCGGGCTTCTGGCCGTTGATCGAGGTCGCCGCCGCCAATCTGCCGGCCCCGGACTACACGGCGATGACCGGCCCGGAACTGCTTCATGCGTGCCGCGATGACGCCCACAAGTGGGCCACCGCATTCTGCCAGCACGCGAAGAAGCAAGGGCGCGACATAGATCATGGCTGGATGGTCGGCTGGTTCGCCAACGCTATCGAACACTCGCACGACGTTCGCACCGGCGGCGGCCCCGTGGTCATGCCGGACGGGTCCGCGTTCTTCGTGGCCGAAGTCAAATGACGGAGCAGGAGCGCGCCGACGTGCGGACGGCCTATCGCCCGCTGGTCGAGGGTCTCGCGGGAAAGCCGGGCACCGTCAGCTACGACGAATGGGCCGCTGCGGTTGATCGTGCGTTCCCGCCATCCCCCACCGATGGCGCGGCCTTCGACCCACCAAAGGTCAGGACCCAATAACCCCCATGGAGAGTAAGACAATGTCAGATTCAACCCGCTCCAGGATACTAGAGGTGATCGCGGATGCTATCCGCGATGCGACCCAAGAGGACGACTGGATATCGCCAACGATGGCGGCGTCTGTCGCCCTCACCGCCTACGAATCGCACCTAGAGGCAGAAGGCGCGGAACTTCTACCGCTTGAATTGCCCGAAGATCGCATTCGGGAATTGTGCGGCGAGATGGCTGTGGACACAGGGAAACAGCCATCCGCCGGGAAAATGCGCAACGCAGTTCGGAAACATCACGCTGTCATTAACAGCCAGAAGATTGCTCAAGCTTTTGCGTCATCCAACCGTGTGTTTTTGGTCACTGTCGGGAAAGCGTCGATGCAGGAAGCATCGGCGGAGCGCGAAGCGCGTAGCGAACAAATCCCCCCAGGGAAGGAGGAGAGCAAATGAGCAGTAGCACGCAGCTGCTGAAGCAGTTCGGCTTGGTGGCCGAGGAAGACGTCGCCAAGCTCTTGGGCGTCTCGGTCAAGACCCTGAAGAACCGCCGCCGCAACGACCTGCCGGAGTTCGTGAAGGCTGGCCGGCGCCGGCTGTTCAAGGAAGACTCCGTGAAGGCGTACCTTGACGCGCGGGTCGTCAATCCAGCCGCTTGAGCGCATCATGGATGCTCAGCGGGTCGATTCTGGCATAGTGGCGCGCGAGGATTTTCCAATTGCGGTGCCCGGATATGAGCGCCACCTGGGGGATCGGGATGCCCGCCTCCAACAGCGCCGAGAGCGAGTGCGCCCGCAGGTCGTGCAGATGCAGATCCATCACCTGAGCCCGCAGCGCGCATTGGTGGAACGCCACGGACACGCTGGGCCGCTTGTACGGGAACGGGCTATCGAGATACCGCGGCCGGTCGGATACCATCTGGAATGTGTCGACGCCCTTGAAGGCTATCAGGGGGACCTCTTGGTGGTTGGTCTCCTTTACCCGCGCGTCGGGGTGCTTGCGCGAGCGGATCATGACCGTCCGGCGCGACGGGCTCAGGTCGCCCCATTGGATATTCAGCAGCTCACCCACCCGCAGCGGCAGGACCGACAAAATGCGGATGATGACGGACAGGTCTATGCCGGCCTGCTCGCGGGCGTCGGCCACGGCGATAACGCGCTCGATCTCCTCCGGTATCGGCCGGCGCGATCGGATGCCGGACTTGCCGGCGAGGCCCAGCCGCTTGGCCGTGGCGATGGCCCCGTCTATGTCAGCCAGGGGGACCGGCGTTCCCCACAGAGCCTTGGCAGTCTTCAGAACCTCCCGCAGGTAGCTCAGGCGCGTCGCCACGCCGCCGGGAGACAGGCCCAGCCCCGTGGCGTAGGCCACCAGCACGCCGGGCTTCAGGTCCGTCAGGAGCCGCGCGCCAAGGTCCGCTTTCAGGGTCCGCAGCTCGTTGGCCTTGTTGAGCCCCCAGCGGCGCACTGGCCAGACTTCCTTGTCGTAGCGGTCGATCAACGGCGCAAGCGTGCCCAGCATCTTGGCCGGCGCGGTTTCCGCCATGTCCGCTTCACGCTCCCGAGCGCGCGCCCAAGCCTTCGCATCGCCCAGCCGGTCGAAGGTCTTGGTAGCCTTCAAGTCGACGCGGCGTATGATTGCCTGCCAGCGTCCGCCTCTCTGTCTGTACGTCGCCACCGCGCCCTCCCCGACTGTGACAGGTCACACCTTAGGGGAATGGCACAGTGTCGTCACAGCGCCAATGAGGGCCGGCAGGAATGCTTGGGAAAACCGAGCGGCGACAGAACGAGCGCCGGGAGCGTTTCGGCAGATGCGGGAACATTTAGGAACCGCTATAGTGGGCCTCGATCCGGTAGCCGTCGGGGTCTAGGTGCCCGCCCCTGCTGCATCGGACGTTTGTTTGTCGCACTGTTGGCACAGTGCGGAGTAAAATACCGGAAGATGTCCGTGCGGGCCGCGTTTGATTTCGCTTCATAGCGAAATGGAGCGCAACTAGTGTATTTATCGCAGGAGTTGAGTAGCGTCCTTCAATGGCAAGCAAACACACCCCCGGCCCCTGGCGCATAGACCCGGAACACCCCGCCGATATTGTAGGCCCGGATGGCCGCGACGTAGCTACAACCGCTCTCCCTGGAGAGCATGAGAGGCCGGACGACGAGCGATACGCCAACGCCCGGATATTACAGTCCGCCCTCGCGTTCCGCCGGGCTCTCCGCAAGATCGCCGCCCTGTACGTCCAGAAGGACGCCAAGCTGGACGACGCCGTCAGGATCGCCGTCGACACCCTCGATAAAGCGAGGGAGGGCAATTAATTCAACCTCTGGACGCCAATCTCCACCCAAGGTAGTTTCCCACTCTGGGGACTGCACGTGGAGAGCGGTGAATGGCTTACGTGATCCTTATTGATGACAAGCCGGTGGAAGAGGCCGACTCGGAAGATCAGGCCCGCCATATGGCAGAGAGAGTGCAGGACCGCGCCTCGTGCCACGTCAACGACGAGTTTTGCGGGGCGCTCTCAATCGTGGGTTTTGCTCCCTCTGACGACCTCTCCAACGTCTCCTACCTCAAGCCTCGTGACAGCGTGCCGGATGCGCTTGTACCGTTGGAGTTCCGGCAGTTTAGATAGGAACGAATATGGGTGCGACGGAACTAGATCCCCCCATTACCGACGCAGAGCGGGCTTTTGCAATAGGCCCCGGCGCGGAATGCGGGTGTACAGGGAGGTGCCGACAACCTCCGCACTTTACATGCTCCGGGAAGCCGCTTGCCGAGCAGATTGCCGACACCGTGGCGTTCCTGCGCGCGCACCCAGACATTGTTATTCCTCCCCTTCCCCTCCTTCCATAGGGTGGCTAGGCAATCTCATCCATAGCCCGGATCATGCCGCGCGGTATCTGCATTGCGGCGATGTATTCATCGTCTGAAACGGTGGCCGCGACCATGACGTGCTGGTCATCCTCTGCCACCAGAAAGCCCACAGTGACGCAGACTTGGGCCGCCATTGGCTCGGAATGCTTGCACCACATGGCAACGGCGAGCGCGTCGTTCCACGTCACGCGAACGATTTTCATGCCGCTGCCCTCACGTTGAACATGCTGGGATTAACCGTATGGCGTTCCACCTCGCCGTGTTCACGGTGGAATACGATGGCTTTCATGCTCTGGCGCGAGCGGTAGCCGTTGCTTGCGGCATAGGCGTCGGCGGGAGGTAGCACCCCCAGCGTCTCGACGTTGCAGCCGGGGTACTCCTTGACCGCCTCGTGGTGGACGTGGCCCGTGAGCCACACCCGGCAGGAGGTGCGCCCCCAGGCTTCCGGCTGGTCGGTCGCCATAATCGCCGGAAGCTGCGCGGGCTTGGCTTTGTCGCCGTGGTGGGTGCCGATCAGGACGCGCCCAAACTCGTAATAGTGGAAGTGCTGCGGCGAGGTATCGACGCTCACGCGCGGCTCATTCTCGTACAGGCAGCCTAGCAGGATGGTCATAAACGCAGCCGACGCCGGGTCGTGATTGCCCTTCTCAAAGATGACTCTGACATTGCCATGCCTTGCCAGCGCCGCCGAGATCATGTGCCGGACCATGCGGACGGCCACCCGGATCATCTTTGGAAAGCGCCCGTCCGCGTCCAACAGGTTCTTGTGCGCAGGCGTCACGGCGGCATACGAGTCGTAGTGCAGGAAGTCGCCAAGGAAGGCGATCAGGCATTGCTCGCTCGGCGGGCATACCTCAATCAACCTCTGCGAGGCATCGGCAAGCAATTGCTCGCTGCGGTTCAGGTCGTAGCTCTCGCCGCCGGTTTCCTCGCTCCAGGCTAACATCCCGACATGATGGTCCCCCACCGGGTAGACTGCCAACACATCGCTGGAGACGGCATGGCGGCCCCGTGGCACCGGCTTTGCGCGCTTCACCTCTGCCGCTACGCCAAGGGCGCACTCCCGCCATAGGGCCTCGCGCGTGGCCTCGTCTGCCTTCTCTGTCACCCACTGTTGAACGACGGCGCCGGTTTGGTCGAATAGGCGGCTGGTTTTGGTAATTCTTTTGGGGTCGGGAAGCTGGACGGTGTCGGCCTCCGGGCGCCCGGCAAGCCGTGTCTTGTCCCACCTCCCCCGCTCGTTCCCGCTGGCGTCGTATAGAACCGACTGCCCCTTCATAACCATTGGTGGGCCGTCTGCCCGAAAGCCCCGGCGCTCGGCCTCCTGTACGCGGTGCTGGAATGTCGACCGCGACATGCCGAGGGAGTCAGCCGCCGCCCGCTGGCCACCAAATCGGGCCACCGCGTCTACCGCTGCCTGCAAGGCTTCGTCTGAAAGAGGTGCCCCGGCCATTAAGACCTAACCTCGCCGGGCACCATGCAAAGCACGGTGGACCCAATAATGCAGGCATGTGATCTGCCGTCCGGCGATGGGATGGGGAGGATGGCTTTAGGCTGCACGTCGAGCCACCGGCCCTCATGCCAAACCTGCCACACGCCATCTATGTTGGCGCGGGCGCGAACCGGCTTGCAGTCTTGGTCATTGCAACAGCTTGTCGTCGTGCCGGGTATTTTCCAGTCGTGATAGGCGTCATGTGCGACAGCCGGAGCGGCCATCAGGATCAACGCCAGGATGGCCGCGCGGTTCATGGCTTGCCGCCCCGCACAAACTCCACAAGGCTTGCGTGGCGTGTCCTACAGGTCACGTAGGCTTGAGCCACCCGGATGCGCTCGGCGGCTATCTCGTTGTCGCTGGCGTTGTCGGGCGCCAAGGTGGGATCAGCGCACGGGAGGAGTAGCG
>Ga0208147_1000461_pt1 | contig 14464 bp, 21 predicted proteins | sample DEB3_08_DNA_FD_184520 | JGI IMG/M metagenome (GOLD analysis project Ga0208147, IMG submission 184520) | Aqueous microbial communities from the Delaware River and Bay under freshwater to marine salinity gradient to study organic matter... | ecosystem: Environmental > Aquatic > Marine > Coastal ... | reverse complement strand
GCCAGCGACCGCGGGTGGCGCGATGGTCGCGTATCCGCTCGTCGCGCCCGCGAGATGCAGGTTCGCCCACGAGTTATTGTCGGCGGTGCCAAGGTCGTTGTTCTTGGTGCTGCCGGTGAAGTAGCCGTTGGCACCGCTGGCACGAGGAACGAACTTGAACGTCGTGTTGAACACGCCGCCGACGTTGCCGCGAAGTTCCCACTGGTTGCTCGCGTTGAGTAGCAGCGAATAGTCGTTCGTGCCGCTGGTCGGCTTGCCCTTGAACCCGCCGCTGTTGTTCGTGAGCATCCCGAACGAAGTCGCCGTGGGGTCGCCGCTCCACGCGGGCGCAGTCCCGGTCCCCGCGCTGGTCAGCACCTGCCCCGTGGCGACCGCCGCGAGCCCCGCCAGCGTCGTCGTTCCGCTCGCATACACCACGTCGCCTACCGCATACGCGCTGCTCTTGTTCGTGCCGCCGTTCGCGGTAGGCAGAACGCCCGTGACACCAGTGGTCAGCGGCAGCGCGGTGCAGTTGGACAGGTTACCCGACGAAGGCGTGCCCAGAATCGGCGCGATTAGCGTCATGGAATTGGGAGAGTCGAAGATTAACGCCCCCGACCCTTTCTCGTCGGTCATGTTCGCGCGGAGCGTCGCGCTGGTGCTGGAACTCGACACAAGGCCAGCGCCCGAAGCGTAAAGTATGCCCCCCGTAAACGCGCTGAGTGTCACGGACCCGCCGAAGTCCACGGCGCCAAGCGTGGTGATACCGCCGAGGCCGGTGATCGAGCACCGCGTCGTCCCCGCCCCGTTGAGCACTTCAAGCACGTTGTCCGTGTCTGATGCGCTGCCCCTCTGGAGCGTCAGTGCCCCGCGCGTCGCGTCCGTGAGGATCTCGGGAGACGAACTGCCGTCGTATCCAGCCTGGAGTGTGGACGGTCCCGTTGCGCCGGTCGCGCCCGTTGCGCCTGTAGGGCCAGTCGCTCCGGTGTCACCCGTCGCCCCGGTCGCCCCTGTGGCGCCGACATCACCCGTGGCCCCTGTAGCTCCAGTCGGGCCAGTAGCCCCATCACTTCCAGTTGGTCCCGTGGCGCCAGTGCTTCCAGTTGCCCCTGTGGCACCAGTGGCACCCGTTGCGCCAGTCGCACCGGTGGCTCCCGTCGCCCCGGTGGGACCAGTAGCGCCGGTATCGCCCGTGATCGCCGTCGCCGACACCACGTCGGCAACCGCCTTCGCGAATCCGATGCTCTGCGCCCGCGATGCGTTCGGGAACTGCACCGCGATCAGCGGGCCGCTCGACATGGTCGAAAGCGGCGGGCGAGACGGGATCGTGTCGAGGTCGTTCGCCCTGGTCGGGATCGCCAGCCCGAGAATCACTCCGGCAATAGCAGCCGCAAAGAACCGCCTCACATCACACCCAGGTCAGCGCCGGGCAGCGAACTGGCGTCCATCGTCGGAGCCGCCCCGGCCGCCTGAGCCGCCGCGACCTGCGCCGCCTGCTTCTGCATGTCGTCGCGCTCCTGCTTCGTCCTCAGCAATTCGGCCGGCACGTCCGGCCACATCTCCCCGACGATGCTCGAGGCGTCCTCCGTGCGAATGCCAAGCGAGGCCATCTGGTCGCCCACGCTGCCGCGGATCGCAGACACGAAGCCGAGCACGTTGTTTGCCCGCTCCGCCTTCTGCGCCTGAGCCAGAGGCCCGAGGTAGTCGATGTCGAAGAAGAACTGGTCCACGTTGATCGGCATGTCGAGCACGCCGAGCGTCGAGAGAATCCACAGACCGCGGCGCATGACCGCGTAGGGGAACTCATGCTGGAGCCGCCCGAGGTCCACACCCTGTTGCAGCAGCAGTTGCTGCTTACGGACCGTCACCGCGGTTGCCGTCACGCCCTTCAGGTCTTCCGTCGGGCCGACGATCTCGTTGGCGAACATGATATCGTCAACCAGCGCATGCATCCGCTCAATCTCGAGGTTGCCCCACTGCGGCACGCCGTTGGCCGGTAGCGAGACGAACGGCGTCCGGCCGTTCAGCGCCGCGCCGTTGAACATCCCGATGCTGTTCGGGCTCAGTCGCATAGTGTGCGGGTTCTGCCCCGACATAGAGTCGATGAGCAGCGGAGGCTGGTAGAACCGCGCGCCAGCCTTAAGGCTGATCTCCTGGAGCTTGTTCATGGTGCGCAGTGTCGGAAGCGCCTCGATCACGCAGCCGACGCCATAGCTCTCGCCCGGCCTCGTGTAGAGCCGTGGGGTGATCCACCGCGAAGGCTCCGACGGATCGGACGGAGGCACGTCGTACAGGATCGAGTCGTCAGCCGGGTCGAAGATCGTGAAGCGGAACCCCCGCTTGTCTTCGTAGGTCGTCGCCTCGACCACCTCGGCCTCGGCGGCCGGGTCTTGCTCCATGATCCGGCGCAGCCGGGACGTGAGCACGAGCATCGGCCACTGCGCCTTCAGGTTTGCAGGCCGCACGCAATACTTCCGGTACATGTTCTGGATGTCGCCGTCAGGCCCCTCGACCGGGTAGCATTCATTTAGCGGCACCGCCTGCACGCGGAACGGTTTCTCCCGCGTGCCCTTGTCGATCGTCAGGCAGCCAGTCGAGAGCATCAGGTCCGCGGCCATCGTGTGAGCCTCGGCGGCGAATCGAGACTTCCCCAGGTACTCGAAGAACGTCTGCGTCACGCGCTCCAGCCCAGGAGCGATGGCCTCGCGCCGATCTTCGGGAATACCGACGCCCGCCACCACCTTGCCCCAGAACTGATCCGGCGGGCACATCGACGCGACAATCGCGCCCTGCCCACGTCGCAGCGCGCGCAAGCCGTAGGAGTCCACGAGTTCCTGCGGCTGACGGGCCGAGCCGGGCGTCTTACCGTCGAAGTTGTTCCGGTCGGGCATCGTCAGGTTCACGCCCGCGCGCCACGACGGCAGGTGTTGCGCCTTCTCGGCCTCGGCGTGGGCAAGCTCATGCTTGGCGCGCTTCACGTCGAAGCCGCGCGCCGCCGACATCCGCCGACGATCACCGCGCGGTGGCGGCATGAGCGACGGGCCTTGAGTCAGGTCAACGTGCAGCTTCATCGCATCGAGCCCATCGTGGTCGCCATGCCTGGGCCGAACGAGTATGGGTTCACCATCCCAGTCTCAGCCCCGCCGAGCATCGACCCCCGCGACCGAGACGCCTTCAGAAAGTCGGCCGTCTTCAGCAGTTCAAGGCCCGTCTGCTTGGATTTGGTGCGGGAGAGCAGGCGAGCGTTGCGCTCGTCCATCGTCTCACCGCGAGTCTTCGGCTTGCTCCCGCCCATGCTGGCTCCTTGGCCTGCGGGAAAGTTCCCGCCACAGACCGAATGGAGTCTGCACGCGCGGGGGTTTTCCCGCAAGTGCCCGGGTGGTGCTGACGCAATTGGTCCCCCGCGGCACCCACGCCGCCTCCTGACCGGGGTAGGCTGGCATGGTCGCGAAGTCCACGGGGCCAAGGGCCTCCAAGTAGGCCATCCGGCTGGCCACCGTCTCGCCCGGGAGGTAGCAGACCTGGAGCCGGGCCGTGGTGAGCTGCACCAGCAGCAAGCCCCCCTCGACCTCACCGAAGGCGTGGACGTGGCGGAACCCCGGCCGGAACCACGACAGCAGCCAGTGCGCGAGGCGGCTGCGACCGTCCACGTCGGTGAACGCCACGACCCACTCGCGAGGCTCGGTCACCGGCGGTCGCGGCTCGTCCCACAGCGGGCCGGGAGCCGGGGGCAGCGGTCGGCCGTCCCTACTCACCGGGGGTTATCCGCGTAGTGGTAGCCGTCCGACCGGGCAGCCTCGGCCTGTCGAACGTGCGCCGAAAAACAGCGCTCGCACAGCGGCTCGGCGCCGCAGTCCTCGCAGGAGCGCCAAACGTCGTCGCCCGACGCCTGCCCGCAGGCCGCACAGTTGATCGTCTTGGTCACCAAAGCGAGTCCCCTCCTTCGGCCGGGCGCATCACGTACCCGGCAGTGTTGATCGGCGGCGCTATCACATGGTCGAGGTGCTGCCCGACCAAGGCCAGCGCGTCCACCTGATCGTCGTGCTTGCCGGCCGGAAAGCGGAGTAGCTCGTGCTCCAGCGCCGGGAGCCACGACGCCTGTTCCGGCAGCATCACCATCCCCTGCGACCAGCGCCCTTGGATCGCCCGGGCAAACGAAGTCTTGTCCATCGTGCGGGCGTAGTCCTCGGTCGGGACGAAGATGTTTCGCTCGGCCATGCGGGCGCGAATCTGCCCGCCGAGCACGCGCAAGATCACGCCTTTCTCGTTCAGCCACGCGGCGGGCTTCCATTTCCCAGCGAGGTCCAGCGCGGCATCAATCGTCTTGTCCGTTGTGCCCTGCCCTCGCCACACGTCGGCGACGTAGAGGCGGTTGCTCGCATCGACACCGACCACGACGTGGACCGTCCAGTCGCCGGCACCGTCGGTCACCGCGAAGTCACTCGCGAGGAAGAAACGACATCCCGTCGGGATCGACGTGTACCGCCCAAGCCACTCGCGTTGGAAATAGTCGCCAGCCTCCGGCGAGGGACGCTGCTGGTGCATCGCCGACCACGAGCGAGGCGACATGGAGCGCCGGGCCTGCTCCAGCCACGGCACGGGCATCCACTCCGGCCAGACCGACTCGCCGATCTTGCGGCCGAGCACGTCGCCCTCCCGCTCGCACAGCGACGGCAGGCAGACGACGTCCCACGTCTCGCCGTCTCTCGCGACGACGGGACCGCTCTCGCCGTCCCACGACTCGGGCAGGATGCGCCCGGCAAGATCGTCGGCATGCCACCGGGTCATCACGAGCAATATCGCAGCCTCCGGCTTGAGGCGCTGGCGGAAATCGTCCTGGTACCAAGCCCAAACCTTACGCCGCTCGGTCTCGCTGTCGGCCTGCTCACGACCGGGCACGGGGTCGTCGATGATCCCGATGTCGCCGCGCTTGCCGCTGATCCCCTGCCCGACGCCGGCGCACCGGTAGATGTCTCCGCGGTCGGTCCCCCACCGCTCCACCGCCGTCATCTCCTCCGAGAGCGAGTAGCCGAGCAGGTGCGGATCGTCGCGAACGTAGTTGCGGACGACGCGCGAGAAATCGAGGGCGAGGTTGGCGGTATGCGAGCAGGCCAGCACGTCCCAAGGCATGCCGTGCGGCGTCGTCTGTGCCATCAGCCACGCCGGGAATAGCTTGCTCGTGTAGGTGCTCTTGGCAGTGCCGGGGCCTTGGAAGACCATGCCGCGGCGGCACTCGCCGCGAGCGACGCGCTCCAGCATCTCGATCAAGTGCAGGTGGTGGCGAGCGGGCCAGAACCCCCGCTCCATCGCGTACACGGCCAGCGAGGCGCGAGCCCGCAGCCTGCGAACCGCCTCGGCGGCAGCCTCGGCCCGGCTGATCGTCACTCGTCGCCCGCTGCGATCTGTAGCAGCTCCGCCATGCTGATCGTCGTTACGTCGCGGCTGTCCCTCTTGATCGTCGTCTCGGTACGGCGCCCGTAGGTCGCGCGGTCGCGAGTCTCGAGCAGCCAGCGGTCGGCCTGCCACTCCCCGCCGAGCCCCGCCATCACGATCCGGGCCTCAGCCTCGGCCAGACATGCCGCCTCGGCGGCGTATATCTCAGCGACGCGGGTGGCGTACGGCTCTTCGCCGCGCTTGGCTCGCTGTCGGCAGCGAGTCCACGTTGATTGATCCAGGCCAGCGAGGACCGCCGCCCGCCGCGGCTTGGCACCAGCCCGCACCGCCGAGGCAATCGCGTCGGCGCAGTCCTGCGTCAACTTGATCTGACCCCCCGCCGAGCGCCCGTAGTCGTCGGGCACGATGTATCTCGTCCCAGACGGGCTGATCTCGATTTTTGTCGCGCGACCGTTCACGGTGCGGCGGGTGACCCACTACGGACCCGCCGCACCGTGGTCGTCAGCAGGGGGCGCCTCTCGGCCTCGCCTTGCCCTTGCGCTTGGATTTGCTCGTGAGGATCACCCCCCCTGCGCCGTCGAGCGCCGTGTGTTTTGAGTCTCGCGCTCATCACGGTGCGGCAAAATACCCTCACACCTTCCGCCCACGCCGCCCCGTCGTCGTGGCTAAGGCCACTCACCCCTGCGAGGTGAGTGGTGATCCACTCCAGCGAGCCGGGGTAGTCTCCGACCAGCCACTCCTCAAGGCGCACGGCGTCGGCCCGGTAGCGGCTGAGCCAGGCACCACGAGCGCTGCAGCGACCGGGGAGATTCGCGCCGCGTCCGATCCGGGCAGCGGTGTCGCGAGCGTCGGCTACGACGTGGAGCCAGAGTAGGGCCTCGGGTCTGGCGAGCCACGCTCGCTCCGACACGTCAGGCACGATCCGCGAGGCCGTTTCGTCCCACGACGAGGACGACGGGCCAGACGCGCAGTCGATGGGGAGGCGGAAGGTGCCAGCCATCACGAGCACCTGCCGGTGCGTGATTTTTTCCCACATGCGGTGGCGTCGTGCACGTTTGGATTTTGCTGCGGCGACGGGTGGCGAGTCAAGCGAGCTACTCCCACGGTGCGGGCTCCGAGTGCTGCGATGGTGCGCCCTCTCGCCAGTAGAGCAGGCCGGCAGCGTCCTGGTACCAGTGATCGCCGGGGTCGAGGCGACGCCACGACGGGTCCGGCGAGGCTGCGAAGCGCTTGGCGTCTGCAAGAGCGTCACGGCCTGCGAGGATTGCTTTTCGACGCTGCTCAACAAGAGTGACACCAGCGAGTGTCAGTGGATAAGTAGTTGTTTTCATTCGTTTTTACCCTCCGAAACCAAGAGTGTCACTAGCCGGTGACACTCTTGAGCCTAAAAACGCCATTTTGTGACACCAGAAAAGCTAATGAAATCAAGGTGCTTATCCCAAGAGTGTCACTCCCCGGGGGACATAACGTAGTGTCCCCCGTGGGGAAGAGTGTCACCGAGGATGCTATCACCCGTAAACTCCATACTCGGGGCGTGCGATCAGCCGACGGTCTGCGAGCCTAATCAGAGAGCGGTAGGCTCGACGCCGGACGACACCGTCCATCGCAGCGAGCCGAAGGATGTCGGCCGAGGTGATGGTGCCTGGTCGGTGACCGTTGATGATCGACAGAACGATCCGGTCGGACTCAGCGAGGTCGTCGTAGGCGTCGGCGGTGGAGACAAAGCCGCCGTTGCCGTCGGGGCGCACCGGGATGCAGCCCATCTGCCCGACCCTGTTCTTTTTGACGGTCATCAGGATTTCGGTGGTCTCGTCGATGCCGTCGTCGGGGACGGGATCGACGGAGCGCCATGTCAGGATTGTCTCGACGGCGGCTGGGAGGGCTGACGCTCCGCGCACGTCGGAGCCCCCCTTGCTCGGATGCGTGACGGCGAGGACGGCGAATCCGGCGGCGGCCAGGTCGCGCAGGAGCCGGGCGACCCGCTGCCCCTCGGCGTTGCTGTTTTCGTCCTCGACGAGACAGGCGGCGGGGATGGTGTCCACGACGATCATCGTCGCTCCGACCTCGTCGGCCTCGGAGATCAGGGCGGGGACAGCGCCGGGGGCTGAGAGCAGGGGCAGCGTCTCGGCCAGCAGGACGCCATCCACGGCAGCGAGCTGGTCGCCGTAGACCGCTCGCCAGAAGTTCTCTCGGAGGACCTCGGGGGACTCGTAGTCGCAGACGGCGATGCGGGAGGCCGTGGTGGGGATGCCGAGGTAGGGTCGGCCGGCGGCGATCGCGCTGACGAGGTGGCGGATGAGCGTGGACTTGCCGAGGCCGGACTGCCCGGCCAGTAGCGTGACGCAGCCCCGGGTGATGACGTCGCCCCATAGGCGCGAGGCTGGGTCAAAATGGCGGGGGGCGAGGTCTCGCAGGGGTGTGAGAGTCCACCGCCGGGGAGGAGAGGCCACACCCTCGCTGCCTGTTTCGCGGTCTGAGGTCGTGTCGTGGCCGTCGAACACGTCGGGGCTGACACGGCTGACGTCACGTGGCGGGAGCCCGGCAGCCTCCCGGGCGAAACGGAAGGCGTCAGCCTCGGAGCAGCGCCGGACCTCGGCCACGTATCGGAGCCAGGTGATCGGCTGGCCGCCAGGCTTGCAGCCTGCGCGGCAGACCATCTTGCCGTCGGCGGTGATGTCGAGGGAGGGGGATCGGTCGTCGTGCCACGGGCAGTGGGTGGTCATCTCGGAGGCACGGCGCGGGCTCTGCGTGATGACGGCACCGGCGGCGCGCATGGCCGCGAGACCGTGTCGGTCCACGTCGTCGTCCGTCCATGCCTCGCGCTGCTGCGCTGGGCGGGGCAGGGTGGCCGCAACCGGCTGGGGGGCGGCAGGGGTAGCCGCAGCCTCGGCGGCCCGCCCTGCGGCCTCCAAAACGGCCACAGGGGCGAATTCTCCGTCCTGGTGGATCGGATGGTGCGGGGCGTCGGCGCAGAGCGTCGGGGCGTACATCAGCCGGGCGACGTCGCAGGTGGCCGGCCGGTCCACGGTCATGTGCTGGACGCCATGCTCGTCCACGCTGGATGTCTCCAGCATCTCGCAGAGGCCGAGGGCGGCAAGCCGGTACTGCTCGGCGGTGATCGGCTCTGCCAGTGGCAGGTAGAGCCGGACGCGGGGCATATCCGGCGTGCTCGAGCGGGTGGTGTGCCCGCAATAGGCCCACCCGTCGGGGAATCCGTGGCCAAACTCCAGGGCAAACAGTGCTTCGGGCGAGCACACGTCGATGTCCACCGTGAGGATGGTGCGGGTGCTGACGGCCGGGGCCATCCGGTGTCCGCCGGCGACAGACCCCCCGACGATCCAGTCGGTTTTCTTGAGGGAGCCCTGCTCGGATTTTTGCAGGGCGTGGTAGTCCGCCATCGTCTCGGGGGACGGTGGAGGCTGGGTCGTAGCCCACGCCACGAACTGCCCCCACGTCCCGGCGACGTCACGGCAGCGCGCGAGGGAGCTCGCCTCGCCTGCGGCCCAGACAATTGGGTGATCCGCCTCGCAGCGACTCACGAGCGGGCGCTCGACTCGAGATGCGCCCTCGTCCCGGCGAGCGAGAGCCGGACGAGCGTCGTCGGTTTACCGCGCGTGGAGCCGCGCTCGGATCGGGTCTCGACTAGGCCGAGGTCGATCGCCTCGCGAGCCGCGCGGGCGTCACGGCCGAGTGCCTGTTGGAGATCGCCGAGGCGGGTCCAAGCGGGTCCGTCGGCGAGGATTCGGAGGGTGCGGGCGATGGGGTTTTTGACCATGCCGGGAGGATAGCGCGGAAAAAGTTTAACGTCCAGTGCGAAAAAGCTTGACGGGAAATCTGTGCTGTGAGAGAAGGGTCACGTCGGGTTGGCGTAGGGCTGACCCCGCAACGAAAAGGGGATTCCGATGGCCATCAATATTTACCAGACCGCTGGCGCACCAATCAGCGCCACCCGCCTCGATACCGCCCTGCGTGCGGCTGTGCGTGCCCTCGACGGATGGAGCCCGGAGGCGGCTGCCCGCGCATGGTGCGCCGACGCGGACCTGCCCGGGGCGCTCGCATGGCAACGCGCGAGCGATCACGCCAACATCATCGCCGCGATGGATGATCAGTCCGTGGTGGTCGAGATTGAGTGCCCTGGTGTGGATCTGTGACCGCCGCCGAGACGTGGTCCCGCGCGGAGAAAGGGGGACGGCGCTTGGTGCGCCGCCGCCCGCCTCGCACCCGCATCGAGCTTCCCCGCTGGTGGTCCTACGACACGGCGATCGACGCATGGCGCCCGCTGCTGACAAGGGCGGCTATCCTCTGCCTCGAGGGCGAGAGAGCCGCCGGAGCGCTGGCCCGAGTCCACGCCACGGTGCTGGCGGGGGAGGCGGGGCGATGTTGAGGTCTCGGCCGATCTGCCCGAAGTGCGAATCGTACCTGATCGGGTACGCGTTGCCGGCCGATGCCGTCGCAATCTACGACGGCATCACCCCGACGGGCATCGTCGTCGTCCACCGCGACGACGCGAGCCGCATCACCCGAGACGACGTTGTCCACGGTGCCGCCGTCTGTCTCGACTGCGCCACCGCGTTCGACGCTACCGCATGGGGGATGCCGTGAGGGTGCGCGCCGCCGTCGAATACACGGACGGCGTAGGCGAGTCCGTTGAGGCCTGGCCGGACGCCTACCGCCACGCCGACACCGCTCGCCGCTGGCAAGCTGCCGTTGCCGCCGCGCACCCGGCCGTCTCGCTGCAAATGGAGCTTGAGGTTGAGTGCCCGCGCCACGGCTGGCAGGCGATGACGGAGTGCGTGGACTGCCACGATCCGCTCTGCTGGCGGTGCGCAGAGAAGCACCGCAGCCTCTGGGACGATGCGATCTGCGAGGACTGCCAGGATGACCGGCGCGAGGACGGCGAGAGCTTCTGCCGATGCCCCGGCGAGGCCGAGCCCGGCCGATGCCACTGCCCGGCCTGCGTAGGATGACACCGACTCGCAATCGGTAGCAGGCATGGGGCCTGCGACGCCGGGACGGATCGCCCGTCAAAGTCCCGTCCCGGCGAGGTTTTGGATTGCAGCCTGCCTCCCCTACCCGCGTTCTTCGTTGCGCGGTTGGCAGGCTGTAAAGGGGCCGCCGGGTTTATCCCCCCTTTCCCGGCGGCCCCGCAAACTTCAACCGGGGATAAAGGATCGAACATGGCCCATTCAAAAATCAGCCCAAGCAGCGCGGAAAGGTGGATGACCTGCCCCGGCTCGGTCGAGCTCCTGGCCGTCCTCGGCATCAAGTCGAGCCCGCCGACGAGGTTTTCCAGTGAGGGGACTTTCGCGCACTCGATCCGCGCCGCCGCGCTCGAGAAGGGGATCGACGTCTCGGACTTCGTTGGGGACAAGGCGGTGGTGGACGGCTTCGACCACGAATGCACCTTCGAGATGGCCGAGCACCTGCGCTTCGGAGTCGCCAGGCTGCGGGCCGAGGGGGGCAGGCTGCTAGTCGAGCAGCGCATTGACCTGGGAGCATGGATGCCGGGGGCCTGGGGCACGGCCGATGCCGTCGTAATCGACGGCGACCTGCTGATCGTGGACGACCTCAAGTATGGCGCCGGGACGCCAGTGGAAGCCGAGCGCAACCCGCAGTTGATGGCCTACGGCCTCGGCGCCCTGGTCCACGCGCCCAAGGCGGCATGGGTGACGCTCCGCATCGACCAGCCGCGCGTTGCCGGCCGGGGCTCTGAGTGGACGATCAGCACCGCCGAACTGCGAGCATGGGGCGCCAGCACGCTCAGGCCCGCCGCAGAGCGCGCGTTGACCAAGGGTGCCCCGTTGGTGCCCTCGGACGCTGCCTGCCGCTGGTGCGCCGCAAAAGCGGACTGCCCGGCCCTGTCGGCGCATTCGCTCGAGGTTGCCGGGTTCCAGGATCTGACCAAGGCCCCGGCGCTGCCGCTGGCCCTGACGGCCGAGCAGCGGTCGGTCGTGCTCGGCTACCGCGAGCAGATCGAGGGATGGCTGTCGGCCCTGCATGATGCGGCGATGGCCGATGCTCTGGCGGGTCTGCCTGTGCCGGGGTTCAAGGTGGTGGCCGGAAGGCGCGGCAACCGCGCGTGGGTTGAGGGCTCCGAGCCTGCCGTCGCAAAGCTGCTCGGTGATCGGGCCTACGAACGGAAGCTTGTGAGCCCGGCGACTGCCGACAAGCTGCTTGGGAAGGACAAGGCGGCAATCGCGCCGCTGGTGACGCAGCCCGAGGGCAAGCCGTGCCTGGTGGCAGAAGGTGACAAGCGCCCGGCGATTCTGCCGGGTGGCTGCTTCGACGTGATCGAATCGAAGCCCGTCAGTCCGTGGGAGTGAATCATGCCAATCTTTGAAGGCGAGTTTGTAAGGGACACCGAGAAAGCCATCTGTCTTCGCACCGAAGACGGTGTGGATCACTGGATTCCGCGCTCTGTTATTGACGCGGGGGAAATCTACGTAGAAGGCGAAAACGTAGCCGTCGAAGTCCCACAATGGTTCTGGGACAAAGCGGGACTCTACTAACCCGCCGCGAGTCAACGCGGCCACAACCGGAAAAGTGGAGAGAGAAAATGGCGAATGATGCGAACACTGTGATGCTGAGGAACGTGAGGCTGGGATTCCCGACGCTGTTCACGCCGCGCTGCTTCGGCAACGAGACCGATCCCGCGAAGGCGACCTACTCGGTGATCTGTATGATCCCGAAGACGGACACCGCGACCGTGGACGCCGTGAAGGCTGCGATGAACGCCGCCTATAAAGAGCAGTGGCCGACGAACGGGCCGAAACTGCCGGCCGACAAGGTCTGTCTGAAGGACGGAGACGACACGGACCCCGAGCCGAACCACGGGAACATGTTGCTTTCGGCTCGCAGCAAGAAGCGGCCGGTAGTGGTCGGCCCTGACAAGTCGCCTCTCACCGAGGCGGACGGCGTGATTTACGGCGGCTGCTACGGCAACGTCCTGGTCCGCATCTGGGCGCAGGACTCGACCTGGGGCAAGCGCCTGAACTGCTCGGTCGAAGCCGTCCAGTTCGTCCGGGACGGCGACAGGTTCGGCGCTGCTCCCGTGTCGGCCGACGTGTTCGACGGGACTGGTGGCAGCGATGCCGGAGCCGGTGCCAACCCGTTCTAAGGTGATCGGGCTGTGGGAGGTCGAGATCGAGGAGCCTCGGCCTCCCGCAGACCAGTTCAAGGAGTGGCTTGAGAGCGAGCCACCGTTTGAGACCTGGGCAAAAATCATTCCGACAGTGGAAAGGAGATAGAAGATGAAAACCCGCACCGAACTCGCCAGTAAGTACATCCGCGCATTTCTTCGTAAGCAGGGCATCCCGTCAACGGCCGGAGGCCGCAACGACCTTGTGTTTCATGCCTTCGCGCTAGCCGACGCCCTCCTCGCCGCCGCAGGCCCGCAGCCCGCGCAAGAGCCCGCCGGCGACGTGATCCGCGCATGGGTGACGCGCGACGGGGCGGGACCGTGCGAGTTGCACGCCGAGAGGCCGGAGCCGAGAGACGACGAGCATGGCTACACGTGGCCGGGAGGATGGGCGCGCAACGAAGTGGCGAAGATGTGCTTTGGCGACGCGCCCGGCGGCCCCGACGCCATCGCGGAGATTGAGATTCGGCGGGTGGGCAAGTGAGCCCGCACCGCGAACTGCTCCACGCCGCGCTCGCGCTCTGCCTGGTCTGCCTCGCGGGACTGGCGCTGCTCGCGCTCGACATCGCGCTCAACCAGTAAAGGGAGGAGAGAGACATGAGTGACAAACTGACCGCGTCGGAGCGCGCCGCGCTGATCGCGGAGGCCGCGCGGGTGGCGCTGGAGGCGCTACGCGACGCGGCGCAACTGGAGCAGGACTTTCAGGCCAAGCACCCTGGGCCTATTGCGGAAGGCCTGTACTACGCGGCCTCGCAGGAAAAGGTGATTTGCGACCGCGCGCTCGCGTCGCTTCCGCAGGCGGTGGATGCGCAGCCCGCGAGCCAAGCGGAGTGCGCCACCCCGCGCGAGCAACTGGCCGAGGCGAACGCCCGCGCCGAAGCCAACGCAATCATCCGCGCGGAGGCGCTGGCCCCGTACCGGGCAGAGCGTGACAGACTGGAACGCCTGCTGAACGAGGTTGCCGGCCAGCGCGACTTCGAACGCGCAGGCCAGCAAGGCGCATGGCTCGCCGCGTGGGACGCGGAATGGCGCGCGCAGGTGGCGGGGCGGGAGCTGTGACCGCCCGCGCACAGAGCGCCGCCGCGCGCTGGGCGGAGCGGCTGCAAGCAGCGGCATTCGATACGCGGTTCACGGAGAACCTCGTGAACGTAACGACAGCGCAAGCCCGCGACCTCGCCGCGCTCCTGCACGAGATGGACGCGCGCATCTTGCGCCTGCGCCCCTACGCGCGCCACGACGCGCAATGCGCGATGATGGTGTCCCACTTCGCCGCTCACTGTTCATGCGGCCTGCTGGACGTGCTGAAGGAGTTTGACAAGTGACGGTCGGCGACGCGCTGATGCTCCAGTGCTGCGCGTGCCTCGCCGCGTTCGCGTGGCTGGTGACGAGATGAGCGCGTATTACAACGAGATTGACCCATTCGCCGCCGCCTGGCTGCGCGAGCTCATCAAAGCCGGGCGCATCATGGACGGAGTGGTGGATACCAGGAGCATTGCCGATGTTGCCCCTTCAGATCTTGACGGATTTACACGCTGCCACTTCTTCGCCGGGATCGGCGGATGGGACTACGCCCTGCAACTCGCCGGATGGCCCGAGGGCCGCCCCGTCTGGACCGGCTCCTGCCCGTGCCAACCGTTCTCGGTCGCAGGCAAAGGCGCAGGGACAACTGACCCTCGGCATCTGTGGCCCGAGTGGTCCCGGCTCATCCGAGAGTGCCGCCCTGCAATCGTCTTTGGAGAACAGGTTGCGAGCGCAATCCGGCATGGATGGCTCGACCTTGTATTCGATGACCTGGAAGGATGCGGCTACGCCTGCGGGGCGGCAGTTCTGCCGGCTGCAAGCGTCGGCGCGCCGCACAAGCGGGACCGACTTTGGTTCGTGGCCGACTCCCTGCGGTCAGGACGGCCCGAACGGTGGCCCGTCGCAGGGAATAGACCGATTGCCGGGAAGCGC
>Ga0208147_1000460_pt1 | contig 14466 bp, 16 predicted proteins | sample DEB3_08_DNA_FD_184520 | JGI IMG/M metagenome (GOLD analysis project Ga0208147, IMG submission 184520) | Aqueous microbial communities from the Delaware River and Bay under freshwater to marine salinity gradient to study organic matter... | ecosystem: Environmental > Aquatic > Marine > Coastal ... | reverse complement strand
GGTAATTGCAGATGTCATACACATGATACTCGCCGCCGTATTCCGCCCCAGGTGGCGTTCCTGTGCAGCTTTGGTTGTAATGCGTCGCAGTGGCCACCAGCGTCGTTTCGTCGACGTAGTCGGTATCGGGGCAGAGAACATCGGTGATCGTAAACCAGATCGTATGCCCGCCGCCTGAACCGCCGCCCGGTAACGCAACCCATTCGCCTTCAATCCACGCGGCCCGAACTTCATCGCCCGCCGCCTTTGCCTCTGCTGATTCGAACCGTTGTTTGATGTTTTCGTTGCGTCCTGAGTCGATCAAGTCGCCATTTTGATCCTTAAACCAGACTGACATCACCGCTTCGCCCGGAGTCGTTCCGAAGTTTGTCGCGGCGGGCAGATCGTCATCGAGCTTGCCGATTATTTCCAGGGGAGCTTTAACGCCAAACGCGGCGTTCGCAGACTGCTGCTTATGCCACAACATTCTGGCGACCGCGTCTGCCAGCTCATTCAGCCGAGCCGCGCTGAGTCGCTCGCCTCGCTGAAAGTCTGGAACGTGTGGCTGAAAGTTATTTGGCATTAGGTGAAGATCCGCCGAAGATCAGTTTCCTGAAACGTATAACCAGTGCCGATTGCTGATCTTGGCCTATCAAAGTCGCCAATTTCCTCCCGCCACTGCCAATTCCACCCGTAGACAGTGCTTCCGCCGTTTGCTGCTTGCCCCGTCGTGCTCCAAGACGTTTGGGCCTTTTCCAAGAATGTAAGCGTGAGCTTCCACGTCGTTTGGCCTAGCGTATTGAGTGAAATTGAAGCCGACTTTTCAGCGAACAGCAAAGTACCCGGTGCAAGCAATTGTTTTGTGATCGGAATCAGAAACGCCACACTGTTGACGTGGTTAATGCACTCTGAAAGCACTCGCCACGGAGGATTCAGAACCTGCGACCATGTCACTACGTGCCGTGTCGTTGTCGTGGCATAGGCCGCGTTTACGTCAGCAGGAAGCGGAACGTTGTCTGACGCCCACTTTAGCCCACGACTCGGCACAGTCACAAACTCGCCCTGCTCCTGCATTTCGTAACTAATAAGCGTTCCATCTTCGGTAGGCACCATCGGTTTGTAACCGATAGTGATCTTTGCTTCGCCTGCGTGCGTCAATGCCTGTGACTGCGGATCACTGATCACTGCCGTCCGAGGGTTTGGCGCAATCTTGTCGATGTTGAACGTGTCGGCAAACACTCCGGGGAAGCCTGAACCGTAGATCATTGGCAAGCCGATCGGCCCCCCCGTAAACATTCCGTTTACGAAGTTCCAGCGGTCATCCCACGCGGTGACAAAGATCCGCGTAAACTGAAAATCACCGTCTCGATTGCCAGTTTCAATCGGGCTGTCTTCATGCTCAACGAATGGGACGTTAATCGGCATTACGCAAGGCCCATGTCAAGGTTTTGAACAGCCTGTAATTGTTGCTGCTGAATGTTCAGTTGCTGCTGTTGCACGCTCAAGGATGACTGTGCAACATTCAATTGTTTGTTTAGCGTCGATTCACGTAGCGACGCAAACAGCGCTTCCGCAGAGAACGTCTTTGACTGACCGGCCTCTACCATTTGTGTTGCAAATTGCTGCGGCAGTCTTTTATTCGCGTCGACGCTGGTTTCGTCTTTACCTTTAGGCTCGTTTCCTTCAGCCTCTGCTGCGATCTGATCCGCCTTGATTCTTCGTGCGGCCGCAAGTTCTTCGTCAATTTTTTCCATCAGCGAAGAACCGCCACCGCTCCTCAGTTCTGGCATTTGAAACTCGTCAAGGGGAACGGTGAACTCCGTCACTTCCTGCCCGAGCAGCATCTGTTTCATTGCTCGCATTCTGGCCCCAAGATTGTCGACCATCTTGCCCGAGTTTGCCTGAATCCAATCAAAGGCTGATTTGGCGATGCTAACGATGTCCTCAAACGCATCCCGGAACCTGTCAGCGATATGAATCGCAGTCACTCCGACGATGACGCCGATACCTTCGAACTTTTCTTGCGTTTCAGTGAACCAGTCGCGGACGGATGTCTGCAGCTTACTGAACGTCGATGGCATTTCGTCGGTTTTATCGAAGAACTTGCGAGCCCATTCCAGTAGCTTGTTAGCTTCTGGTAAAAGCGTGGTTCCCATTGCAATTGCCAACATCTCGACTTCGCTTTTCAGTTTCGCGTATTGGCCTGCAGTCGTTTGGCTCATTCGGTCATTCATGCCAGCGAAGCGACCGCCTGCAGAAGTCGCATCAACGAATGCCTGCTTGACTTCCGCCACTGAAACATTCCCGTCCTCCATTCGTTTCTTGAGGACCGCCATCGATTCGCCGGTTCGCTTGCTAATCTCCTGCAGTGGGCTAAATCCCGCGTTGATCATTTGATTTAGGTCTTGCCCCATCAGTCGCCCAGCCCCAGACATCTGCCCAAATGCCCGCGTCATCCCTTCGAGTTTTTGAGAGTCACCGGCTGCGATGTCGGTGATCATTGACAGGATCGGAACAACTTCCTCGCCAGCGACGCCAAAGTTTAACATCATCTTGGCGGACTCAGACAGTTCCCGCATTCCGAAAACCGTCTTCATGTCCAACGCTCTCATGGCGTCGATCATCGCTTTCGATTTCTCGGCCGAGCCGAGAAGCACTTCAAACGCAATGGCGGTCTGCTCTGCTCCGGCCGCCAGCGACATCATGCCGCCAACCGCCGCACCCGCACCGAGCCCCGCCAGCGTTGACCCCATACCGCCAAGATTTAGGCGGACGCTTTTCAGCTTATTGATCAGCCCGCCCGCCGCTGTAGTTGTGCGATCGAGTGCCCGCCCTGCCATTCCCGCCTTCGTCTGGACTTGCGAAAGCCCATCGGCAGAAAAAATAACCTGTGCTTCTTGAACCGTAATCGCCATTAGCCTGGCCTCTTTTCAAAGATGTCTTCCGGGCACCATGCCCCGGCTGCGACCAGCACTTGATACATCGTCATTCGTCCGATTTCCTCGAACGTCCAACCATACTTCTCGGCAACATTGCGGAACACTGTAGCCCACGGGATTGTTCGCCGCGTTACTGGCCCGACGCCGCCACTGCTGTCAGGCCATTTGAGTTTCCCACTTCGGTTTTTTCTTCAATCGCGTGGATCGCTGACACGATGCCGTTTATGTCATCAAACCAGTCAATGAAGTCCGCGCCGAGTTGAATTCCCTGTTCTGCCGGAAGATCCTGCGGAAACTCTGTCGCGTGATTCTTCCCCATTGCTCGCCAAATCGACCATGACAGCCCACGCATCGACCTATCGAACCGATCCTCATCTACCATCGTGGCAATTAGAGGACGTGCCACGGTGTCCGCTGCGATCTTCATTGCCATTTGCTGAACTGAGCGGTCTTTAATGGATTCGATACCCGCGTAGGGATTGCCGACGCGGGAAAGAATCGCTTCCTCTTTTTTTGCGTAGTCAGCGAGCGACCGGATTTCAAGCCGATACGTTCTGCCGTCTTTGCTAAGCTCTGCAGTCCGCCGACCGCAGAGATTGAACAATCCATCCGCCACGGATTACCCCTGATTAAGAAAGAGTGAAAGCACCGGCACCAGTTGGGATGCCCTGGAAGTCAAATGTGAAATCGCAGGCCACTGGCTCGCCTGAGTCGGCATCGAAAGTGATGTCGCCCACATCAGTGACCATGATTGTTCCGGTGATTGTGTCGCTGGATGCTGTGCCGTGCAGGACGACCGAGTATTCAGTCCCAATGACCATTGCCATCGTCGCGCCAGCGTGGATAAACACTGTGGCCGATCCGGTCCAGTCCTTCACGCCGACAGTTGTTTTGCGACCACCGGAAGTCGAGTTACTGGCATAGCGGCCCTTTGCTGCCGTACCCTTGACCATCCATTTGGACGTATGCTCGATTGCGGCTCCGCTAATCTTGAACGTCATCGCGTTGCCGGTGAGCGGTGTTCCTGCTGACATTATGTTGAGTCCTTATTGAGCGAAAAGAAAAAGCAGAATCAGCAGTTGTTACGGCTTGGCAATTTCACTGGCGTTGATCTTGATGTTCAGATTGCTGGTTGTCGTCGCGATGCCAAGAATTGTCACATAGTCACCGCTGGCAAGATCGGTGTCGGGAGCAATTCCTCCGGCTGTGGTGGAAACCACATAGACGACGCCAACAGTGAAGCCTGCATTGAACGTCAAGTTGCCACTGGTGGCATACTTCAGTGGCTGGCCTGCGGATGCTCCGTGAAGTGCGATTCCTGCCGCAACGCTCGTGGCCTGAACATCGCAATCAGCAGCTTTCAGTTTGCTGCTGTCGGTCGTGTCGATGTAGACGGGCATTCCAGCCGTCACCGTCCCGCCTGCAATGCCTTCACTGATTGCTGTGTTTGCTGTCTTGACCACGCTTGCGGCCGTTACTGATACGTCAGCCATTATCAGACTCCATTGTGTTGAATTTCAAAACTTACAGTGCTGTCCCAAATTCCAGTCGACTCATCCTGTTCAGATGAAATCCCACTGGACCGGCAAAACGAAATGACTGACTCAGATCCGGTGAACGTGTTGCTGTCCCAAAGCGTTTCGCATCTCTGCGCCACCGCTTTTGCTCGGTCGTAATCAATTGACATTACTGAAACTTTAACCTGACTTTTCCAGCCTCGCCCGCTGTTCGTTCTCCAGTGCGGCTCCGTCGCAACTTGCAGAACAACGCAGTCGTCAAAATGCCCGTCCTGATCTTTATCCGCGTCGATTACTTCGTTCGTTTGGATGATCTCCGTGCCAACACGCTCGACAGGAATCATGGACATCAGGCCCGAGGTTCCTTTCCAGCGTTCGACTAGACATTGATCGAGACCAGTGCTCACTTAACGACCGCTTTCTTCTTGCCGCCTTTGTTGGCCTGCTTGAGTTCACTTCCAATAACTTTGCCAAATGCCTCTTTGTTGTCTTCAACTGCAGGTTTCAGGAATGGTCTGCCTTTGCCGTCCTTTCGAAACTCCCACATCGCCATGTATCCAGCGATCTTCTTGTCTACATAAACGCGGCTTTCCAGCTTCTTGCCTTTGAGCCTCAACTGAGCCTTAATTGACGATCTGCCTTTGCCAGTCCTCATCTTTGGCGGTTCGCCCGGCCTGCTTGCGCCCGGGTCTGAATTTGATGTTCTGACACGAGCCCCGGCGATGTCGGCCGTTCCATTTAGATCAAGTTGTGTTCTAGATCGCTGCTCCGCCCGCAATACTCGTTTCTGATCTCTAGCCTGAATCTTTCTGTCACGTTCCCTGAGTCTTGCTGCCTTCTTTCGGGCCTTAAAAAACCGAGTCGTGTTCTTCGTTGCCGCCCTGAGTGTCTTCTTCGCGAATCGCTTCGCCTTGCGTGTTTGCCCCGGCAGTTTCTTGAGCCGTCGCCGTGCCTCCTTCAGTCTTCGCTTGCCAATTCGCTTGAAAGATTTGGAAGCCTTTTTCGCCTGTCGGTTTGCTTTTTTTGCCCGTCTCGTTACGGCCTTTGAAAGTGAATTCGACTTCAGAAACCTCGCGGCTTTTTTCTTGCTTTTATTAACCGTTCTGCTGACTACCTTGATTCTCTTCGCAACGTTTTTCTTCGCAGCCTTGACCCGCTTGCGACCTGCCTTGGAAGTTGCGGAAAGCAGTTTCCCGGCTTTGTATCGAAGCGTCTTAGGTTTGCGTTTCGCCATCTTGTTGCGCCGCCGTTCTTCTTGTTCCCGGCCGTCTCACATAACGCCGACTAACTGACTGCTGAGCGATTGTTTTTAACTTCAATGCTGCCGCCTCTAGTGCATCCGCTGTTTCTTTTTGCAGTTCCCTCATCATTTGAACTGTGCGGTCAACTCGCTTAATGCTCATACGTCCGACCTTGAGCAAATCAGGTACGGCAGTTCGTCTCGATTGAATCCCTTTTCGAGTCGGTCAACTCGGAAGGCTCTGTTGTTCGAATCAGTGATTGTCAGATCCGTATCGAGATCAGGGACTGTTTCAAGAAGGCAGTACCACTCACCTTGCATCATTCGCCGCTTGTTATCTACGTCGATCTCAGCTGATGACTGAAACCACTGGCAGCGATATGTTGTCGCCAGCCCAGACTTCACCAGAGCATCAGCCCCGCTTGCCCGCTTGTATTTAACCCGAGGGACAACCGTGATTGTGTCCGTCAACTGAAGGTGGCAATGAGACCGCTGCAAAGCAGTCTCTGCCGGATCTGTGTAAAGGACTCGCCATGTCGTTGTGATGTTGCCACGCTTAACGCGAAACAGATCCCCCTGCCGTGTTGCTGTGCCCTTCTGAACTGTCCAAACAAATGCCCGCCTGATTGTTTGCAGGTCTGGCTGCTCAATCAGGCGAACTGTTCTGTTGAGTCCCGAGGTTTGGCCGTATGGTGTCCACAATGCCGGTTCACCGAGTTCATCGGTGTTCAGGATTGCACACGCATCAACGGCCATTTGCTCGCGGAGGCTCATTCAGTTGCGTCCACCAGCTTGAGAAATCCCATTCCGATGTGACCTTCAATCGCTGCTTTCAGGTTGCACTTGATCGCATCGGGCGTTTCCAAGTTGATCTTTACCGGCTTTTCGCCGATTTCGATTCGCCCATTGTTCGGCTTGTCTTTCGGAGCAATCCGAAAACCAAACACTTTGCCGGTTGCCTTCGGGCCTTTTGAAACCGTGATCGTCTTTGTCTTTTCCGATGGTGCCATTTTCTGAGCCTCATTCCGCCGCCACAAAATGCCCTGTGATTATGGCGGATAACCACAGAGCCACCGGAAGACACGGCTTCCAGTGTTTCTCATCCACAGCCGCCGATTAGGTGAAGGTGTGCAGAACTGCTTTCCACCATGCCAAGTAACCAAGGTTGTAACGTGCCTCGGTCATAAACTTGACATCCTTGGTCTCGCTGTCGTCCAGCCCTTTCATCTGACGTGAAAGCGGCTCGCGAGCCTGAAACACAAATGGCTTCAATGGACCATCCAAATTGAACAGGTAGAACTTGCTCGTGTCGGTCAAGTATGCGCTCGACATGATCTTCGGAGCGTCGACAACGACGTTTGTACCGCCGGTGCTCACCAGAGGTGCCAGCAATGCTTCTTTGAAGATGGCTTCAAAGTCGACATTGCACAGCAGAAGCAGGTTGCTCAGACCCATGCTGATCGGGCGATTGAGCAGTTTGCCCTGATCGTTGCGGAACTTCATCATGGCGTTGCGAGCGGCGTTAAACGCTGCCTTGGCTTCTGCAACCGTTGGCGTCGTGCCAGTTGCCGCTGCGCTGGTGAGATCGTTGCTCTGAGTGCCAGAGTCTCCCCAACTGTGGTCAGTATCAAAGAAGAACTGCCCATCGAAACAGGCTGTCGATTCACCATTCACAAGAGTCGTAAAGAACAGCTCGTCAGGGTGATAACTGGCCTCAACGGCCAAATCTTCCATGAGCGGCCCGTACATGTTCATACGGTCGTCGGCGATGTCGGTTTTCTTGATCTTGAGCGAGTTTTCCCAGTGCTTGTTTGCAATGGTGAACGTTCCCGCTCGCAGCTCGTGGAACTGTCGATCACCAAGCCACTCACGGACGCCGGGATGATTCCCGAGCATTCCATAGGCTTCGTCTGCACCGTCGCTTGGAACGATGGTCGAAACCTGCGGATAGAACGGAGTCGCGGTGCCGATTCGGTTGTCAAATTTCTGCGTCAAAGTCCGCAGTGTGACTGTTGCTTTTGCTGTATCCAGAGGCATGAGAGGTTTCCTTCAAAACCTCCATCACGGTAATCACACTGAGAAAATCAACTCTGTCGCGGGTAAGCCGGGAACGTTGCAACGTATCACCGGCCTCCCGTGACGGAGACACAAAAATTCAATTAGCCGACTCGGCTTCGTGCTTCGAGATCCGCAACGCGAATCTGAAGATTTCGAATCACAGACAGGACCGTGTTGCCTTCGTCAGCAGTCGTGAAGCCGAAAGGCGTCGTGCTGGTCACGCTGGCAATTGCGTAGTCAGGAGTCCCAGGAGAGGTGTGTGTGATCGTTGTCAACGCAGCAACAGGCAAAGCACCTGTTCCAGTCGGTTCGATCTCGACAATCAGCTTTGTGCCCGACACGAATCCAACCGCCCGGCCAATTGGAACGCTTGTCGATCCGATAGCCACGTTGATTACGTAGTTATCATCGCCATAAACCACGTCGCCCACATTGGCCTGCGTGTATGTGCCAGCACCAGTCAGCACGAAGTCACCTTCGGTGTAGACTTCAACCTGAATGTCACCGGCTGAACCGTTGGTGTTGTCGGCTTCGTTTACGGCAATGCCGCAGAAGCCATTTACACCGGTCGCGGTGTCGTCGTCAGCAAAGCCTGCTGCCGTCAGGAAAACGAGAGTTCCCTGATAAATGCGAGTTGAAGCCGCAACCGGAAACGACCGGCGCGTTCCATCCTGAACGTCAATGACTTGATTGGCTGTTACAGCCATGGTATTCGCTCCTCAAACAGTGATTGAAAAAGAATCGCCCTTTCGGAGCGTGATTAACCCGCAGCGTTCATCGGGGCCTTGAGAACATCGAGGCCTTCGTCCACGCGACGCATGGCAACGAACTGATCCAAAGTCATGCTTTTGGCGTAACGAGGTTCAGCCGCGAATTCCGCCTTATATTTCGCGTTCGGATCGACAGGAGCTTCCGGCACGTTGCTGAGTGCCGGGTTTTTCTTTGCGACGATGTCACGCAAAGCAGCTTGCGTTTCTTCAACGCTGAAATTGTTGTCCACGAACAGATTGAACTTGTCAGGAACTCCCGCAAGATCAACCAGTGCCCGGATCTTTTTGCAGCGTGCTCGTTCGTCGGCTGCGAAGTCCGTTGACAAGTCAGGCTTTGCTGCTGTCTCTTCAACTGGCGTCTCAGTCGTGGTCGTTTCTTCGACCGGTGTTTCTTCTGGCTTCTCAACTTGTGTTTCGTCGGCCATTACAGGCTCCCTGTTTGATAGATAGCGGTCAAGGAAACTGTTGATACGACCCCTGACCACTTCGGGTTCCGCATCGCCAAAATACGTGGAAAGCAATACTGTCGCCTGCGCTGGTAGGTTCCGCAGATCCGGCGTAGTCAAGTCGAACATGCCGCCGCGTGTTGCGGCTGGCTCGTCCACGATGTCTCCAGCCCGGATGTCAGAAAATCGCATTGGCCACTTTTCGCCGGTCTTTTTCTTGTCAAACTCTTCGAGGCTTGCGTAATCCAGCCGAGTCGCCAGCGATACGCCGAACGCTTCAGGATCGCTTTCAGCCAAGTCCATGACGTAAGTGCCAAGATCACCTTGAGGGCTCTTGAAAGCAGCGTCTGCCAAGTGCAGGTCGCCACGTAGAGTTCCGCCGTCAACGCGAACGTTCTTCCACCGGCCGAGATAACTGCCCATACCATCGCTGGACATGTTCGGATGAGTGAATCGAGCCTTCGCACCGTTGTTGCCTTTGCTCATCATCTTTTGAGCTTGTGCCAACGATTCTGCATCCACGGTCCACGGCCTCGCATCGCCGTTGTTGAGGTCGCCAACCTGCATCAGATTGGCCCCGAACACGATGTTAGCTTTTCGATCGACCTTTGAGGGCAACTCGGCCTGACGTGTTGTTCTGAACAATGCTGGATCTGCTATAGTGTCAAGCTGTGGCATTTTGCACCCCCCGAACTGCTTTTGCCGATGCCGATGGCTTGCCGACTGGTGCAGGCATCGCGTTTGGATCTGGTAGCCCCAACGCTTGGCGAGCTGTCATGATTCTGGCTTCTGACTTCATCTTGGCCATCGCTTCGCGTTCCCGCTGAGCCAATGTTTCGTCAAAATCTCGACCTCTTGCAGCGAGAGATTCTGTTTCCGTCTGCAGTCCGCCAGCGATTGCCGCCAAGTCCGCAGTAACTTCTTTTTCAGGATCAACCCATGGCCAGCCTGGGGGGATCCAAGCGTGTTGCAGGAAGTGGTCACGATTTTCCTCGTACTTGACGGGATCAATCTTGATTGCGCCCTCGAACACGCATTGATCGATAAAACGATGCCAAACCGGCTCTAGTGTTCGCTCAATGAGGCACTGCTGCCAAACCTTGAACGTAATCCGGCCGTCCATCAGGGCAAGTCGTCCGCCGCTGAAGTTGTTGGTGAATTGCTTGGCAAGGAGTTCATAAGGGTAACGAATTGCAGCCGCAACGCCGTGCAAAGCCCACTCAACATACGGCGCGAGCGTCGTTCCCGGTCTTGCTGGATCAGAGAACGCCACACCTTCTCCGTCAGCGAGATATTGAATAGTTCCGGGGGACAAGTCTTCAAGATTGCTTCTCGATCGACCTTGCTCAGCAAGGACCATCGGATCAGTTACGCCAGTGATAAAAGCCGAATGACAGGCCGCGACCTGTTCAGCTACGAGGTTTGCGTAGACGAAGTCCTTCAAGTCTTTTAACCGCCCCATCGCTGGTGACAGCCACGGAACTCCGCGAAGTTGCCCAGGGAAAAGTTCCTCGTATGAATGCAGGATCTGCGTTCCAAGGTCTTTTTCGTCTTCGCCCTGATCATAGGCTTCGGAGTCGTTTGGATGCGATTTCCGCACGTAGGCAGAGATTGGGAATCCCTGCTGATCGAGACGCAAACCAAGTCGCCTTCGCTGTCCCGGCTTTATGGACCCGTAGCCCACAACTGGAATTCGCTGCGGCGCTATCACCTGCACAGTGAGCGTGACGGGCTTTAGCGGATTATCATCATCTGCAAGTTCAAGCCAGTTCTCGCCAAACAGCCCGTTGCATCGCTCAAGCTGTCGTTGCTTGGAATAGAATTTCTCGATCTTTGCCCATCGAGAAAACAGCCATTCCGCCATCACATTAAATTCTTCAGCCTGTGCTGGGGTCAGAATTCCGCGTTCTGGCTGAACTCGCGATTGTGGGCGAATGCCTGTGCCGACGACGTTGTCAACGCGGCCATTGATTGCGGACGATGCGTAGCAGTCGTTTCGGTACAGATCCAAAGATCGGTCGATTAGCGTTTCTAACTCAGTCGACAACTGATCGTTGCTGCTCAACTTGCTGGCGAGCCACTTTTCGCCGCGAAGACGATCGTTTTCTGCACCTTCGTAAGCTGAAAATCGTTCCGCAACCCGCTCAGCCATTGCCATGCGCAAGACGTGGTCGACTCGGCTTTTAACTCGGCGGGATGCTTCTTCCGGATTGATCCGAAAAAGCTTCTTCTCTTCGCGGGTTTGCCGTGCTGCTTCTTTGACCTGTCGAACCAGATCCGACTGTTGTTTTTCCTGCACTTCGTTCATCGCTGGAACCTCACAAGGTTCCTGCGCCCTGCAAGCCCGGTCCCGGCCTGCGAACGAAGATCTGCTATTCTTGCGTCAAGTTCAGCGAGCCAAGTTGACGTTGGCTCTTTCTGAACTGTCTGGCCGTCCATAGAATACGAAACGACTGGAGATCCAGACGCGAGGGCTGATTCAACCTTGTCGCGGATGTTCTCGAACAGCGTTAATCGTTCTGATGGAGAGCGTGCCATGCCAGCATGTTGCATTCGCTACGCGATTGGCGGTATGCTGCTCCTCCAGACATCTGGAACCAACATTGGGGAATGCTGTGCAAAGAACTCAAATCATTAGCCGAAAATGCCGCCGATGTCGCAAGAGAACACGGTTCGAACGCCACGTCACGGCGATGGGATGCGGCGATCTGCTGCTAGTGATTGCCACGATGGGCCTGTGGCTGATTCTGCGATGGCTATTCACTCCTGGTTATCGCTGTTCCACTTGCGGTGGGAAATAGATCAACCGATTCTCACAACAGTCTGAAACCGATGCCCACAACCGCAGGCTCGATACTGCGTTTTGAACTCAGCGCCGCTCTGCGTGCCATCGACACGAGCAAACTGACCGCAGATAGGGCACAGTCCATGCCCTGGCACCTGATGCCACTGGTGGTAAACTCGCTTCTGCACATATCCCGGCTGTTTCAGTGGCTTCAATTGCGTTTCCTTACAAAAGGCTCTGCTTTTTTTCCTGAAATCACGCCATTTGTCGGCGTATTTTCTGCCCTTTTTCGTGCCTTTTCAGACTCGTATTCCGCCACACTGATTCCCACCAGCGACATATAACACGCATCAAGCAAGTGGTTTCTTGTAAATGTCTGAACCCATTTCCTAACCGTTCCTTTACCGACTTCGAATTGAGTTGTTTCGCGTTCCGCTGTCAGTTGCTTTGCTACTTCAATCCGACCCTCAACTTTCTCAGACTTCGGCAGCAGTAACGCCGCCGAGCTGTCGGCCGCCACCGTCAAAGCCTGATGAACGCGACGCTTCCAGTGGTCTGCATTGTTTTCCAGTTCTCTGAATCGCTTGTTTCCGCGAGTCAAAATCACATCGTGCCAACCTTCTCCAATCTGGTGCATCTGTCGATTCTTGTTCTGCGGAGCCACATAGGCTGATCCGGAGTGCTGTTTGAACCCAAACCCCTTTGCACGCCTCCAAAGCTGATGTTCGTTCAGCGCCTCTCGAATCGTGTCTGTTTCCCATCCGATGTCGATCAACGCGATATCGATTCCGCGAAGTCCTGTCAGCCCCTCGACCTCCCACCCTTTATCGAACTTCTCCTGCAAATATCTGATTGCCTGCTTCAATGCTGTTTTCAGGTCGCTCGCCTCTCTCAACACCGGTTCAAAACCATAGTCGATGCAAAGTGGCTGACCATTTGCCCGCTTTGCCGTCACAAACCAGTCGAGCTGCTTTTCTCGAACGTCAACTCCAGCCGCGATCGTGACAACATCGGACGGCATTAACCCGCGTTTCCACTGGCTTTGCCGGTGCATTACCGTCCGGAAGTCCAATGGTTCAACGTCTTGCTCTTTTGGCTTTGCTGGTAGTGCCCACGTCCATTGAAGGAGTTCCTTTTCTGCGTTGTCCTGATCAACTTCGCGTGCCCCTTTCCATTCATCGGCCCCGACGATCCCGGCCGTTACGAATGTGTTCGTTGCTGCCGAATACCTGAACCCCATTGTCTTCGATGCGACGATCTGGCCCGTGATTGTTCCGTCAGACAGGATCGACTGACCTTTGTGCCTGACCTTGCAGTTCGTCAATTGTTTCAGCCGCACAGCATCATCAAACAGAATTCCGCAGCACGGACAGGCCCACCGACTGTTAAGCTCCGCGACATCCTCAGTCGTTGCATCCTGCCAGCCAATCAAGTTGTCTCGGCCGGGGCACATCCACTCGTCACAAGCGTGGCATTGAATGACGACCTCTCCGGCCGTCCCGTTGCCCCACTCTTGCCAGATCCGCCCCTGCTCAATCGTCACCGTTGATTCGAGATAGATTCGAGCCTGTCCACTGGCACGATATGCCCTGACACGGCCTTCCATCTGCTTTAGCTTTGTCGCTTCGTCTGATGTCCCGCCGACCTGATCGAGGTGGGAAACTTCCGTGACGACAAGAATCGGACCCGTAAAGCCCGCTCGCTTTTCGTCACCACCTCCGGCCGTAATAAACTTCAGATTGCTGCCGTTGCCAAACTGAATAAGCTCTGGCGTCCCACCATTCGACCCCGCACCTTTGCGCGGAAGATATTTCGCGAACTGGCTCGCCTCGATTGCTGGCTTGATGTCCAGCTTCCACTTGTCGTTCGCCATGTCCATTGAAGGCAAGCCGAACAGGACCGTCTGATTCCTTTCGAACAAATGGTAGAGAATCGGAATGACAACGAACGCTAGCGTTTTGCCTGACTGCTGCGGACCTGTGCAGGCATATCGGAACCAGTTTCCTGAGTCGACTTCACGGAAAAAAGCCCCATGTGCAGGCTGTCGCGAGATCCTGAAACGCTGCCCCTGGAATGGGCCGTCCGGAAGAATGATTTCCTGCTCTGCGAAGTCTGAGATTGACCGATAACGCGCAACGATTGCGATCCGCTGAAACGCTTCCCGGAGTGCTTTGGCTCCAGGGATCGCGTAATCAGTCCACGTCTGTTTCGATTGTGGAACTATCATGTCCATAAATTCGCTCTAGGTTTGACAGCACCTCGCGATTTGCTTCCTCAATCAACTCCAGCGTGTCGGTATCGCCTTTTCGCTTCACATGCTCCGCAACCCTTCTGAGCGGCCCAAACAATGCTGGTGCCGCATCCTCAAAGTCATTCAGCATGATTACTTGGCCTCGAGTTTGAGCGAGCTTAATTTCTTCCTGTGCTGCCCTCGCTTGCCGGTATCGTTCAAGCCCGTCTGAGTCGTCGCCAGCCAGCAGGCTTTCATCTGTCGGGACTGGGTTCGCCTCTTTTCTGAGATACCACCAAACGCAGACTGCATAAATTTCTGCTAGTCCGTTTTTGTCGAACTCAGGAAACGATGGATCTGGCTTCATTTTGGCGATTGCCTGATGTGACACGCCAAGAATCCGCGACAACTCGGCCTGATTTACTCGCTTCCTGAATGCCATTGATGGTGGTAACCATGTTTCAATGTTTCAAACACAAAAAAACAGGGATGGACAAGCCCA
>Ga0208147_1000458_pt1 | contig 14513 bp, 21 predicted proteins | sample DEB3_08_DNA_FD_184520 | JGI IMG/M metagenome (GOLD analysis project Ga0208147, IMG submission 184520) | Aqueous microbial communities from the Delaware River and Bay under freshwater to marine salinity gradient to study organic matter... | ecosystem: Environmental > Aquatic > Marine > Coastal ... | reverse complement strand
CGCCTACAGGGGCGCGACCTCCAACGCTGGAACTACGCGACCGATGCCGTCATCAATGCCCAGTTACAACGCATGGGCTATCAGCTCCCCAAGGGCGTCATCCACGACCCTCGCGGCCTCACCCATAGCGAGGAGGCCCTCTACGCTGAACTGGAGGCCGACCCCGCCAGCCAGCCCGAGGCTGGCGGCGATGCCATCGGCGGCGACCTGCGCCCCGAGGGCCTGCCCGGTGACACACCGGCCACCCCCGCCGAACTGGCCGAAGCGACTGCCGCCTTCCAGCAGGCCTTTGTCCGGGCCGTCCAACAAGCCGAGCGCCAGCAGCCCGGCTCCACGCCCGGCCCCCTCGGCGACCTCTACGACGCCATCGTCAAGCCCACGCCCGTCCGCTGGCAGGACATCCTCGCCACCCAGCTGACCCGCCTCGCCACTCGGGAGCCCTCGTGGACGCGCCCCAACAAGCGCCTGCGCCGCATCGCCTACCTGCCCAGCCTCCAGCCCCAGCCCTCACTGGGCCACGTCACCGTCGTCCTCGACGTCAGCGGCTCCATCAGCACCGACGCCATCGCCGAGGCCCGAGGCCACATCCTCGACCTCCTCGCGGCCACCCCGCCCACGCGCCTCGACCTGCTCACCGCCGATGTGCGCCTCGTCCAGCTCGACCGCGACATCGACCGCGACGCGCCCCTGCCGCCGACCCCCATCACCCATGGCGGCACCGACCTTGAAGCGGCCCTGCACGAACTGGACGCCGACGATATCCCGGACGTCTGCCTCCTCCTGACGGATGGCCAGACGCCCTTCACGACCGCCCCGTGGCCCGACACGACCATGCTGTGGGCCATCACGACCCCGGACCTGACCGCCCCCTACGGCACCACCATCCCCCTCACCCTTGGAGACGCCCGATGAGAAATCCCCTCACCACCAAACGCTACAGCCACGAGTACCTCGACAGTCGCTTGCGGACCTGTATCCAGTGCTACCTGCTGGCCACGCAGCCCCCCTTCGAGGACCCGCCCGAGACCTTTACCGCATGGGCCGAGGCCCTCGCATGGCAAGCCTACACGCCCGAGCAGCAGGCCGCCCTCCGCACCATCGGCTGGACCACCCAGCCCCCAACCGACACGCCGGACAGCACGACGGTGACCTGCACCTCCGCGATGGGACTACTGTGGGAGGCGGACCTCCCTATCTGTGTCCCTGTGAATCGAGCCCAGCTGGTGCTGCCACTGTCCAGCGACCCAACCGTGACGGTGCGCCACATCCATGGCACCTCCGCCTACGTCCAGATCACCCTGCTCGAAACCACGCTGGCTCGTGGCCTCATTCGGTACTTCGACAGTCGGACGCCAGAATCCTCCCCCGCGGATGCGCTCCGCCCCCCGTGTCTCGACACCTACCCATGGGAGTCACGGCTCCAGCTGGCGGCGCGGCTCACCAAGGCCCGTCACCTCCTCAGAAACTACATGACGAAAGAGCGTATGCCCCTGCGGCAGTTGCTCACCCTGTGCCCCGAGCTGCGCCCCACCGCCGCCGCCCTCTTGACGCACCGCTGGACACGCACCGACGCCGTGCGCGAATACGCCCACGTCACAGCCGCCCAACGCACCGCGTGGACGGAAACCATCAACTCCTACATCCGCACCACCGAGCCCAGCTTCCGTGACCTCGACGACCTCCGGGCCACGCTCATCCCGGTGATGGCCCATGCCCAGATGACCGGAGGCAACCAGTGACCTACCAGCACAAACCCTATCGCCTGACCATCCGCTTCGATGAGCGGACGTGGCAGCGCTTGCACTACCGGGCTGCCGCCGAGGGGCTGCCCGTCTCCACCCTCATCCGCGAGGATCTGGCCGCTGCCTCCAAACGCTGGCGACCCCCCACCCCCTCAACCTCGGGCCTCAGCATCCACTGGCCCGACGAGGCCCCCGCCCCCGCCCCCGCAGACGGGGGCGGCCCACAAGAGGACGCCTGATGAAGCCCAAACGCGGGCCTGTGTATGGTGCCACGAATGCTACCGTAGGCCGCATACCGTTCCATATACGGGACGATCACGGCCTGCCCTGACCGGTGGGGGTGTGTCAAACCCGTGTGTCACGCCCCCTGACACACCGACCGCCGTGACACACCCGCAACTGGCTGACCCAGCAGCACTTACCACACACACAGCCAACGTGTGTCAGCCCCCCCTAAAGGGGGGGCTGTGACACACGGCCTCCGCACCCCCCTGACACACCCTGTTACGCCCCCAGAAAAAACACTTGACACGCACACCACGCAGCCTGTATCGTCAACCCCAGCAGAAGGAGACCCGACACCATGGACACCCCAACACTTGACCCCACGACCCCGACCCCGACCGACTGGACCGCCCTCGCCACCTACATCGACGCCCGTGCCGCTGGCACCGATGGCCTCACGGTGGCCCTGCGCGACCTCCGCGCCACCCTCGCCACCCTTGACCAGCAATTGGCCGCCCTGACCGCCGCACGGCCCCGCCCCACGGCGGGGGCCGTGCCGACCCTGCACCTCGGTGACACGGTCTGGGTCCGCATCTACACCCGCGACACATGGACGCCCACATGGCGGCTGGGCCGCCTCACCGCCCTCGAACAGACCACCGCCGCTGGGGAAACCCTCGGCTATCGGGTGGAGGCCGTGGCCCTCACCAGTCCCTTCGTGGCCCATGTCACCAGCCTCGAACCTGCCGACCACCCCGACGCCTTCACGGTCTGGGCCTTCGGAGTCGACGTGCGCCCCGATGCCATCGTGATGCCCACCGACGAAGCCCTCGACGCCCGCCACGCATGGGAGAGCCTGTCATGACCAGCCTCCTCTCCCGCCTGTGGACGGGCGACCGTCCCGCCGACCTGTCCATCCGCGACTGCTACACGCGCATCCTCGCCCAGCCTGAGGATGGCTACCGTCGTGCCCACACCCGCCGCTACGAGGGCGACCCCGCCACCCCCGACCAGTGGCCCCTCGCCAGCCTCCGCTATCACGCCACGGCCCCCCTCGTGGCCCACGACGAACGCCGAGGGGCCCGCCATGAATAGCAAAGCCAAAGACCTCATCAAAGTGATGGCCGCTCACAACTACGTGCTCGTCCGGGCCAAGCGCCACGCCATCTGGCAGCACCGCCTCACGGGCCATCGCATCGTCACAGGCATGACGCCCAGTGACCGCAAGGCGCTCATCAACGTCACCTGCCGGGCCATCCGGGGCAGCCGCCTCGCCCATCGGAGGGTCCGATGAGCACCACGCACTGCATCGCCAAGCGCCTCTGGGCCAACGTCCCCAAAGACGAGCGGATGACCGCCGCCGACTTCCAAGCCGACAGGGACGCCCACGAATGGGTCAGACTGCCGAACGACCCCAGCCGCTATCTCCGCAACTGGGAATACCGGGTGCGGAAGCAGCGGTCAGGCTGTCAGGCCGCGATTCCCTTTCGGGGAAACTGGGTCGGCCTCAAGTGGAATCGGTGCCAGACCCGGCTCACCTCCCCGGGGGACCCCTTCTGCTTTGCCCATCGCTATACGCCGGGCGGGATGCGTCGAGACCACGGCCTCATCAATGGCTGTGAGATTCGTGCCGCCCTCGCACGGGCCGAAGCCCGGATCCGCTGGGAAGCGGCACAGGGCCGCTTCGACGACGAGTTCATCCAGAACGCCCACGCCTGCCGGGACAGCGAAGGCAGTCACGGGGTCATCCCCACCGCCCTCTGGCACCACCTGCCCCCACCCAAGTCCTTTACCCAGTTAAACATGACGCCCATCATGTTACAACCGATGGGAGACCCATGGTAGACTCACAAGATCCCGAGGAGATTCGAATGGAGACATGCACAGAGACGGCCCCCGACGCCTTTGATGGACTGGATGCCGAGACTGTCGATGCGATCACTGGTACAGTCACGCCCGAAGCCATTATGGACTTTGTGGGGGTGTTGACACCCACCCCACAATCAGCAGACGCCGTGCGCCGGGCCTTGCAGGCCTACACATGGTTCCCGACCCTCGCCCGGCTCGACACCCAACGCCGCCGGATGCGGACGATTCGGGACGCTGCCGTGCTCGCCGGACATCCCGTCTGCACCACCAATGCGGGCTACTTCCTTGGCACGGCGGCCCATGTGCAGGCGTCCGCCGAACGCGCCCGTCGTTTCGCAGCGGGGGCAACGGCCCGGGCCGAACGCCTGACCCGCCTCGCCCAGCAGATGACGCACACCGACGAAGGACACTAGGACACGCATGTTCACACCCCTTGACGCCTACCTCCAGCTGCCCAAGGCCCCCCATCCGTGGGTGGTCGAGAAGCTCATCCCGATGAGCGGGCTGGTCAACTGCTTCGGCAAGCCCAAGACCGGCAAGAGCTTCTTTGCCTTGGGCTTGGCCCAAGCCATCGTCAATGGCGACGCAGACTGGCAGGGCTATCCCATCCAGCAGCACGGCCCCGTGGCCTACCTCCAGATCGACACGCCCCGCGAGGAGTGGCACAGTCGCCTCGGCAAGCTCAACTTCCAGCCACAGGGATCGCGCACCCTGTGGATGGCCGATATGTGGCAAGTCCCTGAGTTCCCCTTCAACATCCTGAACCCCCAGCGCACCGAAGTCCGCTGGCTGAAGGAGTCCCTCGCTGCCATCAACCCCGTCCTCACCATCATCGACACCCTGCGCGAAGTCCACGGGGGCGATGAGAACGACAGCACGACCATGCGCAACGTCCTTGCCGAACTGGTGGGGGCCTGTCGCCCCTCGGCCATCCTCCTCCTGTCCCACGCTCGCAAGGATTCCATCCTCACGACCACGGGCGAGGACGACCTGATGGACCAAGGCCGGGGCTCCAGCTACGTGGCGGGGCGCATGGACGTGGTCATCAAGCTCACGCCCAAGCGCATGGTCTTCAAGGGCCGGGCCACGGGCCAGACCGTCGAAACCATCGCCCAAGATCCGAACACGGGCCTCATCGTGGTCGAGCCCGGGCCCAACGACCGCGCCGTCAATGACGAACTGCGCTCCGTGCTGGCCGACCTTGGCCCCAACGCCAGCCAACGCGCCATCGCCACTGAGCTGTCCAAGCGCACCCGCACGTCCCTGTCCACCGCCATCCGTCGCTACACCGCCTACACCAAAGAACACGAACAGAAGGAGACCCAGACCCCATGAACACCGTCCTGCTTGCCTGCATCCTCTTCATCATCTACTGGCCCGTCGTCTTCATGTGCGGCCACCTCGCCTGTGCCCTCATCAAGGCCCTCGTGGGACGCCGTCCATGACCCGCCTCCTCCTGCTGGGCGGGGGACTCCTCCTGCTGAGCCTCACCGCCCTCTGGACGAGGGCCGGTGACGAGCGGGTCACCCCCGTCGTGTTCGCCCCTGCCCCACCTGCTGACCTCACCCCCCTCTTGCGGGTGCGTCCCACCGTGGGCGAGGAGGGCCAGCAGGCCACCGCCACCGTAGACGGCCTGCGCCACCCCGCCGTGGCAACGTGGCGCTGGGCGCGACTGGTCGTGGAATCCGCCGACGGCAGTGTCCCCATCGACTCCGTCTGGCAGCTCCCCGCCGCGCCCGTGCGCCGCACATGGACCCTGCGCGGCACCGGCGACACATGGGTCACGCTCACCCTCTTCTACGACTCGGGGCGGGAAGCGGGGCGCATCGCCCGTCAGATCGCGGTCCACTGACCCCCACCATTTTGTGCTTGACACCCGCGTCCCATGGACTACACTGAACACAGACACGCAAGGAGAGTGCTGACATGACCATCCACACCTACACCGAAGAAACCGCGCTCGTCTCCACCTATGTGGGCCGCGTGGCCACCGCCCCGCAGACCCAACGGCCCGTCCTTCTGCTCGATCTGGAGGGCCGCTATGCCACCGTGGATCTGGGCACGGGCATGGCCACATGGCTGACCCCCGCCGACTTACGGGCCCTGCCCACATGGACGTGGCACCCCAAGGCCGTCGCCGTCCTTGACGGGCTGAAGGAAGAAGCACACGACTACCGCTACTTCCCGGATCCCGACCTGCCCCTGTCCTAGTCCCATGCCCACCAAGAACCGCGACTATTGGCAGCGCGTGCGGGCCCGCGCCGACGCCCTTGGCAGCGATGGCTGCACCAAGGTGCCCGACTTCTACGTGGACTGTTGCTACGAGCACGATGTCCATGTGCGCACGGGCCTCACCCTGCACGGGCAGGCCCTGACCAAGGCGGACGCCGACGCCCGCTTTCGGCAGTGCCTCCAGCAGCACTCCCCCTTGGGCGTCCTGAGCCCCCTGTCATGGTGGCGGTGGGCCGGAGTGCGCCTCTACGGCTGGCTCCGACCGCACCGGGCGGGCGCGTCTCGGGCCACCCTTGACCGCGTGATGGCCGCGTCCACGGAGAGCCGGGACGCCGTCACGCGGCCCCCGTCTGCGCCCCCATCGCCGGAGTCCCCCGTATGATTCCTGTCGCCCCCATCTGCATCAGCCGCAGTGCCGTCGTGACGCGCAAGCTCTGCCCCATGAAACGCTGGTGGAGCTACCATGCCCTGCATCCGGACGTCCCCGCCACCGACCAAGTGGGGGGCCTCGACCCCGTGCGCCCCGCCACGCCGACCGTGACGCCCATCCTCCGGGGCCAGTGGATTCATCGGGCCTTGGAACAGGCCATCCGGCAGGCCACGGGCCAGCCCGACGATTGGACCCTCCGCGCCCAGATCGACGCGGACCTGCCCGGCCTCCCCGAGCCCGTCGCCACGGGCTGGGAGACCCTGATCCGCCGCCTCACATGGGGCTGGATGACCGTCCGGGGCACCCAGTTACTCGACCGCTATCAGCCCATCAGCGCCGAGCAGGAGTGGCAGTGGAGCCTGCACCCCCTCGTCGCCCAGTCCATGCGCATGGACCAGATCTGGCGGGAGCGCACCACGGGCCGCCTCCTGATCGTCGATTTCAAGACGCTGGCCAAGCCCGACGCCAACTGGGGTGAACGCTACGCCATGAGCGACCAGACCCATAGCTACGTCCAAGCCCTGACGGAACGCACACACGAACCCGTCCTCGGCATCCAATACGAGGGCCTCCTCATCGGCACCGCCGACGCCGACCTCGGGTGCCAGCGCTCCCCCTACGTCACAGCCTACGCCAAGGGCCAGACCCTGTCGCCCACCTACAGTCCGGGCAGCCGCGTCGTGCGTCTCCCCGCCGAGTGGGACGATGCTACATGGCAGGCATGGCTGCCCCGCCCCGTGCTGGAGAGCCTGTTCTGCACCACCGAGCCCCTGCTGCCCACCACGGCCCAGCTTCTCCAGACCAAGGCGGCCACGGTCCACGCCGAAATCCAGTGGGCCAGCCTCGCTGCCGAAGTCGAGGCCGACCCCAGCAAGCGCGAGGCCTGCATCGAGCGCAATCCCGAGGCCTGCCTCAAATATGGGTGGGGCCATGCCTGTCCCTACCTCCACCTGTGTTGGTCCGGATTCGAGCCCGATGCCGACACCTTTACGCCCCGAGTCGATCACCATGCCGCCGACCCCACGTCGTAAACGCCGCGTCGCCGTGAAGAAAGCCCGGCCCCAGCGGGTGCCCCCACGCTCCGCCATGGCGCATCAGCGTCTCGACACCTACTACGCCGCCTATGCCGTGGACGGACGGGCCGAGCTGCCCCGCATCCACGAGCGCCAGCAGACACACTGGCTCGTGCGCGTCACCAACCGCGCAGGCCAGCGCACCGTCTACGCCCAGTGCTTTGCCGACGCGCTGCCCATTCTCCTCCACACCCCCGAGACGTTGGTGGGCCAGACCGAGGACGCCCTGCGCACCATGGAACAGGGCACGAAGCGCGGTGGGCGCCCCCGCCGCCGCACGTCCCTGAGCGTCGAACGGTGGAGCGCCGAGCGCCGGGCCGACGGCCCGCACCACAAAGTGCTTGACACCGAACGCGCCACCGCATACACTGCCTCACAGACAGAGGAGCCTGAGACCCGATGACACAGAAACCCGCAATCTTTGATTGTCTCTACGGAGGCCCCGCCTCCGGCAAGTCCGAATCCATTGCCCGCCTGATCGAGCACGTCTACCGCACCACGGGCAAGACCGCCCGTGTCTGCGTGGGGGACGGCAGCACCATGACCTACCACGCCCTGATGGATGCGGGTGTCGTGGCGCTGTGCGAATACAACATGCTCGACTGGCCGCGCACCGTCATCCAGAACCTCGCCAAGGGCGCGTGGCCCATCGACGGACGCTGGGTGTTCCCGGGCCAGACCGACCCCACCACCGGCTGGGTCAACGACCTGAGCCGCGTGGGCGTCTGGGTCTTCGAGGGCCTGACCGTCGCGGGCGACTACCTGATGGGCCATGCCCGAGGCGGCCTCGCCGACCTCGCCGCCAACGGCCAGAAGGTGGGCCAAGACTCACCCATCCGCTTCATTGACGGCGTCCTCGACCCCAAGACCGGCAAGGTCACCGAGGGGCCGGGCACGGCCACTGGGGGCAACTCGCCCGCCCACTACGGCGTGGCCCAGCGCCTGTTGGCCGAAGCCGCCAACGAGTCCAAGCTCCTGCCCGTGGACTACGTGTTGTGGACCGCGCACGAAGGCAGCAACGATCCCGAGAAGGACATGAACCGCGAACTGGTGGTGGCTCCCGCCATGCCGGGCCGCGCCATGACCGGCCAGATCCAGAAGCTCTTTGGCAACACGATGCACCTCGTCTCCGTGCCCAAGCGCGTCAAGACGCAAGACGGGCACACGGGCAAGACGACCGACGAGCTCGATCTGGAATATCGCCTCTACACCCGTGACCACTTTTCAGCCACGGGCAGCGTCACCACGCGCTTCAAGGCCTGCACCCGTGGGGCCAACGACCAAGATGTCCCCCAGTTCTTCGTGGCCGAAACACCCGGGGCCGCCCTCCTGCAGTACTATCAGACGTTGGCCCGTCTGACGCAGGCACGGGCGGACCGTATCCGTAGCAGCGTGACACCTGTCACGACGTAACCCAACGAGGAGAGAGACCGATGAGCATGACCGATATGGTATTTCACGACGACACCTTCAACTTCAACCCCGAGCAGCTGCGCACCAGCAGCGGCACCGGCATGGGCAGCACCGAACTGCCACCGCCGGGCTTCTACGAAGTCCGTGTGGTGAGCGGCGGTTTCCGCATGGACCGCAACGACAAGTCCGTGCAGAAGCTGGACAGCAAGGGCCGCCCGATCTTCGCCATCGACCGCGTGGCCATCCTGCAGCCCAGCGAATACGAGGGCTCGTTCCCCCTCTTTCAGGACATCTACGCCTCGGGCTTCCAGCCCAAGAACTGGAAGACGGGCGAGGTGCTGCGCACCGCGCCGATGGTCTACGAGTTCATCAACTGCCTCGCGGCGATTGATGCCACGGCGCCGACCGCCGACTTCCACGAGAACTGCCTCGCCCTCGGGCAGGCGCTCTCGACGCACCCGACGCTGACCGTGCGCCTCGCCTACAAGGGCACGGACATCACCTACGCCAAGGCGCAGATCGCGCAGGGCGTGGACAAGAACGCCGCCTACCGCAGCGCCGAACTGAAGAGCACCGCGTTCAAGCTGCCGACCGGCGACTACGCCACCAGCATCGTGGGCCCCTCGGGCGAACTGGTGCAGGCCAAGCTCGTCATCAAGGAGTTTGTGCCGAACACGCCCGAGGCGCTGAGCCGCGTCACCCTCGGCCCGCTCCGCGCCAAGGCGCTGGTCTAACGCCGATGAGTGCCGTCTACACCGTCAGCCTCGAAGGGCCGACACGCGAGACGCCACTGACCTTCGCGGGTGTGGGGACCACCAACTTGGTCCCCACCCCGCAGGGGGTCTTCCTCAACATCCTTGACGCCAAGGGCTTCCAGATCGCCGTGGTGGGCGTCGCCCCCACCGACCTGATCCGCTACGTGAAGGAAGCGGATACCCCGGACCTCGTGCTGCCGTCCCGCATCCACCCATTTCCCACAGACCTCACGAAAGGCTAACCCCATGCCCAAGAAACTCGAACAGGACCTGAAGCGACAGGCCACCAAGAAGGGCCTGACCGGCGACCGCAAGGACGCCTACGTCTACGGCACCCTCCGCAAGACGGGCTGGACGCCCGGGACGGCCGCCGCTCCCAAGCGCCCCACCAAGCGCCGCTAACAGGACGAGGGCCGTATGCCAACCTATGACCTCGTGTGTCCCGCCTGCCAGACCACACGCTCCGTCGTGACGACCGTGGCTGACCGGCCCCAGTCCCCGCCCTGCCCGCAGTGCCAGACGCCCATGGAGCGGTGCTACCAGCCCTTGGGCTTTGCCCTCAAGGGCACGGGCTGGACCCCGAAAGGCGGTGCCCAATGACCCTTGAAGTGCGCATTCCCATTCATGGGTTTGTCGTGCTCCGGATCGACACCCAGCGCCCGCTGTCCGAAGAGGAGGCCATCGCCATGGCCCGCAGCGAGGACGCCTATCCCGATCTGCGCACGGGTGTGTTAGAATACGCATGGGAGGATGCCAGTGTCTACGAAGTCGCCACGACGCCAGTCCACTAAGACCACGAAGACCACCAAGACCACCAAGCCCACGAAGCCGACCCTGCACCCGGACGTGCAGGGGCTGTACTTGCTGTGTGAGACGGCTGATTGCCCGCAGCCGATCACGTATCTGTCTCGACGCACCCTCACGACCCTGCTGCGCAGCCCACGCGAGGTGGTGACCCAACGCCAGCAGTGCCCCACCTGCGGATGCCTCCGTCTGCTGGGGCCTGACCTGCGTCCCCCGCGTGCGCTGCCGGAGCGCCCCGTCGTCATCGTCCGTCCCCGTCGTCGTCGCCCATCTGCCTCCCGAGGTTAATCCGTCTCATGCGTCCCCGTGGTAATACCTTTATCCAAGAGATCCAGCTCTATGACAAGTATGCCCGCTGGCGGGCCGACGAGCAGCGGCGCGAGACGTGGCCCGAGGTTGTCGAGCGTGTCCTGACGTTCTTCCAGTCGCAGCCCAAGGCCGCCGTCCTCACGCCCGACGTCTGGGCCCAGCTGCGCACCGCCTTTCTCGCCCAAGACATCCTGCCGTCCATGCGCGTCGTGCAGATGGCCGGTCCGGCCCTCGACCGCTGCCACGTCGGGGCCTACAACTGCGCCTACACGACCCTCACGGGGCCGCAGGACGTGGCCGAAGTCCTCTACATCCTGATGCAGGGCACGGGTGTCGGCTACAGCGTCGAGCGCCGCTACACTGACCAGTGGCCCGAGGTGTCCGACGCCCCCGAAGAGTCCATCAGCACCTACGTCGTGCCCGATACCACCGAGGGCTGGTGCGAGGCGTTCCGCCGGGCCATGGAAGGGGCCCTCGCCCACCAAGTGTGGACGTTTGACCTCTCCCAGATCCGCCCCGAAGGGGCGTGGCTGCACACCAAGGGCGGCCGGGCCAGTGGTCCGGCGCCCCTGCGCCACCTCCTCGACCAGACGTGGGCCATCATCCGGGCGCGGGCCGGTCAGCGCCTCCGTCCGCTCGACGTCCACCGCCTCGCCACGCTCTGTGGCTCCATCGTCCAAGTGGGCGGGGTGCGCCGGGCCGCCGAGATTGCCCTGTTCGATGCGGATGATGCCGAGATGCGGACCTGCAAAGCCGGGCCGTTCTGGGACACGATGCCCGAGCTGGCCATGGCCAACAACTCCATGGTGATTCCGCCGGGCCCGCCCGACCTCCACCTCCTGTCCGCCATGGCCGAGGCCTCGACCTCGGGCACGGGCGAACCGGGCCTCTTCCGCCGCGACGGCCGCATCCCCGACCGCCGCACCCCGGCCGACTTTGGCACGAACCCATGCCTGCATCCAGATTCACTCGTTGAAACCATCAACGGGCAGCGGCGCATCGCAGACATTACGGAACCGACGATGGTCTACACCATGGAGGCGGATGGCAAGTTAGGTATCCGCCCGTGCTCAGCCTCATGGGTGAGCAAACGGCAGGCTGCAACGCTGGTCGTGACCATCGCCTCAGGCAAGCAGGTGCGCTGCACCCCGGAGCACAAGATCTTTACTGAGGAACGTGGCTGGGTCGAGGCCCAACAGCTGCGTCTCGGAGATCGGGTGATCCACTTGGTGCGCAATCGGCGTGGTGCCGCCTATGCTGGGGTGAAGTTGACCTCGCAAGATACGCGGGACTACGTCATGGAACATCGCTTGGTGTGGGAGGCAGTGAATGGTCCAGTGCCAGACGGCTACGATATTCACCATGTAGACGGCGATACCTACAATAATGCAATCGACAATTTGGAATGTCTGACTCATTCTGACCACGCTCGACTGACTGCCTTGGAGCAGCCCAATAACCACCAAGTAACTGGTGGGCCAAACAGCCGCTTTATGACGCACCCCGGTTCCAAGGGTGGAGCAAAGACGATTGTGCCTGTGCCGGAGCATCTCCAGTCTCGACTGCACCAATACGCAACAGTCACTGGTATCGCGCAGGGAGACGTGACCGATGTCTATGATCTCTCAGTTGAAGGCACACATAACTTTGTCGCTGACTTCGTGGTGGTTCACAACTGCGGCGAGATCATTCTGCGCCCCCACCAGTTCTGCAACCTGAGTGTGGCCGTGGCCCGCGCCACGGATACGCCCGAGACGCTGGCCCACAAGGTCCAGCTGGCCACCATCCTCGGCACCCTGCAGGCCGACCTCACCACGTTCCAGTATCTGCGCCCGACATGGGCCGCCAACTGCAACGAGGAGCGCCTGCTCGGCGTGGACATCACGGGGGCCTGCGATTGCCCCCTGCTGACCGACCCCGACGCCACGCCCGCCCTGCTCCAGCGCCTGCAGCAGGTGGCCGTGACCACCAATGCGGCACTGGCCGCCCAGATGGGCATCCCCGCTTCGGTGGCCGTGACCTGCAACAAGCCCTCGGGCAACTCCAGCCAGCTGCTGGACGCCGCCAGTGGCATCCACCCCCGCTACGCGCCCTACTATCTGCGCCGTCTGCGCCTCGGGGCCCGCGCTCCCTTGGCGGAACACCTGCGCCAGCTGGGGCTGCCCATGTATCCCGAAGTGGGGCAGGGACCCACGCTGGACGACGCCCGCGTCTGGGTGACCGAACTCCCCGTGGCGGCGCCCACGGGGGCCGTCACCCGCCACGACCTGTCGGGCCTCGACCAGCTGGCCTACTGGCTGATGTGGAAGACGTGCTGGACTGAGCACAACCCCAGCTGCACCATCTACCTCAAGCCGCACGAGTGGGTCGCGGCCACCGCCTTCGTCGCCAGTGCGTGGGACGCCATCGGGGGCCTGTCCTTCCTGCCGCACAGCGACCACGTCTATGCCCTCGCCCCCTACGAGGAGATTGACCGGGCCACCTACGAGGCCCGCGTGGCCGCGCTCCCCGAGTCGCTCGGGCTCGACATGTTACGCGAACAGGTGGATAGCACCACGCTGAACCAAGACTACGCCTGCGTCGGCGGGGTGTGCGAGATTTAGCGCATGGAAGCCCCCACCCGCCTGTGGCCCACGGCCCTGCACGTCATCACGCCCGAGGCCGACGTCCGCTCCCCCATGTGGCAGAAGATGTGGGAGCGGGCGGGCGTTCCCCCGGCCAGTGTCCAGTGGACGGCCCTTGACCGGGCCGTGCAGCCGGGCTGGCAGCCCCCGGCGGGTGTCGAGGGCCTCCTCCTGTTGGGCGAACTGGCCCTGCAGCAGATGCAGTTCGAGTCCAACCTGTTCCGGTGGCGGGGGCGCACCATGCGCACCTACCGCTTCCGCACCGGGATGCCGATGACGCTCCTCTCCACGCTCCGGGTCACGGACCTGCTGCCTCGGGCCCAGACGGGGCAGGTCGTGGACCAGTTGGCCAACCGCCCCGCCCGCTTCCAAGGCGTCTGGGTGCGCGACGTCCAGCACGCCATGGCCACCGTGGGCGTCTATCATCACCACGAGCCCCAGTATCTGCTCAATCCGGGGCAGGGCGACTGGCAGGCGTGGGTCCGGGATGCGCTGCAGGGCACGACGCCCCTGAGCTTCGACATCGAAACCCAATACACGCCCAAGGGCATTCGCTCCGAAACCGAGGACGACGAGACTCCGGTGGCCGAGGGGGCGATGCTCCGCATCGCGTTCAGCCACACGCCCTTTGCGGGCGTCAGCGTCCCGTGGCAGCAGGAATATCTGGAGGGCATCACGGCGCTCCTGCGGAGTGCCCGGCCCAAGCTGGGCTGGAACTGTCTCGCCTTCGACCTGCCCCGCTTGCGAGCAGAGGGGATCGAGGTGGGGGGTCGCGTCTACGACTATCAGGATGGGTGGCACCTCCTGCAGTCCGACCTGCCCAAGGGACTGGAGTGGGTTTCCAGCTTCTATACCGACTACGCCCCATGGAAGCACCTGAGCGACCAGTCGCTGGCCCGCTATGCCGCCATTGACGTGGACGTGGCCCTGCAGAATGCCCGGGGCATCGAGGCCGACCTGCGGAAGGCCGGGCAGTGGACGCTGTTCGAGCGCCACGTCGTGGACCTGATGCCGCTGCTGGCGCGGGCCGGACGTCG
>Ga0208147_1000457_pt1 | contig 14515 bp, 21 predicted proteins | sample DEB3_08_DNA_FD_184520 | JGI IMG/M metagenome (GOLD analysis project Ga0208147, IMG submission 184520) | Aqueous microbial communities from the Delaware River and Bay under freshwater to marine salinity gradient to study organic matter... | ecosystem: Environmental > Aquatic > Marine > Coastal ... | reverse complement strand
TGTGGCATCCGTTGGATGTACTTGAGCACATTACCCGTTGCAAAGTCCAGCCCCCAGTCGTCTATGACGCTGAGGGCCTGAATGCTAGATGTCCGGTAGTGTCCGGTCAATATTCCAGTATCTCCCACTCATTATTGAATACTAAGTTCTCAAGAATACTATTCATAGTAACGAGCTGAAGCATACCTGGGCTGGCAATAGGATTACCTTGTCTATCGTTGAGTGTAATCAGGTCTCCTACCACTTCAATATATTTGCCGTCATCCCAGTGGATGCACCGAACCTTACAACCTGACTGCAAGGCTCTGAGGGCTTCGGTTGCTGTGCATGATGTTGCGGTCATACTAGTTCCACCTGTTGGCTCATCATCTTGTCAATCTCGTATGCCACTGCCCAGATGTCTGCAATCACGTCAGCAGGCTTGAGGCTTCCAACCCAGTAAGGATTCTGGACAGCGTAGCCCATGGAGTTGCAGTCGTAGATACCAGCATCATCACCAGTGAGGGCCACCATCAAGTGCAGCTCACCTTTGGACATATGAATCTCAGAATGGTCGCTGGATACTTGGATGTGTAGCGGTACATCGATGACTGCAAACGGGTCACGCTGTACGTTGATGGTGTGCTGTGCCATCTCTTTGATGACTTCTGCGAGGCTTTGGTTAGTTTGTTTCATTGTCTTTATCTCCCAAGGTTGGACAGGAGCGTTAGCCCCTGTCCTTTAGTCTTCCCGTGTTTAGTCTTCCCTAAACCGCCAATACGGGTCGGAATCGCCAAACTTTCTATGAGCTGCCAACTTGGCTTCTTGAAGCGTCTTACCGTGCTTTGACATAAGCCACTTCACGTATAGCACCTTGCGTTTTGTTACAGGCACTGACTCGTCATTGAAGCTGACAAAGGGCTTACGCTCATTCGGCATCGAACGGATCCTCAATATCATCAACCGGAGCAGGTACAGCCTTACGTAGTGGCTTGGTTGCAGTCTGCTTCACCGGCTTGACGGTCTCAATCATGTTAGTGTATTCACCATTCATCTTCTGTCTGGTTCCTACAACCACTTGCCACTTTTGAGCCTTCAAGGCGTTGATGTCGAGGTTTGCGTATTCGTTACGGTCAAGACGCTTGCCGAGCATAGAATCTAAAAGGATTGTGAGCTTGGCTTTCTCGTTGCCGTAGACCGTCTTGGTGAACTGTACGAAGCGGAAAGGTTGACCGTCTTCATCACCAACCTCGGTGGTTTCGAATACAAACTTGTAGTTTGGTTCCAGGACTGTTGGATCGTCGAATGACTTGCCCTGAATCGCTTCAATGTCAATCAAAGCGCAGATGTAAACGCCGGATTCAGCCACGCTGAACTTCCGACCAGTTCCCTCAGAGAAGGAACCATGCTGTGCAAAAAAACCCATTGCTAACTCCTTTGAGCCATCCGGCTCTCCACGGCACTATTGCCACACCAAATATATACCAATAACAGATAGACTGTCAAACATTTCTTTTCAGACCATCTTGGCAATGCAGTTCCCCGCCTTAGCGGGGGAACTGTTTTGCTCTCTCATATCCCCCTAACGCCCTCCGGGCTAGGGGGGGTTCTTAGGGGGGGATTTATCCACCTGTTCCTATTTTATATTTCTAAGGGGAACAGGTCTTTAGGAACAGGTCAAAACATACTTTTAGGGCTATAGAACTTTGCTCCTCTCTGGCCATTCATGACGTTCAACATCTCTTCATCTTCCAATCCCTGCAACGCTCTTACGACATCGGACTTACGCTTTTTGATGCCTTCAGATATCTGCTGGCTGGTTTGCCCCGGATTGGAATCAATGTAATCCAAGATGGCTTGATCCATTGTTTTCTCAGCTGTTGCAATGTCGATGCGCTGAATCTCAAGAGCCTCTGGGCTATGAGCGTGAATCTTGAACTCAAAGTTTATTTGGTCTTCAAAAGAACTACGTCTCTGCTTCACCGTCTTGACCGTGTAATGCCCAAGCTTGTTATCAATGGACATGATCGTTTCTGCCTGTGCAGCGATTTCAACAGCCCCCCGCATACTTTCATGCCCTATCGCCCCTGCACCGCCTTTACGGGCATGGTGGAGCACCACAAGGGCAGCCCCGGCATCCGTTATCTTCTTGAAGTGTTGATACAACTGCGACATTTCAGAGTTGCTGTTTTCATCAAGGTTGTGGACACGCACAAAAGTATCAATAATGACTATGTCAATCTTGAGGTCAATGACCGAATCAACGATGTCCTGCAAATCATCTGGGTCTGTAACCTTCATGTTTTCATTCACGAAAGAATGCAACCCTCGGCAGGCTTCCGGGTACAGCAGGTGGAATCGCTTGTTGTATTCACCCACTCCCATCTCTTCGTTGACGTAAAGAACCTTTGACTTGACGCAGGGGGCAAGGCTCATCCACATCCCGGCTGACTCAGCTGCACGAACCAGATCCGCGGCCATCCAAGACTTACCGCTACTCGGTGGCCCTGCAAAATAGTGGATTGCTTGACGTGCAATGACGTTAGGGATAATCCACTCGGTGTCGCGGCTCTTGGCGGCTTCCTCCTGCAACCTATCCCAGTCCCATGGAATCTTCTTCTTGCGTGGTTCCTTCGGTTGTAGTGCCTTCAGTTTGTCTGCCATCAGTTCAGAGGCAGCCATCTGTTGTGTGTACAACTCCCGTACACCCTCAGCCCACTCAGCCCAAGCACGTCCGACCTTTTCACCAACCTCCCAATCTTGCAGGGGTGGTTCTAGCCACTCGTGATTGAAGGCTTTTGCAGCAGAAAGTCCACCATGGTAATCGATGCGCGTAGAGCGTAAATAACCAACGTAAGCCGTTAGAGCATTATCTCGCCCACCGTATGGCCCTCCGCCTTCGGGATGCTTCTGGTAAAGCTTTGCAAGCGTTCCATCACCATCAGGTTCGCCGGGTTGCCTTTGCTTCCGCTCAGGCTTAGGGTCTGGAATGTCTGGTATGTCCCAGATGTTGAAGGGTTTATTATCTTCCAAAGTAGTACTCCAAAATCTCCGGCAGGTCAGCACGGACAATATCTAAACGGTATTCCCAGCGTGAATCCTGTTTAAACGCTAAACACGCTTCCTCAGCCTCAAGCATAAAGACATCTAGCAGGTCGGTTATCCTACCGCTTGCATGACGTATCCGAGGTTCAGCCCTACCTAACTGCCCTTGCTTTGCGGAAGCCAACAGAGCATCTAGCCTAACATCGCCAAGGTGTTGAACTATCAAGGATTCCTTGTAGGTTGGTTTGATACCTCCGCCCTTTAAAAGCAAAACTGCTTTAGGGTTATCTGGCTCCTTCCAGTTGAGCGTTCCTGGAACCCTCAATATCCTGTCCACATTGCCTACCGGATCAGTGCCAAGGATAATGGAGTTTTGCCAAGACCGAATCTTGGTTTCAAGTGTTGCCCGGTCTCTGGTGTTCTTTACATTGGCAACTGCACCGAGCATCTTGTAACCGTGCCATCCGTTGCCAGTGCTTACCACGATGTCGCAGCTGTCAAGTAATCCTTGACTACTGCCCGGCACTTTGCCGTCAAGGTCAATCCACACTGCTCCAACCTGCTCGATGGAATCCTTACCGAGCTTCCGTCCCGGGCCTTCAGGTGCAACCCTTGGACAGACACCGACATAGACATCATAGCCACGTATAGCAAGACTGATGATGTGCTGTGTCAAGGCTTGACCTTCCTCACCCTTCAGGCAATGCGGAAGGCGGTAGGTGGTTCTGTTAGCGTGTGGTTTGACCTTTGATAGAGGTCGAATCTCAATGAAGCCGTCAGAGTACGGCTTGAATAGATGCCGGAGAAAGGCGATAGCCTGACCCGCATCCGTGGCAGGAGTTGCCATGATGTTACATACCTTTCTGTTCCTACCTCGGACACCCCCGGGGATCAGCCGGGGGCTGGCAAAGCCTATTCCGAAAGGTATGGAACGTAGATATTATACATCAAAAGCGAAACCAACATGATCGGCTATCGCCTGTGCGGCTTCGTGCCAAGAGTAAGCCACAAAGAACTTATACCCGTGTGGCTCCAACGCTTCTCGGAATGACACCTGCCCCGGTGTTAGCCTGCCCTTACCTGCCTTCATCTCGATGTAAAGACCCGGTGTCGGGCAAGGTAAAAAGATGTCCCAGACACCAGCCTTCACGCCCATGGCTTTGAACTTAGCAGCTGTACGAATGTCACGGTGTCCACCGTTAGGGCAGTGGTAGATGGTTGATAACTCAGGGTGTTTGGATTCCATCAAACGCACCCAAGTGATAAGGGCTATCTGCTCGCGGTCTTCAAGATGTCTCATGTATCTGCCTCAGTTCTGCCAGTGCCTTATTGATGCGCTCTTTGACCACTACGGGCGGTATACGGTAACGGCTTGCCACCATGTGGATTGTCTGCGGTACACGCCCATCAAGCCCAAGATGTAGGGCTATCATCTGCCGGGTTTCATCGTCCATCTTGCCGAGGGCTTCGGTCAAGGTTCCCTCCTCGGCTTCACCAAAGTAGACATCTTCCGCTGATGGTGTTGATCCGAATACCGCAGTGTCCGCTAAGGTAAGCTCTGAGCCTTGTACCGGGGTTTCTATAGACATCGGTTCGATGCCTGCTGCGGTACGGCAGATGTCGATGGTTTCAAGGCTCATCCCGCTACGATCGGACAGTTCGGCATCTGTAGGCGGTCGCTTTAGTTCGAGTTCCAGGATGACATAGTGCCGCTTGAGTTTGTGCCACTTGACTAGTGTGTGTTCGGCAATTCTGATGGTGCGGTACTGGTTGGATTGATACCGCCTAAGCTTCTGGTAAATCCAAGGATGTGCGTAAGTAGAGAAGCGCAACCCACGCTCAGGTTCCCACTTTTCGATTGCCCTAATCAAACCTTCGACGCAGTACTGGCAAGCATCCGTGAAGTGTTCTTTATGCTTGATGACCTTGCATACCTCGCGTATGAATGCGAAGTTATGGCGGATCATAGCATCAAAGCACTCGTCGGCATGAATGCCGTTAGACCAGCCGTGGTGCAGTAGTAGCATCTCGTCATGAGACAGCAAACGCTCCGGGGCTTGTCTCAGCTTCCGGAGCGTCTGTCGAATGTCTGTATGTCTTGGTGTCAACGTACTCCGTTTGCCTTGAGCATGGCAGGCTTTGTGATGTACTCGTATCGCATGGCATCACGGGTAGCAGATACCAAAGCAAGGAATAGCATCACGCTAACCGCAGTGATAATGCCTGCCTTGATCGCACCATCGATGTTACGCCGTCTGGCATTGTGTGCCTGTCGGTTAGCATCAAGTGCCTCCTGCCGTCTACGTGCCTGCTGTGCATGGCGTTCAAAGTGCCGCCATTCTGCCAACCGGCAAGCCGTGCAAACCTGATCGGTGTCTACTACTTCGTGTCCGCAATCTTTACAACGCTTCATCGTCATTGTCTCCCTGTCCTTTATCTAGTTTCCGAATGTTTCTGGTTGTTCGGTCGGTTTGTTCCGACTCTTACGACGAATGGTGAGCAACCTTGCAAGGTCTTCTTCTGCCATGTCCATGGCTTCGGCGAGCTTGGTGAGATTATTGCTGTTAGGTGTCTTCTTGCCGGTCATCCAGTCGGATACCTGCGGCTGAGTTGCACCGATACGTTTTGCCAACTGCTGTTGGGATAGTCCTCGAATCATGTTCCATATATACCACAACTATATAATCTAGTGTCAATGGTTTGACAATATATATTCTTGATGTATAATCAATACACGCAACCATATTGGTAGCGTCAACAAAAAGGTTCGGGAGATAAGACATGAAAGAACAAGCAATCGAGATGGTTGAGCAGATGACGGCAGACGGTGCAATCCTTCAGCTGCATGGCCCTTCAGGACAGCACGACATCGATGACATTGAAGCCATCGAAGCAATCCAATACCTTAAGGATGAAGATATCCGCATCAGCGGCAACACCATCATCTTTGGTAACGGTGAAGTGTGCATCACCATTGAAGACCAAGACGATTACAACGCTGACGCATCAAACCACGTAACGGGAGAATAGTATGACAACATCGGAAACAATAGGGGCTATTGCCCCTGCTCTCATCAAGTCGCAAAGCCAGATGCAGGGCATCATCAAGGAAGGTAAAAACCCTGCCTTCCGCTCCAAGTATGTGACTTTGGATTCCATCCTTGACACACTGCGCCCTATCCTGACATCTAACGGCTTGATGCTGACACAGGGTAGCCAGCAACCTGAGACCATGCAGGCAGTCACCGTAGAATCTCGCATCATCCATACATCAGGTGAGTGGATCGCAACAACAGTAACCATCCCGGTAACCAAGCCAGATGCTCACGGTCTGGGTTCAGCTCTTACTTATGGTCGCAGATACAGCGTGTCCGCTCTGCTCGCTATATCTGCAGATGAGGATGATGACGCAAACGGAGCGGTACAGGCTCAGGATGGCTTCCGTAGAGGCCCACAGGGCAACATTGTGATTGATGAGCCGGTAAGACCAGCACCGGGAAGGCCGTTGTCAAGATGACACTACAAGAAATAACTCCATTGATTGAAAAGGGATTACCATTCAGACGCAGTGATTGGGAAGATGACTTCTATTACTTCTATGACACCGATAATTCTAGGTTTGTAAGGCACACATATATGGGTGACTTAGGTGACGATTACGACATGATTGAGTATACGATTCGTCTTGATCTGGAGGATCTAACGGCAAAGGACTGGATTGTACTTACGTGGGAGGCAGTGAATGACAGGACTTGAAGCATTACAAGCATTACGTGATGGTAAGAAAGTCACTAACGCAAACATGAAGAATGACTATAAAGCTGTTGTGCTTACATTCGAAACCCAAGATTGCTTACTCACAAGAATTGCTTGGGTTAATTGGGATGAGAGCGATGAAGACCTTAAGTACGCTTGGGAGTTTAGTATCAACTTCGACGGGACTGATTTTTTGAAGGATGATTGGGAGATAGTGGAATGAAGTTTAAGATTGTGCCTATGTGTAAAACAGACGTTGATGCCGATTTGTACGAAGCTACTGAGATGTTGGTCGTTTATTTCAATGCTAATCCAGATGAGCCGTTTGTCAAGTTTGTAATGGAAGACAATGGTGAGGTCGTTGTTTCTGGCAAGATAAACAACCCCAGGTTTGATGAGATGATTGAGGCTGTACACATCGCACTACATCGTCATAAGACCAGCACCACGAAGTCGTTATCAAGATGACATTCGGACAGGTTTATCCACGGCTCTTTGAGGGTATGGCTATAAGGCGTAAGGCTTGGGAGATTGGCAAGGTTGTCAGGCTCTCAGCTATCGGTGAAGACCATCTTGTAGTGCATCTGCCATCAGGTAATAGATACACATACTGTCCGCCTGTAATGGATCTATACGACAAAGAAAAGCAAGAGATTAGAAGCGATTGGGAGGTTGTTCTATGATTACAAAAGAAGATGCAGCATTCTTGCTCAAGCGAGCCATGCAGTACGGCATGACATACACGGATGGCAAGTATGCAAACCACAAGCTGGTCACGATGGATGACCGTGGATACTGGGTCAAGCCAGCAGGTAAGAACCTTGATCAGGTGAACTTTGAGTATCGGTATGAAAGCGTGTATTGGCACAAGGGTACACCAGCAGAGTTGATGGGAGGTAAGTGATGGGATTTGATGTTATAGATGGCGAGCTGTGGGACGATGAAACGGGCGAGTATGCTGGCCCTGCTTCCGGTTGGATCCGTGGAGACGAATCACCGGAAGACCTCGCACTCCTGGTGATGCGTAAGCGCATGGACATTGAAGCAAGTATTGAAGCCGAAAAAGCCAAACTCGACACCATCACCAACAACATTGTAAAGATGATTGGTAAGCATACTGCACGGCTTGAATGGCTGGAGCATCAGTACAACAGCCAACTGGCAGAGTATGCAATGTCTCAGTTACCACGCAAGGCTGATGGCACATTGAAAGCCAAGACATGGACTTGTCCATTCGGTACGGTTGGCTTTAGGACTATTGCTCCTAAGGTCGCTGTAGAGGCTGAGGACGTGGCTTTGGAGTGGGCAAGGAAGAACTGCCCAGCTGCAATCAAGTTGAAGGAATCTATCCTTGTTAGCCAGTTACCTGAGCCGATAAAGGCCGCCATGCTTGAGCATCCATCAGATGCCAAGAAGGCAGGCTTTGTTGTGCATGAGGAAACTCAGGCAGTAACCATCAAGACCATCGGATAGAATCCAACCAGTATAAGAAAGGTCTCCAGAAAACCCGCTATACCAAAGACCACTGCAAGGTGTGCATCTGAGTAAACACCCTCAGGCGAGATGCATAAGTAGCAGTGGTCTTTTTACATCTGGTATAACTTATTCGGCAGGAGTAATCCTGACCTTTTTGGAAACAACAACTAACTGGATTGTGCTTGGTAAGCGACAGAAAGACCCGGTCTAAACAGCCGGGTCTTTTTGTGTCAACTTGTAAGGTTTTCTTACAAGTTCAACCTTATCCAAAATGGAAACAGTTGGTGGTTAGTTCCAAAATGGAACCTACCAGTCGATATTCACAAAGCCACCCATACTGCCAAGCTCACGCCATGCTCTGGCTTTACGGTAGACCCCGTCACCCTCCCGCGTTACTTGGTCTTCATCTTCCATCTCCGGGCTGGTGTTACCTTCAACGGTCTTGACACCCCAAGGAAATACACCGGTCACGATTCCAATATGGGCAAGCCGGTTGAGCGGCGCAAACCAGAAGCAGATGAGGTCACCAATACGAACCTTTGTCGGGTCTGCTTCGGCATCCTTCACGGAAACCCAGTTCTTGGTTCTTCGTGCCCAGTTGCCATGATCGGGACAGTATGCGCTTCTAGGCCAGTCTGCTGGTATCTCAAGGGCGAGATCGTGAGCGGCATTGCGTAGGCGATAGACCACAAAGGCAGCACACCAAGGGCTACCGGGTGGCACAGGTGGGATGGTCGAGGCTTGGTATATCTCTACAGCCTTGCCACGGTTGTCCCCAACTTCCTGCACACCCACATTGTCTAAGGCTTCTTTAGCTGCTCTCAGTGCAATAGGTCTATTCATAGTGATATATTCCTTTTGTCGATCTTATCTCCCGACACGGTGGGCAGTCTCCCTTCTGCATCTTCGCTGCCCACCACCCCTTCCTTCTAACTCCAGGTTTCCCCATCATCAATGCTGGATATCTGAATCAATGAGTTTCCGCCATCTCGGTAATAGGCAAACCAAACACCTAAGCGCCAAGCAATCGCCGTTTTACCCTGATTGACACCACCACTGACAATCACACTACCAGCGGTGATAACGTTGCCCTGTGGGTCGTATATGACCCTGTAGAGGTCTCCTGAGTGGTGATACAGGACGATTCTTTTTCCCATGGGATTGATTGCCACGCTGGCATCATCGCCTGAACCTGTAACTGTTACTGCCACGCTGACATTCACCCCCTCATCATCTGTGTAATATTCTTTGATATCGTTTGCCGAAGCTTCAACAACGATGTACAGCCTACCGATAGCACTAGTCGGATCATAGGCAATATGGACGCATGAACAATCGGTAATACTCGTTGTCTGCATGACCCAGTTGGTAGCGTTTGGACCATCCGCAAAGTGCAAAGCAATAGAGCCAGACTCGACTACCGCATAGCACATCCGCTGGTTAGGAGCTACAGCAGCACTTACACACGTCCCTGCCAGTTGCTGTTCACGAAACCAAACCCTAAACCGATGGCTTGTGTGAAGCGGTAGAAGTCCAACCGTGTCACCGCTGAAATTAACGTCGTGGTTGCTCTCACCAAGTCCCCACGGAGTGGACGTGTAATACCGACCCTCAGCATCTATCGTGCTATCAGTGCCTCGGTTTGCACTCGTGCTGGTTAGCAATAGGTCAACAGTGCCCGTAGTTAGAGGGTCTCCGGAGTTGTCAAGCAGAGCGCCATGAGCGATACCACGGAGCAAGCTTCCAGCCGGTAAGTATAAGCCTGAATCTGTACCGCCATTGACATCAAACGGATCGTTTAGGTCAGGCGGGAAGTTGCCATTGATGCGGTCAAAGAGCGTCTGTGCTGTAATCGTGCCTTGCGCTAACTGATGCCCGTATGCAAAGTCTGTACCGCTTGTCGCGTTAGGTGTTGCAAGGATACCGCCACCATAAAGCCATGTGCTGTATCCGGTAACGCCATTGAGGAAACAATCCCTAAGTGGTGGTTGGGTCACGGTACAAGTAGCACCAGCAGGATAGGCTACAGAGTTGGTTGCAGTCCAACCAGGATGACGAACAATCGAATCATCGGATGCGTTTATTTGCCCTGCAAGCTCGCTGATTGTTACCGGGTCAACGCTGTACGACGTAACCCCGGTTTCACCGCCTACCGTCATCTGCCACCAGACATCGGATTCTTCTTCAGTCCTGCCATCCCTATCCTGTTGCCAGAATCTGCGACCGTAGTAGTAGGTGGTTGTGTCTACCTCTGCGACAATGGCAGGCGTGATGCGTTGGAATGCAGCGGTAAAAGAATCAGGTACATAAGTGCTGTCCGTGTTTGTGTACTTTAGCGTGGTTGTACCAATGTCAATGGATCCGCTCGATACCCGTAAACGCTGGCAGGATGTAATGCCCCAGTATGCCGAATCTACGCTTTCACTTCCTGCGTAGCTGCTCGATGCCGTGTTTTTTCTGGGGTACGGGTTGTCCTTGTCATCGGTTGCCGGTAATGCTCCGAGGCTGTGGATATCAGGGGAACAAAGGTCAAGGGTAACAGTACTGTAGGAGGTCGTAGGAGCCACAACCTGCCATCTTTTGGTATTGCCGTGGTAATCGGTTAGTTCGATGTAACCGGTCTGGTTTGTGCCTGATTGCGCCTTGATTTGGATGTCTAGGTATCTGTAGCCCGACATCCCCTCATAAGGTGCATATAGCCGGTCGTTGCCTGTACCAGAAATGGCACGGTTGTTGGTTTCAGCGATAGACCAGCCGTTGAAGCGGAAGCCACGGAACAGCACCCGGTTGTCTGCACTACTGTCACCGTTGGTTGTTAGTCCGCTTCCTGATAGTTCGGCAGATATCCATGTTGGGACATCATTGGCTGATGTTGTGAGCGTGTTGCTTCCGTACGTCGGGTCGGTCAATACCGTGGTCGTGCTGTAGTTTACAAAGGTATCTGACGCACCATAACTGCCACCGGATGAACCAACGGTACGGGTTCCACCATCGTAGCCGGTAACAACAACATTCAGAGCATCGGGATACGCTCCATCCCATGCTCGAATCCTGCCAGCAATAACGACGTTGCGATCCAGACAGGATGATGTGCTGATGGTTCCAGATGCCGTGCTAACAATACCGAATGCATCGGTTTCACCTAAGACACTTAGGCTCCATTCCGTGGCAGATTGATTGTGGAAAGTGTGAGCATGGGTAATGTCATGCACTGCCACGGTGTTGACCTTCACAAGGCTTACCGCAAAGTCGTGCCGTACATCTCCGCTTGAGAATCCAGATGCACTTAGGGTTGCCGTGTAGTCGGCATTCCTTCTTGATGTTGCGGCAGCTGACACGCTAACAGAGGAACCACCAGCAGATAGGCTACAAGCCGCTGTGCTGCTCGTAGTGGTGCGTTCGTACCATGTGTAGCCTGTTAGGCTAGGAAACCTTGTTGGTGCGCTAGATGATGAAAAAGAATCCTCGGCAATATCCCAAAGCTTGTCAACGCCAACCGATGCGGTGAAAGTACCGGCACAGGTTACGCTTACATCTTTGTACGTGGTGGCTCCGGTCTCACTACCGGATGCCAGCACGACATAAGAACTATTGGATGAACCATGCCCGTTGTTGACCGTGATGTTTGCTCTGAGTTCCCAAGTCCATGCAGAACCTGGAGAAGGTGCGACCACTGTACTTACGATGGCAAGCGATGCGCTAAAGCCTAGATGCCCGCCAAAGGTGAAGTTTGTAAAGTGTGTATCGTAGTCAGGCTCAAGCGGTTGTGTAGCGAAAGGATTCCATATACGCACCTGAACGTTCTGGGTGTGGCTCATTGTGAGCGTGGCAGCTCTTGTGCCGTCTATGTATGCCATTAGATCTTCTGCCCACGGTAGACCGCTTTGCGCACTGAGAAGCCTGATGTTTGCTCGGTTACAAAGTCAATGGTCGGAATACCGATAATGCGGTAATCACCCTTTGTCGTTGTGCCGTCAGGCTCCATAATACGAACCACATCACCAAGCCATAATGGCCTGTTGTTGGATGACAGAACCAAGAAGTCAGACTCCCACTCAATCAGAATGCGTCCGGTAGTCAAGCGGTCATAAAGAATGTCGCAAGCCGCATCAACCGCCGCTTGTGTTGTTAGTGTTGGGTCTCTCAGCTGATACGGTACAGGCCGGCCCCTCCAGTTGTACGGTCTGCTGGCAGGTGCTGTGCTTGCAGTCTCTGCCGCTGTGTCTACCAATGATTTCGTGATGAATAAGCCGGTCGCTGGGTCTTGCCCGACAACCTGCACCTGTGTGGCTTCTGGGGTCTCGTAGTGGCTTGACATGGCACGTACAACACGCTTAGGGCGTAGTACTTCCGGAACACTTGCCGTGGTTGCCGCAGCGATGCTCTGGTAGAGCGTTATGGCAGGAGTGGTTGTAGCAAGTGCCGGGTCAATCCAAACGTAGGAATAACCAGATGTAGTAGGCATCCATCCGGTGATGTAGTTTGCGGCGTAGTCGTTCTTGAGCTTATCGATGTAACCACCGACCGTATCAAAGAAGTCAGGAGCCAAAGCATACTGCCCCTTTGAAATGTTAGGGCTGTATGGCAGGTCAAGTGCTGGGCTATCACCGGCAAAGTAAGGCCCAGATGCATCCGGATATCCTGCAATGTCCATGAGATCCAGTAGGGCATTGACGAACAGCAGACCATCGTACGGGTAAGACTCAACGATGTAGGCAAGGTCAAAGTCACGGGTACGGTCTTGACCAGCATACACAAAGACCGACCAATCCCTAGTAGTGTCGCCTTGCTCGTAAGTGATTTCCGGAGGCGTTAGAGTGCCACGGAAGATGTCAATCTCGGCAGGCGTTGGTGTAGCACCATCGGTAAGTGCAATCCGAATAGGGCGGTCTGATGTAATCTGCGGCTGGTCTACTCCTGCATCGGTAATAGGTTTGCGTCTGGTTGTGAGGCTACAAGTAGCCCGCCCATCATCATCTACGCTGATACTGAGGCGTTCTACATCGCAGGTGATGTCTACCGGATCATCAGCCGTTGAACCTGCCTCAGGCTGGTAGACCAAGTCCACCTCATAGAATCCATATGTCGCTGCACCCGTTGCACTTGTAAGGCTAACCTTTGCCCGTACGGAAGTTATGACACCGTTAGGCGTGTATGCCGTTAGGTCATCCTTCACCACGCTGTAGGAAGCGGATGCAGTGCCTGTACCTATCTGGTCGTATGCATAAGTACTTGTGAAGGTTGCCCCCGTAGGCGGTGCATAGCGCAACTTCTTTACCGGTGATACTGCATAACCACTGGTAGCAAACTGTAGTTTTGCCAACTGTACGGAAGCCTGCCCCGCTGGAACCAACCAAGAGAAAGCGGCGGCAGGCGTGATTGTGTTGCTGGTCAATGCCGATAGGTCACCAAAGACATGGCTAAAAGATAAACCGTTAGATGCCACCACTACAAGCTCACGCCTACGGCAGGGAATCATCATAATGGTGATGAACTGGCTATTGATGGAGTTTGTACCAACGGCTCCCGCTTGCGGTGCAATGTTGGAATCGTTGCGCGTGTAACTTCCAACCAGCGTCCCGCTCTTGTATACCTGTGCGCTTCCATTTGCCCCAAACCAGACCTCTACAGAGCCAGCCGAACCAACACCCCATCCAGCCTTTAGAATCACCGTATCGTCGGAATCCTTGAGACCCGGGACATAGACCGACAGGTAAGCGGATTGGTTAGCACTCCAGGCTGTCGTGAGCGTAGCCCGTTCTGTCACATTCAATGACTGAAGGTAGTAATCTCCGGATGCTTTTATCTGCATCTGCTTCCATGATGCTGGAGTGGTTAACGTATAGTCGGTCTTCTGGAATCTTGCATAGTTTCCAGCGTAGGTTGTACGCCATGCTGCCGTAGTAGGAAGCGGAGCAAGCATCAAAGTAAGCGTAGTAGGGTCAAGCCATACACCGCTACTATTGGCCATGTCCCATGTCGTACCGTCAGCTGCAACAACCAGCCTACCCTTTTGTGGTCGTGGTTCTGGGCAGTCTACTTCAATCAATAAAGGCCAAGCGTTCGCCATTAGAACCTCTTCATTATTCCGGGCGTACCGTTGCGCCTTGCTTCATCACGGATAACTGAACGCACTGCTCGTTCCAGCTCAGTACCGGCAGGAATCAAGCCACGGTTACCACCGCCCATGAAGTCACCCATGCGGATACCACCACCGCCACCTACTGCAAGTTCAGCAGCCGTAACGCCCATTTGACCA
>Ga0208147_1000456_pt1 | contig 14527 bp, 18 predicted proteins | sample DEB3_08_DNA_FD_184520 | JGI IMG/M metagenome (GOLD analysis project Ga0208147, IMG submission 184520) | Aqueous microbial communities from the Delaware River and Bay under freshwater to marine salinity gradient to study organic matter... | ecosystem: Environmental > Aquatic > Marine > Coastal ... | reverse complement strand
ATTGGCATATCCGGCCAAAATGTTTCATTATCACAAGGATCTGTGACTCCAGGTACTGACGCATCCGCAACGTTAACTGGTCAATCTGTATCTGTTGCACAGGATTCGTTAAACAGAACTTTAACTGCATTATTATTAGGTCAGAGTAGCGTAGTTGATAGCGGTACAATCAACGAAGAGTCTGCTGTCGCTATCAGTGGTCACAGTGTTATTACAGAGCAAGATGATTTAAGCTTTAGCACTGGCGGTAGTTCGACGCTCAGTGGCCAAGGTACTGTTGCTGAACAAGGTAATTTTGAAAGTTCAAGGGAGCTAGGTTTATCAGGTCAAAATGCAATTGTAGCACAGGAGTCGGCCACTGCTTCCATCACTGTACCGTTGTCCGGTCAAAATGTCGCGTTAGGCCAGGGCGTTGTGCTCCCTGCCGGTTCAGAAACATTTGTCCCAATAACCGGCCACTCTCTTAGTGTTGGGCAAGGTGCGTTGGATCCGCATCATTATCTAATTTCACAAATAATCACTGCAACACTTGGAACGGAAACTGTCACTGCAACACTTGGAACAGGAATAATAATTGCTGAATATTCTATTCAGACGGTAGTAATTGCAATTAATAGTGAGGATATAAATATATGAGTACGTTATATGTAAACGTTGATACAGATGTAACAATCACTCCGAGCGGTATTTTAGTGGCGGATATCGCAACAATGACACTAACATTGACAAAGGGTGCAACATCCAAAGCCTACAGTTTGGGCTCAGAAATTGCTGTAGTTGGAAGCGATTTTGTACTATCGATCCCAGATTCTGGGGTCAAAGCAATTACAGAAGCTGGTGAATACGATATTGCTATCAATTTAACGGATACTAGCGGGGCGATTCGTAGGTTGACACCAAGCCCGTCAACATTATCTTTTCACGCATAGTTTTTGAAATGATCATAAGCCTTATTTGATTCCGCAACGTAATCCAGAATCATTTTTTTGTATTCTGTTGGCACTTTTCTACGTGATTTGCCCAAACTTGCATTGATTTTGTTAGGCGTGTCTTTTGTTTTGCAAATACCTCTTCTTACGATTTCGTCAGACGATAAACCAGCAAGAATAGCATCGGTCACGTCTTGCCATACATGCCGAAGCGGTATTTCACGCTCCCTCAATATAATTCCAAGGCGCCTCACAAATACATTGGAACTTATTAAGCGCCCATTGCGATACGCTGGTAACTGTCCGCGGGATCTCATTTTTTGATAAATTTCTAAAAATACACGCATTCCAGAAAGATAAAAATCAACAGCTATATTATCCATTTGCATAAGCGCTTCTTCGTTAATACCGGTTCCCAAAGCGAGACGCGATACTAATTTGGCTTCAACAAAACCGTCGTGATTTGTGTGAGCTTCAAAACGTTCGGAACTGTATTTTTCATCAAACCAGGGACATAAATCCCTAATCCAAAAATTAAATTTTTCTTTTTCCATATTATTCCAATTGTTAGGAATCCCAGATTACTATTAGGCAACAGTAATCTGGGAACTTAGACATTGAACCTACTACAGAGGGAGGCAGGAATTAGGCGTAGTGAGACGCGAGACCTGTCAATTCTAAGCTTAGTATATTATTAGCCCGATATACAAGCGGTTAGAGATAACTAATTGTTCCAGTACCATAAGTGCGTCGACTTGCTTTTATTTTACCATTCCCAAAGTCGACCATTGTTTTATAAAAAGCTCCGTCAATCTTAACCCAACAATTTTCGGCCTTGCTGTATGCAGTGCTTGGCGTTGTTGCTTGCACTTCCAATCGAAAGCTATAAACCTGCATTTTAATACGGTACTTGTTTTCACCTGTATCAAATTTTAAATGCCCAAATTTGTCTTCAACCCATCCGTCTTTCACCAAAGCTGTAACAAATTGCGACCGTAAAACGTTCGTTTTCTTGCTCACGCTTGTTTCCTTAAAAATTCAGGTACATTAGATTTCCATTCCCATTGCATCTTTTCACAAGCGTAGCCATTCAACCAAGCTTTATGCAATTCCGGGTCCGCTGTATACGGGTTATTTTCAACCTTTGCATTTTTAATATACGCTTTCTGTCCTTCAATGTTTGCTTTGATAATTTTGCGAACGCGAACTGCAAGGCTAGCACGTACCGTTGCAAAGTTCCAAGCTTGCTTGAATTGGAGTGTCTTTAAACAAAAAACAAATTCTTTCACAAACGCTATTAAATATACAAGTTTCATTTTTCACCTCCGTTTTTTAAATCGTTATACAAACTACACCATTCCGGATAAACTACGCAAAATCGCGCATTATCTTCGTTAAAGTTTGCAAATAATACTAGCATAACCACTAATATCACGCAAAGTAGAGAAATTGTATTATTCATTTGTTAAAGCTTGCGAAAGCTCCCAGGCGTAATAGTCAATCACTTCGTTTTTAAAGCGCAGCATTGTCAAACGACTAAAAATAAGATGTTTTGGAACTTCTTTATTTTTAGCAAGTCTATCGAAATCTTGATGAACGTGCTTCACTATATCTTTCACCATATCATTTTCCATTTTACGTTCCTCCAGTTGATTAATTAACAGCATGTATACAATTATACAGAGTTCTAAACATGCGTCAAACAATAAATCCAATTTCTTGCAATATTTTTTCACATTCCTGCAAATACCATTCATAATCAACATCTTGTGGAAAACTATCGGGCAAATCCATAAGCGGTTTTGCACCATCCGAGCGCGGCACTTTGTTTCCATTTAAAGCATAAACAATATCACCCGTGACATCTTTTGCATAGTACCAACGGATTGATTTTCCAAGGTATTCTGCCCGACCTGGTTCCCAAACTTTTACCGCTCCACCTTTTACCGCTCGCACTGTAACAAATTTTCTAATATCAGCGCATTGCGAAATTGTGGCCATTAAGGGTGTACCGTCTGCCAAATATTGTTGCACCGCTTCTATACAAATGATATTTGTAGGGTTTTTCTTTAGTTTTTCACTACCGTTATTGTCGTTCCAAGGGTTTGAATATGCGCCTTTAGTTTTAACAGAACCATCTGTCTTAAATGCAATATAATTGTTCACATCACGCGAATATACTGCTTTATATAACGTTTCTTCTGTTTTAAATCGTGTATCCTGTTCAAATTGCTCAACAATTTTATTTAACGTCTCCTGTTTACTGCGGTGGCATTTAATTACAATTCCGTCAGTATTTGCGCTAACCACATTAATTCCCGCCAATTCTAGGCGCTCAATAAGCATTAATAGCGTAAGCTGTCCCGTCAACGTAACCTGTATCAGCAAATCGGGTGAATAAAAAATAGAGTATTTGCTACCTAATTTCCCAAAATTACCGTTGATTGTAATTTTTAATGAATCCGCGACGACTTTGTTCTTCTGCTGTTTTGCAGTAATACGTCTATTTACAATAGATAAATAAACGTCTAAAAACGCGGTGCCAAGGTGCTGCGGGTAAAGACCAAGATTTAGGATAATAAACGGATAATAAGACGTCATATCCTTGTCTATTAAAATATATTCGTCGTCTGTATGGTGCGAAATAGTGGTTTCGCTGCTATGCAATCCGCCAATTCCCATTCGGTAAACGCTGTTATTAATAGACAACTTTAATTCGCCAATTTCTTTTGGCATTGCTATTGACCCGGATTCGTCAACAATAAAATGCGCGTTCCTTACAATATTAAGCGCTGCATTCATCATTGCACTTTTGTATTGCAGAAAGTAGGGCACGTTGTACCGGTACACAGTGCCAATATCAATGACCGGTCGCGTTATACGCTGCCCGGTCAATCGTGTAAGCTCTTTTGAAATAACCGTTTCAGCGATCTGCGCGTCGGATTTACTTCGCAAGTCGACTTCGTACTCATTAGATAATGCTGTTCTTAGCGCTATTTGTTCTTGCAATGCTTGATAAATAAATGCGGTATTTGTCAAGTCACTGTTAATGTTGTACCAGCGGACACAGGTAATCTGGTCGGTAGTTAGAACGGTATCGGGTGGAAAAGGTAAATCTTGCATCCGCGGAACGTGCAGACGTCCGCCACTTATTTTAAGGTTGGCGCGTAGATGCGTGAGCTCAATTAAATCAATGTGGTCACCCTTAATTGCTTTTGTTTTGTACTGCTTAAAAATGTCACTAGGGCGCCATTTTTCTAAAATTATTTGGTCTGTTGCACGTTTCAAAAGTGCAATGGGTTTTTTGGCAAGCGCGAGCGCAGTTATTGGCAAATCATAATTAAGAGAATTAAATCCAACAGTAAAACCGGATTCCAAAATCCATCTAAGTTTTTCTATATCAAATTCTATTTTATCAATCGCTTCGAAATAAATAACCTTTCCAGTATTAAAGGAACGAAATGATGCTAAAAAATAATTGGGATAAACTTCGATATCAAATAAAAGCGGGTCTTTTAGTGTAACAGCTTGATATAGTTCTTCGTTGCTCATTAATGCAACAGGAAACCGCTTTGCTTCTTGTAACCCTGGTAGATAATCGGGTTTTAACCACACAGGTTCAGGCGGTCGGCATTTTGGTTTTTCTTTCTTTTCTTTGGGTGGTGGAGGCCGGTCTTCCCAAAATAAGCCTAAACTGTCAGTGCGCATTACAAACCAGTCATTCCAATAATTGCACCGCGTAACCTGTCTCCGTAAAAAATACATGGTTCTGGATACGCATTAAAATCTATCCGGTCAGCAACGTTTGTGAGCAATTTTAGCATCCCAATTTGATACGTACCGTTATACTCAAAATTTTCCAATTCAAAAGAAGCACCTTCGGTTTCACTGCTGTGGGTTTTTATGCAATTGTTGGAAAAATAAATGCGCCCCAGTTTGTCAACAAAAGGTGCAACAACTTCTAGACCTTCAAATAATTTTTTATTGATTATTGTAGCATTATTTTCCCTGTCCAATACTTTTGACAAGTTTGGCCATTGCGTGCTGAAGAGCTGGCTGCGAATCCATTTACCGTTTTCATACAAAAATGTGATATTTTTATCGCTAATTTGAATATGTGTCGGTACTTCTCCAATTCTAATTATTTCGCGTACTGCAACCATCGGAATATTAGCATCCACAGGAAAATTAAAACCAAGCCAATATTCTACAAGGCAGACGTTGTTTGTCGCAAATGCGCTTTGACCACGTAATAATATTCCATTGCTCCACGGTCGCGAAGCATCTTCGCCTATAAAATCGTAAAGCGTTTTAAATGATTTTATTAATTGTTCACCGTCAATCTGTACTGTATCACCTTCGGGTTCTACATTTGGAAACTCTTCCTCGATACAATCTATAAAAGCTTTAAATTTTCCGCTTTGAACGCGCAATTTACCGCTTTCGGTCATGTTTAATGTGGTGGTTTCACTGCATTTCGCTATAGCCTGCACCAAATGCGTTGCCTTAGGTTTACACTCAATGTCAATAGGTAAGGGTGCCCGAAGCGACAAAGTACCGTTATACGCTGTTACAAAACCCTTCAAAATTTGAAAGTGTGTCATAACTGGTAAAAAATCCTTTTTTGCCACTGCTCCTTGCACAAATTTCAGCTCTTTGAGCATTAAAATAATTCCTGTACTGTTGCCTTAAACTTTTCCGAGTGCGCTGCATTAATTAACGTATTAATTACACCAAACGCCCAGATATTATACGCAGCTCTAGATTCGTATACTGTCGATAAGCGTTCATAGGTAAACCCGTCACGTTCTAAGCATTGGAAAATATAGTCTTGTTCGACTTGCGTTAACGTGCTTACGTGCTGCCCTGCTTCGTGTCTGCTTGGTGATTTTTCGGAAACGCTAATTGGAAATGCTAATGTTGATTTAGTATAGTTAGGTGTGATTATATTTCCGAATGCCGCACTTTGAATCCAGGACGATGAGTCACACGAATACCAGGGATAGCGCTCCATTAAAGAAATAGAAGTGACACCAAATGCATGAACCTTTATTTTAGCGTTCCCAGATCCATTGACAAGGTATTTATTCCAAATTCTATCGAGCCATGTGACCAATTGTTGTGTTGTTTTGCCAACCATGCCACCAATTGTGATATAACTATAGTTTTTAATATAGTATTCTAAATAACGCTCATCTTCACCAAAGTGGAAACACGGTAACGGCTTTGCACCCAATTGTTCCATTTCCAATTGATTGCGATATGTTTGCAGCGGATCCCCAATACCGTCGAGCACAGACGCCATGATAGCGTTGTCTTCTATTCTTAATATATCAATATTACGCTTTATATAATCACAATATTCTGTAATAGATAACTGAACACCCAAAGTCCAAGCTGAAAACGCACCAGAGTCTAAAAAAATCTTTGCGCCATCTGCACGCATTTCGTCGACAAATTTCTGTTTCCCCACATAATGCCAAGATTCTAAAATGTGCGGAATGTTAACAATAGCATCTTTTTCACGGTCATTCAATTTAACAAACCGGTTTTGTCCCGGTTTGTATCCGTTAGAATACACCGCTGCCATAAAAATATTCATTAACTGTATTTGTTAATTATCTTCGCAATATCTGGTTCAAAATAATTCTGGCCTTTTAGCACTTTGTCGTCTTCCCGATAAATAGGTTTACCATCTTCTCCTAGTTTTGACATATTAGAGCGATGTATTTCAGCAAGAATTTCTTCAGCAGGTAAACCGAAACACAAATTCGCGCCGTCTGTAACATAACGTATGTCACCCAATGCGTCAGCGATTTCTACAATATCAGGAACCAGGTTTTTATTTTCTTCAATTGCAACGTGCTGAACACCATCAATGACGTTGCATACTACATTAAGCCCAAATGCTGTTGCAAGTTCTAAAACTTCTTCCATCAGCAATTTGGTACGTAATATTCTGAGCTCTACACTCCCAAGCGTTGGTACTGTTTCAACAGGATGCCCGAAAGCTTTGTGAAATTCTTCGACTAAGTTGTCGGGCGCTTTAATCGGTTGTAACCAGTTTAACCACAATGAAACAATTTGCCCACGATAGGATGATAGCGTTGAACCTGTAAAAAACGGACTGTCTGTTCCATCATCCTCTATCAATGTAACAATATCACCCTTGTTTGTAGTCGCTGCATTATCAGACACTACTAAAAACTTATCGCCAACTTTATATCCCAAACGTTGGCAAGGTGTGAGTTTATTATTTTCCATTGTAGCTCCTTATTTTGTACTGTCTAAAAATTCAGCTCTAGCTTCGGGATTAATCAGCATAACGCCGCGTAGAGCTGTGGTTATTGTTTCGTGACCTTGTTGGCAAATACCGCGAGATTCCATGCAAAGATGCCTTGCTTTGATTAATACGCCAACACCTTTCGGTTGCAAGTGTTCAAACAAAGCATCTGCAATTTGGCTGGTAAGTCGTTCTTGCACTTGTAAACGCCTTGCAAACATATCAGCAAGACGCGATAATTTGCTCAATCCAACAATTTTACCGTCCGGAATATAACTAATTGTAACAGTTCCAAATATTGGAGCTAAGTGGTGCTCGCAATGTGAATATATTGGAATATTTTTAACCGTTACCATTTCGTCGTACTTTTCAGCACCATCTTCGAACACTTTTAAAATTTGCGCGGGTTCCTTATTATAGCCAGAACACCAATGGTGCCAAGCTTTGATAACACGGTGTGGAGTTTCCAACAATCCGCCTCGCTGAGGATCTTCACCAACTAATTGCAGCAAGCGAACAACAATATCAGTTCCCGACTCGTCTTGCTTTTTCTCAGTTTGCTCCCAAGGAAAAACAATCCATTTATTGTTAAATTGTTCATCCTCTCGTTTATCAATTAGCGCAAAAAAGGGCTTTTCTGGATATTGGTCGCAGTACCGTTCGCATGTTGCACCGCTGTCAATTAAGTCGTCGACAAAGCAATCCGCGTTTTCCGGCTTATCTACAATTTCACAACATATTAAACCATGCAAAGCGTATGCAACCGCTATGCCACCTCTGGGAATTGGATAGATTCGAATTGTACTGTAATTTGGATCTGTATATTGGTATCTGTTGATTTCATGTGCTAATTTTTTAACAAGGTTCAATACTGCCTTGTTTGTTAATGTAATTTTCATATTATTCCTTCGCTGTGTAAGACGCACTACATTTTCTAGTTTCTTCGATTGTGACCGAGGTTAATTTTACACTTGTTCCGGTTAGTTGTTGTGGCCCAATAACGTCGACCAAGTATTGCGCCATATTTTCAGCGGTAGGATTGAAAGGTAGCCAGATAAGCGACTCACCTAAGTCTCCGCGAGCTCTACCGTAAGCATCTGCTCCAAGTACCTGAAACACCTCTTGAAGCAATTTATCTTCGCGCCATGCTAAAAATTTATGATCCCAATTATTTTCAAGCCACATACAAAGCTTTTCTTTTATCACGCTGAAATCAATCACTCTACCAATATCGTCAAGCTGTTCTGCTTCGCAGACAAAGTGAACGCGATAGTTGTGTCCGTGTAAATATTTGCACTTGTTTTCGTGCCCAACTACGCGATGACCACATGAAATATCGTGGTATCTATTTGCTGTTATTTTGCTCATTTTAACCCCGCATAATTCTTTGTTTCTGGTAATTCCATCAAACCTTCACGCCAAGCACGTAGAACCAGAGGGTCAGGCAAACCAGCTTCTTCAAAACCTTTGGCGCGTAAAATATTAGCGTGATTCTTGTCTGTTGGCGGGTATTTGCCGTCATAACTGGTGTGAGTATAAGCTAAAGCATTCCAACATTCTGGCATACTATGTGCCAGCTTTACCGTCTCTGCTTTTGTTTTATTGAGCAATGTGGCATGCAAAATTAACCGGCTTATTGGGCCCAATGCTGTTGCTGCTAATTGACAAAAATCATTTAGAAATTCGTTTGTGCAATCGGGATAATTAGCGCTGTCTTCTTCGCTTATTCCAATCACAATATTGTCGCATTTATAAGCGAGAGCCCGATTCACTGCAATTGTTAAAAATAATGCGTTTCGCATTGGAACAAAGGTTTTTTCAATACGATCCCCCACAACTTGTTCCATTTGCTGCGCATCTTGATATTGGTCAAGCTCTTCGTCACTTAGTAGCGGGCTGGTTGATAATAAAATCCCTTTCATGTTAATTATTTCATGTTTAACACCCGCTATTTGTGCAACTATGTTAGCAGCTTCCAATTCAATGCGGTGTCGCTGCCCATAATCAAACGTAATTGCTCGCACTGTGTCGAATTTCTGTTTTGCCCAAAATAAACAAGTGGTCGAATCTTGTCCACCTGATAAAATTACCAAAGCACTGTTATTCATTATTCCATCCCTATAAGTTTATGTATTTGCAACTGTAACGTGTATCCAAACTTCATGCAAGAGCTGATACAAGCTTTTAAATTCAAATAGTTAATTCGCTCGTCTTTGCTGTCTTCCGGTTGCACGTAAATTTGTATGTTATGCCCTTTTGGAGGTCGTGCAACATACTCATCAACTGGATGTCCAAGCGCTTTTATTGGCAACCCGTCTGATAAATTAACAGCATGGTGATTTAGGACATATTTTAACGCGCAAGCGTTTTCAAGAACTTTTTTATTTATCGAACTGGTTTTCGGGCTGCAGACAATATAATTTCCGCACCTCATGTCGGTTGCTGTGGTAAAAAATGCGTCACATGGTGGTAAAGTACCATTGGTTTCAATTTGTACGTAATAGTTCCAGACATTTAATTTTCGCAATAAACTTCCAATCTGCTGTCTAAACGGTTCACCGCCAGTAATTACGACAAGACCCATATTTTGCAACTCGCGCACTTTATCCACAATTTCTTCCGCGGTAGCTCGATGTCTGTTACTTGTATAATCCGTGTCACATCCGGGGCACTGCAAATTGCAACCAGCAAGTCTTATAAATACCGCTGGAGTTCCGCAAAACGGGCCTTCACCCTGTATCGTTCGAAAAATACTATGAACTTCGAGAATTTCGCTGTGACTTCTTTTTTCAGGTTTTTGTTCGTTCATAGAAACTCCCGTAGGCATCCGTCTTGTAATTTGCCAAAGTCTATTAACTGTTGTTTATTCGCTGCTGCATTAATAGCATACTGTAACCTATAGCCCATCCCTCCAACTGATTCGGGTATAACGTCAATTAGCACCCCATTTACTGCTGATTTATAGGTTTTTCCAAGTAACGATAAACCGTTGAATTTAATTAAATTATTTTGCCTAAAATACTGCGCTCTTTTTGTATTCATTTTCCAGTCATATGTAATAATTAAGTCATTTGCATGTAACAAACCATACGCAGCACTAAGGATATAAATGTCGCTATCTAACACACTTGCTAATCGTAACATTGCTCTATAATAAGTTCCGGTATAAAGCTTCCAAGCCTGTACAGGTTTGTCGGTAATTATTTTAGAAGCTCCGCAAGAAATAATAATCATAAAAATCCTAGAAATTAGACTAGCACAATATTATGCTAGTCTAAATATATGTTAAACTTTAGCGATACGTGGTTTTGTAAAACCTTGATATTTACGCCAATAAGCATACTGACTCTTCATCATGTTTTGATTTACTTCGCCAGCAAGTTGGCGGATTTCGTTAATTTTTGGAATACGCTGCAACTCTGCATATAACCGATCGCAGAGTTCCCAAATTGCGCCGGTTTTTGTCCCAGCTTTTGGTCGCTGTATCCCGTTTTTCTCGTCTTTTACAGATTTTTCCATCGCTGTAACTTTTTCCATTTCTAACTCCTGTTTTGTTAAAGGAGCTGGTATTGTATTAGCTCTTTCTAAAATTTGCGAATTAACTATATCAGATAGACTACCTTTAGCTGGTTCGGATTTTGCTGCAAACGTGCTTTCGAATTCTAAAGCAGCACGCATTCCAGCGTTATCCATTTTTCCATAGTTTTTAATTCCAGCAGCTTTACAAGCTGCGCGTAACTCTGCTTTATTCATTTCTTCGAAAGTTTTCATTTTTGTTTCCTCTATCTGTTTGTTGATAATTAACTGCATGTGGTAACTATACAGATATTGAAAATTTAATACAAGCGTTTTTTAAAAATAATCTATAAGAAATTCTTATCGTTAGTTAGAAAGGTATATCCGAATCCTCAAGCTCTTCTAAAATATCTACTTTTTTCAATACCTTGCGTTCATTTGCTATCTGAACCGACGGGATTTCAAACGAATCGCCAGCTTCAACAGTTCCAAAAGCAGTACCGTCAAAACACATTGCAAGGATATCGGGATATTTTTTGTTAATCCATACGCGCAAATGCGTTGGCGTTTTTAGACTATCTACCATTTCGAGCGCGGTTGGTACAGTAAGAGGCAGCGGAGCATCGCTTCTTGCACGCCACCAATCGCGAGCCTTTTTACCGGCGAAATTTGTGTGCTCGATGCAAACGTATTCGTTGAACATTTTATAACCACAATAATATGCAACTTTTAGCATGGGCGGACGGTCTATTTTTTCGTGCTTGCTGTACGTAATGTGGTCGACTTTAAATATTTCGACAACGGGCAAATCACCTTTTATTAATTCATCCGTACTTGCACCAAATTTTAATTTGGTTTCAAATTTAAATTCATGATTGCACTTGTTACCGTTATCTAGTAATCCGTTACAGAATCGCAGGCTTGCATGAACAATACTGCGGCAATTTGGGCATTCTTTGACGGGCGCAGTGCCACCTTTTTGCCCTTTGCGTCTTGGTACAACTGGATCGTTAATAGGCCCCAATCGCTTTGTATTTGCAGCAAAATCAAGCACTAAGCAATTCTCTTTTCCGGGTGCAGGTCTAGTACCTCTGCCAAGCATTTGCACCCAGAGCACTGGCGACGCTGTTGGTCTCAAGCACAAAATAAGGTCAATAGCAGGAAAATCAAAACCCGTTGTGAGCATATTATTATTCACCGCTGCGCGGTATTTACCGGTAAGAAAACCCTTTATCGCAGCATCCCTTTCTGCGTCGCTTAACTTAGAGTGTATTGCAATAGCTGGAATCCCGTTGTCATTAAGCGCATCCGCGACGTGAATAGTGTGGTCAATACCTGTAGCAAATACAAGCCAGTGATTGCGTTCATATCCGAGCTCCATCGCTTCTTTAATTGCAGCAAGCGTAATTTCATTTTTGTCGACTGCTGTTTGCAGCTCTTTTTCAATAAATTCACCGCCACGCATATGAACACCATCTACATCTAACCGCGTTGTTGTGCTTTTTGGAATAAGCGGTGCTAAATAATTTTCTGCAATGAGCCTATTGAATGCGTGTATTCCGGTTATATCAAAACAAATATCACTAAAGAGTGACGGGATTTCTTGGTCGTTTTCACCTTTAACTGGGTCTATAATTTTACCGTGTCCAAGGCGCCAGGGCGTTGCAGTTAAGCCGACTATTTTGAGATATGGGTTTTTTAATTTTAGAGCGTTAATGAATTTTTGATACATCGTTGCTTCGTTTGTGCTCACCAGATGAGCCTCGTCAATAATAACTAAGTCAACATGACCAAACAATTCTGGTTTTTTAGCAACAGAAGCGATTCCAGCAAACGTAATCGGGTCGTGCAGCTCACGCTTATTTAAACCCGAGCTGTAAATACCAGCGGGTGCGGATAACCACAATGATTTTAACTTTTGATAATTTTGCACAATCAATTCTTTAACGTGCGTTAAAATCAAAATTCGCTGATTTGGGTAGTGCTTGTAAATAGACTCCAAAAATAATGCAATAACGACCGATTTGCCTGTACCTGTCGGCATTGCAATTACTGGGTTTCCTTGTGAAGTTTGAAAATATCGGTAAATAGCGGAAACAGCTTCAATTTGATATGAACGAGCTTGGATCATAATCTTGATTCGTATTCTGAGCAGCCTAGCTGTTGCATTTGAGTATCAATAAAACCCTCCTCATTGAAAAAACAAATCCATTTTCCACCTTCAACCGGTTTACTGTATTTACACGTTCTGCAATTGCGGTCAGGTATCGCATTTAAATGGCACACTGGTCTATGATTGCAAAATCTGCATTTATAGAAACCTGCGGATTCATTTAGCTTTTTAGGTGGTTGATCCATCCAAACAAGCTTTTCACCGCGATCTAAAAATTGGTCAGCAAGTTCGGTGTCAAGCTCAATTATTTCCCCATACAATTCGTCATTATTTTTATTGACCGACAAATAGAGCGCGGCAGCCAAACCCATTTTTCGCATATAGACTTGCATTTGCACATAATGCTCGAACTTTGCATCCCGTACACCTTTATCGACCAGTTCTGTGAACGATTTGTCGCTATGGGTTTTAAATTCTGTCAACGCATAGGTGCCGGCAGGTAAGTCGGGCAACCCTAAAACAATACCGTCACCGCTGCCGCCAAAATGTCCTTCGGCGTGCGATATTCGAAACTGTTTACCGTTTTCGTCTTGTTGGAAAATTTCGCAACCAATCATGAGCAACAGTGCAATAAAGCGTGCTTCTTCCAAATGACCGCGATTAAATAGACGCAGTATTCTACCGTCAAAGTTTCCTTTCGTTACCCATCTAAAATTGTACCAGATCGCTCTAGCGCATTCACCGCCAATAAGCGATGCACCCATATGATTGCGGTGACCGTCTTGCTCAGCACGATAAGCATCGCCAATATGAGGAATCACCTTCCCAAGCCAACCACGGAACGAAGCACCTTGATCCGCTTCCAAAGCGTTGTTAATAGCTTTGATTGTTTTTGTTGCTGGTATTATATTTTTCATAATAGAAGCACGCCTTCGCGGCGTGCTGTTTGTGGTTATTGTTGCGGAGGTTGCGCCCAAGGTGGGACAGCGGTTTGAGCTGGCGCTGGCGTCGTTGCTACCGGTTGCTGTGCCCAAGGTTGTGGAGGTGCAAATTGTGTAGGCTGAGGTGTTGGTCTAGGTGGCGCTTCGAGCGAAGGTTGTGGCTGCGGTGCAACACACTGTGGGATTGTTGGTGCTGTGAACGGTGTTGCACCAAGTGTTGGAGCTCCGAAACCAGTTGTTGCAACAGGCGCAGCTTGCATATCAACGTGTTCGTTGATATTTTTGTATGCTGTTACTTCGTTCTGATCTTCGTATTGCCCTGTAGAATCTTTGCGAACTTTCACTTTCACTTTCAAAGGCAACCCGTGCAATTGTACCGAATCTTGTAATTGTAAAACGTTGACCGCATGACAAAGTGCGCTCAATTGCTTATATGCGATTTCTTGAGCTGTTGGATTTGAATTTTGCAGGTTCATTCGTGTGAAAACCTTGCGGTTCACGTATTGCCCATCCAACACGGTAAAGCGAACTTGCAAATAAGCGCCAGAACCGTCCTTTGTCGGTTTCATTTCAGTCTCGTCAACCATGACGTTGTACCAACCAGCGGGAACACAATCTTGCGTCCCGAAATCTGTTGGGACTTGCGCTGCATTAAAATTTAATGTTGCCATTATTACACTCCTAGAATTTTAGAAAAAACTGCGCTCAAATTGGGTTGTTCCATCAAAGCGAGCGCTCCACTTCG
>Ga0208147_1000455_pt1 | contig 14536 bp, 22 predicted proteins | sample DEB3_08_DNA_FD_184520 | JGI IMG/M metagenome (GOLD analysis project Ga0208147, IMG submission 184520) | Aqueous microbial communities from the Delaware River and Bay under freshwater to marine salinity gradient to study organic matter... | ecosystem: Environmental > Aquatic > Marine > Coastal ... | reverse complement strand
CTGCTTCTAATATCCCTAATGCCAGCGTAAGCCATGACCAAGCCTGATTACGCTCCGATACACCTAAGACCGGCTGATAACGGCTTAAATCGGCTCACAGAGGTCTTAAAAGAGGCTCCAAAATCGCTCTTAGGAAAGCCCGAACCACGCATTCACACGCCCTACAATGACTATCCAAGCAAGGGTCAAGAGCTCATTGACTTTGCTGAAAGTATCTTTCCAAATGGCTTTATGGATTGGCAAAAGCACCTTGCGATACATGCAAACAAGGTAAAACCGGATAATCGTTGGGCTCATCCGCTATTTACGGCAATCGTTGCGCGCCAAAACGGAAAAAGTGCTTACATGATGGCAAGAATCTTGATGGGATTATTCCATTGGGATGAGAAGCTTCAAATCCTTTCCAGCCATCGACTTTCCACATCCGTTGAGCGTTTTAGAGAAGTCGTGCAGATCATCGAAGAGAATGAAGAGATGAGCAAGCAAGTAAAGCGCATCCGGTGGGCTCATGGAGCTGAGGAAATTGAAACTCTTAACGGCAATCGCTTTGTGCTTAAAGCTGGCGGCGCAGCTGCTCGCGGTATGAGCCGACCAGCTGTGATACATCTTGACGAATTACGCGAAATGCGTGATATGGAAAGCTTTGCATCTTTGAGATATACGCTTATGGCTGCGGAAAATCCACAGTTACTTTGTTATAGCAATGCCGGTGATGCGACAAGTTTAGTGCTCAATTCTTTCCGTGAAAGAGCGTTGGCAGCTGCGGCAGGTGCAAAAGATGACATTGGTTATTTTGAATGGTCATCGCCAACGGATGAAATCAGCCTAGAGAATGCGGCTTATTCAAATCCGGCTCTAGGTGTGACTATTCATCCCGATAATTTAGAAGCAACCTTTAATGATCCAGCAGATGTCGTGCAAACTGAAATTCTTTGCCGATGGGTTCAGACCATCAATAGCGTGGTCGATGCATCCAGCTGGAGCAAATGCGTAGATAGCAAGGTTGATTTGGACACGGAGAAGCTGACATGGCTTGCCATTGACATGAGCCCAGATCGCAGATTTGCCGCTTTAGTCGGTGCTCAAAAGCTTGACAATGAGCAATTTGTCGTAAAGCTTTTACACACTTGGGAGAATGAGCTCCAATTAGACGATAAGGCAATTGCCAATGAAGCTGCCGTATATGCTCGCAAATATCCAATTGAATATTTGCTTTATTCGCGCAAAACATCCGGCGCGGTAGCGGCAAGAATGCAACCGGCTGGAATTCCTATCTTTGAGATGGATGCCGCTTATCCACAGAGCTGCGATGAGCTTTTGGGCGCTATAAATAGCCAGCGACTTCGCCATAAAGGTCAAGACGAGCTAACAAAACAAATGCTTAGTGCCGTAGCTCTAAAGAGGAATGATGGTTGGATCATTGGGCGCAGGGCATCCGGTCAAGCCGTTTGCGCAGCGGTGGCAACGGCATTGGCTACACATTTTGCGACACGCCCAGAGGTGGAGATAGACATTTTAGCGATGTAGGGCTATAAGCCTTGCGAGAATACGCGCATGGGTTTATTGGATACATTCCGCGTTAAAACAGTCGAGCCGTCAAGTGCCGATGTCGCGGCAGCTCTTCCATTACCAACCATTGATTCTTTGATTATTCCTTTCAATGGCACAGTCACTGCAACGCGTGAAGAAGCTATGAGCGTTCCGGCGGTAGCTCGCGCTCGCAACATTATTTGCAGCGCGATAGCTGCGCTTCCGTTAGAGGTGTGGGATAAAGCAAGCGGCATAGAAGTTGATGCACCAAAATCAATCACCCTGCCAGATCGCCGCGTAAATGCAGCCGTTACTTACACATGGCTTGCAGAAGATTTGCTCTTTTATGGTTACGCATATGCACAAATTCAAGAGCTCTATGCTGATACAAATCGAGTGCGCGACATGGTGCGCATCAATCCTACGCGAGTGCAAATTGTTACCAATCGCTTATCAACAGAGATTGAATACTATGTGGTTGATGGCGTTCCGCTTCCAACTGAGGGCGTTGGTTCGCTAGTCGTATTTTATGGAAGCGATGAGGGTCTATTAAATCGCGCAGGTAAGACAATCCGCGCCGGTGCAGAGTTAGAGCGCGCAGCTGCGATGTATGCAAAAGAGCCAGCGCCTACAATGGTCTTAAAATCAAATGGCTCTGCTCTTCCGGCAGATCGCATTGCAAAACTTTTAGAATCTTGGGGCGTAGCGCGTAGAAATCGCGCGACTGCATTTCTAAATGCTGATGTGTCACTTGAAACAATTGGTTATGATCCTGAGAAGCTTCAATTGAATCAGGCGCGTTCCTACATTGCAACAGAATTGGCGCGAGCCATCGGAATACCAGCTTACTTCTTGGATGCCGAGAGTGGTTCATCGATGACTTACGCCAATGCTAATTTAGCAAGACAAACATTGGTTGATTTCTCACTTCGACCATTGATGACAAGCATTGAGCAAAGGTTATCCATGCCGGATTTCCTACCTAGCTCACAAATTTGCAAATTCTCATTAGACGATTACTTGCGCGGTTCAGCTTACGAGCGCGCGCAGGTTTATGAAATTCTCAACCGCATTGGCGCAATGTCGGCTGAAGAAATCCGCGAAGAAGAGGACATGATTAAATGAAACTAAATGTGCCAATGACAATCACGGCAGCTGATGATCAGAGCCGCACCATTACTGGTCGCATTGTGGCATTCGATGAAGTAGCAAATGCTTCAACTGGTCGAGTGACATTTGCTGAGGGTTCAATTGAACCAAAATTAGTTTTGCTCAATTTAGAACATGACCGCACACGCCGCATTGGTAAAGCTTTATCAATGGAATTAGCAGATGGCGGCAAAGCAATCAACGCAACATTCAAAATTAGTAACACCACCGCCGGCAATGATGCAATCGTTGAGGCAATGGATGGGCTACGCGATGGATTTAGCGTTGAATTGAAAGTAGATGATTATGAAGTCGCGAAAGATGGCACAATGAAAGTTTTGAAAGGCACATTAGAGGGTGTCGCGCTAACGAGCGAGCCAGCGGTGCGATCTGCGCGAGTTACTGATGTCGCAGCAAATGAGGGCGAAGAAGAAGCGCCAAAAGAAAATTCTGAAGCTGATGAAGTTTCAGATGCAAACACAAATCCAAACGAAGGAGAACAAGTGTCAGACACTACCGTTCCAGCTCCTGCCGATGATGTAGCGGTAGAAGCATCTGAAGTCAAGGCAACATCAAAGCCAATGGCTTTTACATCACCACGCTCACCAATTGTTTCAGGTGGAACTTACCTGCAACATTCAATCCTTGCTAAGTTAGGCAACGAAGATTCTCGTCAGTATGTCATGGCAGCTGATGATTCTTTCACCACCAACCCAGCATTCTCACCGGTTGCTTATGTCCGTCAAGTAGCAACCAACACCACTTCAATTCGTCCAGTCGTAGATGCTTGCGGTGGCACACGCCCACTTCCACAGGCTGGCATGACAGTATCAATTCCAAAAATCACACAGAATGCTTCAGTAGCAACAGTCGCTGAGGGTGGAGATACAACCGGAACTGATGCAATCACTTCAGCTTATGTAAATGCGACAGTCATTAAAAAAGCTGGATTCCAACGCTACTCTCAGGAGCTTTTGCTTCGTTCAGATCCATCATTCTATGAAATCATGCTTCAGAACCTACGCGATGGCTATGCACAGGCAATTGATTCTTATGTAATTGCACAAATCACCGCTGGCGGAACTCAGGCAACTGCTACCGCTGCAACTTCAGCTGGCATGATCTCATTCGTTTCAACTGAAGCTGCTGCTGCTTACAATGCGACAAAGCGCGTTGCAACATCATTAGTTTCAGGTGTAGGCACATGGAGTTTGTTAATGGGCTCAGTAGATACAACTGGCCGCCCAATTTACAACGCTGGTCAGCCAATGAACTCAGCTGGACAGACTGCACCAACATCGCTTCGCGGCAATGTAATGGGTCTTGATTACTATGTAGATGCAAACATGGTTTCAACAGTTATCGATGAATCTTCATTCATCATTGAAAAGGGCTCAATCGAAATTTACGAAAGCCCAGCTCTAACACTTCAGACCAATGTGCCATCAACAGGCGAAATTGAGCTGGAATTATTTGGGTTCGTAGCAGCTGGTGTCACCTTTGCGGGTGGTCTGCGCCGCTTCAACCTAACTTGATCTCTAGCCTAGTCGCTCCCGAATAGGTTAATCAGAGAGGAAACGAAATGCCAAGTATTATTACCGCAAGCCAACTGCGCACAGTGCTTGGCGTTTCGTCATCCTTATATTCTGATGCTTATTTAGATGGCATTATCAATAGTGCTGAGGGCATTCTCTTGCCACTATTGGAAAGCTATTCAAACAAAATTGTCGGCTATCAAATAGAAAATGGCACCGCTATTTTCACGACACAATTGCCAAATCAATTTGTGGATAATCAGACAATCACAATTGCAAGCACCGCGAGCGCCTTTAATGGAACTCAAACAGTTACAGACACCTATTCCAGACCTTACGCGTTTAGCATCGCGACAAACGAAGCAGACTTGACTTATCAGCCGGTTATTCCTGCCGGCGATGTCTATGTATCCGGAAAGAGCGCGGCAACTCTTTATGCTTCTGATCCTGATATTGAAAGCGCGACCACAATTATTAGCGTGGAAATTTTCCAGTCAATCACCGCTGCTGGCGGTCAAATTGAGGGTGTCGATTTCACGCCAACGCCATATCGAATGGGCAGATCATTAGCAAGCCGCGTTTATTCGCTCATTGCTAAATATGTCGAAGTTGGAAGCATCGCTCAATAATGCCGACACCAACGACAATTGCAACCAATGTGCGCGATGCGCTGGCTACTTCACTTGCTTCAGTAGCTGCATCCGTTTATTCAGAGCCACCGGAAACAGTCATTCCACCGGCTTGCATCATCGTGCCGGATGAGCCTTATCTTGAAAGCGAATTTATTGGCAATCAATCGGTACGCGTTAAAATCAATTTTGTCGTGACCGCTGCCGTTGCTTATTATTCAAATGCCGGAGCTCTTGACAATTTAGAGCAATTGATTATTGCCATCATGGGCGTAATACCGACAAATTACACAGTCGGCAATGTAACTCGCCCAAACATCACCCAAGTGGGTGCAACAAATTTGCTGGTTGCAGACATTTCAATCAGCACTAACTACACGCAACAAACAATCTAAGGAGAAACAAAGTGGCAACCACAGTAATCACGGGGCGCAATATCAGCCTTTCATTTACTGGCGGCACTGACATCGAGGCGCAAGCGACTAGCGCGGTGCTAACAAAAGTCAATGAGCGCCAGACATATCAGACACTTGACGGTGAAGCGTATAAAACTACGAATTTGACCGGCACATTTGCTCTGGAAATGCTTGCCGATTGGGGCAAGACAGATTCAGTTTGCGAAGCCATTTGGGCAGCAGCTGAATCAGCACCTGACACCGCAATCAGCGTAACGCTAACTGCTGCAACAGGCGCACAATTTGTTTTCGGCATTATGCCGGATTTTCCGACTGCTGGCGGTGCAGGAATTGATGCACAGACAGTTAGCTGGAACTTTAAGGTCTATCAAGGAACAGTTACTGAAACATTCAGTTAAAAAGGAGATCGGGAGCAATGAAGTTACCAATAACAATTGAATATACAAACGGCAAACAAGCAACCTACATCGCGCAGCCGCCTGAGTGGGTTAAATGGGAGCTAAAGACAGGCAACACAATTTCGCAAGCGCAAGAGAAGATTGGGCTGCATGATCTTCTCTTCCTTGCCTATCACGCCATGAAGCGTGAAACGGCAGGAGCTACGCCAATCAAACCTTTTGAGATTTGGTGTGAAAGCGTGATTGATGTGATTGTCGGTGATGCAAACCCAAAAGCCACCCAGACGGAAGCATCAGCCGAATAATCTGGCAGCTATCACTAGCTTCAGGAATTCCGCCGTCAGAGTTTCAATCGGCTGAAGATTTGCACACAGTGATGGAGTTATTAAAGGAGCGCAATGGCTGACGAAGAGGCAATGGCTTTTGACAAAGCCGAGCTTTCCGCGCTTTTTAAGGCTTTCAAAAATATGGAAGATGGCGCTATTGAAGCTGCAAAAGAGCAATCGGGCGCATTAGCTTCTTATTTGCAAGGCAAAATTATCAATGCGGCTCACGCTCGCGGCAATAGCACAAAAGCTGCATCGCGTATTGCTGAGGGCAGCCGTGTTAAGAAATCATCCAAAATTGGTGAGCTTTCAATTGGTTTTGCATCTCAAAAGTTTTCAGGTGGCGGCACGACCCAAATGCTTTGGGGCGGCAATGAATTTGGATCTAACAAATACAAACAATTTCCAGTGTGGTCAGGTCGCGAGGGTCGCGGTTCAAAAGGTTGGTTTATATATCCAACTCTTCGCCGTGAGCAGCCTTATATCGTGAGAGAATGGGAGCAAGGCTTCCAAAAGATTTTGAATGAGTGGGGTTAAAAGATGGCATCTGCATCGAGAACATTAACGCTCAAACTTCTTGCCGATATAAATAACTTCACCGATGGCTTAAATAAATCAACGGCACAAACTAAAAGTGCCACAGAGCAGATTGCTGATTTTGGTAAAAAAGCGGCGCTGGCATTTGCAGCGGTAGGCACGGCAGCTTTAGCTTATGCAAAGCAAGCGGTTGAGGCAGCGGCGCAGGATGAAGCCGCACAAATCAAATTAGCTGCGACAATTAATGCCACGACCAATGCAACGCAAGGGCAAATTGCTGAGGTTGAGAAGTGGATAACCAAAACTTCAATTGCCATTGGCGTAACCGATGATGAATTGCGCCCAGCGTTTGACCGGCTTATCAGATCAACAAACAATGTCGAAGAAGCTCAAAAACTTTTAAATTTGGCTCTCGATCTTCAGGCTGCAACCGGAAAGCCGCTCGAAACAGTTACAAATGCGCTTGGTAAAGCCTATGATGGCAACACGACTGCGCTAGGCAAGCTTGGTTTAGGTTTAGATGCGAGCACATTAAAGACTGGTGATTTTAATAAGATTGCAGCGGAGCTCGATAAGACTTGGGGCAACTTTGCTGAAGATACTGCCGATTCAACGCAAAAGGGCTTGGATCGCGTAAAGATTGCGCTTGATGAAGCCAATGAATCAATTGGCATGGCGCTCTTGCCTATTGTGCAAGATTTGACTGCTTGGCTTATGGAACATTTCGTTCCAGCTTTGCAAGCCGTTATTGGTGGTTTAACAGGCGATAAAAGTGTCCTAAAGGGCTTGAATGGAACTTACGAAGCGTTTTATTTATGGGGCGAGCGCATTCGTAACATGATTGATTTTGTCATTCGCTTCAAAGACGAACTTGCAATTCTTGCTGGCGTATTGGCAACAGTCTTTGTCGCGAGCAAAGTGGTTGCCGGCATTCAAGCAATTATTGGCGCGCTTGCTTTACTGCGCACCGCCTACATCACGACAGGCATTGCAGCCGCTTTTGCCACTGCTGGCGTAAGCGTTGGAACTGCAATTGCGGCTCTTGCTGGCGTAGGCATTGCAACTGGTCTTTTAATGAATGTCATTAACGGCGGCGGCGGAAGCTCTCAGATTTATAGCAGCAATCCAAATTTAATGACTGGCGGCGGTGGTGGTGGAACTGGCGGCGGCGGTGGTGGCATTTCATTAGGCTCACTTGGATCATTAGGCGGTGGCGGAACTTTGACCGGAACTGGCACAAAAACCGCCACAGTTACAAAGAATTTAGCAGAGCAATCGAATGATTTGATTTTGGCATCAATAGCCGCAAACGCCAATGCAAAATCAATCAATACGCCTACCGGTGTCTTAAATAAGCTTTCAGCAATGGATGGCACACCGCAAGTCGTGGTCAATGTGTCCGGCGCTATTGATCCAGAGGGCACGGCTCGCACCATTGTGAATACATTGAATTCAAGCTTTTATCGTGGAACTGGCGGCGCTGGCGGCTTAGTGACATGACCGCATTCAAACCGATTTGGCAGGTGCAAATCGCTGGCACAAATTTCACAAATGCAATTTTGGCTGATTTGTCAATCACTTCTGGTCGAACAAATATTTATGAACAACCTTACGCCGGTTATGCAAATATCACGCTAATCAATCTTGACCAGTCACAAATTGCTTTTGGCATTCAGGAATCTTTAACGATTTCGGTGCAGGATTCCAATGGCGATTATGTGCCGTTATTTGGTGGCGAGATTGTGGATATTGGCATTACAGTCCAGACGGCAAGCCAAGTGGCTTTAACTCAATCGGTGACAATTACGGCGGTAGGCGCGCTTGCTCGATTACCTAAAGCTTTAACAAATGGTGTTTTATCTAAAGCTTTGGATGGCGAGCAAATCGCCGTTATCTTGCGAGAGGTGCTTTTTGCGACTTGGAGTGAAGTGCCATCATCAACGACTTGGGCAACCTATGAGGCTGGCGTTACTTGGGCAAATGCCGGCAACAGTGGCGTTGGCACAATTGACACCGGCAATTATGAATTAGCTGCTAGATCATCAAGCCGCACGGATGTCTATACATTAGTGAGCGCTCTTGCAAGCTCTGGGCTTGGTTATCTCTATGAATCGGCAACTGGACAAATTTCTTATGCCGATAGCACACATCGAACCAATTATCTTTCAGCCAATGGCTACACCGAAATCAGCGCAAATAAGGCGCTAGCTCGCGGTGTCAGCATTCAAACACGCGCCGGCGATGTGCGAAATGATATAACGCTAGTATATAAAAACTCAGCTGAAGTCAGTGCCAGCGATGCAGCTTCAATTGCCACTTATGGGCAGCTTTCACAGATTTTTCAAACTTCGCTTGAAAATCAAGCAGATGCTCAAAGTCAAGCTGATTTCTATTTAACTCTTCGCGCTCAACCGCAAGCAAATTTTAATGCTCTCACTTTTGAATTGACTAATCCTGAATTGAGCAATGCAGAGCGCGATGCGCTGATCAATGTATTTATGGGCTTACCTATTTCCGTGCCTGACTTGCCATTAAACATGGTTTCAGGTCAATTTTTGGGCTTTGTCGAGGGATGGACTTGGAAAGCAGGATTTAACCAATTAGCTTTAACAATTACGGCATCGCCAATTTCATTTAGCTTGCAAGCAATGAGGTGGAATGATGTGCCTATTGTGGAAACTTGGTCGAGTGTCGCACCGACTTTAGATTGGGCAAATGCGACAATAGTCGCTTAGAAAAGGAGCAAAATATATGAGCAACCCAACGGCAAATTTTGGCTGGGTCATGCCAACTTCGAGTGACTTGGTCACAGATTTGCCAGCTGATTTCGCGGTCTTTGGTCAGGGCGTTGATACGACTTTGGCTGAACTAAAAGGCGGAACAACTGGACAAGTGTTATCAAAAACTTCAAATACTGATATGGATTTTACTTGGGTTACGCAGGATGATGCCAATGCAATACAAAATACCATCGTAGATGCCAAAGGCGATTTAATTGGCGCAACTGCCGCCGATACGCCAGCAAGATTAGCAGTTGGCACCGATGGTCAATTATTGCAAGCCGATTCAACTGCTGCAACTGGATTGAAATGGGCAACAGTAGCTGGTGGTTTTACATCTTACACAGATTACACGCCAACCTTTACAAGTTTCACATTAGGTAACGGGACTATTAACTATTCAAGATATTCATCTTCTGGCAGTGCAGTCCATTACTACGGAAAAGTAACTTTGGGTTCAACTTCTTCAATTTCTGGAGCATGGGAAATCACTTTGCCCTTGAATTGTGTATCAAGTGGTTTGGGTTATGCAGGCAATGCTTCATTCTTTGATACTTCAGCCGGAAATATTTTTGTAGGTTGGCTTAATTTAGGCGTGGGTGGAGCAGCTGCATTTAGACCACGATATTTGAATACAACCTATGCAAGTGATTTAGGTGCGTCAGCACCTTTTACTTGGGCAACTGGCGATGCCCTTTATTGGAATGTTATCTATCAGAAAGCGTAATCATGGATCATTTAGAGAAAATTTTTGAAAAAGACATTCCGACAGAATGGCGATGGGAAAGAATTCGCAATTATAGAAATTTGCTTTTAGCACAAAGCGATTTTAGAATGATTGAAGATGCTCCGTGGGATAAAAATGCTTGGGCAATTTATCGTCAAGCATTGAGAGATTTACCTAAAAATATAAAAGACCCATTACAGGTAATTTTTCCTGAGCAACCAAGTGTTTGATGGCTGAATATCCAATCGGCAGTGCCGCACGAATGATCCGCGTAGCTCGCGATGAAATTGGCGTGGCTGAAACAGGCGATAATTTGGTCAAATATAACAATGAAAACGGCTTGCCTTGGTGCGGTTACTTCATTGATTGGTGCGCAAAACGCGCTGGGGTTAAGAAGCTGCCTAGCCAAATAAGCACAATTCAAGGTGCTCACAAGATGAAAGAATTCGGCTGCTGGGTCGATGGTTCGCCAGAGCTCGGCGATTTGGTTTATATGGGTTTTAGTGGGAAAAATTCCATTGAACACATCGGCTTAGTAGTCGGACTAATTGACAAAAAACAAGTGGTCACAATTGAGGGCAACACATCGGGCAGCGGATCACAGGCTAATGGCGGTCAAGTGATGGTCAAGGTGCGCACAATTGGCAAAGAAATCATTGGTTTCGCAAGACCAAAATATCTTGCATTTTCGGGAGAGTATCCGGCGGTGGAAATTCCATCTACCGGCATTCTGAAAGGTAAGAAAAAATGAAAGAAGCAAAAGCATTGGTAGCTTCATGGGCTCGCTCATTTTTAGCAGCTTCTCTTGCGCTCTACATGGCTGGCGAAACTGATCCTAAAACTCTTGGAATGGCTGGCGTAGCAGCGGTGATTCCGGTGATTATCCGATGGCTAAATCCAAACGATTCTGCCTTTGGCTTGAAGTAGCGATTGTCGCTCTTTTACTAGCTGGGTGCTCTTATGACGGATGGACAAGATATCCATGTCAAGCAGCCGAAAACTGGGAAAAGCCAGAATGCAACAAACCAAGATGTCTGGAAACGGGCACTTGCACATCGGATCTCTATGGACACAACCCATCGCAAGATGCAGAAAAGGTTAGCTCCTGAAGATATTCACGCTCGACTTATTCTTATCATTGGCGGCACTTTAGCCTTGACATTCTTGATTGTTACAGTCGGCGTGGTTTATGCGCTGATATTTGTCACTCAGCCAATTGCTGCGCAAGCGCCAAATGATGCAGCTTTTATTGATTTGCTTAAAACTCTTGCAATTTTCTTGACCGGTTCGCTCGGTGGCGTATTGGCTGGCAATGGCTTGAAGTCTAAACCTAAGCAAGACACGCCCAAAGATGAGCGTAATGCTTGACCTAAATTAGCCAATGCTTCACCATTTATGCAGGGAGCAACAAGGCTCCCAGAATTAGATCGGGAGCTCTAATGAATATTTATCAATGGATTGGCTTTATTTGGTTTTTTGCAATGGGCTTTGGGGTCGGCTATTTACGCGGCTTCGATGTCGGGCAAGTAAAAGGCTACATGCGAGGTCGTGCGGTTAATCGCCACATCAGCCAGTTGGTGAAGCGATGAAAGAAATTGCAGCAGCTTTAGTCTTGGCTCAAACCAAATTTCAACCGGCTTTGAAGAATAGCCAAAACCCACACTTTCGCTCAAAGTATGCAGATTTGGGCGCTTGCATTGAAGCCGTAATTGATGCGCTACACGATAATGGAATTGCGCTTATTCAACACACCGCTGAAAGCGACAAAGGCATAATTATCAGCACGACTTTCCTGCATCGCTCAGGCGAAATCTATGAGGCTGGCTCGCTATTTGTGCCAGCGGCTCAACAAACACCGCAAGCCTATGGATCCGCTTTAACCTACGCTCGCCGGTATTCCTTAATGACCGCTTGCGGTATCGCGCCTGAAGATGATGATGGCAATGCAGCTACTTATCAACCGCCACGCATCGAGCGCACAAATCGTTCGGATGAGGATATTTGGGCAACCAATGTGGTGGATTTCAAAGCAAGCGCAGCAATATCAGCTGATGCGCCTTATTGCAATCACGGCATAATGACATTAAAAGAGGGCATGAAAGATGGCAAGCCATATAAGGGCTACACCTGCACCGAAAAGGATCGTGCCAATCAATGTCAAGCGCGCTGGATGGTAATGTCTAAAACCACCGGTGAGTGGCGTTTCAAGGATGGTGAGTAATGGGATACATGATTATGACAAGCCTAGCCACAGGCGAGCAAGCATTTATTGGCGAGGGGCATATTGTGAAGCTACCGCCAATCTCATGGCGCTGCGACTTATGCAAAGCCAATGAGCATCCTGACAATGGTGCGTTTCGATATGTCAATCATCCATTTGAATATTGGGCTTGCAATCGATGCATTGATGCAGGTAAAACGATATGAACCATGTGAAGCTTGCAAATGACGAGTTAGCACAATGCACAATTGCTGGACTTCAAAGGCTTATGCGCAAATTGGCTGGTCACAATTCCGGTCATTACTATAACAATTCGTTATCTTTTCAAGAGCGTGTGTGCGAAGAGGCTGAGAGCGTTGCAGCTGAGTGGGCGGTGGCTAAGTATTACGGATTGCCATTTGAGCCAGCTGAGGCAAACAACCATTTCAAAAACAAAGCCGATGTGGGCAATGCGCTTGAAGTTAAGTGGACTAAATATGCAGACGGCTCATTGATTATCTATGAATCAGATCGTAAAACTGATATAGCGGTGCTGGTCGTAGGCAAAAGTCCGAACTTTGTGATAAAAGGTTGGATACCGGTAACAATGGCACAAAGAGATCGTTACCGCCATTCGGTGCAACCGACTTGGTGGGTCAGCCAAAACCATTTGCAACCTATTGAAACGCTAGGAGCAAGCATTTATGCAGCAGCAATTGATTAACACAAAATGCCGTGTGTGCAAAAAGGTTACAAAGCACGGCAATTTAGATGCAGCAAATGAAATGAAGCTTGGCGATGGCGTTGCTTTACTTCAATGCTTGGAATGTGGCGTTATGGGCATTGAGCAAATTGAGGTAAAAGAAAATGGCTAAGTTTGCAATTGCTGATCCGCCTTATTATGGCAAAGCGCGCCGGTGGTATGGCGAGGGCGGTTGCGGATATGGCTACGGCAAAGGACAAGCAGATAACCATCCTGAAGCTCATATTTGGGATACGCCCGAACCACACATTGAAATGATTAAACATTTAGAAGCCAATTATGATGGTTTTGCAATAGCTACCAGCGTTCGTGGCTTAAATGTATATTTGCAAGAGATTGACTTAAAGCCGGCTAGCGGTTATCGCTTATGCATTTGGCATAAACCAATAAGCGCGCCATCGGCTTCACGCATTCGCAATGCTTATGAACCAACAATTATTTATGTGCATCCGGAAAGGCGTGGTTACAAAAGCCACGCAAGAATGGATGATATTAAAACAATAAAAATTAAGCGCAATGGATTCATTGGCTCAAAACCTAAAGAATGGGTGTGGTGGGTTCTTGATTTAATGGGCGCTGAGAAGCAAGACCAAATTGATGATTTATTCATTGGATCTGGTGCAGTTACAAAAGCAATTAATGAATGGAGAATCAATGCCTGATTATGCTTGGAAATGTCAATTCTGCGACTTTCGCGAAACCATCTTCAAACCATTTGCAGCTGAATGGGTCATTCCAATATGTCCTGAATGCAATACCGAAATGCGCCGCGATTATCGAATTGCTGGCGTTCATTTCAAAGGCGAGGGATGGGCTGGTAAAAATTGAGCAATTCACAATCTGTGGATAACTTGGTCATGACCGGTCATAATAAGCGTAAGTTATCCACACCCTTGACAAAGGCGTTACGCTCTGGGGCGTTGCGTAGAGAAGCGAAGCGAGGTATCTCGAAGCGGCGCACCCGAGCTATTGGGCGAGGTCTATGTCTAGGCATAGTCATCGCAACAATAACCCAATTAAATGCTTATTCATTAACTAATATTGATCACTATAAGCTCTACTTGCATTCAAAGCTGATAAGCGAAAAGCAATATAAATGTGCTTATTATGTGGCACATATTGAAAGCAGATGGAATCCACTTGCGCACAATGCTGGTCATTATGGCTTATTTCAAATGAAGAATGACAAAGTTAAATACTTAAATGCTTATCAACAAATTGATATGTGGTTGCGTTATGTAGCACATCGGTATGACAATAGTGCTTGCAAAGCGATGTGGCATTTGAAGATAAGGAATTGGCAATGAGTAAAGGATGGAAAGGTGGGAGCACAAGCGAATGGCGCAAGCTTCGCGAGATTGTCTTTAAGCGTGATGGTGCAATATGTGTGCAATGCGGTGAAGATGAGCGAAGTAACTTGCATATAGATCACATCATTCCTAAGCGATTAGTAGGTGATGCAGGTGACCAGCTAGATAACTTGCAGGTCTTATGCAAACGATGCAATTTAAGTAAGGGTGGGCGTTTTTTTGATGAGCTTTCACAC
>Ga0208147_1000451_pt1 | contig 14581 bp, 15 predicted proteins | sample DEB3_08_DNA_FD_184520 | JGI IMG/M metagenome (GOLD analysis project Ga0208147, IMG submission 184520) | Aqueous microbial communities from the Delaware River and Bay under freshwater to marine salinity gradient to study organic matter... | ecosystem: Environmental > Aquatic > Marine > Coastal ... | reverse complement strand
GCAGGAACACTCATTACAACTAGGTGCAGCAAAAAGTGTTTTAGGCAGATATGAGTTGGCGCAACAAGCTGAACAACAGTTCACCTCTTTATCTGGCGGACAGCAAGCTCGTTTTCAAGTTTTGTTACTGGAGTTAGCCGGCGACACCTTGTTATTACTTGATGAGCCAACCGATAACTTGGATCTGGCTAGCGCTGAAGCGTTAGAGCGGGCGTTATCGAGTTATCAAGGCACAGTTATCGCGGTGACCCATGATCGTTGGTTTGCCCGGGGCTTCACCAGATTTTTGATTTTTGGGGCGGAGGGTCAGGTCTATGAGAGCCCGGAGCCGGTCTGGAGCCATTAATCCAGCACGATTTTGACCGGTTTCCCGCATGCGGGTAACCTTCCCCTTCTGTCTTGGCCGCCATTTGGCCGAACGGTTTCAACAAAGTAGTAATAATGAAGTAGAAAAGAAAGCGAGTTTGTCGTGCGTACCTTTAGTCCGACCCCGAGTGATGTTTCACGTAAGTGGTACGTCATTGATGCAACAGATGTCGTTCTTGGACGTCTCGCAAGCCATGCTGCCCACCTACTTCGCGGCAAGCACAAGCCCACCTTTGCACCACATATGGATATGGGCGACTTTGTAATCGTTATCAACGCCGACAAAGTTGTACTCACTGGTTCCAAGATGTCAGACAAGTTTGCACACCAGCACTCAGGTTTCCCAGGCGGACTTACCTCACGCAACTATGTTCAGTTGATGGAGAAGTTCCCAACCCGCGCCGTTGAAAAGGCAATCAAGGGAATGTTGCCAAAGAACTCACTTGGCAAGCAGATGGCATCAAAGCTAAAGGTTTATGCAGGTGCTGAACATCCACACAGCTCACAAGCTCCAATTGCTTATGAATTCACACAAATCGATCAGACCAAGGTTGGTAAGTAATAATGTCAGATAAAGAAACAACTACCGCTTACAGCTCCAGCACCCCTGCTGCTGCAACCAACCGCGCCGCTGTAATCGCACCGGGCGCAGGTGTCGGTCGTCGTAAAGAAGCGGTTGCCCGTGTTCGCCTAATTCCAGGCACCGGACGTTGGACCGTTAACAACAAAAATCTTGAGGTTTACTTCCCAAACAAAGTTCACCAGCAATCAGTCTCCGAACCGCTACGTACCGTTGGCGCAGAGGGTAAGTACGATGTAATTGCACGTATTGATGGTGGCGGAATTTCTGGTCAAGCTGGCGCACTTCGTCTTGGTGTTGCTCGCGCCCTAAATGAAATTGATACCGACGCAAACCGTCCAGCACTTAAGAAAGCGAAGTTCCTAACTCGCGATCCACGTGTAATCGAGCGCAAGAAGTACGGCCTAAAGAAGGCACGTAAGCGTTCGCAGTACAGCAAGCGTTAATTTAACGATTACCGGCATGGCGCTTTTTGGCACCGATGGTGTCCGAGGTGTTGCCAATGTTGATCTCACTGCAGAGCTCGCTGTTGATTTAGCTGTTGCTGCTGCTCATGTTCTAGCTGATTTAGGTGAGTTTGCTGGCCATCGACCTAAAGCCATAGTTGGTCAAGATTCTCGTGCCTCGGGAGAGTTTCTAGAGGCTGCAGTCTGCGCAGGATTAGCCAGTGCGGGGATTGATGTTTATCGAGTTGGAGTTTTACCAACCCCTGCGATTGCATATTTAGTGGCAAGCACCGGTGCAGATTTGGGCGTAATGATTAGCGCCTCTCACAATCCAATGCCTGACAACGGCATCAAATTCTTTGCCCGCGGTGGTGGCAAACTCGATGATGCATTAGAAGCAAAGATTGAAGCTCGACTTGGTGAACCATGGGATCGGCCGACCGGTAAAGAGGTAGGTCGAATAATTGTTGATGATGCGGCTCGTGAAACTTATTTAAAACATCTGCTTTCAACAATTGAAACCAATTTCAGTGGTCTTAAAGTTGTAGTTGATTGCGCTAATGGTGCCGCATCTTATGTAGCGCCCGAGATGTTAAAGCGTGCTGGTGCCGAGGTTGTTGCGATTTCGGCATCACCAAATGGCTTAAACATTAATGACAACTGCGGCTCTACTCATCTAGAGAGTTTGATTGCAACTGTTAAGAAAGAGAAGGCTGATATCGGTATCGCCCATGATGGAGATGCGGATCGGGCACTAGCTGTTGACCATGAAGGCAATGTCGTTGATGGCGATTACATCTTGGGAATTCTCTCAAGTCATACAGATCTGCCCACCAAAACAGTGGTTGGAACGGTAATGAGTAATCTAGGTCTGATTCGGGCTTTAGAAACCGCAGGTATTTCCTTCGTGGCAACCCCGGTTGGCGATCGTTATGTTTTGGAGGAAATGGTTTCAGGTGGTCACACTTTAGGCGGCGAGCAATCCGGTCACATCATCATGCGCAAATACGCCAACACTGGTGATGGATTATTAACCGCACTGCATTTAATCTCTCAAATGGCACAAAGTGGGAAATCACTCAAGGAGTTAGCTAGCTTTATGGTGCGCTACCCACAATTCTTGATAAATGTATCTGAGGTGGCAAAAAATAAATTGGCCGAGAATCAGAGAATCAAAACCGCTGTCCAGGAAGCTGAAACAAAACTGGGAAGCAAGGGCCGGGTTTTGCTCCGTAAATCGGGAACAGAGCCTTTAGTTCGAGTCATGATTGAGGCCGAAGATGCTGTACTGGCCCAAGAATTAGCGGAGTCCTTAGCTGCGCTAGTAAAATCAGAGCTCGCACTGTAATTAACAAAATCAAAGGAGCTCACCAATGTGTGGGATTGTTGGATATACCGGTCCAAATCCTGCATTAAGCAAAGTAATTGAAGGATTGCGGCGCTTGGAGTATCGCGGTTATGACTCAGCCGGTGTTGCACTCGCCACCACATTAAGTCAACCTCTATTTGTTGCCAAAAAGGCCGGCAAGTTAATAAATCTTGAGAATGAATTAGCCTCCGATCACGCCTCTGCAAAATCTGGAATTGGGCATACTCGCTGGGCGACACACGGTGGGCCAACAGATGAAAACGCTCATCCGCACATTTCAGACTCTGGAAAGTTAGCGGTCATTCACAACGGCATAATTGAAAACTATGTAGAGCTGCGCGCGTATCTAGAGAAGTGCGGATACAAATTCAATTCCGAGACCGACACAGAATCAGTCGTCCATTTACTAAGCGAAGAGTACAAAACCACCAAAGATCTATCAGCAGCTATGCGTTTAGTGTGCCAGAAGCTGCGGGGCTCTTTTACCCTGCTAGCTATTCATAGCGATGATCCAGAGAGGATTGTGGGAGCACGCCGAAACTCACCGCTAGTTGTGGGTCTGGGCGAAGAAGAGAACTTTCTCGCCTCTGATGTATCAGCCTTTATCGCACATACCAAGAGGGCTTTGGAGTTAGGTCAGGATCAAGTTGTAACAGTTACTCCTAATGAAGTTAATGTCACGGACTTGTTTGGGAACGGGGTCACTCCGAAAGCATTTGAAATTACCTGGGATGCTAACTCCGCAGAGCGTGGTGGTTTTGCACATTTTATGTTGAAAGAGATTTTTGAACAGCCCAAAGCAATCTCTGACACCTTAGCAGGAAGATTTAACGATGAAGGCAAGGTTCAGATTCCCGAACTAAAAAACTTAAATCTGGGGATTGATCGAATCTTGATTTTGGCCTGTGGCACAGCTTTTCATGCCGGCTTAATCGGAAAATACGCTTTAGAGGAGTGGAGCAAGATTCCAGTTGATGTCGAACTCGCTTCTGAGTTTCGTTATCGCAAACCTGTTTTATCAAAAAACACTTTGGTAATTACAATCTCTCAATCTGGCGAAACCATGGATACTTTAATGGCGCTGCGATACGCCAAAGAGCTCGGAGCTCAAACCCTCTCGGTATGCAACACAATTGGCTCTACGATTCCACGTGAATCTGATGCCGTCTTTTATACCCATGCTGGACCTGAAATCGCGGTGGCTTCAACAAAGGCGTTATTAACTCAAATTGTCGGCATTCACTTAGTTGGATTGTTTATTGCACAGGAAAAGAGTTCACTTTCTACTGCGCAGATCAACTCTCTCGCCGCGGAATTAACGGCGTTACCAAATAAGGTCGAAGAGATATTGGAGACCGTCGAGCCACTCAGAGAGATGACCCGAGGGTTTAAAGAGGCCACATCAGTTTTATTCTTAGGTCGTCACGTTGGATTTCCTGCAGCTTTAGAAGGTGCTTTGAAGCTGAAGGAGCTGGCTTACATGCATGCCGAGGGTTTTGCAGGCGGCGAGCTAAAACATGGGCCGATTGCACTCATTGATCAGGGCACACCAGTCATTGCCGTATTGCCACCAGAATCATGCGAGATCGCAGAGAAGATGCGCAGCAATATTCAAGAGATAAAGGCTAGGGGAGCGCGGGTAATTGCAATTGCAGATTCCTCAATTCAAATTGATGTTCCATATTTAATTAGGATTCCAAAAACAATCGAGCTGCTTCAGCCGATTCTTTCAATAGTGCCGATGCAGGTCTTTGCCTACGAAATGGCGGTCGCACGAGGCAATGATGTTGATCAACCTCGCAATTTGGCAAAGTCGGTGACTGTCGAATGAGTTCAAATGCAGGAGGGCTTTTTGATGATGTTGTAGATCAAAGAGTTGAAGTTCGCCGCAAAGAGATGAAGACCGCATTAATTTGGAGCGGGTTTCTAACTCTGGGATTTCTACTAATAACTTTAGATGTAATTTTTAATGGTTTGCTCTACAGAGTGGATCAGTATTTGGCTGATCTAGAACGGCCGAAATTTGGCGGTTATCTAAACTTCTTAATTTTGCGAATTGATGATTTGGGTTTGCGCTGGGTTACCGCTTCAATTTTACTGATTGCCGCAATACTAATTAGCAGAAGATTTAAATCATGGCGCCCGCTCAACTTATCTGTGCTGTCCCTTATATTCCTAAATATCTTTGTAGGGGCTGCAAAGATTGGATTTGGTCGCTGTAAGGCAAGACAGGATTTTGAAGTGTGCATGTTTACCGATGGCATGGCCTATCCCAGCGGGCATGTTTCAAACGCGCTTGTTACCTGGGGTTTATTTGCTTACATAATTTTTAGATATACACACAGAGCACCTTTTGAGGGTCTCAAACTGTATTGGTTGGTCGCAGTCCTAACCATCTCTGTCGCATTTGTATCTCTCTTAAGAAATACCCATTGGTTTACCGACGTGATTGGTGGAATGTTTTTGGGCGGTGCAATCTTGGTATTAGTGGTTGCAATTGATCGATTTATTCCATCTACTCGGCAACCGTCATAGGGTGGCGCTGTGAGCACAGAAAATCGGGCAGAGGCCATTATTGATTTATCCGCCATTGAGAAAAATGTAAAACATCTTTTGGCGCAAAGCTCTGCTCCAGCTTTGGCGGTAGTAAAAGCAAATGCTTATGGCCATGGCTTAGTGGCGGTGGCACGGACTGCAGTGAAAGCGGGGGCGAGTTGGCTAGGTGTCGCGCTTCTGGAGGAGGCATTGACCCTACGTGCAGCACGAGTGAGTGCGCCGATATTGGCTTGGCTAACCCCGATTTCCGATGATTTTGTTGCTGCAATTAAAAACGATATAGATCTTGCAATCCCTTCAGTTTCTCATTTAGAACAGGTAATAAAAGCAGCACAGTCTTTGCAACTTACCGCACGGGTTCATCTCGAAGTTGATACTGGAATGACACGAGGCGGAGCACTTTATGAATGGAAGGAGTTAGTGGCGGAGTCGAAGAAGGCTGAAATGTCTGGCGCCATCAAAGTAATTGGAGTCTGGTCTCACTTTGCGCGAGCAGATGAGCCAGGACAAGAGTTCAATGAATTACAGCGCAACAACTTTGAAAAAGCGATTGAATTTGCAAAGCAATCCGGCTTGAATCCGGAGCTCAGACACCTAAGCAACTCAGCAGCAACAATTAATGACAGTAAATCCAATTTTGATTTAGTGAGATTGGGAATTGCGATGTATGGCCTGTCACCTGATGTAAAAACAATGGGTGGCTCAGAGAAACTAGGATTAATCCCAGCACTAACTTTGCGTGCGAAGTTACATCTTGTTAAGGAAGTCCCAGCCAGTTCTAAGGTTGGTTATGGTGGAACCGCTGAAACTCAAAGCGATACCAAAATCGGAGTTATCTCAATGGGTTATGCCGATGGAGTTCCGCGCAATGCCGATAGCAGCGCGGGCGTACTGATTGGTAACAAAATGTCACCAATTATTGGTCGCGTTTCTATGGATCAATTTGTTGTGGATTTAGGTAAAGAATCACAAGCCTGCGCAGGGGATTGGGCATACTTAATCGGCGGCGTCATTGGCAGCGATAAGGGTGACAGTTACACTTCCGATACCTGTTACACAGCAGACTCGTGGGCGGGGGCGTGCGGCACGATTAATTATGAGATCGTGACACGTATCGGTCCGCGGGTTAGGCGAATCTATTTAGATTAAAGGAGAGTGTGCCAGTGCCAAATAACTTGGCAGATAAGAAAACCGTGCTCTCCGTAAAAGATCTCTCCGTAAATTTCGGCGGATTGAAGGCGCTTAACGGTGTAAATCTAGAGTTAAAGCAGGGCGAGGTTTTGGGATTAATTGGCCCAAATGGCGCTGGCAAGACCACAGTCTTTAACGCGTTGTGCGGCATCGTTACCCCTGCGGCAGGTTCGCTCTCGCTAAATCGCAAAGAAATTAAATGGCCCAAGCCCTTTCAGTTAGCAAAATTAGGCATAGCGCGCACCTTACAAGGCGTGGGACTCTTTCCAGATTTAACAGTTGCTGACAATGTAATGATTGGTGCAAACCGTTTTGCGCAATCAGGTCTTTTGCGTTCCTCCTTTGGCACCAATGCTAAAGATGAACAAAAACTACGGGACAGAGCTCAAGCAGCACTCGAACGGGTTTATGTTGGTGGGGTTTCAGATCGCAGAGCTGACACGCTTTCATATCCTGATACCAAGCGGGTTGCAATCGCAAGAGCTCTAGTTGCAGAGCCAGAGATTCTTTTGCTTGATGAACCGGCTGGCGGATTAGGTGCGCAGGATATTGAGTGGCTCAACAGTTTGATTAACAACCTAAAGGCTCGCACTTCAATAATTATTGTTGAACACCATATGGATGTTGTGATGTCGGTTTGTGATCGTATTTATGTTTTGAATTTTGGTCAGATAATCGCATCTGGCACCCCTCAAGAGGTGCGCAACAATGAGGCTGTAATTGAGGCCTATCTGGGAACACACTCCAAAGATAAGTCCGCAAGGAATAAGTCATGAGCGGTTTAGCAGTAAATAATCTCAGCGTCTCCCATGGCGCAATCAGCGCGCTTCGCAACGTGACTTTTTCAGTAGAACCGGGACAACTAGCAGCGGTGATTGGTTCAAATGGAGCAGGTAAAACCACTCTGCTTCGAACACTTTCAGGATTGAAAGATGCTTCATCTGGAAATGCAGAATGGCAGGGTCGGGAGATGTTGGGTAAGAAGCCTGATGTCCTAGTGCGTCGCGGAATTTCACATGTTTCTGAGGGTAAATCTGTAATTCCCGAACTTACTGTTAAAGAGAATTTGGTGCTCGGAGGTATTTGGCGCAGTAATCGCACAGATACCAATGCTGCTATTGCAGAGGTTGTTGAATTGTTTCCCAGACTTGGTGAGCGAATGGGCCAAAGTGCGGACACGCTCTCTGGTGGTGAGCGCCAGATGTTGGCGATTGGTCGCGCCTTAGTCTCAAGACCCAAACTACTTCTATTGGATGAACCATCGCTTGGTCTGGCACCTCTAGTCATTGAACAAATCTTTGAAACCATAGACAAGCTTCGTCATAGATTGGGTTTGACGGTGGTACTTGTAGAGCAAAACGCGATGAGCGCCCTGGAGATTGCTGATACTGGTGTAATCATTAATCTCGGAGAGGTTGTCGCATCCGGCAAAGCCTCTGACCTAATCAACGATCCAGCGCTACGCGCTGCGTATTTGGGGTACTAATGCAAAAAGTATTTGAAACTATTTTGATTGGTCTATCTACGGGCTCAATCTATGCGTTGATGTCACTGGCGATAGTCTTGGTGTGGCGCTCAACCAGAGTTGTTAACTTTGCTCAAGCAGGACAGGCCATGGCCTCTACTTATATTGGCTTTGAGATAGCAAGCCGCTCCGAGATTTTCTGGTTGGGATTAGTCTTCGCAATAGTTGCAGGTGCACTTTTGGGTGCCGGCGTAGATTACTTTTTCATGCGCGTGCTTTTTAAGCATGCCAACTCTGGACCAGCGGCGGTAGTTGCTCCAGTTATCGCGACCCTTGGTTTATTGGGATTAATTAGAAGTATTGTCGGACTCACATGGGGCGGCGAATTTAAATCTATTCAAACCCCGGCATCAACAAATGGATTTACCATCGGTGAATCCACTATTCCTTTCTCTCCTTTAAATGTTCTGATCATTGTTACGACCTCAATAATTCTTATCGCGCTGGCTATTTTGTTCCAGAAGACCAACCTAGGACTGGCGCTACGTGCCTCGGCTTATGCCCCAGAAATCGCTCAATTAGCGGGAATTAGAACAGCTAGAACCCGCACCATTGGATGGGCTATTGCGGGGGGAGTTGGAGGAGTAGCTGGCATGTTGGTCACCGCCAACAACTTCCTCTCACCTTATTCACTGGATCTACTTCTAGTCTTTGGTTTTATCGCCGCAGTTATTGGTGGTCTAGAAAGTATGGTGGGTGCGGTAGTCGGTGCATTTGTACTCGGAATCGGCTTGACCTTTATCTTGAACTACGTTGGCACTTCACTAGTCTTTATTGGCGGATTTACCGTTCTGATCTTGGTTTTGATCATAAAACCAGATGGAATTATGTCGAGAGGTAAGGCCCGCCGTGCGTAAGAAAATACTCTTATTTATCCTCTTAGGTTGGGTCTTACTAATAATTGGTGATCGAGTAGATGAGTTACGTGTTTACCAAGGTGCACAAATTGCGATGTATACAATCGCACTTGCATCGATAGTTTTGCTTACCGGTTATTCGGGTCAGGTTTCATTAGGAAATGGCGCCATGATGGCGGTCGGCGGCTACGCAGCGGCGCTAACTTTAAATAACCTCCAGACTCCAATTTGGTTTGCTTTCTTAATGGCCATTATCGCTTCTGCGATTTTTGGCGCCATCCTTGGTTCTGCTGCAGCACGCTTGTCCGGTCCTTATCTGGCAGGAACCACACTTGCATTAGCTGTAGGACTTCCAGCGATTGCAAACCAATTCTCATTTTTAGGAGGAGAACCTGGAATTCTTTTTGATGTTGGATTTCCACCAGAACGTTTTGGTGAAGAGTTCACCCAATATAAATGGTTCTTCTGGATCTCCAGTGTTATTGCGTTAGTAGCTTTATACATCACATCAAATATTTTGAGTTCAAGGTTTGGTCGAACTTGGAGAGCGGTGCGCGGCAACGCTCTTGCAGCTGAACTGGCGGGAGTTAATTCATCTCGGATGAAGATCTTGGCATTCACTATTAGTTCAGCTTTAGCCGGCTTAGCGGGCGCTGTGTTTGCCATGAACATCAGCTTGGTGGCACCTGGGGCCTACTCTCTGGCCCTTTCCTTTGCCTTGGTAACGGGAGCGGTTCTGGCCGGCATCTCAAGCCTGCCCGGGGTTGGATTTGGTGCCCTAATCCTGGTCGCCATACCTGAAATTGCCGATGCTATTGCCGGAAGCCTAGGTAGTGCGGATAAACTCAACAATTATCTACCGGGGCTCATCGTGAGTGTATTGCTGATTCTCTCAGTGATTTACACACCCAATGGTCCAGGTGAGAATTTGCGCAAACTTTTACATAAAAAGCATGCGAAGTGAGTGGTTACCAAAGGGTAACCACTAGATTTACGAAACCAGCCAAACCCTCGATGGAAGGAAAGAAATGATCAGAAAGACAGGTGGAAGGCGAACCTGGTTCGTTGCTGCACTGCTTGCTGCAGGTAGCCTCTTTGCAACCTCGTTGCCAGTGCAAGCAGAGACCGGAGTTAGCTCTCGCGAGATCAAGCTCGGAATCACCTTGCCGCTAACCGGTGCAGCGTCGCCGGGTTACAACAAAATCGGTAATGCCTTGGACGCGTACTTCAAGTACGTAAATGACAATGGTGGTGTTTATGGTCGCAAGATCACACTCATTCAGAAAAATGATGAGTACTCGCCTCAGCTATCGATTGCAAAGACCAATGAATTGATTCTTAAGGACAAGGTATTTGCGTTGGTTGGACCATTGGGTACCGCTAACTTCACCGCGGTTCACAAATCTGTTGGTATCGCTAGGCGCAAAGTGCCTGCTCTTTTCTTAAACACAGGATTTAGTGGATTTGCAAACAAGAAGAGTTATCCAACCTCATTCACAATCCTTCCTTCCTACGCAATGGAGGCAAAGATTGTTGCTCAATTCATCAAGGAAAACCTTTCTGATAAGAAGCTCGGCTTGGTTTACCAGAACGATGAGTTTGGTATCGATGCTCTAGGCGCATTCAAGGATGCAGGCGTTAAGTTTGATGTCTCAATTCCATACACTTCAGGAACGCAGAGCGCTGCAACAGCACAAACTTGGGTTTCCCAACTTGCAGCTGGTGGAGCACAGGTAGTCGTCTTCTTCGGCGTTACCTCAGCAACAGCTCCACTGCTTGCAGTTTCAGCAGCAGCTAAGTACGCACCACAGTGGATTCTTGGTTCAGTTGGATCAGATCCATTGACATTACGTGCACTCGGTGTACCTGTTGCAGTACTAAATGGTGCACTAACACCTGCTGGTAACCCATCACCAAATGACACCAGCGATGAGTACATAAAGCAGTTCCAAGAGATCAATGAGAAGTACAACAACGCAGACTTTGATGATTATGTTCTTCAAGGTATGAATATTGGATTAATGACGGTTCAAGCACTTCGAGCAGCTGGCAAGAGCTTGACTCGCGCTAAGTTGATTCGTGCAATGGAGACCAAAGGTTCTAGCTTTGCATCAGTTGCTTACTCACCACTTGGATACTCCAGAACCAGCAACGTCGGACATACCGGCTACTACATGGCGGTTATGGATGCTAAGGGCGATAGAAAGCCATACGGCGGCTCAGTAGTTCTTTACACCACAGACAGTGGAAAGGGCCCTGTAGTTAAATCCAACTTCAAGAGACCAGCAATGCCAGCGAAAGGATTGCCTACTAACTAATGAGAAACTTCAAATTTAAGCGTTCCCTAACGCTTGTAGCGGTTTCATCACTGCTCTCGCTTACTGTTGTTTCAATTCCAACAGCAGCGCGTGCAGCTGATCCAGCCTGTACCACAGCAAACTTCGTAACCACCTGCGTCGGTGCAACATCTGACACAGCGCCGTACATGATGATTGTTCCTGCGAACTTCAATGGAACTGTTTATCTATGGTCACATGGATATCGTCCAAATGTTCCAGTTCCAGCAGGAATTCCTGGTTACGGCGGATACACGGTGACCAATACCCCAGAGCCAGTTCCTGGCGGTAGCGCAGCGATTTATGGCCCATTGCTAGCAAAAGGCTATGCAGTTATGGGATCTGGTTTCGCTCGCCAAGGTTGGAACGCTGATTCTGCAATCAAAACCAATGTTGAATTAATTGGTGCATTTAAGAAGCAGTTCACCAAGACATCCAAAGTTGTCGCATGGGGTGGATCCCTTGGTGGATTCATCACTCAAGCCCTTGCTGAGCAGTATCCAGATCTAATTGATGCTGCAGCACCTTTGTGTATGGCCAGCGATCTAGAGCCATTGATGACAATGGCCGGAGATGCTCTTTGGGGAATCAAGACCTTTTTTGATCCTTCAATCAAGGGTGGAAATTACTCTGCAGGTGCTGCCGGTTATGCCGAAGCTATGGGAGATTTAGTAAAGGTATTCACCGCAATTGGAGCCATGCAGGCAGCAATTGCCGCTAACCCAGCCACACCGGCTTGGCCAGCTACCTCTAAGGTTCCTGATGCAATCAAAGCGATTCCTTCACGCAGCGCGTTAGTGCTAATCGCACTTATGTCAGGCGTGCCAATGCAATCAGCACACTTTGATTCAACATCGGCACCAGCAGGAATCCCAGCTTCAAGCGCTCTTTCATTCCAGTTAGCAATCAACCCTTCTCTAGCAGCGCTAGAGAATCTTGCAAATGCTGCAGCCCTTGCAGTTCTGGCAACTCATGACATTGAGCAGCAAGCGGGAGGAGCTATCTTTGATAACACTGCTACAGATTATGCAGCTCGTGTGTCAGCAGAGCAGTTCATCTGGGCTTCAGCACTCTCTGGTACCTCTGCGACCGCTGGTCTGTTGAGTTATCTTGCAGTAGCGCCGCGTGCAAAGGCTGATCCAGATGCTCTAGCAAAAATGCGTTCGCTAACCAGCCACTCTGGAATGGTTGAAATTCCAACCGTTGTGTTTACTGGTGTGGCAGATCCTGTGACTGTTGCCGGTAACCAGCAAGCAGTGGTTGATAAGTACGCTGAGTATTATGCAGAGAAGTGGGCTGAAGCTAAGGCCAACAAGAGAGTAACTGGTGAATATAAGAAGCCAGCTAACAATCTTCTTGTACTTTGGAACCTCACACCAGAGAAGTACACCAAGTTCACTGCCGCTGGTTCACCAGATACATCTGTGCCAGCTGCAACCGGAACTAATCACTGTAACTTCACACCAAAGCAGTATCTAGCGATAGCTGAACTACTTGCTTATGCCGCTGATAATGGAAAGCACCTTTCAGGTGGCGCATTGCTAACCAAGCTTCGCAAGGCTGGCAATATGACGCTTGATCGTGAATACAGTGCACCTAAGTTGAAGTTCTACGGAGAATAATCGGTAGCACTCAACTACAAAGCAGTAAGGAACGGGCCTGGGATAACCAGGCCCGTTCTTCTTTTAATAAGATTTTTATGGTTAATCTTTGTTAGTGGTTGTTGAATCAGTAGCGGAAATGCGTCAACTAGGCGCCCAGCTTGCTGCTCATCTAAAGCCCGGCGATCTCGTTGTATTGCGGGGTAATTTGGGGGCGGGCAAAACCGCGTTAACACAGGGTATTGGCGAGTATTTAGGAATTAAGGATGTCACCTCTCCGACTTTTGTTATCGCTCGGAGCCATAAAGGAAAGATCCCACTGATTCATGTTGATGCTTATCGACTACTTGATAGCGGAACAAATAACTTTGAGATTGATGATTTAGATCTAGACACTTCGCGTGAAGGTGCCATCACGGTCATCGAGTGGGGCGAATCTGTAGCTGCTCGACTTAACGAGGATTATCTCTTGGTTGATATTAGCTTTGGCGTTGGTGAGGATGAGAGAAATGTTGAGTTTATTGGCCATGGTCTTAGGTGGCAGGGGTTCTCACTTTGATTTCATTAGTTATCGATACCTCTACCGATCGCACTTGCGTTGCTTTATTTCATCGCAATGAGCTGTTATTTGATGGTTATCACGATGGCGCCACCGCGCATGCAGAAGCTTTACCTAAGTTGGTCTCTGATGCACTAACGGTAGAGAAAAACATTAATCAGGTCGTGGTTGGGATGGGACCCGGTCCATTTACTGGGTTGCGGGTAGGAATTGTTTTTGCACAAAGTTTTGCGCAAGCCCGCAATATTGCCTGGCGCGGAGTCTGCTCCTTGGATGGCTTTGATGTTGGTGCTGATGAATACATCGTTACAACTGATGCGCGAAGAAAAGAGGTTTACTGGGCCAAGTACACCAAAGGGGAGAGAACTTATGGACCTCAAGTTTCGACCCCTGAATATGTAGCAGAGCTTCCAGAAAAAAAGTTTGGTTTTGGATTTGGTCCAACCATATATCCATCGATGGCTTTACTTCTGGCAAAATCTCAATCTGATTCGGTAACTCAACCAATCTATCTGCGTCGTCCCGATGCGGTTCCAACAAGTGAGCGCAAGTGATTACCTATCGCGAAATGATTTCATTAGATATTCCGGTCTTAGCTGGCCTCGAGAAAGAGATTTATCCAGAGAGCCCTTGGAGCGCAGCACAGTTCCGAGAAGAGCTTTCCGGAGTTCCTAGAACCCGGAAGTACTTAGTGGCATTGGAGAGCCAAGAGATTGTTGGTTATGGGGGAGTTGCACTCGCCGGTGATGTCGCAGATATTCATACCCTTACCGTGATTCCGAGCTTCCGCAGAAAAGGAATCGCAACTCAAATGTTGAAAGAGCTAGAGAGTTGGGCGATTTCAAAGGGCATTAAAGATTTCATGCTGGAGATGCGAGAGGGCAATCTTGAGGCCCAGCCGCTTTATGAGAAGTATGGATATCAGGTTATTTCGCGGCGAGACAATTACTACGCGCCCGAGGTTCACGCGTTGATTTTGCGCAAAGAGGTAAAAGATGTCTGAGCCATTGGTTTTAGGTATTGAAACCTCCTGCGATGAAACCGCGGTAGGAATAGTTCAGGGGCGCACACTTCTTGCCAATGTAATCGCTTCAAGTGTTGAGGAGCATGCCCGTTTTGGTGGAGTAGTTCCTGAGGTTGCATCACGTGCGCATTTAGAGGCGATGCCAGCCACGATTCAACAGGCGCTAGAGAT
>Ga0208147_1000449_pt1 | contig 14612 bp, 18 predicted proteins | sample DEB3_08_DNA_FD_184520 | JGI IMG/M metagenome (GOLD analysis project Ga0208147, IMG submission 184520) | Aqueous microbial communities from the Delaware River and Bay under freshwater to marine salinity gradient to study organic matter... | ecosystem: Environmental > Aquatic > Marine > Coastal ... | reverse complement strand
GCAACCGCAACATGCCGGGCGTCACTTCGCAAGTGATGACCGAGCTCGCTGCCATCGTCTCAAACGCCGCGACGGTCGTTGCCGAGTCGGTCGCGCGTCGCGCGGCATACATGACTAGTCGATGCTGACGGTCAGCGAGCCCGACGAGATCGTGAACGTGTCGCCCGCGGTGACTGCTTTCGACGCGGTGAGCGCCCCGGCCCACAGGCAGTTTCCGGCCGACGACGCATCCCAGAGCGAAATGTGGCTGTACGTTTCGGTGGTGCTGACGTTCGTCCACGTCGCGTCCGAGTCGGACGTGACCGTCCCTGACGACGACGCGCCGAACGTCACCGCTGCCCGAGTCGTTTCGGCCGCCGCGTTCGTGGTGCCCGCCTCGCCAGCATCGCCGAGATGCAGTTTCACATACACGGTCGACTGGCCCGAGTAGGCCGTCGCGTTGAACACGAGGTCGAGGAGCTTGTCCTCGAGGTAGTTCGAGACGCTCACCTTATGCTCCTTCGTTTGCCGGTGCGTAGTAGACGCCGGCTGCGGTCAAGATCGGGACGATCGCGGCGACAACCGCGGTGGAGATCGTGCCCCACGATGCGGGAACCGCACCGTCAGCGACCAACGCGGCGATCACCGCGACAGTTGACGTGATCGCCGCAGCGATCGCCTTCGAATATTTCTTCACGTTGTGCTCCTCTATCGGATGCCGCGAATCGCGGCGCAATAGTCGACCATCCCCCACGTTTTCGGGCCGACGATCCCGTCGACGCCGAGCTGGAAGAACGCCTGAAAGTTCCTCACGGCCTGTTCGGTACGCGGCCCGAAATCGCCATCGACGACAAGGCCGGCGCCGCTCACACCGTTCAGTTTCCGTTGCAGTTCCATCACGGCCGGGCCTCGGCTGCCACGCCGCAACGTCGGGTGCGACGTCGGCGGTGCAGGCGCAAACGACGGCGGCGATGTCGAAGACTGCCCAGACCGGCCGGATTTGATCCAGTCGGTGATTTCGTCGCCCGGACAGGCGGTCGAGTTACCGGGGGTCTCCCGGTGCCCCTGCACATTGCCCCGAGCCTGCGCCGGGACGACGGTGTCGATCCAGTCGTTCACAGCGGCCTTAGCAGCGTCGGTGAACGGACGGCCCGGCCCACCCAAGAAACAGATCGCGACGTGCGTCGAGTTCGCCGTGTTCTGCGCCGCCGACTTGTACTGCACCGGGCGCCCTTCAAACACGACGCCGTGCTGGCAGACGCAAGCGTTGTACGCGATGTCGATGTAGTCCTTGCCCATGTGAAACGCCTGAATGCTGCGGACCTCGGCCGGACAGTTCGCATGGTCAGGCTGCCCGCCCGCACCTTCCCAGTGGATTGCGACACCGGACGGCTGACCGCCGCTCCACGACGACCACGGTCCTTTCGGTGCTCGCGCACCCCACCCGTCCCGGTTCACGAACTGCATGCCGCGCTCCTCATGTGACCGTCACAGACTTCGTGACGCCATTGATCCGAACTTTCAGCACGTTCGTAGACGTGTCGATCCACATATCGCCGTCGGCGACGTCAGCGGGACTGCCCGCAACAAGCGGCAGCCGGAACGGCCGACGTTCCAACGTCCCAACCCGCCGTTCCAGCCGACGCCACAACGTTCCCAGATCATCAGGCCGGACAATCTCACTCACCCGAACGTCCCTTCCTCTGCGAACGTCGGGACGACCTGTTCGTCGCCGCCAGCAGCGACCGACACGCCGATAGACACGCACCGATAGCGGCCGTCGATCGTCGCGTAAGGGTTCGTCGCCCGAACTGTGATCGTGTCGCCGAGCCCGTAGGTGCCGTATGTGACGGCCGGATTCCGGCCGGCGGTCACATCCACCACCTCCGCGGGGAGACGCCGAGCAGCCAGCAACGCCGACGCCCTCGACGTCAACCGCAACAAGCCGTTCGTGTCCGACCCGGACTCGACATGCTCGAGGAGCGGGTAGGTAGCGAGCAGGTCCGTGTCGTTCGCGGTGCCGATCGTCATGCCGTCAGCCTGGCCGTTCCCGCACACATCGACCCGGTTCGCACAAGCGGTACCGTCAACGGTCCAGTCGACCGCTTCGGCGGTCCCTTGATCGTCGAACAGGAACTCGAGGTCACGGCCACGGGTCGGTGCCCACACATGGAACGTCGACTGTGGACTGTTCCCCGACCACTCGTGTGTGGTGCCGAACTCGAACCCGCCGCCGCTTACGGACCGGCCGGCAAGGTCTTCGACGACCTGCGCGACGGTTTTCCGTTCGTACCCTTGGACGGTCAGGTCGGCGGTCGTGCCGGTCTTACCGATCGCGAGTTGGTGGAATGTGAACGACCCGACCGCCGCCTGCCCCACCGAGATCGTCCGTTCCGCGATCGTTGCCGTATCCACCGTCGAATGCACGACGGACTGTCGGATGAGTCGCCGACGCCAGTACGACCACAGTTCGCCACCGTCGAACTGGACTTGCTCCCCCACCTTCGCGGACCATAGCCAGCCGGCCCATATCAGCAGGCCATCACGTTCCACATAGATCAGGGTGCGGGCCGGGTCGAGCGTCGCCCGCCGACACTTCGGATGGTTCGCCGGCAACGACGCCGAGAACGACCCGGCGCCGGACAGCACCGTCTCAAACTTCACGGACTCGAACGGGATCTCGTCCCGCACCGCGAACGTCAACGGATCGACGGCGAGGAACCTGTAGGCGACCATCGGTTACGACGGTGCGCCAGACGGGCCGATGTCGGTGACGCAAATGTACGAGTTCGACGAGCTCATGTTGAACGTATGGGCGTCGGCGCCGGCGGTCGCCGCGACCGCTTTGACGGTCACCGACCCGGCCGAAAACGTCGAGATCGCCGACCCCGACACCGCCAGAGAGTTCCCCTGCGACAGTGTCTGATAGGCGATCTGTGCGATGTCGGTCGACGTCCCGTACCGCAACCAAACGTCGTGTACGTCGCTGCCGGCAGCGAGCCGGTAGACACGTGCCGTGTTGTAGTCGATACGGTAGCGGCGGTTAGCCACCGCCGTGAACGTCACCGAAATGATCGTCGCGTAGTTCGGTGACTGTGTGGTGTTCGTCTGCGTGTTATCGGTCGCCGATGCGATATAGCCCCACGGCATGTTCCACGGTTTCCGCCACGCCGACCCGTGATAGAACTCGGGGCCTTCGTTCGCGTCGCCAGAGTCGCGGTAGACGAGCGTGCCCGCACCACCCGGTGACGGATACCGGCCGATCGCCGACACGGTCGCCACACGCGACGCTGCCGGCACCCGCTTATCGGTAATGTTCCCCGACGTGATCGACGTCGCACCCGCAGCGACCGAAATCTGTGCGAGCACCAACGCATTATCTGGCGTCGCCGGCGCAGACGGAGACCCCGACGGTGTCCCCGCAATACATTCAAGCGCCCATTCGTCATCGGCACCCGAATAGGCCGAGTCGTACACGCGGGCGACGATCAGGTCGATCCGAGGGTTCGTGCCGTCCGCAGTTGTGACCGTCACCGATTTCGTCGCATCGTTCACCAAGTGATAGTGACCCTGATACGGGTCCTCATCACCGGCGACGATCGCGGCGCCAGCCGCGACGTTCACCGACATCGCCGGCGTCCCCTTCGCGCTGACAGCCAGGTCGTTCTGGCCGACGATCCCTTCAGCTTTCCAGGTCGCCGACGTGGACAGCCGGTCATGTTCGGCCGGGTGTGTGCCGGCCTGCAACCACGACGGCGGGTTCCGTTCAGTCATCGTCGTCCGTCCTTACAGGTAGGTGTCGTAAAAGTTGATGGTGCAGCTGCCGGTCGTGGATCCGGCCGAGTCGTTCAACCGGAACCGGTTCTGGCCGACCTCGAGGTCGAACCATGTAGACCCGGCGGCGACGGCCCCATAACGCGAACTGGTCCCGCCGAGCATGACGGTCCGGGCGTCGAAATCGACGACGAGAACATCGCCGGCACTGATCGTCAAGTTCACACCGAACTGTTCGCCGGTCGTGTTGTTCACCAACGTCGGGTCGGTCAACGGCCCGTGGAACACGACGTTCGGTCGTGCCGCGCACGTCCCGCCGACCGTGACGGTCGTTGTGCCGGTCACACCCGACCCCGGATAGGTCAGGTCATAGTCCCGGTCGTAGGTGCGGCCACCCGACACGGACGACACCGGCACCGACACCGACGTCGCCGCTAACGATTTGATGAACGGGTCAGACGCCACGAACTCGAGATCCCATCCGATCAGGCCGTGCGCGACCTGCTCCACGTTCGCGGCGAGACGTCGCGGCCGGCCGAACAGTTGCCGGTCCCCGATCCCCGGCAGCCGGAACGTCAACCGGTGCATGTCAGTCGGGTCGGCCGACGGACACCAGCGGGCCTTCAGCGTGTCCAACAGTTCGAGCGCCGTGTCTGCATCGGCCGCCTGCACGAACCCGGACAGGGTGACGGTCCTCACGTCGACATAGTCGACGCCGAGATAGGCACCATGGTCTCGAGGTCGGGTCGTGTCGGATGTCCGTAGGTTCGGGACGCCGAGCCCATCGAACGACACGACCGGATAGTCGGTTGACGTCCCCAACTGGATCGTCGTGTTCTGCCAGTCGATCAGTTCGACCTGATAGTCGGCCGTGAGCGCCATCAGTACCTCGCCGCAACTTTCAACGCCCACGCCACATCACGCGATGCGTCGCGGGCAGCGGTCCACGGGTCGATCGCCGTGATCGTCTGGTTCACCACGATCGGTTGAGCAGCCGGCGCCGCAGCCGCAGCCGCAGCCGGTGTTGGTGCTGCCGGCCGTTCCGGCCGATCCAACAGATCGAACAGGACGCCCTGCTGCCCGCGCGTCAGGATCATCTCCCCGGCTTGCAGCATTGCCGGCACATCTTCGCCGAGCGCACCGGCAACGATGCCGCCTTCGTGATACCAGTGCGGCAGGCTTGGGATCCCGATCTCGAACCCGCCGATCCAGTCGGGCGCCTTCCATTTGAACCCGCCGAGCGTCGCGTTCCAGGCGTCGACGATCTTGTTGAACGCCCATTTGAACGGGCCGAGGAGAGCGTCACCGACTCCGGACAGTTTGTCGACGATCCCGTCCTTGATTTCGCCGAACTTGTCGATAACTTCCCGGACGCCGTCCTTGATCCTGTCGAACTTCTCGCGGATCGAATCCCACGCTTCGGTGATTTTCTGTTTGACGTTGTCCCAAACTTCGCGGACCTTGTCCCATATTTCCTGGAACTTCGGGACGAGTTTCTCGGTGATGAACCCCCAGACCGCTTCCCACGCCGGCTTGATCCAGTTTTCCCACGCGTCTCGGATCTTCTCCGCGATGGTGCCGATGATCTCCCGGAACCATTGGAACCGTTCGCCGCCGTCCTGGATCGCTCGGATCAGGAACTCGGTGAACAGGGTGACGAGGAGCGTGATGACCGGCATCAGCCGCGTCATTAGGTCGATGATCGGCGGCAGGAGCTGCATTCCCATTTCCATCAGGGGCGGTAACAACGGCAAGATCGCCGCGACCAACTCCCCGATCTGCGGGGCGAGCTCCTCGAGGATCTGTGCGAACTGGTCGACAAACAGAGTGATCAGTTGAACGACAAGCGGAACAAGTTTCGCGATCGCTTCGCCGAGTTGCCCACCCAACGTCGACGCCAACTGCACCAGCACCGGCGACAGTTCCTGAAAGATCTGGACGAACGCTTCACCGAGCCGCGCTAGCGGCTCCTTCAACTGTTCGAACACCGGCCTGAGTTGTTCGAGGACCGGCTGCAACGCCTGCACCAACGCGTCGATCACCGGAGCGATCGCTTCCATCAACCCTTGGAAAATCGTTCCGAGGGTCTGCAGGATCATCATTAGCGGGCCGGGCGCTTCTGCCGTCCCGACGAACACGGTGATCAGCTGGGCGATCAGTTCAACGAGCGGGGTGATGACCGGCACCAACGACGCGACGACCGTGGACACAAGCTCGGCGATCGTGCCGATCAGCGGCGAGATCGCAACCGCTAGCTGGCCGATCGCTCCGATCAACGGCATCAACGCGATCAGCGTGTTCCCGAACGCTCCGGCGATCTGCCCGATCACTGGCGACAGTTGCTGAAAGATCGGCGCGAGTGTTTGCACCAACGTCGCGCCGACCGTCCCGAGCTGCTCAAGGATCGGTTGCACTACCGGCAACAACGCCGAGATCGCCTGGCCGAGCACCGGGGCGAGTTGCGCCAACGCCGGCGCTAACGTCGCCGCGATCTGCGGCATCACCGACCCGAGCGTGGTCGCTACCGCGTCGATCGCTGGCAGCAACGCCGTCCCGAAGTCTTCTTTGACGTTCGCGATGATGGTCTGTAGGCGTTGCAACGGTGTCGCGGCCGCTTCGGCCGCACCGCCGAACTGTTTCGCAACTTCGTCGAGGATCAGTTTCTGTGCGCTGAGCGTGTCGCCCGACTCGACGAGCGTCTTGATCTGTTCTTTCTGCTGTGCAGTGAACGACACGCCAGCCCGTGTCAGTGCGGTCATGCCCCGCTCGGGATCGTTCAACGCTTTCCCGAGCTGCATGGCCGACTGGGTGGCGTCCACACCGAGCGCGACGGACATGTCCGTCGCGAGTTGTGTTGCCCGGTCGAATACGTTGTTGCCTTCCCCGACCTCGTTACGAACCTGCGTGAACGTGAGCAGCAGGTTCGATGCGGCCTGGATCGCTTCGTCGTCGATGCCGGTCTTGTTCGAGATCGCTTGCGCGAGGTCGCTGACTTGTCCGGCGGTGACGTTCGCAGCCTGACCGGTTGACCGGATCACGTTTTCGGTGAGTGCGGTGACTTTCCGCGCTTCGGCCGCTTCGGCCATCATGTCGGAGAACCCGGCGCTCATCGCCCGGAACCCGGCGGTGAGGGCGTTCCCGGCGAACACGCCGGCGGCGATCTTGCCGATCCCGCCGAACGCGGATCCGATCCGCGACCCGAGCGACTGTGCCTCGTTCCCGACCTTACGGAACTCGGACTCGGCGGGTTTCCCATCCGCGAGGATACGGATGACGAATGTTCGTTCGCCTGCCATGCGCGGCCCTTCGTGGACCGCGGCGCTTTACAGCCGGCCGGCAGCCCTTAGTGTGCGGAACTCGGCGAGCAGCTCGGCAGCCGCGGCCGGAATGTCATTAGCACGGGCAGTGCGATAGTCGACCAGGTCAACTGTGGACGGTGCGAACTTGCCGTCGGAGCGGACAACCTGACGGACAGCGGCCGGTTCGGTCCACGCCGGAAGATCAGCAACGGTAAGGAACCGGCCGTTGTTGGTGTGCGTCGCGTGGGGCATACCGTCCGCATGTTGCGGCAGGTAGTAGATCCGGGCAGGGTCTGATGTTGTTGCGTCGCCACGCCCGACCCACTGGTGGGCGGCGTGCCACACGTTGTGCCACCGCCACGCTGCGACCGGCTCGTCGAACGGGACCACAACATGCCAACGAGGGGACATGTCACGGTGCGAATGGGTTGTGTACGCATGCCACCGGTACGGGGCGAGCGTCCCGGTGATCGTCTCGAGCGGGTCGCCGTCGAGGTCGATCACGAACGCGGTGACTGCGTCGACGTGACGGTTGGCACGCCGGCTACCGGACCGGTAGATGGTCGGCGACCAGAGCGGCCCGCGGCGCTTGTCGGCTCGGACAGCATGCTGTGAAAGCACTGCGACCATCGTCGGCCAGTCACCACCAATCGGGACCGGCCGAGTGTCAAACAAGCTCGGGAACTGCACGGCGAGCACGGACCGATTGTACCATCTGACCGGGTCAGGGTCCGCCACTGATCGTGACCAGCACCTTCTCAACAGCGTCGAGATATTCGGCGTTGATCTGGGGGCCCATCCGTCGGACGGTCGGGTAGAACACATACCCGGTGCGGCCAAGATGGGGTGGGAACTGCCGGGTGGTCTTGCGGGCACCACCACCGAACTCTGCGCCGTACCAGACGTCGGTTGCAGCTACCCGATGTTTCCGGCCTTTTTTCCGGCTGCCACGCGGCCCGAACTTTGCCGGTTCGTGCGACAGGTTCAGCATCGAACTGCTGCTGACTCTGATCGTGGGGAGCCGGTCCCGGCGAGCTCGGAGCGACCGTTTCACGATCGTCGCGTATAACTGCGGCGATGGGTGAGATCCCGCTGACGCCTGCGTCGCCTCAACCACTTTCGCAGCGACCTGCTGCGACGCTTTCCGCAACTCGCGGTTGAATGACGGGCCGAGCTGCCGTGCGGTCGCGTTCAAGAACTTCGTGAGCCCTTGCGTTTCGATACCGACGAACTCGGCGCCGGCACCACCTTTCCGCGACCTTGTTGATCGTGTCCCTGTCGGCATCGTGTCACCGTCTCGATTCGATCGCACGCCACCGCAGATATGCCTGCATGGTGAACAACATCCGGTCGGACTGTTCGAGCAGCTGGTCGGGTGCGATTCCGGTTTCGCAGGCGATCGCGGCAATCAGCCAGTGCGCCGAGTGCTCTCCAAAGGGACGATCGCCGATTCGCCTTCTTCGGGTGCGACCTGGTCAATCGTGTCGAGCCACACGTCGAACGGTTCGGTGGTCTTGCCGGTCCGGTGGAGCGCATGCCACGCCAGCCAGCACAGGTCCGTGAACCGCAGTTCGGTCTCGAACTTCGCGACCGACCGGTCGAACTCTCGTTCGAACGCGACAAGGTCAGCCGCCGACGCTACTGCGAGCGTCGCCGGCCGACCGTCCGTGTACGACGTGTTCAGCGCGATCCGCATCAGAAGCCGGTGACGGTTCCGTGAGTCGGCCAGGTCACATCGAACGACGCGAGGTCGCCGACCTGCCCGCCGATCAACGTCGTGTTCGTGACGACACACACGGCCGTGTAGGCCGGGTTCGTTGCCGACACGGCAGCCGACGTCGGCTTCGCAACGACCGTCGCGTACCCGCCGAGCAGGCCGGACAGCGTCGCGTTCACGGAACTCGCCGCGTAGTCAGCGTGGAACGACAGTTTGCACGACCCGGCTTTCGTGCCGGTCGTGCGGGATTCCCACGCAGACCCGAACGATGTGGTGTCGAGGTCTTTCGCTTCGACGGTCAGTTCGATCGACGCGAGATGGTCGGAGAACGACGTGCCGTTCACCGTGATCGCGTAGTCGTTGGTTGAGAGCTTCGCCACGGCTCCCCCTTTCTGGTTAGGCGCGAATCTCGACCGACAGTTCGGCCGAAAGGTATGTCACGTCCCCGAGCACGACGGGTCCGATGTTTCGTGCTTCGGTGACTCGACAATCGAACACGAGCCCTCCGAACGTCCGGTCCTCCTCTAGGACCGTTTTGATCGCGTCGGGGCCGGCAAGCCAGCCGTCGATGCGACGCTGTGCGGCACGTTCGGCAGCACGGCCGGACATGCAAACCAACGCGAACCTGTAGGTGTGACCGCCGCCGGTCTTGAACGCGAGGTCGTAGTCGATCGCCGGATCTCCTAACGTGACGATCACGCACGGCACCGTCGGATTGTCCGGGATTTCTTCGTAGACCCGGATCCGTGGCACGGACCGTAACCGGACAGCGAGCGCCGCCCGCAACTCTGCCAGGCTGATCATGCGACACCGAGCCGCCGATAGGCGTCGACCAACTGTTGGACGTCCGGGTCGAGACCACGACCTACGCGCATCACGCCAATATCGCCGAACCCGGCGACACCGAGCGGACTGTCCGCACGTTTGAAGATCCTGGCCGACTGGATAATCGCCGCTTGTTTCACTGCGGTCGGTGTTGCCGGCCACCCCCACCGTGCGGACACTTTCACCAACGCCTGAAACGCGGTCGGGAACTGGTAGTCGCCGACAGCCCGAAGCCTCATCGTCGGCCATGCTTGCCCGTCGATACGGCTGTTCACCGGTTCGGAATCCCAATCGAGCGCAGTCCACGCTGTGGCCCAATCGCCGGACCCGTCGTCGGTGGTGACGGTCATGCCGGTCGTGTCGCCGATGTCGTCAACCTGACAGACGTGGACGTTCTGTGTCGCAAAACGCCGTTCGGTCGCTGCTGTCCCGGACGGCACGAACGACCGGTTGCAGTACGAGTCGATCGCTCGGGACGCACTTTCGATCGCGAGCTCGAGGAGCGGGTCGTCTTCGGTGTCAGCGATCCGGAGCGACAGTTTCAGGTCTGCGAGCGTGCAGTACCCGTCAGTTATTGTCATTGCCCGTCACCCTTCCAGGGCCAGAACCAGATGGCGGTCGCAGCAAGGAACGCCCAACTGGCCGGGATCAGTTCGAACAGGTTCGCGGCAACGACCGGTGCCGCCCACACATACAGCCGGACGGTGTCGGTAGCGACCGCACACTGCCCGTATGCGGCTGCTAACACTGCGATCGTTTGCGGCGACGCCGGAACGAACCCGAAACATAACGGCCCCCACGGTGCGAGCCAGAGACGCCAGTCAGCGAGCCGTCCGCTGTGCGCTTCTCGACCGGCACGGAACGGATGAGCCAACGCGAACACGGCCCGCGGATCGTCCGACACGATCGGGCCCGCTTTGAACAGGTGCCGAACGGCCGGTGCGGCCAGACCGACCAGCACGATCGGATTCCATGCCCACAATGCGGCGAACAGCGGCGCGGTCTCTTTCGTCATTCCCGCAACGACCGCGAGGAGCACGGCCGGAACGATCCACCCTTCTCGCGCACAGTTCGCCGCCGCAAGCGCGAACACCATCGCGGGCAGGTCAACGAGGACCGGATATCGGACGTTGAACATGACGCCGGCAAGAGCGAACGGGACGACTGCCGCCCACACGGTGCCCGCATACCAGACGAACAGTGCGGCAAGCGTCACGACCGCCGCGACGGTCATCTGTTTCCACCGGGCCGGTTTCGACCCAACTACTTTCGGAACGAACCACCGGTAATGGAACGGCCGGCACACACGCCGGCCAGCCGCGACCGCCAAATATTGATGGCCGTCGTTCGTGACTGTCACCGGCCTCACGAACGGTGCGCCCACGCGTCATCAAGCCGGTACGTCCACGTTACGGTCGGCACGCACCGGAACCGGGCGCCGGCATCTAATGCTCGCAGCCAGAAATCCCAGTCTTCATGTTCGGACAAGCCGCCGTCGCGGACACCGCCGAGTTCCGTCCATAACCCGGTCCGGATCGCTGCAGCAGACGGAATGTAGTTCTGTTCGCGGAGCCGGTCCGCGTCGAACGGCTGCTGAAACTCGCCGGGAGCGAACCGGCCGACGATCCGGCACCAAGTCCACACGATGTCGACATTGTCGGCGAGATGTTCGCCGACGGTCTCGAAATGGTGTGGGTCAAAGAGGTCGTCGTCATCACAGCGGAATAACCATTCGGTCGAGACGCCCGCCGCAAGACGGTTCAACACCGGGACCGGCGACCGGCGGTCCGTATCCCAGCCGACATGCCAGCCGACATGTACCGACTGGCAGGCGAGACTTTCGGCAAGTTGACCGAGCAGCGGCGCCCGTTCCGGCAACGTCGCCGTAATGACGGTCAGCACGGTCGATCCCACCCGAGCTGCCGGCGACGCCGCAACTGCCAACGGCCCTCGCCCATATCGTCCGTCGCTTGCTTCGCAGCGTAATAGTCGCTGTTCGCTACAAACGTCGACGCATTGTGTCGTTCATATCCGGCGGCGATGGTCGAACTGTTGTGATGCACGACCGGCACGTCCGAGTAGATGACCTTGAGGCCGGCGGCACGCACACGCCGTTCGTAGTCGTTGTCCTCAAAGTAGGCCGGGTGGAAATGTTCGTCGAACAGGCCGACGTGATCGACGACCTGTTCCCCCACCGTGAACACACACCATGGCGGCATACCGCCGGACAGGACCAGACGGTCGGGGCCAGAGATCGCCGCGAGCTGTTCGAGTGACCCGGCCGGCCATTCAATATCGAAGTTTGCGATCATCCACCACGGCGCGTACGGCGTCGATTTGATGATCAGGTTCCACGACGACGCGACCCCCAAGTTCGAAGGGATCGGCAACCAATAGTTCCGGGCACCTCGAACAGTTGGTCCTCCGTCACGGCCCCCGTTATCGACCACGACGAACAGGTCGACGGGTACGTCAACAGTTTCGACCATCCGGCCGAGTAGTTCGTGCCGTGCGAGCACGGGAACGCCGAGCACCGGGATCACTGGTCGGCGAGCCGTTCTAGGACCGGCACCCAACATTCGGCGAACACACGGTCGGCTCGGTAGCCGGCCGCGAACTTGACCGCCTTGTCGGAATGGCCTGGCTGCCCGTAGGCGACCTCGAGCCTGTCGACGATCGCGTTGACGTTCGGGACATGCCACCATGCGTCCTGCATCGGATCCCACGACGGCTGGCCCTCAACCGTCCAGCCGTCACCGACCAGTTCCGGCTGTGCCGAAAAGTCCGACACGATGACGCGAGTGCCGCACGCTTGAGCTTCCACGGTCGGGATCCCGAACCCTTCACCCATCGAACAGGCGAGGAGCACATCCGCGGTCGTATACAGGGCGGCGAGGAGCTGCGGGTCGATACCGGTCCGGTAGCCGTACTGGTCGACGAACCGGACGCGCCGTTCGTCGATCCCGACCGCTTCAACAAGCCGCAACAGGTCGATTCCGCCGATCCCGCCTCGCGACTCGGTGTGCATGTAAAGCCACACGTCGTCGTGTGCTCGCATCAGTTCCGACATTGCGAGCAGGTTTTCACCGAACGCTTTGCGCGTCGGATACACACCCTTGTTCGCAGCGTTCATCATCACGACGAACGCGTCGTCGGGACAGCCGATCACTTCGCGGGCGGGCCGGCCGTTCCATGATGCGGTCGGCTGGAACACGTCCTCGATCGCGTGGGGCACATATTCGCAGTCGATGTCCGCACGGTGCAACATCGACCGGCCATATTCGGCCATCGCGATCGGTAACACGTTCGGCCGGGCGCACCATTCCCGCACTTTCGGCGGACACGGCAGATGATCGACCGGAACCCACGACGCGATCCTGTCAACAGCACCGAGCCGATCGGACGTGAACACCCAAGTGTCGAACAGGGTGATCAACGCCGACGGCGCCGACCAGCGTGACGTCCACGCCTCATGGTGTGCGACGATCACATCCTGCGAATATTGGTCGAACCCGGCCGGGAATATCGGCACGTCTTCCCACACGGTCTGTGTGCCGTGCAAACCGAAGTTCGCGGCGACCGCGACCGGCCAGCCGCCCGCCGCAAGGCGACGCACTACCTGAGCGGTCTGCTGTCCGTATCCGGTCGGAGCCCACGGCGCGTTAGAGAACCATGTGACGGTCGGGGCACGACCGCCCGTTCCATCGGCGACGCTTCCCCACGTTCGAGCAGCATCGCGGCTTCGTTGTCCTCGAGGTCGACTACGCGACTGTTTACGACGATCAGCACGACTCACCAGTTCCTCCGCACGGTTGATGCCGGGACGGTACGAGCGCGCCCGTGCTACGCGCCGCGTACCGTCCCGACGATTACGGCAAGGTCGGCTACGACGCCGAACCCTTGTAGTACTTGATCGCGGCCGTGTCGACGAGGTTGCCGTCAACACGGACGAGCGCCCGGTAGGTCACGAGATCCTTGTCGTATGCGAACTCGGTCGAGTTCGAGATCTCGATCCCGCGGACCTGACGGACGTAGTAGGCCGGCAGGTGACCGAAGATCACCGATTTGGCTGCCGACCCGTAGCTGACGATGTCGGGGTTCTCGATCCACGGGAACCCGAGCACCGTTGACGGCTGCCCGACCTGGGTGGACGGCTGCCACAGGTACTGGCCGTCGTTGTCCTTCAGTTTCCGAACCGCGGCGGTCGTGGTGCTGTTCGCCTGGAACGCGACGCCCGGCATCCGACGGTACGCCGAGTTCACCGAGTAGACGAGCGTGATCAGGTCATCGAACGACGGCGCACCGCCGGACACTGTCCCGGTCGCACCCGACCCGGCCGCTGCGACCACACCGTGCGGTTCTGCAGTGCCGGTCCCGACCGTCAACTTCGCGTTGATGGTCGTGCCGAGCGCCATGCCGCAGTTCCGGGCGATGAAGCCGGTCAGGTCGATCCCCGAGTCTTCGAGCATCTCGCGCGACACCTGGAACAGCGTCGCGTACTTGTATGCCTTCAACTCGACGAACGCGTTGAACGCCGGGTCCGACTCGCTGATCGCCGCTGCTTCTGCCGTCTTCGCCGCGTTTGAGTACGCGGACAGCGACGGGATCTGCAACGTCTCACCCGACTGGGTGTTCAGGATCGTCGACACGGCCGGGTCCAACATCGGACCGGTGACGACCATGAACTCGACGAGCTGGTTGTAGAACGACGTCGGGATCGGCGCTCCCGTGTTCGTGGAGAGCACGTCGCGTCGCTCCGGCGGGTTGAACACCGCCGACCGGATCTCGCCGCGCATCAGTTGACGGAGCAGATCGTGGTCGGTTTGTTCGACGTCGGACCGTTCCTCGACCGGCCGGACGACGTCCTCGAGGCCACGGACCGCTTCCGCAGCTGCCGCCTCACGCGTCATGTCGGCCTGCACTCGATTCACGGTCTCTTGCCGTTCCTCGAGCTCGGCCATCATCCGGCCGTACTGGTCGTTCTCCTCGCCGGTCAGGTCTCGGTTCTCGGCCGCGGC
>Ga0208147_1000442_pt1 | contig 14690 bp, 23 predicted proteins | sample DEB3_08_DNA_FD_184520 | JGI IMG/M metagenome (GOLD analysis project Ga0208147, IMG submission 184520) | Aqueous microbial communities from the Delaware River and Bay under freshwater to marine salinity gradient to study organic matter... | ecosystem: Environmental > Aquatic > Marine > Coastal ... | reverse complement strand
TCTTCTTCTTCGACCGGCAGAGGATGCGCGCATCCACGTCATCCTCGAAGATGGGGACGGCCCATGTGACGGACTTGTACTTCGCTGCCCCACCGGGTGTCCCGACGACGGTGAGCCCGAGACCGCTGGTGAGGTTGGTGTTCGGCAGTCTGGGGATGGTCGGCATGGTGTAGGAGCCGTCCTTCCTCCGTCCCACGACCGCGACCACGAACGTGTCTCCGTCCTCCCAAACGGCGTCATTGCCACCGACCGCGACGGCAGTGGGACTCCCGCAGATGGGGACCGCGGGATTGGGGTACGGACCCATCGGGGAGACACGGACCGACTCGGAGCCGCTGCCCGTGGCATCGTTCATCCGCCCGTTCCACTTGCCCGGCGTCCCCCTCAGTCCTCCCCAATAGACATGGCTGTTCGCTGCGATGACGGCTCGACTCCCTGGGGTCAGGAACCTGCGGACGAACTGGAACGCCCCGCGGGTGTACCCACCGGCCCCCGACTCGTACCAGAGGGGCACGCAGATGATGTGATGCACCGAGTTGTACGTCCCACCCGAGGTCGGGTAGTGCGTCGAGCTGAACTCGGACAGGAGCGAGTAGTTGGCCAGAGATGCACCGGCGTTCGTGTTCCTCGCGTAGATCGTCCCGAAGTACCCATCGTCCTGCGTCGGGAACGTCCCCGATGATGGCTGGGTCTCCCGCGTGTAGAGACAGGCATAGGTCTCATAGCCATCGGTCAGGGACTCGGAGCGCAGCGGGAACAGCCTGCGAGGTCTCGCTGCGAGATTCGCGGTCGAGTTCCATTCCGCCTCGAGGAGCCCCGAGACCTCGCCACCGGAGTACGTGTCCCCGGCGATGACGGAACCGGCCCGGTTCATGATGGCCCCGGAGGAAGGGTCCATGACGCAATCCACCGAATCCCCGGTCATGGCGCTGGGATCCGCCAGATGACGGGAGATCGACGAGACGTACCCCTTGAACGGTGCCCCGAAGGTCTGGACGCTCACGGCACCCTGCGCTGGTCCGCTCCGCCATGAGTCCCGGAGCGGAACGCGATGCCCATGGCGTCACGGATGGCGTCCGGCAGACCGGCTGCGATGTTGTCGATGAACGGTTGGGGCCTGCCGAGGATTCTTGCGGCGTCCACCTGCGCCATGGTCGAGATGATGTAGCCAGCCTGGTCACCGAACGGACAGGTCGCCGAATCCCCCGAGAATGCCGTGGGCTCCTTCCGGTACCAGAGGACGACTGTGTAACTGGTCTGGGCCTTGAGGTCGAAGTAGACCGTCCACGAGTCTCGAGACCCACCGGCCTCGATGGCGTAGAAGCTGGGCTCCCCCGTGTCGTCCGGACCCTCGGCGCGGGTGAGCAGGATGAGCGGGAGGGTGCGCTTGGTGAGCTTCTTCAGGCCCGAGAGGTAGACCGCCTCGACGTTGAGCGGGGTCTTGGTGAACGACACCGACACCGAGTCGGACCCCGCGTTGAGGGTGGCGGTGGCCGAGGTGAACAGTGTCTCATCCCCGTCCATGATGGAGGCGTAGCGGAACAGTGCTCGGTCCAGCAGGCTGTTGATGTTGGAGTCGGAGAGTCCCGGGGAGGTGGAACTCACATCCCGGACATGGAGCCTCACGTCGGAGCGCAGGAGCGAGCGCGTCAGCGTCGGCCCGGCCATCAGTCCCTCTCACTCAGCGCGCGGTCCACCTTCTCCGCCGACTGGATTGGGACCGACTTCTTGTGGAGTCCCTTGCCGACCGTGACCGTCTCGACACGGGATGAGAGTTCGTCCGACTTCTCGACCTCCAGTTCCCGCGCCTCCCCGTACATCTCCAGAAGGCGCTTCTTGTGCCGGAGGTCCAGACTCGTGTCCGAGAAGTCGCAGGACTTGCTCCCGTCCTCATGCTCGATGACGGTGAGATTGGGGATCTCGCGCTTCAGTTCGTCCCACGTCGGGGTGTGGTCGTAGATGCGGGACTGGCGGGCGCCATCGGACATGATGCGCTCGACGTTCTTCTGGACATCGTAGGACTCGGCGAGCCTCGCGGTCTCATCGAGCTGCGCCCATTCCGTCTCGGTGGCCCATTCCCCGTCACGGCAGACCCACCGCTCCCCAGCGGCGATGCGACTGCCACCGCGGGGAGCGATGAACCGGAGCCAGCGGACGATGTTCGCCCGTTCAGCGGCGCTTGGGCTTGCCTGCCGTGTCGTCTCCAACCGTCTCTCCGTTGACGATGCTCCCGGCAGGAGGAGCCATCGCCGCTTCACGCATCTCCAACCGCTTCTTCTCGTGGTGCTTCTTCATGATGGCCGCCTGATAGGCCGCCTGGACGAGCTTCTTGTTCTCGTTGAGCCCGAGGAACTGCGGGACCGTGATGGCCTTGAACGTGTCCTGATACCCCGACCCCGGCAGGGGGTTGCCCGCCGCGTCCTTCCGGGAAGGTTCGGAGCCACGGATGGTGATCTCCTGCCCCTCGTCGGCGATCCAGTCCCAGAGGGAACCGGTGGACTCCTCTGCGTCCTTCCGCTGCCAGTAGACGAAGCAGGCCATCACATCCTCGCGGATGCCCCCACCGCGAGCGTCGGACTTGGTGATGCGGACGCCACCGTTGACGGGACGCCCCTTGCCCTTGTCGGGACGCTCACAGCGGGCGAATGCCGGACACCCGATGCACTCACCGGGGATGCTCTTGGCGCATGACCCGTAAGCTCTGGGGTCCAGCATCCGCTCCCGCAGCTCCTGCAACGAAGCCACTGGAAGGACATTCTCGGGCTTGATGATGACCTGCTTCTCCTGAATCACTCGACCTCCGAGACGGGAGGGGCCGGAGCCCCTCCCATCGGGTTGTGCTACGAGCTGGTCGTCTGCATGTCCACGGCCCACTCGTCCCAGACCTCGCCGACGCCGTACTCCACGAAGGCGATGAGGCGCCACACCAGCTCGAACTCCTGAGGCGTCAGGAAGTCGGGACGGGTGTTGTACGCGAGGACGTGCGATTCCTTGACGTGCAGCAGGTTGTGAGCCGTGCCGGCGTTCGTGTAGACCGACCCCGTCTCCATCAGCTTGAGACCGTAGGCCGCCCACACCCAGCCGACCTTGACCGGCTTCTCCGAGTCACCACGCACCTGCGCGTTCGTGATCTCGTTGATGGCGTGGATGTTGTCCCACTGGCGCGGGTGATACTTGAGGAACGCCCACCCGCCCTGACCCGGCGCGTAGACGTCCTTTGCGTTCTCGATGAGCGCACCGATGCCGTCCAACATGAACGCCTTGTCGAAGTTCTGCGTCGAACCACCCTTGACCGACGTGACCAGAGACGCCGCCAGGATGCCAGCGTCCGCGTCGATCTTGGTCGAGAGACCGGCCGCGATCTGCTTGCGGTAGGCCGCACGGAGCTTCGCCTCGGCGAGGAGCCGGGAGAGGGTCGTGCGCGCGATCTCCACGGCGCCGTAGGCGAAGGTCGGGGAGACCGTCACCACGAGTTCCGTGTTGTTGGTGTACGTCAGGGACTTTCCCGTGTCGGTGGTGTTGAGGGTCGAGGCGCCGACGCGGAGGATTTTGCGGATGTTGAGGAGGTTGCCGAACTTCTCCAGACCGTCGTTGCCGTTGTCGAAGTCATTGGCGATGCGCATCTCCTCGTTGCACTGCGTCGCCAGTTCGGCCCGGTAGGTCTGCTCGAGCAGGTTGAGTGCCGAGCCGCCCGGGGTGATGGTTCCAGCCATTGTCCTGTCCTCTCAGCTCAGTAGTCGATGGAGACGTTCCCGTCATCCACCTGACGCAAGAGCCGTTCAGCCTGCGGACCACCGGCATCCATGATTCGTTGGTAATCCGCGAGGCTCATGTTCTTCTTGTGTGTCGCGGCGTCCACTTGAGTCCGGATGGAGGTCGAGACGTCGGCGACCCGTGGGGCGCCCCCGTTCATCCTCCGCTTCAGGTCCTCAAGCTCACGCTGCAACGCTTCGATGGTCTGACCGGACCGGCTCCCCTTCACCGCCTCGTACGCCTGACCAACAGAAGCGAACTCCCCGTTGTAGATACGACGCTTGACGTCGTCCCTATGCTCAACCGGGATGGCCAGCAGGTCGCGTTCGATCTGGACCATGAAGTCCTGAGTCGAAGCGGCCTGAGCTGCCTTCTGGAGCGCGACCATCTGCGCTCTGGCCATCATCCCCTCGTATGAATCCTCGCCGTATCGCAGGACGACGGAGGTCAGGAGCTGCATCTGGTGGACGTACGGGTCCACGGTCTGGGTCGGTGGCGTGGCTTGACCGATGGACTGCCGCTGCCGCTCCAGTTCCTGTCTCTCGCGCTCGACGTTGGACTTCTCCGAGAGGAGCTGTTCGTTCTTCCGTTGCAGGTCGTTGAGTTGCTTCCGGAGTGCTTCGACGTCGTCAACGCCAGAGCCGTCAGCCTTCGAGGCGGAGCCGTCAGCCGCTGGTGCGGTCGTCCCGGTCGCGTCGTCGGTCGTCCCGGTTGGGAGTTCGTTGTCCGTCATCTGGGTCCTGTCTCTCCTGACTTACGCCGGAATCATTTCCGGCGGCGGCCCCTGTGGTGCAGGGGCAGGCGGGCCGTTCGGCGGCGGCGGGGGCATGGGTCCACTCGGCGGACCCGGAGGCGGAGGCGGCGGGATCGCGCTCTGTATGATTTCGTTGAGGTCGTCCGGGTCGATGTCCATGTACCGAGCTGCGACCTTCGCCGCTGCTGGGTTCTGCGCGGCCATCTGCGAGAGCTTCATCACCGAGTCCAGACGGTCGGCCTGCAGCGCATCAAGCGAGGGCTTCGACGTGATGAGGATGTCCGCCGCGGGGATGTCCGCACCGCGCAGCCTCTGCCACGCATCCTTGCCCTGGGGGCCGATGTATCTGACCCACCGGGCCTCGGTCCATCTCGCGCGCTGGATGTCGTGCAGCACCGAGAGGAACAGCCCGAGTTCCATCTGCCATGAGGAGATGTGGTCGTCCACCGCTGCGTTGCCGGTCTGGATGGCCTTGTCCAGCGCACCGTTGTTGACGCCCTTCAGCTGCGTCGGGTCACCGGAGAGGCTGACGTCGCCGGAGCCCTCCTGCGAACGGAGGTTGTTCTCCGTCCACGAGATGAACCGCTCGAGCTGCGGTGAGGGCTCTGGGCCGGGGACGTAGTTCACCGAACCCGGGGGCATCGCCGTGTCGTACAGGGCCACGAACCCGTTCGCGTCCGAGTAGACGAACTGCTCGTCGTTCGCGTCCTTGAGTCCCTTGCCCGGGATGAGCATGATGCCCCGCGACTCCTGCAGCTGCTCGTACCAACGACGAACGGTCGCGTTCTTCACCAGCGTCATGGTCCAGTTCAGGTCCACGTCGCTGGTGCTGATCTGCTTGAACGGGGAGGAGTAGGGCTGCCATACGAGGTAGGGGAAGGTCCGCATGGGCTGCGGCCAGTCCCCGGAATAGAACTCCCTACCCTCCCCGGACCACGGAGCGCAGATGGTCAACTTGCCGTTGGGATAGGCGAGGCGTTCCTCCTCGTCCAGAACGGCGTCGATGCGCTTGATGGGGGTCCCATCGGAGAGGATGTCCGTCTCGGGGAGGGGGTCGGGACCGTAGTCCATGGCGACCTTCTCCCCGGCCCTCTCACCCGCGGCGATGACCATGTACCGCTCGGCATCCGACAACGGCCGGTAGTTCTTGGCGAACCTCGCCTTCCCCCCGAACCGCTCCCAGAACAGGACGACCGTCACGAACTGCTGCGTCTGCATCTCCGTGATGGTCGGTTTCCCAGTCGATCCGAAATACACCTTGCCCGACTTGTCCTGGATGTTCTGCGAGCCGTTCGTGCCCGGGAGCCCGGAGTCGGGCTGGACGTCATCGGTGTCCTTCCATCCACGGTTGCGCTTGATGGCGTCGGGACGGAGTCGGATGATCTCGTAGAACCAAGGACACTCCGGGTCATGGGGGTCGTTGTAGCCCGGAGCCCAGCCGATGTTCTTCCCGTCGACATGTCGGAAGGACGTGTCGCCGAACACCCCACGGTCGGGGTTCCAGTCCACCGCCGCGCAACCGATGCGGGAGGTGAACGCGGCCCAGACGGAGTCACGGATGACGCGGTCGAACCGCTTGGTGGGGTCGGAGATGTCGAACTCGATGGCCCAGCGGGCCCACTTGGAGGTCGAGGGGTCCGTGGCCGCGTCGATGGGGCGGGCCTTGAAGTAGGGCGGGGTCTTGAGGACCTGAGAGGCTTTGAACCGCGCCAGCCGGAACACGGATTGGTCCCGTGGCTGGATGCGGTTCCGATCGAGCGTGTTGCCCGTGTCCCGCTCGTACTGCTGCAGCTCCCAGCAGAAAGCACGCTCGTCGTCCATCATGGCGTGGATGGACGAGAGGGAGTCCTGCGAGTCGGACACCAGCGTGGCGATACGCTGGACCTGGGTCAGCCCTTCAAGCGGGTCGTGCAATCATGGGCACCATCGGCAACCGCAGGTGCGGGGCGGGGGCCGGAACCCCCACCCCCACTGCCCTACTGACTTCGGACCGCCGGGTATCGGAACGTCGCCGTGAACCCACCAGTCGTGCCGGCCGCAGCGAAGTCGCCGACCGTCATGCGCATCCGGAAGCGGATGAAGTTGACGTCGTTCAACGCCTGAGCGGTGATACCGCCCGAGGACATCGCCGGGTACGCGAACAGGCTGATGACGGCCTGCTTGTTCGGCGCCACCGGGTCGAGCGTCGAAGCGAGGATGGCTCGCGCCGAGTCCGACGCCGTGGCGTACACCGTGATCGGAACCTGCCCAGAGACGATGTGGGCGATGGACGAGTCCACAGTCGTCCATGTGAAACCATCGGCGCTCACGTCTCGGAAGAACGTGACCGAGTCGATGGTCGTGCCGGAACCCTTGATGGACAGCGTCCCGACCCACACCGAGTCACCGGCAGTACCCGCGCCCGGGAAGGCACGGATGACGTTCGGCTGGTAGCGGTAGAAGTGGTCCGAGATGTCCACGATGGCCGTGTCCTGCGGGGCCACCGCGATGCCACGACCGGCCACCGGATGGTTGCCGTCCGAGAACGACGTCACATACGAGGGCGGCGACAGGGCCGCGTCCGTGCGCTGGAACGTCAGCGTCTTTTCGCGGACGACCACGACCTGGGCCTGCGCAGAACAGGATGCGAGCCCCAAGATGGCGAGGGCCATCAGGAACCCGAGGGTGAATCGCTTCATGGATACTTCCTCCGTGTCGTGCCACCGACGCCGTACTAGAAACACATTCCCGAGAGTGATTGCAAAGACTACCGCCAGCGGTCCCCTCCATGAGTGTCAACGTGACGCCTCACCTTCCTCCCGATTCCCTCGGACACCGCGTTCTCAAACATCTCCGTCAGCGTCCTCGGTTCACGCTTCGTCGGCAGTGGTGCCGGTTGGTACGCAGGGTGGGCGAGGATGTACGCAGCCATCCCGAGCAGGACCATGTCCTCGTGGTTCTGCCCCGGGAGTCGGATCAACTTGCCTCTCTGGTCGTACCGGATGGCCATGAGGCTCTTGATTGCTTCGGCTGACGGGATGTCCAGTGTCCCGTCCTTCAGCGACCGGATGAGCGAGCCGACGAGAGCGGCCTTCGAACTCTCCGTCTGGTACCAGCCCACCTTCCCCGAGATGGCCTTGTCAGGACGCTCGAGCGCGAACTCACGGAACAGGTTCGGGTAGTCGTTCAACTCAGGGAGCATGGCTTCGCCGATGCCGTTGACCTCGGGGACCAGTAGGGCCGTGTTGTAATACTCGGCCGCTTTACGCCCCATCCGGGCCAGTTCGTGGGGCGGGAGCCAGCCGAAGTACCTCGCGACTCCCGCATTGGCCCTCATGGCGATGACCCACATGCAGCAGGCGTCACCCCCGAGGCTGTTCCCCATTGGCTTGATTCCAGCAGAGGGGTCGAGCAGGACCATGTACGACTCGGAGGGATCCAGTTCCCTCCACGTCTCCACCCGTGGGTCGGACTCCCACTCCCTGCCCGGCTCGGACCACGCCAGGAGCTTCTCGAGACGGCTGAAGTCGAACGGGCAGGCGCCGTCCAGGTCCACGTACTCCCCGAACATGCGGGCCTTGTAGTGCGGATCTCCGCGGTACTCGTCCTCCTTCTCCCGCAGCTGGAGGGGGGAGAGGAAGCGGTTGTCGGAGAGCTTCGACACCAGCTCGACCCGTCCCCGGTGGGGATGGCCCAAGGCTCCGTCGAAGTCCTTGACGAGCCACTCCCACTGCTCGCGGTGAATCGGGGTCTCGGTGATCCAGCGGTAGCGGGCGTTCTTCCGGGCCTCGCGCCAGAAGGCCTCGACGGGGGGTTCGTCGGCCCACACGAAGTCCCATCGTTGACCCTTGATGGAGTCCTCGGACGAGTTCTCCTGCGAGAAGAACGTGAGGCGGCTCCATGTCTGTGGGTCGTCGCTCCTCCAGCCATCGTGCTTGACCCAGAGTGTGCCGATGATGTTCTTGCCCCTGTTGACCCACGAGATGTGGTGGGGGTGGTCGCCGAGCCAGTCCATGATGGCCTTCTGACTGGAGTCAACCTGTCCGTCGTAGCTCGAGACGAGCACGGCCCCGACCGTGGCCCGACCGAACCGGGGGAGCTTGACGCCGGCCAGAGTCCCGGTGTCCCGGAGGAATGCGACAGCCAGAGCTGCGCCACCCTGCGTCTTACCGCCGTAGTTGGCAGCGCGGTGGTGGCACTCGATGGCGAGGGCGACGAACTCCGCGACCTTCTGGTGGATGATGGACGCGAAGGTGTATCGGGATAGGGGATTGAGCCTGCGCCTGCCCTGAGCCGCCTTGACGGTCAGTGCGACCGATCGGTGGTCTAGAGCGCGCCCATCTCCCGGAGTCTGTTGCTCACCCACTTGTTACCGTCGTCGGGCTTGTCGAACGTCTCGCGGTCGAACTCCTGTCCGTCCCGGAGAAGCACGGCATCCCACGTCCCGTCGGCGTTCTGGTGGAGCCGCCATGTGAAGCTCATGCGTCAGGGATGGTCATAGAACCCGCCACGTCTCGGCCTCGGCATCGGCTGTGACCAGATGGGCTTTCCCCGAATCAAGTACCAGACCACGAGGAAGGGCAGCAGCAGGAGCCAGAGCATCGCCAGAGCCAGCAGGGCCGGTACCTCGATGGCCGCCCAGAGGATTCTCAGGGCTCGCATACCGGACTCGGCTCAGCCCACTTCGCGCGGTACTCGGGCCACTTGGCGAGCATGGCCGACTCGACATCTCGTGGCATCCGGCGATGCGGATCTCGCTCGGGCAGGTTGTCCACCGTACCGTGGCCCATCAACCAATCCGCGTCCACGAGCAACTGGAGTTCGCGGCTGTAATGGCGCCACGCGGCCGACTCGATACTGTCGTCGGAGTAGATGGGCGTGCGCGAGTGGTGGATGATGCGCCCCGCATCCACGTTGTCATCAATCTCATGGAGCGTCACCCCAAGTGGCTGGTCATCGTGGATAGCCCACTTGAACGCATCCAAACCACGCATCGACGGAATCAGTCCAGCATGGGCATTGAGAATCTTCCGGCCACGCACCGGGATGAGTCCGGCTCCGAGAATCAGGTAATACTCACAGCCGTGAATCTCGTCGGGCAGGCATCTCTGGAAAGGCATCCGCAACGACTTCGCCAACTCCTCGGGATGGAAAGACACACGGTCGGGGCGATGCTCCAGAAGCGGCGTGCGCTTGGGTCGTTCCACGAACGGCACCGCGAACACTCGGTATTCGTTGCTCTGCGAGGGCTTGTTCCCGATGCGCTGCATGAGCGATTCGGACTTCGGCGTCGGATGGTCGTAGACGATGAGCCCTACCCTTGTCATACCGCTTGACCTCCTTGTCTATGTCCGCCCGCAGCGGACAGGCCGCTTTCACCGGACATATGGCCCTCTCCGGTGGTCACAGCACACCGTCGTCATCGATCCCCGCGGTCCACACGAGCCACAGCCACACGATGGCCACGAGCAGGACGAGCGCGACCGACAGGAGGGCCTTCATCGCCAGGGCAGGTCCGAGTCACGGAGGGGCTTGTCGTCGTCCTTCTCGGTCTTCCGGACCTGTTCGGCCGGCGGGGTCCACTGCGCGGGGTGCTGGTTGAGCGAGGCCTTGGCGTGCCCGAACAGCCTCACGGATCCCTCCTGCAGGAACCACGCGAGCCCGCAGTGGGGGCAGCCGTAGAGCCTCCCGATGCGCTTCTCGCTCCCGTCATCGAACGGGACCACCATCGGTCCCCGCGACTCGGCTCCCTGCATCTGACAACGAGGACACGGGACCGGCTTCCGAGTCCCGAGGATGCGAGATAGCATGCTCATGCCCCGGGCACCTCCCCCTGTCTCTCGTCGTCGTCGAACGGCGGGAGCCCGTGCTCCCTCCGGTACTGGTTCACGAAGCGGAGGGCCTCCGCATACGCCGTCTCCTCGTCAACCGACTCAGCGTCGAGGGCGACGGAGGCTGCTCGAGTCAGGTGCTCGGGGGATTGCGCTCCCACCTGAAGCACGAGGGCCTGCACCAGGTCGGCCTTCGACCCCACGGCGCCGACGATCTCAGCGAACAGCCGGACGCAGGTCCGGTCACCCTGCAGGGCGTTCCGGGCGAGCATGTCGCAGTACGCCTTGATGTGGGGCTTCAGGGCCGACTTCATGGCCTCGGGCTCGTCGGAGGAATGCGTCAACCCCGTGGCGCGCAAGGCGCTGCCCAATCCTGCGGTCTCACGAGGTCGCTCGTGAAGCTCGCGGTGCGTCACCAGTTGGCTGCCCACGCAACCCCTTTCCCCTGCCGTGCATCGTGCTGCGGCGCAAGGAGTTGGCGCTTATTCCCCAATCCTCTAGCACTTGGGGGAGGCGCTACTCCTTTACAGTGGGGCGCGGAGCCGTGTCCGCCCAGCGGTGGGGGCGGCGAAGCCATGCCTGCCGAGGGACATGGGGACTGGGGTCCCGGTGCACCACGGCTCGCGCACGGGAGGGGGTGTACCTGACAAGTGGGGAGGGGGGTCAAGTTTTCTGTGCGTGAGGTCGAAGAATATGCTTGACGGTCGGGCATGGCCGGGCATAAGATGTGGGTGTCGGGCTGAGGTGGGGGCCCGGGAGAAGCGGACGGAGCGAACAGGGGGTGCCGAGATGATCACGAAGACCAAGCAGAACTGGTCGGTCGGGCAGACTGTCAAGGTGGGGTTCCTTTCGCTCGTCGTGGAGCGCGCCATCCCGACGCCCGGTGACTTCCAGCCGGACGCCTACATCCTCACGAGCGCGGACGGTTCGCGCTTCTACCGCTTCGTCCCTCACTACGGCTGCGTGCGGTACAACACGCTGGCCGATGCGCTCGCGGCCAACTGACACTCGGCCAACGCCGGGGCGGCGGGGTGCCGCTCCGGCCGCACCCTGCGCCTCCACCGGGAATCCGAAAAGGGTGCTTGACGGTCGCGCAGAACATCGGTACGGTCTTGACATGCGAGTGACGAAAGCGATCCGTGACTACATGGCATCTCTAGGCCGCAAGGGTGGACCGGCGACAGCGTCACGGCTCACGGCGGAACAGAGGAAGGCCAAGGCGAGGAAGGCCGCACTCGCTCGGTGGTCGAAAAGAGCGGTTGACCCGAAGAAGTGAAGTGGTAGATTTCCCCGGTCCGTCTCGCCGACGAACGGACTAGGACACGCGGAGTCGGTTGAACCAGCCGTCAGGTGGGCCCCGTAGCTCAGACGGATAGAGCAGCGGTTTCCTAAACCACCTGACGGCATCGGAGGTCACGATGCCGAAGAATCAGGTGCCGTTCTCGTGGCGTGAGGCTGCCGCCACGGTTGTCCTCTCGCTCCTCGCCGCTCTCCAGTGCTGGCTGTTGTCGATCGTCCTGGGGGTGGCCAAGTGAGCGCATCCCTGACCGTGAACGTGGCGTGCTTCATCCGCCAACGGGCCTCGCTCCTGATGCGGCTCCATGGGGCGCGGATGGTCGAGGCCGAGCGCAGCTTCAATCTCTGGCTCAACACGTTCGACTCGGACCACGAGGCCCACTACCAGAGGTATCTCTGGGCTTCGGGTCGCGCCGCCCTCGCCAGCGCACGTCACGCCTCGCTCATCCGTCGCGCTCAGGGGGTGTGGTCATGAAGCTCCTCATGCACTGCGCCATCTGCGGCGTCGGGGTCGCTTACACCATGGTCCACGTCAACTCATGTGGCCAGAAGGTGTGCGACGACTGCCCCCGGAACTGCGCCATCTGCTCCGAGCCCATCCTCGACCACGAGGAAGTCGCCTACCCGTGGCAGGAGCCCTACCGGCTCATCGGGATCAAGGGCTCGTGTCACGAGGACTGCTGCCGTGAGGCCGCTTGGAACGCCGAGGAAGCCCACCGCTCGGACCGTATCGACCACCAGCATGCTCAGGAAGGGGGACGGGCATGAACTCGTCCGAGAACATCAACGAACTCGCTGCGGCCCTCGCCAAGGCCCAGGGGCAGATGGGCGGAGCCAAGAAGGACTCCGCAAACCCCTTCTTCAAGTCCAGCTACGCCGACCTCTCCTCCGTTGTCGAGGCCATCAAGAAGCCATTCTCCGACAACGGACTCAGCTACACGCAGCTGACCGACTACGACGACACCGAGGCCGTCATCATCGTCACCAGACTCATGCACTCCTCGGGGCAGTGGATCGAGGGCCGCCTCCGCATGAAGCCGGCGAAGAACGACCCGCAGGGCATCGGCTCTACCATCACCTACGCGAGACGCTACGCCCTCCAGTCCCTCGCGGGTGTCCCGGCAGAGGACGACGACGGGAACGCGGGCACGCACGGTTCCTCCGGCGCCACCCTCCGAATCCCGGCCAAGCCCTCTCTGTCGCAGGAGCAGCGCGCGACCCTCGACGCCCTCATCTACGAGGTCGGTGCCGATGTCCCCAAGCTCCTCGCGCACTTCAAGGTCGGAGACCTGTCGGAACTCAATGGCTCACGCTTCACCGAGGCCGTCTCCATGCTCGAACGCAAGCGGAAGGCGTCATGATCGTCCTCGACGTGAAGCAGGGCTCACCGGAGTGGACGCAGGCACGGCTGGGCATCCCGACAGCCTCCAAGTTCGACCGCATCCTGACTCCCAAGACGCGGAAGTTGAGCGGCTCCGCACAGCGGTACATGTGCGAACTCATCGCCGAACGGATGACGGGCTTCCCGGCCGACGAGATGGTCACCGACTTCATGGCCCGCGGGACCGCTCTGGAGGCCACGGCGGCCTCGGCCTACGAGTTCGAGCGGGACGTCGAGACCAGGACCATCGGTTTCTGCCTCGACGACTCCCGCCGCTGGGGTGCCTCGCCGGACCGTCTCGTCGGTGAGGACGGGCTGCTCGAGATCAAGTGCCCATCTGCACCGGTCCATGTCTCGGCGCTCCTCGGGATGGCGACCGATGACCACGCCCTCCAGGTGCATGGGCAGTTGTGGGTCACCGGACGTCAGTGGGCGGACCTCATGTTCTACAACCCGTCCTTCCCCACGGTCATCGTGCGTGTGGAGCGGGACGAGCAGCTCATCTCGGAACTCTCCTTCGCCGTCGAGCGTTTCTGCGACTCGCTCGACAAGGCGTGGGAGCGCGTCTCAAACCTTCAGCCACGGATGGCGGGGGCCGCATGGCCTGCGGCCAGGGACGGCAGGGATACCGCCGCCTCCGTGGCCACTCGTTGAGGTGCCCCATGCACAAGCACGAGTTGTGGTGGCGGGATTTCCGCAGGGCCAGAGCCTTCCACACGGAGAAGCACATCGCTCCCCACGAGCCCGAGACCAGTCACGAGGCCAAGGAATCCGTCGCGTGGCTCATCGGGTCATGCCGACTGGAGTGGTTCAAGAAGGACATGAAGAAGCGGGAGTACGGACTGTGACGCAGATACCGCTGTCCCTGTTCACTCCGGCCCCGTTCTCGGATGACGAGACGAGCCGGAGCGCAGCGAAGCGGATCGTCCCGCATCTGGCACGACTGGAGAACCTCGTCCTCGAGGCCATCCGCGCGGCTGGAGACGCGGGACTCTGCGACCACGAGCTGGAGAGGGTCACCGGACTCCAGCACCAGACGGCTTCGGCCAGACGGAGGGAGTTGGTCATCCGGGGGCTCATCGAGGACTCGGGACTCCGCAGGGACACACCGAGCGGGCGTTCCGCCAAGGCATGGAGGGTCAAGAAGTGACTTTCAGCGAAATCGCAGCTCTCGCCGGCGTCACCCGTCAGTGCGTCTACCTGTGGGTCAAGAAGGGACTCCTCAAGGCTGAAGGACTCCGCGGCAAGCAGACCATCAGCGAAGCGGAGTGGCAGCGATTCGCCGCTGGACGGAAGGCCAGAGCCTCGGCCCAGGTCCACGAGGAAGCGGCGATCTGATGCGGGCGACGTGCTCCCGGCGTCCAACCTGAGGCAGGGAAGGACGACCGGGGGCGGCCCGCTGACATTCACCGCCCGGCGAGCCGGGGGCCGTGTGCGACTTGTCCGGCACGGACCCCCGGCGTGGCGGATTCCGAGAGGGGGGATGCGGTGAACAATCCGAACGTGGAGAAGGCGCGGGAGTTGTTGGAGCGGTGCGGGACCATGCAGTTGTGGAGCAAGTACGCCGAGGCCCTCGACGCCGCTGGCCTGCTCGTGACCCCGCTGCGCGAGCGGGCGCTGGAGGCGTGCAAGCGGGCGGCTGAGTGCCACAAGTCTTGGTCGCTCTCGCCCGATGGTGCAGAGGATGGGACCGTCG
>Ga0208147_1000437_pt1 | contig 14744 bp, 23 predicted proteins | sample DEB3_08_DNA_FD_184520 | JGI IMG/M metagenome (GOLD analysis project Ga0208147, IMG submission 184520) | Aqueous microbial communities from the Delaware River and Bay under freshwater to marine salinity gradient to study organic matter... | ecosystem: Environmental > Aquatic > Marine > Coastal ... | reverse complement strand
GTGTTCTTTTTTTGTGATCCAAAAAGTATTTCGTTTCGTTTTTGGATTCGGTCTGCGGTTTTGCGGTTGATGTGTCTTGCGCCTCGGCTTGCGTTGCATGGGGCGCAGGATGGGACGAGGTTGTCGATGGAGTGGTCGCCTCCTCGGTCGAGTTCGATGAGGTGGTCGGCTTGGGTGGCTGTGGCTTTGCCGCACCAATGGCAGGTGGGTTGGCCTGCGAGGATGATGGCTCGGTTGCGTTTGTATTCGGTGTCGTTGTAGCCAGCCATGGTTTCCTGTTTGAGTTAGTTAATACTATTAGTGTTTAAGTATTTGTTCTTTCAGTTCTTTCTATAACGACTGGTTATCCGACGTCGGAAAACCTGTCGTCGGTCTGTGGAAATGTCAGCCACTTTTCCCCAAGGTTTTCCACAGGCTGGTCGTAGATGAGGATGTCGTGGCGCCATGTCCCGTTTGGTAGTTGAGTTCGGGTGCGGCGGAGGTAGCCGTACTCCTCGAGCTCTTTGAGGCCGGTGCGTACGGCGTGGATGCCTTCGGGGCTGATCGAGGCGAGGTGGGCGGAGCTGGTGCGCCAATGATCTACCTGCGATAGGACGTAGATCAGGATGCCTCGGGCTTTCCACGAAAGCCGTTGGTCGCGGATGACGTCGTTGGCGATGATGCTGAAGTTGTCCCGAGGTCGGGCTGAGCGGACGATCATTGTCCCTCGTAATGCTCGATGACGGCCATGGCCTTGACCAAGCGGGAACGGAGGCGGGCGTTTTCCTGTTCCATGCTGGCGAGGCGGGCCTCAAGCTCATGGATTTGTGTGGTGGCGATCTCCATAGTGCGGGCGGCCTCGTTGATTTGGGCGATCATGGCGTGGATGTCGGGGCTCATGGTTTCCTTTCGGTGAGGATTGCTTTGATTTCGTTCCAGTCGGAAGGGCGCCAAACATAGACCTCGGCGCCTCCGGATTTAAGTGTGGTGATCCAGTCCTGCTGGTTTTCGGTGACCTTGCCGATCAGCGTTTTCAGTTCGGCAAAGATGACGCCGCGATCGCGGTGCGCTAGGACGAGGTCGGGGAACCCGAAGTCGCCTGCCTGGCTGGATAGCCATTTGCCGCGCTGGTTGCGGGCTGGGAGAACGTGAAGGACTTTCCAGCCGTTCCATTGGGCGGTTTCGATCACCAGCGTTTGGAACGATGCTTCGGAGATCATCAGAAGGGTTCCTCGCCCATGGCCTGCGCTTTGAGCTTGTCGATCAGCTGTGAGGTCAGTTTCTTGGTGGCTGGGATTTCGCCCGCGTATGCCAAGGCTTTGAGCATGCGTTTTTGTGCGTCGGTCGGGCCGCCGTCGGCATTGCCGAGGGGCGTGGGCGGGTTGGTGCGGGCCTGTATCTCGTTGCTTGAGGCCAATGCTTTGTCGATGCCGATGCCCATGTAGCCGAGGGCTCGGCCGAGTGCGGAGGTGAAGCCGACCATGCGTTCGCTGTTGCGGGTGTAAGGCGTTTTGCCTGGGAAGGGTTCGGCGGCGGTGGCGATCGTGGGCCGCAAGTCGTCAGCTGTGCGCCACACGGTGATCTCGCAGATCAGCAGGACTTGTTCCTCGATGCGTTGGATCTCGAAACCGGTTTCGGATACTCGTAGGTCGGGCCAGCGGCGTAGGGCCTCGAGGAGCCGGTCGTTGACGGGGACGTAGCCTTCTAGGTTCATTGGTTCTCCTGTAGTCGGGTCAGGTTTTTGAGGTGTGAGCGTTTGAAGCATGGCCAGCACCATTTGCGCCATTCGCCGTTTTGCCGGTATCGGACGATTTCGTCGCCGATGACTAGCTTGTGGCATTCGGAGCAAAGTGCGATGTCGGGGCTCACGATCGGTTGTTTATCACACGGGTGCGTCTGATTTTCAGGCGTTCGTTCTCGGTTGTGCCTCCCCAAATGCCAGGGAGGGTGCGATGGTCAAATTGGAGTGCGAACTCGAGACAGTCGGGCTGGACGGCGCATTGGCGGCAATACCCTTTGGCGTGGACGATGTTGACCTTCATGTGGCGTCCTGGGACAGGGAAAAAGATGTCGACGGGAAGATCGGCGCATCGAGCGTCTGCCATCCAGTCACGCTCCACCGGAGAACCTCCACGGTTTCCAACCGGAGCCCTGCCATAGCGCTAGGGCGAAGGTCAGGTTTTTGCGTGGGTCGAACATGTCGTCGTGTGTCCAGCCCCAACCGGAATTGAGCCAGGCGGTGTGGATTCGGTTGATTTGAAGTAGGCCGTGATCGGGACCGGAGTCGGCTGCAGGTTGGCATCGGGATTCGCGGTACATCACCGCCAACAGTTTTTCGATGACGATCCGATCGGCCGGCCAGCCAACCTCGAGGGCGAGCGGAACCCATTCTTGGCAAGGCGTGTCGGGCCCGACAAGCGTGGGAATGGTCGTGGTTGGTGTCTGTGTGGTCGTAGGAGCCTCTGTGGCGGGTGTGGTGGGTGTTGGGACTAGTACCACCGTTTTCGGTGTCACAGAGGCGTAGGTGATAATGGCGGAGCTGGTTTGGGTGGGGGTGTCGGGTTGGCGGGTTTGGTATCCCCACAGGACGGCGCCCAGGAGGGCTAGGCCGAGGAATAGGCGGTTCATAGGGTTCTCCAAATGGTGAGTCGTTGGCCGTGGCAATGGTCGCCGCCACGGGTGGATTTGCGGGTGCGGTCGGTGGCCTCAATGCGGCCTTCTCGAGCGAAAATGAGGAGCTGTGAGGCAAGGCCTTTGGTGACGGGGAAGTCGGCTGGGAGGCGCGTCCAAATGTCGTCGGCGGTGAACTCAGGTTGGAACTTGATACAAAGCTCAATCGCGTGGTGGAGTTGACGGATTTCGTCGTCTGTCCATTTGCGGGCGGCTTCGGCGGATCGGGCGAGGCCTCGTTCGGTCGGCGTCGGTGGGATGACGTCGAACAGGGACGGTTGGTTCATTGGTTTCTCCTAACGGGTCGGGTCGCCTGGTGGGCGCCGTTGGTTAGGGATGGTCTACCGACTCGGGTGAGGGTAGGTCAAGCCTTTGGGTCGTCGTCGTCGGAGCTCTTTTTGAGGGCTCCTCCGGCGGCTAGTCCGGTGAGTGCGCCACCGATCGAGAATGCGAGGGGCTGGAGGACGTCCATGAACCGGCTGTCGAGCGGGGCGATGTCGCCATCGGGCTGGTACACGTAGATCAGGCTGTAGAGCATTCCGAGGACGGTCACGCCAAGCACGAACGCGAGGGTCATAATCAGACCGGCGCGGACTCGAGCCTCAATCTCATCGGGTGTCAGACGTCGTCGTCGAGGGCGCGGGATTTTTTCTTGGGTCATCGGGGTCTCGGTATCGGTCGGAGCAGGCCGCCAGTAGGCAGGCGAGGGCGGTCGCTACGGTGAGCGCCACACCCAGTTTGCTGGTGTTGGTCATTGGGTCTCATTTGGTCTCGAGGATGGCTTTGAAGGCGGCGTCAACCTTTGTGGGGTTATCGGCCATGTCGGGACTGATTTCGTAGTGAACCCATGCGGCGCCTGGGGAGCCGATCGTGGGTTTGTCGTAGACACGCCAGGCGTTGCGGTCGCATCGCCAGCCCGCACCGAAGTTGCCTGGCTTGTAGCGGTTGCCGTAGTCGTGGATTTCCTCGACGCCGAGGGCGTCGGCGTGGCGCTCGAGGAATTGGATTGCGGCGATGATTTGGTTGGCTCCGCCGCCAAGATCGCAGGCTCGGCCGGTCGCATGAACGGACAGCGCATTTGAGTTCGACCCTCGTACTGGCCTGTTCGCATAAATCCCAAGATTCTTCATCTGGAACAGGAACTTCATGTAGTCCTGAAAACGAATTGTGCCTGGGCGAGCCCCTGAGGCGGGATCGGTGTTGCCGGTATACGGCCGACCGGCCGAAGTGTCAGCTGTTTTCTTGGCGGTTGCCATAGTGGTTGACTCCATTTTCGAGGTCGGCGACGATTGCGGCCGCCCAAAGGTGGGCGCCTTCGTTTGTGTCCCACGGGCCCGGCCGATCAACCTCAACGCCATTGATGGTGACGATCACATAGTTGTCGTCTGTGACTGTTGCTAGGTAAATGTTCATCGGATGCTCGGTGTTCCTGAACTATGACAGGCGGCGACGGCGTCGAATGCGGCGGCGGGGCCGGTACGGTTTGTCCATGTCGTGCCGTCGCTTGACGATTGAACGACCACGGCGGTAAATGCGTTACTGCCAACCATGATCATCAAACCCGTGTCGTCTGATGCGGCGGATTTCATTTGGCATGCGGTGGTTGAGGGCGTGCGGTCTGTCCACGTTGTTCCATTTGTTGACGATGAAATGTCTGATGTGCCTGGGGTTCCTGGTGTCACATAGTTGCCCATCGTGATCACCGAGGTGTTACTGGTGAAACAGCAGAATGCGTCAAGGGTGTAGGCCGAGGATCGTGCTGTCCAAGTGAGCCCGTCGGTGGATGATGCGAGGACGTTTGCGGATGCGCCGGTGTCGTTTCCAGCGACCCAAATTGCTTGGGTTTTGGCGTAGAAAATGCCGTTGAACGAGGTGGCGGCCAGCGTCGAGGTTCGTGCTGTCCATGTGATTCCGTCGGGTGATGTGAAGAACGCTCCGCCGGTCGTGCCGGTAACAAATAGTCCGTTGCCGTAGCCGACTGCGGCTAGAGCAGTAGCCGTGCCGCTGGTTCTTGCCGTCCAGGTGACGCCGTCCGTAGATGTCGTGATTTTGCCGCTTGCGCCAACAGCGACCCAAAGTCCGTTCCCGTACGCAATACCGTAAATTGCGCTCGTTGAGAAGCCTGAAGTTCTTTGAGTCCAGGTGATTCCGTCGGGCGACGTGGCAAGTTTGCCGCTGTCGCCAACTGCCACATACTGCGTCTGACCGTCGGCCGCTACGCCGTTAATGTTTGTCGTTGAAAAACTTGAGGTACGAGACGTCCAGGTTGTGGCCGTTGTTGAGGTGGTTGTGTAAAGGTTGCCTCCGGCTCCGGCGATCACCCATTGATAGGGCAAAGTAGGCGAACTGCCGGTTGCGGCGGATACGGCAGGGATCATGTCGCCGTGTTTCCAAAAAGCACCCATTCGTTTGCGGCAATTTTGGTGACGCATACGACGCCGTACTGGCCGTTAATTTTGGTTTTTGAGCCTTGTGACCGGATGTTGGTGGTGGCCGGTGTTGTGGCGGCCACGGTCACCTGGCCTGCGCCGCCCTGGTAGAGCAGGATCTGAGTACCGATCGCAAAGTTGACGTTTGCGTCGGTGTTGATCGACAGGGTGATCGCCGAGGCGTTGGTGAGGGTGACGAGCTTGGCGGCGTCGGTCAAGGCCAGCGTGTAGGTCGTGCCGGTTTGGGCGTTGATTTGAAGGGCGGCTAAATCGTTGACGCCACCGGCGATTTGGTTGACGTTGGAGGCGGATAGCACCTGTCCGTCTGTGTAAGCGGCCGAGATCGGGTAGGTGGTGGTCATGGGTCTCCTAAAGGGTGTTGGTTCCGAGAATACCGAACTGGGCGGATCCGAGGATAAATGCTGTGCTGAGGGGTTCTCGAGTGATGAGGCGGGTCACCCAGGTTGCGGGGGTAATGGTGTGTTCTACGCCTTGTACCGTAACTCGCAAGTCGAGGACGCTAGTGGGGGTTTGGGTGCGGACAACATAGATGGGATCGCCGAAATCAAGCGATAGTGCGGGAAGGACTCGGTTTGATGGGGATGAGATGTCGAGGGTTATGGATTCGATGCGGATTCGTGGTGTTTTGCGGTAGGACAGGATTGAGTTGCCGATAGCGGTGGCGGCGGCGTTGTTGCGGCCGAGAAGGCCCGTGAGGGTATAGGTGCGGGTGAAATAGTTAGCGATGGAAGTGGCGTCAGAAACAGTTTGTGCTGTGCCGCCGTGGTTTGTCACGGAGATGACATTGGATAGTTCGGTTTCGTCAAAAGCAACGTCCACGGCTTGGTAGTCAATGCCGGTTCCGTCGTCGGCGAAAGTGGTGGCTGTGCCTGAGGCTTGTTGGCTGATTGCGCCTCGGCTTTTGAATGTAGCGTTGCCGTTGCCGTCCATGTAGAAACCGCCAAGTTCGGTTTCCTCAACTGTTTGGATTGCTTCGAGGGTTGATCGAAGTGTTCCTGGGTCGTTTTGTAATTCTCGATCGCCGGTGTCAATTGATCGCATGTCGGACGGCCAATCCACCATGTCGAGCAGTTGGTTGACTCGTGTGCCTGGAAGGTCGCCGGTGGCGGCCCCGGTTACCGTTTCGACGTTGGATAGGGCTAAAAGTCGGAAGCCGTCGTCGGCTTGGATTGTGACTCGGGCATAGTCGGTCCCTTTGGGCCAATCCCAGTCCCATGAACTGATAAAGCCCGAAAACAGGGCGTACTCGACGCCGAGGTATTCGGATGTGATTTTTACTTGGCGTAGCGGAAGGATTTGTCCGTAGTAGGGGCTGGCTGTGTTGTCAGGATTCCAATCGCCGTTGAAATCCCACCAAGTGACGGAGCATCGGCCGGGGGTGTAATGCTCAAAGATTCGGTCTCGACCTCGCCGGATCGAAATGTTGGTGACGTCGCTGGTGATGTCAACTATTTGGCTGGTTGATGTGCCGAGGATGTTTGTGCCCAAGATGCCGTTGAGTTCATCGCCGAGAATGAGAACGTTTCCAAATGATGGACCGGTTCCGAGGCGTAGCCGGACGGTGGGTTGGGCGGGGAGTGTCATGTGTTGGAATAGACAAGTTGTGCGCCGTTGCGTTGAGCGTCAACCAAACCTTTTCGGATGGTCTCCACGAGGTCTCGTTCGCTGGTAACGGATCCGGCAACATTGACTGAGAGGTTGGTGACGCCTCGAGTTCCACCGCCGCTAGCAAGGGCTCCAAAATCAATACCTGGCGGCAGATAGTGGGATTGGCCGGTGGTTGGGTCAACAATGGTGACGCCGGTTCCCCTGGTTTCCGATGGTGTGTCGCCAGGTCGAACATTTTGGCCGCCGACCGTGCGGATACGGATTGTCACCGTTCGATCCTGAGATAATTCGTTCAGAAGTTTTTTCGCCTCATCAAATTTACCTTGATCCAACAAAGCCAAAATCTTTGTTTGTTTTTCAGCTGGAACGTCGCCAAGTAGTTCTATGTAACCGGCAACATCGCGATACAAATTCGCAAGTGCTTCTTGTGCCGCTCTTATGGAAGCAGGTGTTTTTTCCTCTAAAGCTGAACCAGCGGCTTTGTAAACTTCATCAAATGAGTCGACAACATTATTGAATGCTTCTGTTTTGTCTAACCGGCCAAGTAGTTCGTCCCAAGTGTCAATCAGGCCGTTGAGATCAGAGTCAAAATCTTGGGTTGCTCGGCTTGTTCGGACAAGTTCGTATTGTGCGGCTCGGAGCGCTCCACGGGATAGGCCGAGTGCTTCATCAGCTTTGCCAAGACTTGTGGTGGCTTTATCAGTATTTCCGCTGAAAAGTTTCCAAAGTTTGATTCCTGCGTCTAAAGCAACGTTGCCCGTTTTGACGGCTGTATCGGTATTAGTCGAAAAGTCAATGAACTTTGCCAAGTAGGTTGCGGCTTCGGCTAGGGCTGGAACTAATTTTTGTCCCAACGAGATAGACAGTTCCTCAACTGAATCGCTCAATGCGTCTTGTGCTTCACGGAACTTTTTTGCTCGATCGACTTCCTCTTGGCTGATGACTTTGACGTCGGAGACTGCGCCGAGACTTTTCTGGAGTTCGTCGGAACCGACGTTGATTAGTTCTGCGAGGTCAGTCCAGGATTTCCCAAGAACCTTCGTCGCCATTGCGGCTCGCTCGGCCGGGTCTTTAATGTTCTTAAGAGCTTGGATCGTGTTCAGGAAAGTTTTGTTGACGTCGACCGTGCCGTCTTTGGTGTATTCAATCTCGGCTCCCATCTCGCCGAATGCTTTGGACCCTTCCCCGATGGCTTTGTTCATCCGGTTGATTGCCGATTGAACAGTTCGAGCTTCCACTCCCATGTCTCCGGCGACTTCTGTCCAGCGGGAGGCGTCCTCGACGGCTAGGCCGGTGGCATCAGCAAATTTACTGGCTCCGATCGCCAGGTCTTGGAATGCGCCTATGCCTTTGACGGCTAGGCCGACTAGGGCGGCTCCGGCCGCTGAGGCCAGTTTGCCTGCGTTTGCTGAAATGAAATCGCTGGCCGCTCCGAAGCCTGCTTTCATTTTGTTGAAGCCGCCTTCGGCTTCGCCAACCTTCTTTTTGAGGTTGTCAAAACCGGCTTCGGCGGCTTTCAGGCCTTTGTCGCCGAATTCGGTAATGATGGGGACGGTTATGGCCATTAGCGAATCCTCATAAGTTGTTTGTTGGCGGCGTCCTCAACCTGGCTGATCAATGGTTTCAGTTCGTCAACGATCGTTTCAATCGAGTCGTCGATGTCTTTCCACATGAATCGTGACGGGTCGCCAAGACGGGCGGAGAGGGCTTGAGCGAAATTGGGGCGGCGGCGATTGGCGGCGGCTCGGCTGGATGCGCCTCCGGCTTTACCGGCCATGTCGGCAATGGCGACGGATGAGCCTCGGGTGGTGAGCCGGACGACGTTGATGACGTTTGTGCCGGTGGTTCCGACCCTGCGTCGAGGAAGCCTGGTATCGGTTCGAACGGATACTTTTTTGGGGGCCCAGCCTTTGACCCCGTTGTGATCCCAGCCTGACAGGGGAGCGGTTTTGGGAATCCGCTGGTCAATTTTGTCTTTGAGCGGTTTGACGATCCGTTGGACGTCTTTGGCAAACTGTTTTTTCAGTTCGGGTTCAAAGCGTCCGAGGACACGGAGGCTTTCTTGGAGGCCTTGAACCTGGATGCTCATTTGTTGTTGTCCATTTCCAGCAGGATCCTAGTGATCTCGTCAAGGAGCGTTGGTGGGCTCTCCAGCAGCTCTCGAGGGCTGATGCCGAGCCGAATGGACAGGGCGGCTATCAGGTTTGTGTAATACCCTGCTCGTCCTTGTGTTCTTTTGGGACGATCTCTATGTCAGCGACCGTGTCCAGGAATTGTGGCCATACCTTGACGGTGATGTTTGCTTTTCGGCAGGCCTCGTAGGCGAGGTATGAGATTTGTTTGAATTTGACGGGGTTGAACATTTGGGCGGCGGCCTGTCCTGGGTGGTGGTCCTCCCAGGCGCAGGCGACCGCATAGGTGATCGGGGCCAAGTGTTCTGAGCCGTCTCGAAAGACGACTTTGACGTCCATTCCAATCATGTCGGGCTCCTATCGATCAGGTAATGTCGCGTGCCCAGGTTCCGCCGGTGAACGTGACGTTCACGACGGACAACTCGCCTACGGTTGAGGCGACAGGCTGGAAGTTGGCCAGGAATGCTCCGGTGATGGTGTATTCGGGGTTCGTGGCCGATTCGGTTGTGCCTGAGGGTGAGATTGTGAGGGTCACGGCGTCGTCGCCGCAGATGTCGTAGAGGGTGGCTTCGATTTCGCTTGCGCCGTAACTGTTGAACATCGTCAGGGTGACGTCGACGGTCTGTAGGCCTTTGGTGAACGTGTGGCCGCCTGCGCCCATCGTGGTGGTCTCGAGTTGGTCGTAGCCAACTGTGAGCATGACGGCCGAGCATTGGTCGGATACGTCGACTGCGCCGATGGCGACGGTGGCGTTGGACAGGAAGGTAGTTACTGCCATTGTGGCTCCTTAGTTGCGCCGTGAGCCTATTCTCACGGTGAGGTCGTATGCGGGTATTTCTTGATTTCCAATGGTGGCCAAAGACGGTTGTCCGCCGGTAACGGCAAGTCCCTGGTCAGCCATCAGCGTGTCGATTGTTGTCAGCAGGTAGTCCGAGGCGTCCTGGTTCCCCGGCGGTGCGGCTAAGACCCGCAGGATGAACGTCAAATCCCCGACGTTGTAAGTGAAACTTGTGAACGTCGGAAGTTCGATGAAAACGGTGAGTGGTCGGGCATTGCGTGGGTCGGTGACTGGTACAAGGCCAAGTGCTGTGATGCGGTTGGCGATCGCCGTGACGGCTTCGGCAAAGATCCCTGTGGCGGCCATACATCACGCCACCTGGGCTCGGTTACAGCCGAGCAGGGAAAGGATTTGACCCATTGACAGGGTTGGTGATCCTCCGGTCGAAAAATCCTGGAACGATTGAATGCCGTCGATTGAGCCTCGAGAGCGGTACTGGCTGGCGGCGTACACAATGGTGCCGAGTTTGACGTCGCCACCAGGGACGGTGGTGAGGCTGTCGAAGTAGCCGGATTCCTGTCGTTTGCGGTAGGCCCATGCGTTGGCGGCTGACACGCAGGTGGCTAGGAAGGCGGTGTCGTTCGCGGTGGCCGACGCGATACCGAGGAACTCTTGAACCATGGCCGAAGTGATCCAGGAGCAGGTGATCGTGTAGTCGATCGTGCCGAACGGGTCAACAGCGTCGGGTTCAAGATCGTCGCCGGAATCCAGGTAAAGGACTTGATTCGGGATCGGATAGTCCGGATCAAACAGCAGGACGCCGTAGTTGTCGACGCCGATGAATTTGAACTCGGGGATGGCCACGACAACGTGCGTGCCATCGAGGCCATCCCCAAGCCCTGTCACAACGATCGACTGCCCGACTGCAATGTCGCTCGCCGTGAGGGTCTGAATCACGGCGACGTCATCCAACCTCATGCGATGAGTGATGGAGTAGGTCGCCATGATTCGTGACTCTCGGTTTCGCTATGCGCGGGTAACGAACATCTCGCTGTCGATCATCAGCGTGGCGAAGTAGCCGCGGAAGGCGATCGTGCGTGCGAGCAGGCTCGGGTTTTCGATAGAAATAACGCCCTTCTGCTGTTCCCAGCATTCGAAGCCTGCGGTGTTGCCAACCCAAACTTCTTTGCTGGTGAGCGGGTCGAAGTTGCGGTCCACGACCACCTGGAGGCCGAAGGCGTTGCCGTTGAAGGATCCTGCGTCTTGCTGACCGAAGGCGTTCATGGCTCCAGCGTTCGGGAACAGCGGGCGGCCGGTCGTGTCGACGAGTGCGCCCAACTTCTTCCAGTAGTCAGTTCCGACCATGAGGACGTTGGGAAGGTTGCCGTCCGAGTTGGTAAGGATCTTGGCGGCGGCGTTGTACACGAATGTAACCCAGTCGGCCGGGTCGGTGTCGTCGGTGAGCGCTTCGGTTTGAGTGACTCCGGCGACGAACTGGGTGCAGGCCTCGACATCGGTTTGGTTGGCGTAGATGCGTCCCATGTCGTCGATGAGGGCTCCGAGTACTTCGGGCGACGACCAGTCGATCGAGGCTTCCGAAAGCTCGACGTAGCCACCGAAGATTTTCTTGGTGACCTGCTCGTCGCTCACAACAAACGTGCCGGACTGGATCGTGGTGCCCTGGGTGACCGAGGCGATCGACGTGTGGGTCGTGACCTTGGGTCGGATGAACACCTTGCCGCCCTGGGGCATGGCGCGGGTGCCGACTGCGTCGATGAGTGGGCGGAGGCCGCGGAACGAGTTAAACACGGGTGCGGCGACCGGAATCGGGAGCACACCGTCGAGGTCGCCCGTGGTGACGTCGGGGGCGGCGGCCTTGATGTTGGCGTTCATCTGTGCGAATTCGGATCCACCGGCCACGAACGCGGCGATGTATTCGCCGATTGACGGCAGTTTGAACGCACGCTTGGGCTCCGCGTAGAGCGGAAGCGTGGGGATGATGGCCGGAGCCGAGGCCTCGACCGGGGTTGCTTCTGACATTGAGTCCTCCTCGGGCTCTATTGGGGTTGGTTCTTCGTCGGGCTCATCCTCCGGACTGGAGGCGGCGACTTTTTCTATTCGCGCTTGTTCGAAAGCGGGCTCGGCGACGATCGAGAGCTCGCTCCATCTGCCTGACTCGACGATCATGGTTCCGTCGTTGTCAAACGAGAACTTGGTGGGGACGACGCCGACGCTGACGCTGTCGTAGGCGCCCATTTTCAGCAGCTCAAGGGTGTCGTTGGCGTCGCGTGTGTCGGCGAGGCGGGCGGTGAACATCATCCCTTCGGATGTGTTGACTCGTTCGGTGACGATGCCGCGAACCTTGCTGGAGTCGTGACCTTCCAGGAGGCGAGGGGGGCGCCCGTCCTCCGGAAGGCTCCCAGGCTGAAACATGACTTTCTGCCCAAGACTGTCGGTCGTGGTGACGTTCCACGGGACGGCGAGGCCGGTGATCGAACGCGACGGCAAGCCGTCTTTGGCGGCGGCGTCGATCGTGAAGTTTCCGGCGGTGAAGCGAATCATTCGGTGACATCCTCTCTGATTGAGGTCGGTGTGTCTACCAATGGCGTTTCGACCATGTCGTTGTCGCCGAGGTAGTCGTCGAGGTCGAACTCGATGTGTTTGCCTGCGGCGATCACGTTGTTACCGGAGAGGGTTTCCTCGATACAGTCGATGTACGGTTTGGCGCCGAAAAGGTAGAGGTCTTGGCGGGCTTGTAAAGCGTTTTGGTAGGTCATGCCGGTTCCGGTGGGTGCGCCGACGAGGTAGGGCGGGATGTTGGCCAGGCGGGCCAGTTCAAGTGCCTGGTATTGGCGGGCTTCGACGAGCTGAAGTTTGGCGGGGTCGCTCGAGAACTCTTTCCATTCGACGAACTGGTTGAGTGCGCCGATCGCGTTGCGTTGCCTGGCGGCTGACCAGGCGGCGGCCATTTCGCCGAGCTCGTCGCCGCTCATCGGTTCGGATCCTGGGGTCTGTTGGAGGTATCCAGCCGCGATTTCGTTGGCGGCGAAACGTCGTGCGGCGTTGTCGAGCTTGTAGGCGGTGTCGATCGCTTGCTGGCCGGAGTAGACGATGCCCATGATTGGCGACAGGAATTGGACGAGGTTGGAGGAGTCGATGTGTACGCCGTTGAACTCGACCTGATCTGACGGTTGGAACCAGGCGGGTCCGGCCTGGTCAAGTGTGTTGATGTTGGCCGCTGGTAGCCATTTGAACGATGCTGGAAATCCTGTGGAATACCTGGAGGTGATCAGCCAAAAGGCGCGGCCGTAGAAAAGCAGGTCGCTGAAGGTGTTGGCCATGATGAAGTTGCGGGTGACAGCCGGATCAGGTCGAGTGAACCATGATTCACCTTCGACGTAGATCTTGGTGTATTCCTCGTCTTGCGGATCCCAGGCCAGGCGGTAGGCGCGGAGATCGAGACAGCCGATCATTGAGGCGATCAGATCTCGAGCTCGGCTGATCGTGGGGAGCTGGAGGGCGCGTAGTTCGGGTGTGCCGATCGTGTAGGTGTATGTCGCGCTGGTGGTTTGGGCGGCCGCTCCGGCCATAGCACGAACCTCGGCGCCGAACGCGGGGGTCATTTGCTTACGGGAGAACAGGCCCATCTCAATCGGAGTCTCCCACGCGGAAGATCGGTTGTCTACGAGGATGCGAAAGCGGGTCGCATCCGTTGAGCGGGCCTCGAGGCGAGCGCGGCGGCGATGATCGCACAGCGACACAGCTCGATCGGGCCCGGCGACTTTTGTGAGCTTACGACGACCGTGGCGGCGGTCTTGACCAGCACGGCTCGGTTCATGTGTTCGCCAAGGCTGACGGATCCGTCGTGCCATACGCGGCGTTCGTGGATGGCTTTGCGGATCAGGTCGGTGTATTTGGCGATCTCGCCGTAGCCGAAAGTGGTGGTGCGCCGTTTCAACGGGAACGGAGTGTGAAGCTCGAGGCCTGGGGTGATGGACAGGGTGACGTTCGGGTTCTCGAGAGCTGTGCGGATTTGTTCCCACATGGCTTCCTCGGTGTCGACGATGAACTCGACGTGTAGTTGGACGCCGTCTTCCGTGGCGGCAGCTCGAACGCCGACGTACCTGGAGTCGTCGATGCTGGAGTCAACGGCCAGGATTCCGCCTTCGGGCATGGGGCGGTCGGTGGTTTGTTGATCCCATAGGCCAAACGGCAACCATGATTTGGCGGCTGAAACCCACAGGTTGAGGTGGGCGCGCATGAAGGCGGCTCGGTCGTTGCCGTCGGCCATGGCTTCTAAAGCGTCGAGGGTGATGGTGGTTCCGAGGGCGGGGTTGGCATCTCGCCAGTAACGCCGGTCGGCTGGATCGACGCCTGGTGGCATTGACCATTCGGCGAAGTAGAGGCGGCTCGAGCGGCCGGAGTCTATGTCGGCGATCGCTTGGGAGCGGAGCCGGAGCATGGTGGCTGAGGATTCGTCGCCAGCGGTTGACCACATGGAGAGGAGCGGGTTTCGGCGGGCGATCATCGACGGCCTAAGGGCGTCAAAGATCACCGACGGCTGGATGTCCCACAGCTCGTCGACCAGGATGAGGTCGTATGTGCCGCCGTGGTGGTTGTCTTTGGCCGCCGCAATCTTGAACGTCGACCCGTCCGGCATGGTCACAGCCTGCGAACCGTTGGCCCATCGGACGGTCGCGCCGAACGATTCCTCAAGGATGGCGGCCATCGTCCGGAACATCGGCATCGACCGGTCGATCTTGTTGGCCACCAACAGCACGGACTGTGGGTCTTTGCGCCGTGGAGCCTCATCGGTCAACCACCAGCCCGCCAAAGCCTGAAGCGCAATCGACTTCCCATTCTGACGAGCCGTCGAGATCAACGCTTCACGAAACCGCAGGTCACCAGCCTCATCGGCGGCCAACTGGCCCGCCAAAGCAATTCGTTGCCACTCCATCAACGGCTTCCCAAGATGCCGACGAGAAAACTCGTCCAGGGCAGGGGGACATTCCACATCCGTCAAACCCACCGAAACCAACCTCGGCTCAACACACCCCAATCCAACAAGATCACCCAGGTCAGAGCCCGATTTGTCGCCATCAACCTCCACACAGGGGTTTTCGAGAT